>Ga0302314_10016833_pt1 | contig 12320 bp, 10 predicted proteins | sample III_Palsa_N2_3_FD_200533 | JGI IMG/M metagenome (GOLD analysis project Ga0302314, IMG submission 200533) | Peat permafrost microbial communities from Stordalen Mire near Abisko, Sweden - III_Palsa_N2_3 | ecosystem: Environmental > Terrestrial > Soil > Palsa > Peat permafrost | place: Sweden...
TCCCAGGCACGCGGCACCGGCGAGGATTCGGAAGCTCTTCATCAGGGGTACTCTGCCTTTCCTTCGAGACGGCGGACTGTCCGGCCGACAGTGGTGATACGCCGGTTGGTTACAACCCGCCGCCCCGCAGGTCAGCCGTGTGGCCAGACCCAATCCCGGATCTCCGGCAGATCGTCGCCGACCGCGCGGGTATAGGCGCGGGCCAGCAGCCGTGCGTCGAGCATCTCCTGGCGCAGGTGCGCGCCCCGGCCGGCCAGGGCGGGCACCCGGTCGATCGCGTCCATCACCAGGTGGTAGCGGTCCAGGTCGTTCATCATGACCATGTCGAAGGGCGTGGTCGTGGTGCCTTCTTCCTTGTAGCCGCGCACGTGGATGTTGTCGTGATTGGCCCGGCGGTAAGTCAGACGGTGGATAAGCCACGGATAACCGTGGTAGGCGAACACAATCGGCTTGTCCGTCGTGAACAAGGAGTCGAATTCGTGGTCGGACAGGCCGTGCGGATGCTCGGTGTCCGGCTGCAGGCGCATCAGGTCCACGACGTTGACCACGCGGATCTTCAGCTCCGGGAAGTGCTCGCGCAGCAGCGCGACGGCCGCCATGGTCTCCAGCGTCGGCACGTCCCCGGCGCAGGCCATGACCAGGTCGGGCTCGGTTCCGGCGTCGGTCGAGGCCCACTCCCAGATGCCGATGCCCCGGGTGCAGTGCGCGATCGCCTCGTCCATGGACAGCCAGTTGAGGGCCGGCTGCTTGCCCGCGACGATCACGTTCACGTACTGCCGGCTGCGCAGGACGTGGTCGGCCACCGAAAGCAGGGTATTGGCGTCCGGCGGGAGATAGACCCGGATGACGTCGGCCTTCTTGTTGAGTACGTGGTCGATGAAACCAGGGTCCTGGTGCGAGAGACCGTTGTGGTCCTGGCGCCAGACATGCGAGGTCAGCAGGTAGTTCAGCGAGGCGATCGGACGCCGCCACGGCAGGTTGTTGGTGGTCTTGAGCCACTTCGCATGCTGATTGAACATCGAGTCGATGATGTGGATGAACGCCTCATAGCAGGAGAAGAGGCCATGCCTGCCGGTCAGCAAGTAGCCCTCCAGCCAGCCCTGGCACATGTGCTCGCTCAGGACCTCCATCACCCGGCCGTCGGGGGCCAAGTCGGCGTCGTCGTCCGGTTCGGTGCTGCCGAGCCAGGTGCGCCCGGTCACCTCCAGCACCGCGCCGAGCCGGTTGGACGCGGTCTCGTCCGGGCCGAAGAGCCGGAAGTTCGAGTACTGCTCGTTGCGCCGCATCACGTCCCGCAGGAACGTGCCGAGCACCCGCGTGGCCTCGTACAGGGTACTGCCATGTTCCTTGATGTCCACCGCGTAGTCGCGGAAGTCCGGCATGTCCAGGTCGCGCAGCAGCAGGCCGCCGTTGGCGTGCGGGTTGGCGCTCATCCGGCGTTCGCCGGCCGGGGCCAGGGCGGCCAGTTCCGGCCGCAGCCGGCCCTCGTCGTCGAACAGTTCGGACGGACGGTAGGAGTCCAGCCACAGGGCCAACTGCTCCAGGTGCGCCGGGTTCTCCCGCAGCCCGGCCAGCGGGACCTGGTGCGAACGCCAGTTGCCCTCCGTGCGCTTGCCGTCCACCGATTTCGGCCCGGTCCAGCCCTTGGGCGAGCGCAGCACGAGCATCGGCCAGGCCGGCCGGGCGACGGCCCCGCCCGCGCCCGTACCAGTACCCGCATCGCCGCCACGCGCCACGGCCTGGATCTTCTTGATCTCGTCCAATGCCTCGTCCAGCGCGTCGGCCATCGCCTGGTGCGCGGCGGCGTGGTCGACCGGGTCGGCGACCTCCACCATGATCGGCCGGTATCCGTAGCCCTCGAACAGGGAGATCAGCTCGTCGCCGGGGATCCGGGCCAGCACGGTCGGGTTGGCGATCTTGAACCCGTTCAGGTGCAGGATCGGCAGGACCGCGCCGTCCCGGACCGGGTCGAGGAACTTGTTGGAGTGCCAGGACGCGGCCAGCGGGCCGGTCTCCGCCTCGCCGTCCCCGACCACGCAGCACACCAGCAGATCCGGGTTGTCGAAGGCCGCTCCGTACGCGTGCGCCACCGAATAGCCCAGTTCGCCGCCCTCGTGAATCGAACCGGGGGTCTCGGGCGCGACATGGCTCGGGATGCCACCCGGGAAGGAGAACTGGCGGAACAAGCGGCGCAGCCCTTCGACGTTCTGGCCGATGGCCGGATACACCTCGCTGTAAGTGCCCTCCAAGTACGCATTGGCGACCAGGCCAGGACCGCCGTGACCTGGACCGGCGATGTAGATCGCGTCCAGGTCGCGGGCCTTGATCTGGCGGTTCATGTGCGCGTAGATGAAGTTCAGGCCGGGGGTCGTACCCCAATGGCCCAGTAGCCGGGGCTTGACGTGTTCCTCTCGCAACGGCTCGCGCAGCAGCGGGTTGTCCAGCAGATAGATCTGGCCCACCGAGAGGTAGTTGGCGGCCCGCCAGTAGGCGTCGATCAGACGCAGCGTCTCGGGGTCCAGCGGGGCTGACTCGGTCGTCGGCATTCGGGATACTCCCCAGTGTCTTCAGCGATTGTCAGAGCGTGCGCATTCTTCTTGCAGTTTAAGATTCAGGAGTGGACTCACCAGTCGGGATGGGCCTTTCGGCCACAGAGCCAGCGCCAGAGACAGTGGCGGCGGGCGAGGTGCTGGTCTTCAACAGCGGCTCGTCCTCGGTCAAGTACCAGCTGATCGACCCGGGCACGGGGGTGCGCCGGGCGGTCGGCACGGTCGAGCGGATCGGCGAGCCGGGATCGGGCCGGCTGACCCATCATCCGGACGGCTCCGGTTCCGCCGCGCACACCGAAACCCGGGTGTTCGCCGACCACGAGGACGCGCTGGGCGCCGTCCTGGCCGCGTTCACCGCGTTCGGGCCGGACCTCGGGGCCATGCCGCCTGCCGCGGTCGGCCACCGGGTGGTGCACGGCGGCCCGCGCTTCGTCGCGCCGGAGCTCATCAACGACGAGGTGGTCGAAGGCATCGCCGCGCTGGACCAGCTCGCTCCGCTGCACAACCCGGCCGCGCTGGCTGGGATCCGGGTCGCCCGGCGTGCCTTCCCCGAGATCCCCCAGGTCGCGGTCTTCGACACTGCGTTCCACCAGAGCCTGCCAGCCCCCGCGTACACCTACGCGGTCCCCCGGGCCTGGCGCGAAGAGCACGGCGTGCGCCGTTACGGCTTCCACGGCATCTCGTACCAGTACGTCTCCCGCCGCGCCGCCGCGCTGCTCGGCCGCGACCTGGAGGACGTGAACCTGATCGTGCTGCACCTGGGCAACGGGGCCAGCGCCTGCGCGATCGAGGGCGGCCAGAGCGTGGAGACCTCCATGGGCCTGACCCCGCTGGAAGGCCTGGTGATGGGCAACCGGAGCGGCGACGTGGACCCCGCCCTCGGCGCGTACCTCGGCCGGGTCGCCGGGCTGGACCTCGCGGCGGTCGACGCCGCCCTCAACCACGACAGCGGGCTCGCGGCCCTGGCCGGGAGCAACGACCTGCGCGACGTTTGCCTCGCGGCGGACCGTGGCGACCCGAACGCACGCCTGGCCATCGACGTGTACTGTCACCGGATCCGCAAGTACGTCGGCGCGTACTACGCGGTGCTCGGCCGGGTCGACGCGGTCGTGTTCACCGCCGGCGCGGGCGAGCACGCCCCCCGGATCCGGAGCCAGTCCCTGTCCGGGCTAGGCCGGCTCGGCATCGTCGTTCAGGCGCAACGCAACAACGCGCCTGGCGGCGGCGAGCGCTCCATCTCCTCGGACGGGGCCGAGGTGCTCGTCCTGGTGGTCCCGACCGATGAGGAGGCGGAGATCGCCGGCCAGACGCTGGAGTGCGTCAACCGGGCCCTGGCCGTCCGATAGTCCAGGGCCTCTAGTCCACTGGCCCTAGTGGGCGAAGGTCGAGCGCTCGGCCACCTCGGCGTCGGAGGCGACGTGCTGGGGGTGCTGTTCGAGGTAAGCCACCTGGCGGCGGATCTCGTCGATCAGCAGGCCGGCCATGTCGTGGCTGAAGCCGTTGCGAACCACTATGCGCATGGCCGCCAGGTCTTCGAGGTCGGCCGGGAAGGTGTACGCCGGGACCTGCCAGCCGCGCTGGCGCAGCCGCTCGGAGAGGTCGAACACGGTGTAGCCGGTGATCCCGTCGCGCAGCTTGAAGGCGAACACCGGCAGCTCGCTGCCGTCGGACAGCAGCTCGAACGGACCAATCTTGGCGATGCTTGAGGACAGCGACATCGCGACGTCCTGCGAGACCTGCTGCACGCGGCGGTAGCCGTCGTAGCCCAGGCGCAGGAAGTTGTAGTACTGCGCGACCACTTGAGACCCGGGACGGGAGAAGTTGAGCGCGAAGGTCGGCATGTCGCCGCCGAGGTAGTTGACCCGGAAGACCAGGTCCTCCGGAAGAGCCTCGACACTACGCCATATGGCCCAACCGACACCCGGGTATACCAGCCCGTACTTGTGCCCGGAGGTGTTGATGGACTGCACCCGGTCGACCCGGAAGTCCCACTGCAGGTCCGGCTGCAGGAAGGGGGCGATGAACCCGCCGGACGCGGCGTCGACGTGGATCTGGATGTCTATCCCGGTCTCCGCCTGCAGCGTGTCGAGGGCCTGGCTGATTTCGAGGACCGGCTCGTAGCTTCCGTCCATCGTCGAGCCGAGGACCGCGACCACGCCGATCGTGTTCTCGTCGCACTTGGCGACCGCGCCGGCGGCGCCCATGTGCAGCAGTTCCCTGGTCATCGGCACGTACCGGGGCTCGACCTCCCAGTAGCGGCAGAACTTCTCCCAGCACACCTGCACGTTCGAACCCATGATCATGTTCGGCTTGTCCGTCGGCAGCCCGGCCGCACGGCGCCGCTCCCGCCAGCGCCACAGCAGGGCCAAGCCGCCGAGCATTGCCGCCTCGCTCGAACCGGTGGTCGAACAGCCGGTCGCCTCGTCGCCGGCTGGCGCGTGCCAGAGGTCGGCGAGGATGTTGACGCAGCGGTGCTCCAGCTCGGCCGTCTGCGGGTACTCGTCCTTGTCGATCATGTTCTTGTCCGCGCACTCGGCCATCAGCTGGGCGGCCTGCGGCTCCATCCACGTGGTGACGAAGGTCGCCAGATTCAGCCGTGCGCTGCCGTCCAGGATCAGCTCGTCCCGGATGACCTGGGCGGCGGTATCAGCGGGCATGCCCGGACCGGCCAGCCGGAACCGGGGCACCTCGTCGATCGAACCGTCCTGGGTGTAGAGCGGGTTGATGGACAGCTCGCGGTACTCTTCCCCGCCTTCGACGCGCTTGTGCAACACCATTGGGCACCTCCAGAATGCCGACCGGCCGCTATGTCCATGTCCGGATCGGCGATGATTGTCATGGTTGATGACGCGACTCATCCTAGGAGCCCGGTCCGGTTGGAGGATGCAGCCGGAGGGAACAGTAGTGGAACAGTTTTCCAGCCGGACGGCCTTGACGACCTGTCAGATCCGTGCAATGAGGGCGTACCGCTCGTCGTTGACTGCCTTGCCCCACAGATCCGGGTCATCGCTGAGCGGCTCGATCCGCAGCTCGGCGACCAGCGGCCGGACCGCGGCGGCCAGGTCCTCAGCGCCGATCCCGCCGCCCCACGGGAGCGATTCGGCGCCGATCGCGTAGGGCTCACTGGATTCCTCGGCCGATGCCGGCTCTCCCCACCGACCTTCGACCAACACAAGACGGCCGCCCGGCCGTAGCCGCCCGATCCAGGCCCGCAGCGCGGCCACGGGATCGGGCAACGTCCAGAGCAGGTGCCGAGCCAGCACCGCGTCGAACCGGTCCGCGCCGGTAGGCGGCTCGACCGCGTCACCGACCAGGAACCGGGCCGCGAACCCGGCGCCGGCCGTCTTCTCTCGCGCCCGCTCGACCATGCGCGGCGCCAGATCCACACCGGTTACCTGATGGCCGGCGCGCGCGAGCAGCAAGGACAGCGATCCCGTACCGCAACCGACATCCAACACATCCAGCGGTTCGCTGGACGGCACCCAGGCTTCGATGAGTCGTCCCCAAGCGGAACGTGTGTGTTCTGAAGACAAGCCGTGGTCAGGCCCCTCGTCGAACGAGGCGGCTGCGGCGTCCCAGTACTGGCTGATCGTTGGGCGGTTGTCGGTCATGACGGCTACCGCATACCGGTGATTCGCTCGGCCTCGATGGTGATGAGCAGGCGCGTCTGGTCCCGGCCGCCGTACCACGGGTACGGACCGCCCAGGTACCGCTGCGCCAGCTTCTCGATGTGCTCGACCGCGCCCTCCTCGGTCACGCTCAGGACGCGTCCGCGGATCTGGGCGTAGCGGGAGGGGTCGGCCGGATCGGCGATCGCGACGGCCACCCGCGGGTCGCGCTCGATGTTCCGGACCTTCTGGTGGCCCCGCACGCTGTTGATCAGAATGTGCTCGCCGTCGGTGTCGACCCAGGTCAAGGTCAACTGGGGCGAGCCGTCGGGCATCGTGGTGGCCACATAGCAGCTGACCGGCTGGATCAGCAGTTTGAGCAGGTCGTCGTTGAGTTCCATGATGATCCCTTGGCCATTCGCATAGTTCGGGCGTTGACGATGCCCGTTCTATCACCTCGGCCCCACAGCCGACGTGCCGCCCCGGATAAACCCGGGACGGCACGCACTGGAGCCGACTACAACTGCCAGATCAGCTAGATCACTTGGATCGCCTGAATCAACCGTTGTACTGAACGATGATCTTCGTGAAGTCATACGGGTTCTGCGTGATGTTAGAGCAGGTTCCGGGCGCCCAGGCCTCCGCAACTCCGGCCGGGCACTCGTAGTCCCGGTTGACAGCCCAGAACGAGAACCAGGCCGGGTGGTTCGCCTGCGCGAAGGCCAGCAGGGTCTGGAAGTCGGACTGCATGAACAGTTCCGACGGCTGGTCGGTGTGCCCGTTCATGAGCTGGAGGCCCATGTGCGACCACGCCTGCGCGGCGGTCCAGCCGTAGATCGTCTCCAGCTGGCTGATCGCGTCGTTCGCGATGGCCTCGGTCTGCCCGACCTCGGTGCCGGAGGTCAGGCCGGTGTCGAAGTCCATGATGTTGATGACGTCGAGCCGGGCTCCGTTGGCGATCGCCTGCTTGATCTCGTCAGTGCCGGTCCCGGGGAAGCCGATCGTGGTCATCGGGATGGTCAGCGACACCTTGAGGTTGGGGTTGTTCTTCTCCAGGATCGCGATCGCTCCGAACCGGACGGCGGTGTTGGAGTCGAGCGCCGTGTTCTCGTAGTCGAAGTCCACCCGGTCCAGGTTGTACTTGGTGATGACCGACTGGTAGGCGGCGGCGAGCGTGGTGGCGGAGCTACAGGTGCTCCCAAGTTCGGTGCCGTTGTACCCGCCGAAGGATACGGCGACGTCACCGCCGGCCGCCCGGATCGCGTTCACATCGGCCAGGACCGTCGTATCGGTGGAAACCGGCATGGTCGAATCTCCGTCCCAGGCCGGTGTACAGCCGCCGGAGTCGAGCACGAAGGCGAGGTTGAACTCGTTCTCCCCGGAACTGCTGATGATGCTGGAGATCGGTGCCGGGCTGTTGTCCACCGGCATGAAATACACCGGGTGGTAGTAGGTGCCGCCGCTGGGTGGCGGTGTGGTCGTGGGGTTGCCGGTCGGCGTCGCGGTCGGCGAACTGGTCGCCGTCTTCGTCGGGGACGCGGTAGGCGACGCGGTCGTGGCGCTAGGCGTGGGCGACGCGGTGGCACTGGTGGCGGGCGGCGTGGTGGGGCCGGTCCCGGCCGGTCCGGTGAGGGAGAGGTCGTCGGCGTAGTAGGTGCCCTGGCCGTACCAACCGTGCGTGTAGAACTGGATACTGGTCTGGCTCGCAGTGGTCGTATAAGTCGTGGTCAGCTGGGTCCACGAGGTGGCGCTCGGGGTCCAGGTCGAGGTGCCGCCGGTGATCCCGATGTAGACGTAGGCGCCCTCGAAGTAGCCGCTGAGGGTATAGGCGGAATTGGGCTGGACGGCGACAGTCTGGGTGCACTGCGCGTCGTCACTGTTGCTGGCAGCCCCGGCGAGAGCGTACGAACCGGTGTGGACCGGACTGGTGACGACCGAGGCGGTACCAGCGTCGCAGGTCCAGCCGGACAGCGTGCCGGTTTCAAAGCCGGGGTTGGCCAGCAGATTGGCGGAGGTCGCGTTCGCGGTCGTGACCAGGACCGCGGCCCCGCCCATAGCGAGGGCGAGGCTGGTGCCGACCGCGATCAGAGCGCGCGAGGCGCGGGACATCGGAGCTGAGCCGGGCCCGGCGGCCGAGCCGGGTGTGGTGCGGGCGTGAGACATGTCTTGGCAGGTCCCTTCGAAGGACGTCACGAGTGTGGCATTGCGCTGTCAGTGGAGGCGGGGTGTGACGTTGCGCCGACGTCGTGTCTGCCGAACACCAAAGGGGTACTGTGCCCGATGATTGGACTAGACCAGTGCGCAGTCAAGGGGTAGCGGCAGGTTTTTGCTTAATCCGGCCCGGATTCCCCGCCCCCGCCGACCCTCGTTAGGCTCGATCCATGACTGACGCAACGGTCCCCGACCAGGCTGAAACCGGCCCGGATCAGCTCGACCGACTGGCCCGGATGTTCGCACACGCAACGGAATTCGACACTTCGCCGCTCTACACCGAGCTCGCCGCGACCGTCGCCGATACTCCCGCGTTGCTGCGGTTGGCCACCCTGGCGCGACCCGGTCAGTACCCGACCTTCGCCTTCTTCGGAGCCGTCCAGGCCGTACTGCTCGGCGGCGCCGATCACGAACTCGCCTTGTTCTATCGCTCCGCTGCTGGCGCCTCTCCCACTTCCACCTCCGGCGCCTCCCCCGTACCCGCTCCCGGTGTCTACGCCGGCGCCGGCCCCGCCCTGATCGATTTCGTCGCACACCACGAAGACGAGATCTCTCGGCTGATCTCAACCCGCTTGGTACAGACCAATATCGTCAAACGATCACTTGCCCTCCGCATAGGCCTGGCCACGATCACCCGCACGATGAACAAACCGGTACACCTGATCGAGGTCGGCGCGAGCGCCGGAATCCACCTGCGCTTCTACCGCTACGGCTACCACCTCGGCGGCCGCCGATTCGGCGAACCGGACTCCCCGGTCCAGATCAGTGCACTGTGGCACAGTAGCGCTCCCGTGCCAGACCTCGATGTCCTACCTCCTCTGGCAAGCACAACCGGCATCGACCTGAACCCGCTCAACGCCGCCGACCCGGCCGACCGGCATTGGCTCGAAGCCCTGGTCTTCCCGGAGAACCGGCACCAAGCGGACCTGCTCCACCACGCACTCGATGTCGTGGCCACGGATCCCCCCGCCATCCACCGTGGCGACGCGATCGACCTGTGCCCGCTGCTCGCCCGGCAACTGCCGCCAGACGAGCCCCGCGTGGTGTTCCACGCCGTCACCCGCCTGCACGTCCCCAAGGACCGCCGACCCGCGTTCGACGCTGCGATCGATTCCCTCGGCGAAGACGCCCCGCTCTACCGGCTGTCCCTGGAACTCCCGCCCGGCCCCGACCCGCGCCCACAGCCCGCCCGCCCAGGCATCGCTTTGACGCTCCGCGAGCCGGACGGCCGCAGCACCGACCTCATCGTCGCGGAGGGCCGCCTGGAATGGGTGGAGCCGCTCGCTTGGTCTTCCTGATCCCCTACCCCTGCCGGCCACTCTCACGCCCTCGCACGAGCGAGCCGCTCCTCCGCCTGGGCCGCCACAGCGCGGTTGGCGACCGGCTCCATCCCCCAGACCAACTCGGCGCGCGCGTTGTGCAGCGCCGTCCACAGACTGGCCGCCCAAGCGACCTCGACTTCTTCCGCGGTGAACGCTTGGCCGCGAGTCTGCTGATAGACCTCCAGGAACGCCGCCGAGCTCTCCACCGGGGCAAGCGTGGGCTGTCCCCAACTGGCGAAAGCCCCCGCACCGGCGCCCGCAATCGCCGCCTCCGGCTGCCAGGCCAGGCTGTCCCAGTCGTGCACCACGAAGGGCTCCCCGGCCTCCCAACGCAGGTTCTGCGACTCCCAGTCCGCGTGGACGATCACGCACGACAGGTCCACGCGGCCCAGCCGGGCCCGGACCCGCTGAGCGGTGACCTCGACATAGTCCGGCAGCGTGATCTGCCCGGCCAGCTGAACGGTCACGCACGCCTCGGCACGGCCGGACTCGTCAGGCCGGGACTTGGTCACGACACACAGCCCGTTGTCCAGCCGCAGTCCCGTCACATTCGACATCTGCGAAACCGCGAAGAGCTGCTCGACCGGCACCGCCCCGAGTTCGCTTGCGCACCAGGCAAGGAGCGCCGGTGACAGCCCGCCCGCTCCTCCTGCCTCTTCTTCCTGAGTCATCAGACCAAGATATAGCGGCAATAATTTAACGGGCGTAACGCGCCGACGACCCGATCAGAAAGCGGAAACAGATTCCGGCGCACGCTCCGAACGCGACAGCGCACGGAGCACCGCAGCCTGGCCGTGCCGCTGCATCGAGATGCGGGTCAGCAGATCGACCACCGGCTCGATCGCCGACGCAGGCAGCACAGGCGTCTCCACACCGACACTCACGGCCAGGTCATCGCTGTGGATGACCAGTTCCAACAAGCGCGTGGTCAGGAAGTCGTCGAACGTCAGCGACCACCCCGTCCATGGCAGCCCCACCACCTCGGGCAGCGGCCCGCCGTCGAACTCGGTCCGCAGCTTCTCGACCATCGCACTCACGTTGGCCACAAGAGCCTCCGGGCCCTCCGCTGCTGAGTCCTCGCCCCTGGACCGGATGGCGACGTTCACCTCGCCCTCCAGATCCTCGTTGGCCCACGCGGAACGCGAGTAGTGATCGAGGAGCCCGATCGGCACGCCGTCCGGCACCGGCGCGGCAAGCGCCTCGGGCACGCTGAGCACCTGCCGACCCAGGTGCGCGGCCAGCCCGCCGACCGTGAAGTACTTCAACGCACTGGGCTCGGCCCAACGAGCTCCGACGGCCGGATCGCGCAGCAGCGCCTCAGCCGAACCCGCAGCCGAAAGATAAGCATTGGCGATGGTCATGTGCCCAAGGGTATCGAGGGCGCAGCGACTATGAAGGCCGAGCGGCACCATTCCGCACCGCCGTCCCAGGCTGCGGATCAGGCGGCAACCCCGTCGCCGGAACGGCTGGCGAACCAGTGATCAATATCTCCTCTTTAACGTATTGCTACACAAGTTGGCCGTGGCCAACTAGGCTCCGCGCGTGAGCGATCAGACTGCAGGCTCCGAGGATCCCGCGGCCGAGGATGCGCCGGACCCGTTCGACGTCGTGCTCGACGAAGCCTTCATCCGGGCTGCCACCACCAAGGAGGCCTCGGCGCACGCCCGCATGCTCGAGCAGAAGTTCCGCCAGATGGAAGCGGAACACGCCGAGCAGAACCGCGCACTCGTGGCCAGGTCGGGCTCATCCGATGGGATACGTTCATCGAGGTCAGGGTCGTGGTCGGCATCGACCGAGCAGGGCAAAATGCACACCTGGCCGGTCCGACTCCTCGTCATGGCCCTGGTCGGGTTGGTCACCCTGACGGTGATCGAAGTGTGGAAAATGCAGGTCGGCCAGCGCAATCCCCTTGAGCCGCCATCCGCCTCCTCCAAGAGCACGGCCGAGTTCAAGCCCGGATCCCCCGCGATCATCGAGCCGTCGTTGGATCCGTCCGGTGCGGCCCTGGCGGACAAGCCGTGGCCGGCGATCACCATAGCCACCTCGTTCCCCGACCCAACCGTGCAGCTGAGTTCGGACGTGGTTCTGGATCGAGTCTCGACCGCCAAGCAGATACCGTGCGACACCTTCGCGTCGCAATCCATGACCGGTTTGATAGACCAGGGCTCAGGCTGCGCACAGCTGATCACCGCGCTGTACAGCACCACGGACAACAAGGCCCAGTTCACTGTAGACGTCCTGACCATGAACCGAGCGGAAGACGCCGGTGCCATATTCAGCCTGGCCAGGACGATGAGCATTACCTACCAGATGGGATCGATGGACCCGCCAGCCGGCTCGAAACTGCCCACGATCCCATCGGGTAATGGTGGCGTCACGAACTGTGTCATGGCAGTTCGGTCGGTCGTTTTCGTGAATGCCCAGTGGGTTGATCCGAGTAATCAAGACGTGACTACGCTAACCTCGGAGAGTAACAAACTGCTTACGTATGTGGATACCAAGGTTTCTACTTACGAGCAGGCTCAGGTTCGTGAGTAAGTAGCGGCTGTTGGGAGCAGTTTGGGGCGGGTGGGGTGGGCGCGCTGCGGTTTACGGCGAACCGCAGGCCTCCGGCGGGCCGGGCTCCAAGG
>Ga0302314_10016834_pt1 | contig 12320 bp, 9 predicted proteins | sample III_Palsa_N2_3_FD_200533 | JGI IMG/M metagenome (GOLD analysis project Ga0302314, IMG submission 200533) | Peat permafrost microbial communities from Stordalen Mire near Abisko, Sweden - III_Palsa_N2_3 | ecosystem: Environmental > Terrestrial > Soil > Palsa > Peat permafrost | place: Sweden...
CGACATCGACGCGCAGACGCTCGCAGGCGCCCTGTCCACCGGGACGCACGGCACCGGCGCCCGGCTGGGCGGCCTCGCCACCCAGGTCGAGGCGCTCGACCTCGTTCTGGCCGACGGTTCGCTGGTGGCGTGCTCGGCTGCGTCCCGGCCGGAGCTTTTCGCGGCCGCGCGGATCGGCCTCGGCGCGCTCGGCGTGATCACCAGCGTGACGCTGCGGTGCGTGCCGTCGTTCACGCTGGCGGCGGATGAGCGGCCGGTGCCCGTGGACGAGGTTCTCGAGCAATTCGACTCGCTGGCCGCCGCCAACGACCACTTCGAGTTCTACTGGTTCCCCTACGGCCGCCAGGCCCTGGTCAAGCGGAACAACCGGCTTTCCCCCAGCGACCGGGACCCAGGGGACCCAGGGAGCCCGGCCGCAGCCGCGATGCCAGGGTGGCGCCGGTTCTGGGAGTTCGAGGTGATGGAGAACGCGGCCTTCGGGACGCTCTGCCGGCTCGGCCGGGCGCGACCCCCGTTGATCCCCGCGCTGAACCGGTTCTCCTCGGCCGCCCTGTCCTCCCGGTCCTACGCCGACGTGTCTCACCGCGTGTTCGTGACGCCCCGCCGGGTGCGTTTCGTCGAGTCCGAGTACGCCGTTCCACGTGAATCACTGCTCCATGTGCTCGGCGAACTGCGCCGCCAGGTGCCTCGCGTGGCCGACCCGGTGATGTTTCCGGTCGAGGTGCGGGTGGCCGCCGCCGACGACATCTGGCTGTCCGCGGCCTACGGCCGGGACACCGCCTACGTCGCGATCCACCAGTACACGGGCCTGCCCTACCGGTCTTACTTCGACCTGTTCGAGTCCATCGTGGCGGACGTGGCGGGCCGTCCGCACTGGGGCAAGGTGCACACCCTCGGGACCGGGCGCCTGCGTGCGCTTTACCCGCGTTACGACGAATTCCGCCGTGTCCGCGCCGAGTTCGACCCCGAAGCCAGGTTCGGCAACGCCTATCTGACCCAGGTTCTGGGCGATCCCCGGCTCCCTGCCGATTTTCCCTAAACGAATCGCTCCTCGGGCGCCGCGCGCCGGGACCTGGTGGCGACACGCGATCGCATCCGCAGCCGGCATGCCCAGGGCGAAATGCAGCTTTTGCCCGTCTTGAAGCGGGCCGGGCGATCATCGTGTGCAGTTACCCCCCGCCTGGCGGGGGGTAAGTGCACACGGTCAGCAGGTGACGGACACGCGAAGGCGAAATGCACCCTCTGTCCGCGCGGCCGACCGGCCGGGGAAGGCATCGTGGACAGCGCAGGCGCGAAAGCCGGAATCGGCAACTTCTTACCGGCGTATTACCGGGAATCCCGGGGCTGAACGCGCTGAGTGATCTGGACCGTACTCCTGGGTAGTGGCCGGTGCACGCGGCCGCCAGGAAAATCACGACCGGCCGGTCAGGCATCCGGATGACCGCCCGGCTCGTGGGGACCGCCTTCATTTCACTGGCGGTCGCGGCACCGGCCACGCACATGATCATGCTGGATGGTGATGGTGAACATGCACAGAGGGTGCGTTTGGTTGGCGACGGCCGCTGCGGCGCCGACGCCGAGCGGTAACGAGTGGCTGAGCCGCCTCGTGCTGATTGCCGTCGCCGTGGCTGCCGTGGGCGCTTTCTCGGTGCTGCAGCTGAGGGCCTGGTCACGCAGCCGCTCACTGCCGGGCCGTTCGCGCGACATCTACGACTGGCGGACGCTGCCGCCACCTCTGCACGAAGATGACCCAGGGGCCGGCGAGATGCCGTTCGGTCAACAGGAGAGCTATGGGCCGTTGTGGCGCTACGGAGCTCCGCGGGGCTACCGCCGGGACTACGAGCCCGGCTGCGAACCGGCTCGCGGTTCGGGCTACGGCCGTGACCTCGATGCCGGTGACGGTCCAGGCGACGGTCCCGGTCCCGGCGACAGTCCTAGTCACGGTCCTGGTTACGGTCCTGGCACACGGCGGCCGTGGAGCGTTCCGGACGATGTATCGCGCGACTGGCGACCGTGACGAATGGCCTGGCGGTCGCCTGGTCGCCTCGGCGGCCTTCCTAAGCGCGACCCAGCGTGTCTAAGGTATTCGTATCAGTAACTAGCAAAAAGTCGATCGGCAGCAGGTTGGTGTGCTCGCGGCGAACATGGCGTGCCGGATGACGGCTGACGACCCTCGTGACGACGAGGCTGTCGGCAGCGCCGACGATCCCTCAGCAGAGCAGAATCTCTTTACCGGCCATGAAACGCGGACAAGCGAACGCCCTGATCCGGCGACGGAGGCGCCCGCCGAGACTCGCGACCGCGAGGAAAGTTACCACGACCTGCGTGCCTATCACCGGGCTCCTGGAGGCTCGCCAGACGTAACGAGTCCCGGCGATACGGAGCTCAGCGACGATGGCCGGTGGACATGGAAAGGACTGGAACTCGACCGGCGCGCCAACCTCGTCGCAGCGGAAGAGCTCGCTCTCCGCCGTGCGGCAGAAGGCCGCGACGAGGTAGGCGGCTATGGTGAAAGGGGCATCACTCCGGCGATGCGGCGCATCGAAGCCGAACTCAAGCACGGCTGCCTCGCCCCCGACACCGAGAACTTCGCCCTCAAATCCCCGGATCGCTTCAAGGAAAAACTAGCCAAGATGATCTCACTTGAGCCCGACGTTGCACCGGGTGATCTAGCCGCGAAAATTCATGATGGGATTCGCTACACATTTTTGTTCGCGGATCCATCTTATTCGGATGGAGTTAGGATGGTTGAAAGTCGGCTGGCCGGTAAGGGGTATGCGCTCGTTTGGCGCAAGCCGAGTTGGTCGGGAGAAGAGTATAAGGGAATCAATAGTCAGTGGTGCGATCGTGATAGTGGTGTACTATTCGAGGTTCAGTTTCATACGCCGCCCAGCTGGGACGCAAAGCAGCGAACACATGATTCGTACGAGAAGATAGGAAATCCTGCTACCACGCCAGAAGAGCGCGCTCGACTGCGGGTATATCAACGCCAGGTGTCGGCATCGGTTCCGGTGCCGCCGGGCGCGCTGGAATTTTTGTCTTATAAAAGGGAGGAGAGATAGAGAGTGCCGGAGAAGATTACCTATTATGCAGTCGTGGGAGCCGGCCGGACCATCGAGCACCCTTCTGGAATAGTCCGGCGTCGCCATGTCGCCGCTGGACCCACCGATGAATCTCTTACCCGCGACTTCTCGTGGACGTTCACTGACGCGATTTACCAGCAGGAGCGAGGCGAGAATTTTGGTCCAGAGCTAGTAGAGATCAGCGAGGATGAGGCTGGTGCGCTTATGGAACGGTTCCGGAAGACGTGGGAAGGAACGCCGTGACGTTAGCTTGGGACGGGCTGCGCGAACTTGACGCGTACCGGGTTACGGAAATTCCGCGGCGACCGGACGCTGGGACATCGGAGGCGCCCCAGGAGCGGCCGAGCGACACCGGCCGAACCCAGCGGTTCGCGGCCTTGGTCGCGGCGTATCACGCCGGGGCCGAGACCAAGAACGGCAGCACGGGCGCGCTGGCCATCGGCTGGATAAGGCACAGCACCGGCGGCCCGATCCAGTTTCTGGTGGCAGGAGCGGGTCTGGTCGGCAGCGGCGCGAACCGGGAAGTCTTCCTGACCCTTCCCGGCGGCGCGAAGGCCCAGCCGCTGCCCTGCGGTTCGCTGGCGACGCTCACGGCGCAGCTGCCATCGTGGCGCACCATTGGCGGGATAAGCGACGGCCTGCTGCCGGACCACGAGCGTCGTACCGGCGATCGTCCGCCACCCTCGATGGAAGAATGCCTGCTGGCGGTGTGGCCGGGCCCGTTTGGCATGTTGCTCTTGGCCGAACCCCTGGGCGCGGCTCAGATTCGGGAGCTCGCGGATGAGCTGGCTGAACTCGAGCGGGAAGCGACGGGTAACTCTGACCGGTTTCCCGACCGGGCCGTGACGGCTCGCCGGCTTCACCTGCGTCACGCCGAGGTATGCAAGGGCGCCTCGACGGGGCTGTGGCGGGTGCGGCTGCTGGCCGGCGGCAGTGATCCGGACGGGGCCTCGCGAGTGGCCGGGCTGGTCTGTGCCTCCGCCGATCTGGCCGAGCTTCCGTACGCGATAGCCCCCGCCAGCCCGGCCGCAGCCAGCCTGCCGGAACTCCTTGCCGATCCGGGTCCGGCCTCGCCCAGGGGTGACGCCGGGCTTGAAGCCTCGTTTCATGCCAGCACCGAGCTGGTCGCCGCGCTGTCCCGGCCGCCTGAGCGCGAGGTGCCCGGGGTGCGGCTGGCGTTGCGGCCCGATTTCGACGTCACTCCAGAGCAGGTCGCCGGGAGCGCGACCATAGCGGTCGGCGAGGTACTGGACTCCGGCCAGCGGCCAGCCGGCCCGTTCGTCCTGCCGCTCGACTCGCTGAACCGGCATGTGTTCGTCTGCGGCGCCACCGGCTCGGGGAAATCGCAGACCGTGCGGACGCTGCTTGAGGCCGCTACCGGGGCCGGGATCCCGTGGCTGGTGGTGGAGCCGGCCAAAGCCGAATACCGGCTGATGGCCGCGCGCCTGGCCGGCGCCGCTGGCCCAGGTGCCGAGGCCGTCGAGGTCGTGCGGATCCGGCCGGGCGAAGCAGACGCGATCGCGGCCGGGCTCAACCCGCTGGAACCGGCACCGGACATCCAGGGCCGCCGGTTTCCGCTGCAGACCCACGCGGATCTGGTCAAGGCGCTGTTCACCGCGTCCTTCCGTTCGGATGAGCCGTTCCCGCAAGTGCTCAGCGCGGCTCTGACCAGGGTGTACGAGGACGCGGGCTGGGATCTGGCCCTGGGTGAGACGGTTGCGCCCGACGCGAACCCCAGCTACCCGAACCTCACCGATCTCCAGCGGGCCGCGATAAGGATCGTGCAGGAGGTCGGCTACAGCCAGCGGGTCACCGACGATGTGCTCGGCTTCATCAAGGTCCGCCTGTCCGGCCTGCGGCTGGGCACGACCGGCCGCTTCCTGGTGGGCGGCCACCAGCTCGACTTCGGCCAGCTGCTGCGAACCAATGCCGTGCTGGAGATCGAGGATGTGGGCGACGACAGCGACAAGGCGTTTCTGATGGGAACCGTGCTGATCAGGCTGGTCGAGCATCTGCGGATGGCGAACCGGGCGAATCAGGTCGGCCTGGCCGGCCAGGCCGGGCTCCGCCACCTCACCGTCATCGAGGAGGCACACCGCCTGCTGCGTCGCCAGGAGGGTTCCGGGGGCGCCGGCTCGGGCGGCGCGGCGGCGCACGCGGTCGAGATGTTCGCCGGGCTGCTCGCCGAGATCCGGGCCTACGGCGAGGGACTCATCATCGCCGAGCAGATCCCGGACCGTCTTATCCAGGATGTCATCAAGAACACGGCGGTGAAGATAACGCACCGCCTCCCGGCGGCCGACGACCGTGACGCCGTGGGCGCGACGATGAACATGACCAGGGCGCAGAACCGGTTTCTGGTCACGCTCAAGCCCGGTGAGGCCGCGGTGTTCGCCGACGGCATGGACTATCCGCTCCTGACCAGGATGCCCGATGGTACCGACCGGGAAGCGGCGGGGCAGGCAGTCACCGCGACCCCGGCAAGCGTGGTCCGGACGCGCAGCATTACCTGCGGTGCCGACTGTGTCGGACGGCCATGCACCCTGCGGGACATGCGGATTGCCCAGCGCGCGCTCGAAGAGTATCCGGCGATCAGGTTGTGGGCCGAGCTGTCGGTCCTCGCCCACCTGACCGGCTGGCCGATGCCGGTGCCGCGGACCACGCTGCTTTCGCTGCTGCAGATCATGCCGTCCCGGCTGCGGGACTGCGCGATCTCGCACGGCGTGGACGCGGCCATCGACGCGCGCACGCCGGTCATCGTCGGCCGGGTCAGCCCGGTCGGCCTCGCCTCCCACGTCAGTACCGCGATCAGGTCCAGGCTGGCACGGGGAAGCTGGCTGTGCCAGCGGGAAGAACCCAGGTGGCTCGCCCCCGCCTACAAGTGGACGCTCGTCCTCGACACGCTCAAGACGGCCGACCGGAACAGTCCCGGTGCCGCGCCGCACCCGCGCAGCTCGGAGTGGGAACGGACGTACGGGCAGGTGATTCCCGGTGATACCTGCGCGCGGCAGGTCGGGAACGTGCAGCGCTGGTACGACGCTGCGCAACGGGATGGCTGGGAGGTCAGGGCGGTCGCGTTCGGCGTGGACAGCCCGTCAGGCATCGAAAGGGCGGCCGGCGCCATCGCCGAAGACGACGACTTCGACGAGCGCCTGACCGGGTACCTGGACCAGTTCATCGACTGCCGCTGGCCGCGGTTGTACCTGACCGCCGACCCCCTCGGGGACCCCCCGGAACCGAGGTAAGGGCCGAAGCCGAGTGTTTTCGGCATGCCGGTGCGAAACCCGTCGAAGTGCGCACATCGTTGTCCACAGCGGAATCCACAGAAGTGTGCATTGAGATGCCAACGGTACAATGCGCCCTGGTCAATTGCGTTATGGGTTATCCACAGTGCGTGGTTACGGAGAACCTCGCTGAGGGCCGGGGGTTCAGGTCACTGGCAGCAATTCCGGCAGTCGTCGCCAGGACGCGACCGACCGGGACCGCCACCCCCAGCGGCCGGAAACGCAAAGCCAGACGAGAGCAACGACCGCGAGAAGACGGACGGCGGGAGTGAGCCAGCTTCCGTCGAACTGGACCAGGTCATAAAGCCAGTGCGGCTCCGCCGGGCTCTGGATCGCTTGCGCGTAGACCGTGGCGCCGGCCAGCAAGCGGATCAGGATCACCCAGTCCAGCTTGGACGTCGAGTACAGCGCGAGCAGGCTGATGGCCATCACGTCGTACCAGGGACGCTGGAAGGCGGTGACAAAAAGCCACGCGAGGCTCAGCGCCAGCGCCGGTGCGACGGCCGGCAGGCCGGGGACCCGATCGGGGAAGCGCAGCAGGGCCAGCAGCGCGACGGCGGCGAACAGCAGGTACGCGACCGGTTCGAGATGGGGAGGGATCCTCGACACACTGAACTGGGTGTATCCGAATACTGGCCGCCACAGGAGCTGGTACATGTTATCCCAGGTGACCCCGGGACTGCGGGCGATGAGCACCTTGATCGCGGGAGTCCCGGCGGCTAGGTAGATCGGCGCGACCACCACCAGGAAACCGGCCGCGGCGACGGCGAATGCCTTGAGCGACCTGCGGCAGGCCCAGGCCACGGCGGCGCCGGGGAGGACGTATTCCACCTTGATGCCGGTGGCCACCCCGATCAGCAGGCCGGACACGGCCGCGCTGCCGACGCCGACCTCCGCGGCCGCGTTCCAGGTACCGGCCCATCGACCTAGGATCCCCGGGCCCGGCCCGGGGGTGGGTGGCTCGGGGGCAGCGTCCGCCTGCTGACCGCGTGCCCGCAGGGCGGCCACGCCCAGCAGCCCGAACACCGCGGCCAGCCCGTCAACGTGGCCGCTCGCGACAATCTCCCACAGCAGAAGCGGGTTCACTGACCAGAGCAAGTGGGCCCGCAGGCGCATCTCGGGATTGTTCCTGAGCATGCGGTCCAGGATCCCGATCACCGCGCCGAAGGCAAGCGCCTGCTCCAGCTTCAGCCAGAGGGTGATGCGTGCCAGCGACGCCCCGCCAAGCTCGGCCGCGATCCACTCCGCGTCGGTGGCCACCGGACCGTAGACCGATACCGTATTGGTCCAGGTGGACGGGATTTCGCGGGATGGTATCTGCTTGCCGACCGGATCGCCGATCCGCTCCAGCTGCAGCGGGGTCATGACGTACGGGCTGTCCCCGATCACGGCTATCCGCCCGCTGGCGGCATAGGAAATAGAGTCGGTCGATCCCGCCGGCGGGAGCACCGTCAGCACCACGACGGCCAAGAACGCAAAGGCGATGACCGGGCGCACCGGCGGGCGGGCCCCGCGCGCGACCGCGATGAGACCGGCGATCACTCCCGCGCAGCCGAGTACCATGGCGGCCCACAGCGATACCGTCACGAACGTGGCCGTGAGGTGAAGCGAATGCCACCAGGGCAGGCCGCTCGCACGGCGCAGGGAAGGAACCGAAACGCTCGGGCCTGCCGCCGAGATCAGGATCATGATCAGGGTGGACGTGACGATGGCGGCCGCCGCCAGCCAGGCGGTCAGGCGGGTTAGCTCGCACGAGCCTGGGCGATCCTCGGGGGACGCGCTGGTTCCTTCGACCCCGTCCTTCTCACTCACCGAATCGCCGTCCGCTGGTCATAGTCATAGTCGCCGCACCTGTGGGTCGGCGACAAGCTGTGGGTCCGTGGCTAGACGGTACCGGATGACGCGGGGCGGATGGTGGCTCCCGGGACAGGACCCGCGCGGAAAACGCCCGCGGCAGCATGGCGACACCCGCGCCCGCGGCCGCACTGCCACCCGGAGGCGGGTCAGTGCGGCCAGCGATGCCGCGAGTGCCTAATCTGTCTTCATGCCTGGTCAGTCCGGTGAGCCGGACATTCTTACTTGCGTTTACCCGAGGTGGTGACCTGGCCGTTTACCTCCGAATGCGTGGCCGCGTCGGTGGCCTCGACCGTGTGGCCGTCCTCGGACGCTTCCGTGGCGTCCTTGGCTTCCGCCGTGGCACTGGCGTAGCGGCGCTTCATGGTAATGGCGGCCGTCGCCCCGGCCGCGGCCAGCACCGCGCCGGCGCCGAGTAGCCAGCGCCAGTCCAGCAGCCTCCGGACCCGGGTCTTACCTGACTTCTCCGGCCTGACCTGGCGAGCGGTGGAAAGCAGGGCGGAAGAGACCTTGGGCGCGACCGAGGTGGTGACGGCGTCGGCGACGTCCTCGAGCCGCGGCGCGGCCCATTCGCGGGCACCTTGGACAGCGTCCTCAAGCCGCGGCGCGGCCCATTCGCGGGCGCTCTGGACGCCCTGGCGGACACCCTGAACCGCGGTCGTTCCCGCTGTGGTGACCACATCCGTGGCGTCCTCGAGCCGCGGCGCGGCCCATTCGCGCGCTCCTTGAACGCCCTGCCGGGCTCCCTGAGCTGCTGTCGTTCCCGCGCGCTTTCCAATCGGGACGGCCTGCGCGGCAGCGCTCTTCGCGCGTTCGCCGATCACGGCCACCCCGCCGGTGGTGTGTTTGGTCTTCATAAGGGACACAGTAAACCTCCCGAGCGTGATCCCGTCCTGGAAGGCTTCCCGGCTTTGCTGGGTTCAATCATCGCGCGCTACCGGTACGGTGAGGACAGGAGGAAATTTACAACGGCGAAATGTCCGGCCAGTCAGATGGCTGGACGGGGAGTCAAACGTATGACAGAGACGCTGACCGCGACACTGCGCACGAACCAGGGACCGGTTGTTATCCGCCTTTTCCCTGATCACGCGCCGAAGACCGTGCGCAACTTCGTGGAACTAGCCGAGGGCGGCAAGCAGTGGACCGACCCGCGCACCGGACGGGCGACCACCGACAAGCTCTACGACGGGAGCGTGTTCCACCGGGTCATCCCTGACTTCATGATCCAGGGCGGGGATCCGCTCGGTTCTGGCCGGGGCGGGCCTGGCTACAAGTTCGGTGACGAGATCCACCCGGATCTCGCGTTCGACCGGCCGTACCTGCTGGCGATGGCGAACGCCGGGCCGGGGACCAACGGTTCTCAGTTCTTCATCACCGTCGCGCCCACGCCCTGGCTCAACGGCAAGCACACCATCTTCGGTGAGGTCATCGAGGGTGCTGACGTGGTTGACCTGATCAGCCGCCTGAAGACCGGCAGCCAGGACAGGCCGGTGGAAGACGTGGTCATCGAGTCGGTCACGGTGGATCGCGGCTCGGCCAACTGAGCGGTCTGCCAACTGATTGGACGACGCCGTGAGCACCCCCAGCGATTCCGGACCGGGCGAATCGGTCCGGCCTGACGGAGTCGTGCCGGGGACCCCGCAGGTTCCTACCTGTTACCGCCACCCCAACCGGGAAACCTACGTTTCCTGCGTCCGGTGCGGTCGCCACGCGTGCCCCGACTGCATGCGCTCGGCCTCGGTGGGACAGCAGTGCGCGGAGTGCGTGGGTGAGGGCGCGCGGAGCACCCGCCAGGCCAGGACCACGTTCGGCGGCCGTCCCGCCGCCGGTGCCATTATCACCTGGACGCTGGTCGCGATCAACGTCGCGGTATTCCTGGTGACATGGGTTCGCCCGAGCATCGTCAACAACCTGGAGATGCTCGGGCGGGCCTCCTATACCTATGGCGGTCCCATCCACGGCGTGGCCGCGGGCGAGTGGTACCGGCTGATCACGTCTGCGTTCCTGGCCCCGGCGACCGGCCTGAGCGGCCTGGGGTTCATGGACATCCTGTTCAACATGTGGGCGCTGGTCTTCGTGGGACCCTCGCTTGAGGGCCTGCTCGGCCGGGCGCGTTTCCTCGCCGTCTACCTGGTAAGCGCCGTCGGCGGCGGGGTGATGTACTACTTCCTCGCGCCCGCGAACTATCCGGCGGTGGGCGCCTCTGGCGCCATCTTCGGACTCTTCGGGGCGTGGTTCGTGGTGTCGAAGCGGCTCCGCCTGGACACCCGCGGCATCGTGATACTGATCGCCATCAACTTGGCTCTCAGCTTCTTCCTCCACAACATCATCGCGTGGCAGGACCACATCGGCGGCCTGCTCACCGGCGCGCTGCTCACCGCCGCCTACGCCTACGCGCCCCGCAAGAACCGCGCCGTGATCCAGGTGCTCGCCACCGTAGCCGTCGTGGCCCTGATCGTGGTCGCAGTCCTGATCAGGAACGGTCAGCTCACGGGCGGGGGACTGTAAGCTCCTCAGCGCCACCTGGTGGACAAGGTGACGCCGGCGATGATGAACGCGAAACCCACCACGAGGTTCCATGCGCCCAGTGTGGTCATGCCGGGGACGGAACCCTGCGTCACGTAATACACCGCGATCCAGGCGAGGCCGATGACCAGGCAGACCACGATGGTCGGACCGACCCATGGCGCACTGACCTTCCGCCGCGTCGTCTTCGGCGGCGGCGGGGTGTATACGGTCTTTTTCCGGACGCGCGACTTGGGCACAACGGCCTCCTGGGTAGCAAACCCTGCCTAGCAAACCTGGATAACCCTGCGATGCGCACCCAAGCGTAGCCGCTCTGTGCGGTGGTCGTCTCGAGCTCAGAAGCCGCCCGGGCCGCCGCTGCCGGTCGGGCTCGGCGTAGGCGTGGGGGTAGGAGCTGCCGCAGGCTGAACGAGAATATTCACGCTGGTGCCGGGGGCCGCTGTGGCGTTGGCGGCGGGATTCTGCTGCCAGACGTCGCCCGGGGTAGTGCCCGCCGGGCCGGTCACGGTTTGCACGTTCACCTTGAATCCGGCGCTCTGCAGTGACGTTTGGGCACTTTGCTCGCTCAGGCCGACGACATTGGGGACGCTCGCCGCGCCGGAGACGTAGATCGTGACCTTTGACCCGGGCGCGACCTGGCTATCGCCCGCCGGGTTCTGGCTGACCACGGTCCCCGCAGGCTCCGTGGACGTGGTGTCCTGCTGCACGGAGACGGTGAAGCCGGCATTCTGCAAGGTCGTCTCCGCGGCGACCTCCTGCTTACCTTGCACGTTGGGCACCGTGACGTTGCCCGGTCCGGACGAGACGTACAGCGTCACCAGTGTGTTCGCCGGCTCGTTGTTACCCTGCGGCGGATTGGAGCTTATGACGTAACTTTTCCTGACCGTGGCATTGGCCTGGTCGACCACGGTGGAACGCAGGTGCTGCGCCTTGATCTGATTCTGCGCCGCGGTGACGGACAGGCCGTTCACCAGCGGCACGGCGTACGTCTGGCCGGTGCCCGCCAGCAGGTAATAGGCCACCCCGGCGACCACCCCGAGCACGATCACCAGGCCGAGGAGCCACGGAATCCAGCGGCGCCCGCCGCCGCCGTGCCCGCCACGGTCGTATTGACCGCCGACGTAGTCGTAGTCCTCGACCGCGGGGATCTGCGTCGTCCCCGCCATCATCGCGCCGGTCCCCATCCGCTGGGTCCGCGGGTAGTTATCGAGCCTGGTCGGCGGCGCCGACACGGGCATGCCCGAGGCGGCACGCTGCAGGTCGGCGCGCATGTCGGCAGCCGTCTGGTAGCGGTCGGCGGGCGACTTGGCCATGGCCTTCAGCACGATCGCATCGGCCCACGCCGGGACGTCGGGGTCCACCCGCGACGGCGGCACCGGGTTCTCCCTGACGTGCTGGTAGGCGATCGCGACCGGTGAGTCACCGGTAAACGGGGGCCTGCCGGTAAGCAGCTCGTACAGCAGGCAGCCGGCCGAATACAGGTCACTACGCGCATCGACCCGCTCACCGCGGGCCTGCTCGGGCGACAGGTACTGGGCCGTTCCTATCACCTGGGCGGTCTGGGTCATGGTGG
>Ga0302314_10016836_pt1 | contig 12319 bp, 12 predicted proteins | sample III_Palsa_N2_3_FD_200533 | JGI IMG/M metagenome (GOLD analysis project Ga0302314, IMG submission 200533) | Peat permafrost microbial communities from Stordalen Mire near Abisko, Sweden - III_Palsa_N2_3 | ecosystem: Environmental > Terrestrial > Soil > Palsa > Peat permafrost | place: Sweden...
CTTCCAGCAGGCCAACGTGGTGGACAAGCGCATCACGCCGCGCTGGATGAACTACGAGCGCCTGGACACCGGCATCGGCGTGCTCATCGAGGTGGCCGGCGCCCTGGTGCTCATGGCCGCCTGCGCCTTCGGGCTGGCCCACACCAAGGCGTTCGGCAACTTCAACGACCTGAGCGACACCGCCGCGGCCCTGCAGCACTACGTCGGCCACGGCACCGGCGACCTGCTGGCGATCGTCGCGCTCGACGGCTCGCTGATCGGCGCCAACCTGACCGCGCTGACCACCGCCTACACGCTCGGCGACGTGTACCCCAGGATGCGGCACTCCCTGCACTGGAAGCCGAACCAGGCCCCCTGGTTCTACGGCCTGTACGCGATCTTGATCGGGCTGTCGGCCGTGGTGACGCTGGCCTGGGGCAACGACCTGGACGTGGTCATCAACGGGGTCGAGGCGCTCAACGGCATCCTGCTGCCGTCCGCCCTGGTTTTCCTGATCTTGCTGGCCAACGACAAGCCGGTACTCGGGCCGTGGGCCAACAGCAGGACGCAGAACTGGATCGGCGGCCTCGTCGCCTGGATCGCGCTCACCTTCTCGCTGGCCCCGCTCGTCACCACCTTCTGGCCCGTCATCACCCTGAAGCAATCCGCCTGGGGCCTCGGCGCCTGCACGGTCGGTGGGATCGCCGCCGCGGCGCTCCTGGTGCGCAGGCCCGGCCGCGATGAGGTCGCGGCCGATGACCCCGGCAGCAACCGGCGCCCGCCGGGGATGGACCGCGGCCGATGGCGCCAGGAACTCAGGGAGCGCCGCGTCGCGTGGCGCACCCCGCGCATCGACTCGCTCCCGCGGCCCGCGCTCAGCCTGGCCCGCCGGATCGGCCTGCTCACGCTGCGCGGGTACATCGTCTTCGCGGTCGTCATCATGGTGATCAAGCTCGTTCAGGTGACCACCGCGCACCGCTGAGATCCCGAGGCGGGCCGCGAGCCGGTCGAGGTAGGCCTCCACCGTGTCGGCCGGGGCGTCCGGCAGGCCCCAGAGCAGCTCGCTGGCGCCGGCCGCGGCCCAGGCGGCGAGGTCGCCAGGGGACGGTTTCGCGGCTACCAGGACCCGGATGTCGGGGCTGCCCGGCCGGTCCTCGGCGGCCCAGGCCCGCCGCAGGGCGGCGGCCTGGCCGGCGATGTCCTGGTCGCCGGGGGTGGTCATCCAGCCGTCGGCGTGCCGGGCGATCCAGGTGAGCGTCTTCGGCCCGCCGCCGGCGCCGATGATCAGCGGGATATGCGCCTGGGCCGGCTTCGGGTAGGCCCAGCAGGGCCCGAACGTCACGAACTCCCCGCCGTAAGCCGCTTCCTCCCGCGTCCACAGCGCGCGCATGGCCTCGATGTACTCGCGCAGCACGGTGCGCCGCCGCCCGGCGGGAACGCCGTGGTCGGCGAGCTCGTCGGTGTTCCACCCGAACCCGGCGCCGACGGTGACCCGGCCGCCGGACAGGTGATCGAGGGTGGCGATGGTCTTGGCCAGCGTGACCGGGTCCGATTCCACCGGCAGGGCCACCGCGGTGCCCAGCCTGATCCGCGAGGTGACCACGGCCGCGGTGGCCAGGGCGACCCAGGGGTCGAGAGTGCGCTTGTAGCGGTCGTCGGGCAGCGTCGCGTCGCCGGTGCGCGGGTGAGGGGCGGTCCGCTTGACCGGGATGTGGGTGTGCTCGGGCACGTAGAAGGCGTCGAAACCGCGCTCCTCGGCGGCCCGGGCCGCCTGGGCCGGCGTGATACCGCGGTCGCTGGTGAACAGGACGATGCCGTGGCGCATGGCACCAGACTAGAACGTGTTCCAGTTTTTGCGAAGACCGCGCCGGCCGACGGCCGACTGGGTCAGCGGAATTCGAGGCCGGCGAACTCGCCCGAGGCCCGCCAGCCGTCCAGGTACTCGAAGTAGGCGGCCGCGCCGTGCGGGTAGCCGACCTGGAGCCGGGCGCGGGGGCCGGCGTCCTGGCCCTCGTTGTTGTAGTAGCCCGGTGTGCAGTCGGGCGAGGAGAGCGTCCGGGGCGGGCCGGACAGGAGCAGCTCGACCCAGGCGTCTTCGGCGTCCTTGGTCACCTCGACCTGGCTGGAGCCGGTGTCGAGGGCGTGCCGGATGACGGCGGCGATGGCGGCGGCCGACTCGACGATGTTGTGCGGGATGTTGGCCAGCAGGTTCGCCCCCTGGGTCGGCTGCACGAAGAACAGGTTGGGGAAGCCGCTGGCGTGGATGCCGTGCAGGGTCCGCAGCCCACAGGCCCAGTGACCCGAGAGCGGCAGTCCGTGGCGGCCGACCGGGTCGAAGCCGGCCCGGCGCGCGTAGGGGGTGCCGACCTCGAAGCCGGAGGCGTAGATGACGCAGTCGACCTCGTACTCCCGGCCCGCGGCGACCACGCCGGCCTCGCTGATCCGCTCGACGCCCTTGCCGTCGGTGTCGATCAGGCGGGTGCCCGGGTGGTTGAAGGCCTGCAGGTACTCGTCGTGGAAGCAGGGGCGCTTGCACAGCCGGCGGTACCAGGCCTTGAGGCGCTGGGCGGTCTCGCGGTCGGCGACGATCGCGTCGACCCGGTCCCGGATCTCGGTCATCTTCTCGAAGTCGGAGTCCTCCAGGGCCTCGGCGATGGCGTCCGGGGTCCGCGCCTCGGGCGGCAGCCCGGCGACCTTGTCCCGCATCATCCGGGCGATGTCGGTCCACCCGTCCATCACCAGGTCCTGCTCGACCGGGCGGCCCGACTGGGTGGCGGTGAAGTTCGCGAGCCAGCGCCGCTGCCAGCCCGGCGTGGCGATCTCGGCGAACCACGCGGGGTCGGTCGGGTGATTGTCGCGGACGTCGACCGACGACGGCGTCCGCTGGAACACGTACAGCTCGCCGCACGCCGGCGCCAGGCGGGGAACGCACTGCACCGAGGTCGCGCCGGTGCCGATGACGGCCACGCGCCGGCCGGCCAGCCGGTCCATCGGCGCGCCCGCCGGATCGCCGCCGGTGTAGTCGTAGTCCCAGCGGCTGGTGTGGAAGGAGTGGCCGCGGAACGACTCGATCCCCGGAATGCCCGGCAGCTTGGGCACGTGCAGCGGCCCGGTGCCGGTCATGACGAACCGCGCGGTGAAAGCGTCGCCGCGGTTGGTCCGGATGATCCACCGCGACCGGTCCGCGTCCCACTCGAGCCCGGTGACCTCGGTGTGGAAGAGCGCGTTGCCGTAGAGGCCGAAGCGGGTGCCGATCCGCCGGCAGTGCTCGAGGATCTCGGGCGCGTGCGCGTACTTCTCCGACGGCATGTGCCCGGTTTCCTCGAGCAGCGGCAGGTACACGAACGACGCGGTGTCGCACTGGGCTCCGGGGTAGCGGTTCCAGTACCAGGTGCCGCCGAAGTCGCCGCCCTTCTCGATGACCCGGACGTCCTCGATGCCCGCCTCCTTGAGCCGGGCGCCGGTGACGAGCCCGGCGAACCCGCCGCCGACGCAGGCGACCGTCACGTGGTCGGTCTTCGGCTCGCGTTCGGCCCGCGGCGTGTAGGGGTCGTCGAGGTAGCGCTCGAACTGGCCCGCCAGCCTGATGTACTGGCCGTTCCCGTCCGGGCGCAGGCGCTTGTCCCGTTCGTCGCGGTACTTGCGGCGCAGTGCTTCCTTGGCTTCCTCCATGCCGCGATCGTAATCACTTATGTCAATGTCCGGCGGGCGGCCGGCTGGTCGCGGGCCTGGGCAGCGGCTGGTCGGTGGACGAGTTCAAGGCGACCGGGCCGAGGAATTCCACGCGCGCATCCGCGCCGCGTTCAGCTGACCGTCACCGGTCAGCTGGCTCGGGCATGAGGAGATCGAACGAGACGTGGCCGTGGCGGGTGCCGTTGACCTGGAGCTCCAGGGCGTGCTGGCCCAGATAGTGGCGGCGCGTGGTCAGCGGGACGGGACCCGCGTTGACCACCGTGTAGTCGAACTCGAGGGCCTGGCCGACCGCCACCCGCGGCGCCCGCAGCCGGGGCCCGTCGACCCGCAGGTCCCGCGCTGACCCGAAGCCCAGGAGGGCGAGCGCGCCCGGGTCGGCCTGCTTGACCAGCGTGCGCAGGCCGTGCCGGACGGTGGCCGGGAGCTCGCCGTTCACGGTGCCCCACCGCGTGGCGGTGGTCACCGCCAGGTCCGGGTCGATGCGGCTGATGTCGTTGAGATGGTTGGCGACCGACCGCCGCACGAATTCCGACGGATCGGCGCAGAGGGCGTCGAGCACGGGCAGCGTGGCCTCCGGCCGGGCCGACAGCGCCGGCACCCGCTTGGCCCAGGGCAGATGGGGAATGCGGAAAGCCTCGGGCCTCCCCTGGCGGGAGAGTCAAGCGTCGTCCGCGGCGGGATGCCGGGCGCGGCGGCGAGCCGAGGCGTCCCGGGCGGGGCGGGGGTTGTTCTCGTCGCCGTGCATCTGGATCGCGGTGTTGAACAGCGCGGCGATGGCCATGACCACGAGCAGCAGCCAGAACATCCAGACCGGCCAGTGGTTGCGCTCGGTGACCTGCCAGGTCTCCCCGGCGGCGAGCAGGGTGGCGCCGCCGGCCACGGTGAACCACCCGGTGGCCTTGTTCCGGAAGCTGGCGAACTGCTTGCGCTGGGTCTCGGTGAGCAGCGCCACGGTGGCCTTACGGAACGCCTTGGTCCGGCGGCGGTACAGCAGGTACATGACCGGCGGCAGCAGCCACCACCAGGGCGACGGCCGGTCCTGCCCGGCCTGGACGGCGGCCGCCTTGATCCCCTCGATTCCGTCGCGGTCGAAGTCCAGCTCGCTGAGCTCGATCGACCCCTGGTACAGCGGCCCGGCCACCAGCAGCCAGGCCCCCAGGAACTCGGCCCAGATGATCACCTCATTCATGCGCTTAGCCTGCCAGATGGCGGCCCGGGCGGGTCGGATACGGTCAAGCGCGTAAGCCGCATAAGCGGCGCCATCGGCGGCAGCTGGGGGACGAGAAATGCCGACACTGGCCGACCTTTTCCGCGGGCACTACCGGGCCGGCGGGGTCGACTTCGACTCGATCCGGGTACACCGCACCGACACTCCCGGCAGCGGCACCGACCGGGCCTGCCGGGCGGTCGGCGCCCGGGCGTTCACGGTCGGGACCGATATCTACTTCGCCGCCGGCCAGTTCCGGCCGGGCACCCGCGACGGCCTCTGGCTGCTCGCGCACGAGGTCGCGCACGTGGCCCGGCAGTCCGCGGACCCGATCCGCGGGCCGCGGTCGCTCACCGTGGCCCCGGCCGGGACCGCCGAGGAGGACGCGGCCGACGCGGCCGCCGACGCGTTCCTCGCGGGCCGCCCCACCCTATTCAGCGGTCCAGCACAACGCACGCGCGGCCGCCGGTCACTGCTGCTGCAGCGCTACATGGGCTGGGAGCACGCGATGCTCGGCGACCTCGACCCCGAGCGGCTCCAGGCCGCGGCGGCCGGGGACACGCGGGCCGTGGCCGGCTACCGCGACCTCCTGGCCGAGCTCGGGCGGGCGCCCCGGCAGGCGAGCGTGTCCGGGCTGCGGGCCGCGCACCCGGGGCTCGACCCGGTGCGGCTGCCCGGCAGCGGCCTGGTGGTGACCCTCGGCGAGCTGAACATCCTGCCCGACTACCTGGGGCGCCCGGAGGACATCGAGTCGGCTCCGCTGGCGTTCGTCGGGCCGCTGATCCAGTCGGTGCGCAGCTGGAACGTGGCCAAGCTGGCCCGGCCCGCCGGGGCCCGGGCTGCCCGGGAGCGGCTGCCCCGGCCGCTGCCGGGGTCGCTGCGCTACCCGCTGCTCGGTCCCCTGGCCGAGACCGCCGAGATCGCGGCGATCAGCAAGCTCGGCCGGGAGCACGGGTTCGCCCCGGCCAAGCGGTACTCCGCCGTCCTGGCCCGCAACGCCGGCCACTTCGCCCCGTTCTCCTGGTACCGCTGGCACTCCTTCCACCTGGCCGCCCGCGACCTGATCGCCCGGTCCGCGGCCGAGACCGGGGCCGAGCGCGAGGCCCTGCGGCGGCGGGCGCGGATCTGGGCGGGCTACGCCGACCACTTCCTGCAGGACTCTTTCGCCGCCGGGCACCTGGTCAACAAGACGCTGCTGATCCAGTGGTACATCGAGTGGCTGGCCGAGTCGGGCGTGTCCTACCCCGGGCGGGACGTGCTCGACACGCTCACCGTGGCCCGGCAGCCGCTGCTGCACGGCCCCGGGCACTACGACCGGGCCGCCGCCCGCCTCGCCAGCGCGGCTGGGGTGCCGGGACCGCCTCGGGACGCGCAGGACGTGGCCGACGCCGGCTCCCTGGAGAACCAGATCGCGGCCAGCGGCGTCGCCGGCGACACCGACGCCGAGCGGCGGGCCGCCTACCGGGCCTACCTGGTGATGCTGGGCAGCGGCACCGTCCAGCTGGCGGTGAAGGTCGCGCACGAGTACCTCAACGCGCACTCGCTCGTCGTCGCGGCCGGGCCCGCGGGGCCGCGCTTGCGGCTGAACGGTGACCACACCCTGCTGGCCGGCCCCACCGGGGCGCTGCGCGCGGCCCAGGCCGCGGCCGCGTCCCGGCGGGCGATCACCGAGCTGCTGCGCGACGGCGAGACCTCGGTCGACAGCTGGGACATCGTCGACAGCTTCCCCGGCTACGTGGAACAGGACGGCCGGCTGGTCTCCCTCCCCCAGTGGCACCGCGAGGGGCTGCGGGACCTGTGCGGCGAGCTGTTCGCGCGGCCGTCGACCCGGGCGATACGCGGCCTCATGTCCGGGGCGTTCGGTCAGCGGGTGCTGCCCACGGACAACTAAGACCGCCGGGATCGCCGGCCAGCCCTCGCCGTGCGGCAGCGGGTGGCGGAAGACCCGGGCCGCGTTCCCGCCGGCCATCATGACCGCCTCGTGGCGGGGGATGCCGTCGAAGCGCTTGCGCAGCAGGTCCTGCGAGGCCGGCCAGGTGGAGTCGGCGTGCGGGTAGTCGGTCTCGAACAGGATGTGGTCGACGCCGATCATGTGCCGCTGGTCCAGCGTCCCGGGGTCGTCGAGCATGCAGAAGTAGAAGTTCCGCCGCAGGGCCTCGCTCGGGGTCACGTCGTAGGTCCACGGGGTCCCGCCGCCGCCCGAGTGCTCGACCACGTAGTCGAGGCGGTTGATCGCCATCGGCACCCAGCCGATGCCGCCCTCGCTGAGCGCGATCTTGAGGTCGGGGTAGAGCGCCGGGATCCCGGCCCACACCCAGTCCACCGCGGCGCAGAACGCGCCGGCCGGGAAGAGCGACGTCTGCACGTTGAGCCCGCCGCCAGGCGACCCCTGGATGACGAAGCCGCTGGCCCCGCAGTGCAGCGAGACGACCGTCCCGGTCTCCTCGCAGGCCTTGAAGAAGGGCTCCCAGTGCCTGGTGTCGGTGATCGGCGGGAGGTGGAGCAGGTGGGGTGACTCGAGGAACGACACCGACGTGAACCCGCGCTCGGCGTTGCGGCGGACCTCCTCGCCCGCCAGCACCGGGTCCTTCAGCCACGGGAGCTGCATCGGGATGAAGCGCTCGGGGTAGGCGCCGTGCCATTCCTCGATCATCCAGCCGTTCCAGGCCCGGATGGCGGCCAGCCCGACCTCCTCGTCCCGGTTCATCGACAGGACGCGCCCGGTGAAGCCCCAGGCGCCGGACGGGAAGCAGAGCGAGGCCCAGATGCCGTCGAGGTCCATGTCCTTCACCCGGGCGTGGACGTCCCACGCGGCCCGGCGCATCTCGCTGAAGTTGAGGGGATCGAGCGTCCACTCGTCGTGCGGCCGGCCGGCCACCACGCTCATGCCGTTGTCCCGGTAGAGCCGGTCCTTGTACAGCCAGGCCTCGGAGCCGTCCGGGGTGGTGATCACCTGCGGGGCCATCTCTGTGAGCCGGGCCGGGAAGCGCGTGACGAACACGTCGGCCGGCTCGGTCAGGTGATCGTCGACCGACAGGACCGAGAAGCTTCGCTCCTGCGCCTCGGGGTCGGGAAGCAGGTGCCAGTTCGGCCTGGGCATAGCGCGCTCCTTAGCAGTGAATGGTGGTGAGCGTTCACTCTATTAGTATGGCCCCCCGCCCGCATTAGGACCAGGGGATGAGGCGCTCCCCGTGCCCGCCTGTGCCTGAGGATGAAATCCGGGCGGACACCCGTCAGGCGGACGCCGGTGTCCCTAGCGTTCTGGCATGGTTATGGAACAGGTGATGTACCGGACGGGCGAGCGGCCACCCGGACCGCTCGCCGTTACGACGGCCGGGCTGACCAAGCGGTTCGGTGACCGCACCGTCGTGGACGACGTGGCGCTGGCCATCCCGGCCGGATCGGTCTGCGGGTTCGTCGGCCCGAACGGGGCCGGGAAGACCACGACGATCCGGATGCTGCTCGGCCTGGTCCGCCCGACGTCGGGCAGCGGGACGATCCTCGGCGGGAGCCTCACCGAGCCCGCGACCTACCTGGACAAGGTCGGCGCGCTCATCGAGGCTCCCGCGTTCTACCCCCAGCTCAGCGGGCGCGACAACCTCAAGGCCCTCGCCCGTCTCGGGCGGATCCCGCTGACCGCGGTCGACCCGGTCCTCGAGCGCTCCGGCCTGCTGGCCCGGGCGGGTGACCGCTACCGCTCGTACTCGCTGGGGATGAAGCAGCGACTCGGCATCGCGGCGGCCATGCTGGCCGGCCCCGAACTGCTGATCCTCGACGAGCCGACCAACGGCCTCGACCCGGCGGGCATCGTCGAGATGCGCGGCCTGATCAAGTCCCTCGCAGGCGACGGGATCACCGTGCTGGTCTCCAGCCACCCGATCTCGGAGATCGAGCAGATCTGCGACTACGTGGTGATGATCAGGGCGGGCCGGCTGGTCCACCAGGGCACCGTCGCCGACCTGCGGGCCACCCAGCAGGCCGAGTTCCTGCTCACGCCGGAACACGACGTCGACCGCGACCGGCTCACCGGGCTGCTGCGGCTGGCCGGCTGCGACGTGACCCGGCAAGACGACGGCGACGCGCTGCTCGTCGCCGCGCCCGGCGTCGGCGCGGCCGGCCTGAACCGCCTCGCGGCCGAGAACGGAATCACCCTCCGGCAGCTCGGCGAGCGGACCCGCAGCCTCGAGCGGGCGTTCTTCGCGCTGACCGGCACGAAATCGGCCGACGTCCCCGACGGCCAGGAAATGGGAGCGATCCGATGATGATCTGGGCCGCGTTCACCAGCGAGTGGACCAAGCTGAAGCGCAAGACGCTGTTCCTCGGGACCTTCCTCGGGCTGGCCGCGGCGGCGTCACTGTTCGTGATCTTGATGTTCTCCCAGGCCACGAACAACGGCGGGATCGTCACCCTGCACCAGCTGGCCCGGCCGAACGGCCTGGTCATCGGGGTCGCGCGGGCCTCGATGCTGCTCGGGGTGGTGGCCTTCGGCATCGCCGCCTCCCAGGTGGCCAGCGAGTACAGCCTGGGCACGCTGCGCCAGCTGCTCGTCCGCCAGCCCCGCCGGGCCTCGCTGCTGGCCGGCAAGATGCTCGGCGTCATCACCTTCCTGGTCCTGGCCCTGTGCTTCGCCGGGGTCGTCGCCCTCGTCGTCGCGGTGGTCGCCGCGCACGGCCGCGGCGTCTCGACCAGCGCGTGGTTCACCGGAACCGGGCTCGGCGACCTGCTGGGCGAGCTAGGCGACCTCGCCCTGGCCACCATCGGCTACAGCGTGCTCGGGATGGCCCTCGGCCAGTTCGTCCGCTCGGCCGTGTTCGCGGTCATCGTCGGCTTCGCCTGGCTGGTCGCGGTCGAGAACATCATCGTCCGCATCGTGCCGAGCGTTCAGCCCTGGCTGCCGGGCGAGTCCCTCGTCGCGGTGGCGTCGGCCGGCGGCGAGGGCGTCGGCTACGCCCGCGGCCTCATCCTCGGCCTGGTCTACGTGGCCGCCGCCATCACCGCGGCCATGATCGTCTTCCTCCGCAGCGACGTAACCGCCTAGCGGCGCTCGGGCCTGGCCTTGTGAGCTGGCCGCGCACCTCCTGCCGGGCATCGAGCACCCGGTCGATCGACGCCGGCTACACCATCACGTGAGGGCTGAGGGAGGAGAGTCGCCCCGGTCCGTTCCCCCTGAGGATTGTGATTCTTCTGGTGAACGTACCGGGGTGACCGCCTCCCGCCTTACCTCCCGCAGCCGCCGGATCACGAAGACCGCGAGCGCCGCCGCGACCAGGCCCGCGGCGACGTAGCCGGCCACGGTCAGGTCGCCGTTGACCCGGTTCCAGGCCGGGCCCAGGGCGTAGCCGACGCTGGAGACGGCCCCCACGTAGAGCACGGTGCCGATCAGGCTGAGCGCCCCGAACCGCAAGGGCGGCACCCCGGCGAACCCGGCGGCCAGCGAGGTGAACGAGCGCACCAGCGGCAGCGCGCGGCCGGCTGGGATGGCCCAGCCGCCGTGGCCGGCCAGGAACAGCTCGGCCCGGACGACGTCGGCCCGGGTGATGAGCAGGAACCGGCCGAGCCGCTCGATCACCGGCCGCTCGGCCAGCCGCCCGGCCAGGTAGGAGACGTAGGAGCCCGCCAGCTCGGCCAGCGTGCCGGCCACGATGACCAGCACCAGGTTCAGGTGGCCCTGGTAGGCGAGCACGCCGGCGAACCCGAAGATGACCTCGGACGAGACCGGGATGCAGCACGCCTCGAGGAAGGCGAGCACGATGATCGCCGGGTAGCCGGCGTGGATGAGAAATCCCTGCAAGACGTGCTCCTCGCCTCAGGCCCGGCGATGGGCGGCTCAGTGCTGGATGTCGCTCCTGGTGACGGTGAGGTAGGCGACTCCTATCGCGACCGCGATCGTCATGATGACGGCGATCCGGCCGTCGCCGAAGCCGGCCCCGCTGATCGGCTTCGGCTTGCTGAGGTAGTCGGCGATCGAGGCGCCGAGCGGCCGGGTGATCACGTAGGCGAACCAGAAGGCGAGGATCGCGTTCATCCGGAAGCGCCACCAGGCCACGGCCGGGATCGCGATGATGACCGCGAACAAGATCACCGAGGACAGGTAGCCGAGCCCGGCGGTGGTCGCGGTGAAGTCGCCGAGGGCGGTGCCGAGCGCGAACGTGGCGAACACCGTGGCCCAGTAGAAGCACTCCCGGCGCCGGGTGGTGATGCTGTGGATCGACAGCGTGCCCTCGCCGCGCTGCCAGAACCAGAACACGGCGGCCAGGACCACGGCCCACAAGACCGAGGTGCCCGCGTAGGGGATGCCGAAGGTGAGGTGCAGCGTGTCGGAGACGCCGGTGCCGAAGATCGCGATCGCGTAGGCCAGGAACCAGTAGGCGGCGGCGGTGTAGCGGCGGGTGCTGAACTGCCAGGCCAGCCCGATGAGCAGCAGCCCGACCTCGACGGCGGCGCCGGTGACGTGGCTGCCGAGGGCCAGGTAATCGGAGGTCGCCTCGCCGCCGGCCGTGGTCAGCAGCTTAATCACCCAGAACAGGGCGGTGATCTCCGGTACCTTGGCCGCGGCGGGCGGGCCGAGTAGCCCAGGCCGGCCGCGCGTCCGGGACACCATGCTCACGATCCTCCTGCGGTTCGGCGACGGCTTGGGTGACGGTAGGCAAACCTAGACCGCCGCGCCCGGCCCGGGCTACCTCCTGCAGGACCATTTCGGCGGCCTTCGCCTCATCCTCTAGGCGTACGGTGATCGCGGGTACGCTGCCGGTACGCGAGCAGAAGGACGCGCATTGAGCACACTCACCGAGTTCACCGGGCGGCAGCGGACCGGACCCCAGCGGACCGGGCTTCAGCCCCCGGACGAGATCACCCGCGGGCTGTTCGGCCGGAGCCGGCAGCTGGCCCAGACCCACCGGGTCGCCGCCGACGCGCTCGGCGCCGGGGCGCTGCTCGCCCTGTCCACCGTGTGGCTGGTCGGGTCCCCGTTCGCCGCGCCGGACACCGTGATCATCCAGACCGCGCTCATCGCCCTGCTCGCCGTCCGCCGGGTCTGGCCGACGGCGGTGTTCCTGGCCGGGTGCGCCATCGCCTTCGCCCAGTGGCTGATCGACGTGCCCCTGGTCGGCGACGTGGCCCTGCTCGTCGCGCTCTACACGGTCGCCGCGCACCGGTCCCGGCTGCAGGCCGCGGCGGCCGCCGGGCTGATGGAGGCCGGGGTGATCATGGCCGCGGTCCGCTGGACGCCGGCCGGGACGCTGCCCCGCTCGCTGCTGTTCCTGACCGCGACCGTGGTCGCCTCGCTGTGCGCCGGGCGGACGGTGGCCTCGGGCAGCCGCTACCTGGCCTGGATGGACGAGCGCGCCCGGCGCCTGGAGGTCGAGCGGGACCAGCAGGCGGTGATCGCGGCGGCGGCCGAGCGAACCAGGATCGCCCGGGAACTACACGACATCGTGTCGC
>Ga0302314_10016837_pt1 | contig 12318 bp, 6 predicted proteins | sample III_Palsa_N2_3_FD_200533 | JGI IMG/M metagenome (GOLD analysis project Ga0302314, IMG submission 200533) | Peat permafrost microbial communities from Stordalen Mire near Abisko, Sweden - III_Palsa_N2_3 | ecosystem: Environmental > Terrestrial > Soil > Palsa > Peat permafrost | place: Sweden...
TTTCATTACAAATTTGTGCTTCAGCCTCGCCAGTAAGATTTCAAGTGTGAGATAACTCAGTCCTATTGACGGCTTAGAGGAACGACGCAACACCCACGCTCGCCTTCGCGGCGCGGGCGGCGTTGTTCGTGAGCCAACCCCGCGCCCGCCCGACGAGGCCGCTAGGAGACCGTATGAGCGAGACGCCCAGTTCACCCGGCCCCTCTCCTGTCTACCGCGCCCCGCCGCCGAGGAAACGTCCGGCCTGGCGCACGTGGATGTGGATCGGCGTGGCCGTCCTGGTCGCCATCCTCGCGGCGGTGCTGCTGACGCCCCATCCCGACCAGCATTCGCGCGGTCGCGGCGGCGGGGGCGCGAGCGGCGGTCGGAATATGCCGACCACGGTGGGCGTGGCGACGGCGGTCAAGGGCGACGTCCCGATCACCCTGGGCGCGCTCGGCACGGTGACGCCCGAGGCGACCGTGACGGTGCAGAGCCAGATCGCCGGCACTCTGGAGAAGGTGGACTTCACCGAAGGCCAGATGGTCAAGAAGGGCCAGCTGCTGGCCGAGGTCGACGAGCGGCCCTACATCGTCGCCCTGGCGCAGGCGCAGGGCGCGCTTGCCCGCGACCAGGCCAGCCTGGCCAACGCCGAGCTCGACCTGAAGCGCTACCAGACCCTGGCCAAGCAGGACTCGGTGTCCGGCCAGCAGGTCGACACCCAGTCCGCCCTGGTCAAGCAGGACGAGGGCACGCTGAAGACCGACGAGGCCAATATCGCCTCGGCCAAGCTGAACCTGATCTACTGCCGCATCATCGCGCCGGTGTCCGGCCGCGTCGGGCTGCGCCAGGTCGATCCGGGCAACTACGTGACCTCGGCGACCGCCAACGGCGTGGTGATCATCACCCAGATGGACCCGATCGACATCGTCTTCTCCCTGCCCGAGGATGACGTGTCCCAGGTGCAGGCCCGGGTCGCCCAGGGCGTGACCCTGCAGGTCACCGCGCTCGACCGCACCGGTGCGGTCACCCTGGCGCAGGGTTCCCTGCTGACCCTGGACAACCAGATCGACACCTCCACCGGCACGGTGAAGGCCAAGGCCCGCTTCGCCAATCCGACCGGCGTGCTGTTCCCCAACCAGTTCGTCAACGTCACCCTTTTGGTGAACACCCTGACGGACGCGGTGATCGTGCCGACCCAGGCCGTGCGTCACGGCTCCAAGGGCGACTATGTATTCACGGTCGACCAGGATCCGCTGACCGGCGGCAACACCGCCAAGATGGTGCTGGTCAAGGTCGGCCCCGCCGATGGCGACCGCACCTCGATCGCCTCGGGCGTCAATGTTGGCGACCAGGTGATCACTGACGGCGGCGACCGGCTCACCGACGGCGCGACCATCTTCCTGCCCGGCCAGACCATGCCGAACATGTCTCACCAGAAGAAGTCCGGCGGCCTGTTCGGCTGGATCGCCGGCCTGTTCAGCCACAAGCCGGCCGCCGATGGCGGCGCGGCTAGCGCCTCCGGCGGTTCCGGTGGCGGCTCAACCGCCAGCGCTGGCGGTGGCGACAACGCTGGCGCGGGTGGCGGCGGCGGTGGACATGGCGGCGGCGGAGCGCGCATGCAGGCCATGCTCGCCCAGCTCAACCTCACCCCCGACCAGCAGTCCAAGATCACCGCGATCGAGGCCGCCACAAAGCAGAAGATGCAGGCGGCGGGAGACGATCCCGACGCCCGCCACGCGGCCATGCACGACAGCATGCAGCAGATTGCGGCGGTGCTAACGGCGGATCAAAAGGCCAAGCTCGCGCAGCTTCGCGCCCAGGCCCACGCGGCCGGCGGCGGCGGCCCGGGCGGCAGTCCGGACAGCGCCTCTCCGGCGCCAGCGGCGGGCGGCTCGCCGTCCACCTCGATCGGCGCCCAGCCCTCGCCGGTCGCGCCACCGCCCAGCGCGCCGGACTCCAGCGCCCCGCCCCCGCAGGCTTCGGCTGGCGGTGGCGGTGGTGGTGGCCATGGCGGCGGCGAACACGCGGCGCTGGCGGCCATCCTCACCGAGGACCAGAAGGCCAAGGTCAAGGCCATCTTCGACGACGCCAAGGCCTCCGGGGACTTCTCGCAGGTTCGCGCCAAGATCGCCGCCATCCTGACGCCCGACCAGAAGGCCAAGCTCGCGGCCATGCGGGCGGCCCACCAGGGCGGCGGTGGCGGCGGGGATCAGTGATTGCATGACCGCGTCTGACATGGCCCAGGCCATCCGGCGGCGCGTCCTGAAGGGACATCAGGCCTGATGAGTCCCTCACGCCCGTTCATCACCCGGCCGGTGGCGACCTCGCTGCTGATGGCGGCGATCATGCTGGTGGGCCTGGTCGCGTTCAAATTCCTGTCGCTCTCGGCCCTGCCGGAGGTGGACTACCCGACCATCCAGGTCTCGACCTTCTATCCGGGGGCGAGTCCGGAGGTGATGGCCAACACCGTCACCGCGCCGCTGGAGCGGCAGTTCGGCCAGATGGCCGGCCTGAAGCGGATGTCGTCGATAAGTTCGGCCGGCGCCTCGGTGATCACCCTGCAGTTCGGGCTCGACCTGTCGCTGGACGTGGCCGAGCAGGAGGTGCAGGCGCAGATGAGCGCCGCGGCCAACATCCTGCCGGTGGATCTGCCGCAAGCCCCCAGCTACGCCAAGGTCAATCCGGCCGACGCGCCGGTGCTGACCCTGGCGCTGACGTCCAAAACCATGCCCTTGACCCAGGTCGAGGACCTGGCCGACCAGCGTATCGCCCAGAAGATCTCGCAGATCACCGGCGTCGGCCTGGTTTCGATTTCCGGCGGTCAGCGGCCCGCCGTGCGCATCCAGGTCAATACCCAGGCGCTGGCCTCCTACGGCCTGACGATGGAGAACCTGCGTACCACCATCGCCAACAGCAACGCCAACACGGCAAAGGGCAGCTTCGACGGCGTGGTCCAGGCCACCACCATCGACGCCAACGACCAGCTGACCGACGCGGCCAGCTACCTGAACGTGATCGTCGCCTACAAGAGCGGGCAGCCGATCCGGCTGAAGGACGTGGCCAAGGCGGTCGACAGCGCCGAGAACACCCGACTGGGCGCCTGGATGGTATCCAAAGCCGTGCAGCCCGTGGCGGTGACCCCGGCGGTGATCCTGAACATCCAGCGCCAGCCGGGCGCCAACGTCATCGCCACGGTCAACCAGATCGAGGATTCGCTGACGGCGCTGAAGGCGACCCTGCCGCCCGGCGTGGACCTGTCCGTGCTGACCGACCGCACCACCGGCATCCGCGCCTCGGTGGTCGACGTGGAGTTCGAGCTGATCCTGTCCGTCCTGCTGGTCGTGGCGGTGATCTTCGTCTTCCTGCGCAGCATCCAGGCGACCTTCATCGCCAGCGTCGCGGTGCCCCTGTCCCTGGTGGGGACGTTCGGGGTCATGTACCTGCTGAATTTCAGCCTCAACAACCTGACCCTGATGGCGCTGACGATCGCCACCGGCTTCGTGGTCGACGACGCCATCGTCATGATCGAGAACGTCTCGCGCTACATCGAGGCCGGCGACAATCCGATGGACGCCGCGCTCAAGGGCGCCGAGCAGATCGGCTTCACCATCATCTCGCTGACAGTCTCGCTGATCGCGGTGCTGATCCCGCTGCTTTTCATGGGCGATGTGGTGGGCCGGCTATTCCGTCAGTTCGCCATCACGCTTGCGGTGACCATCGTCATCTCGGCGATCGTGTCGCTGACGCTGGTGCCGATGCTGTCGGCCCGGTGGCTGAAGCCGCACAGCGAACAGAAGATGAGCCGTTTCTCCAGACGGTCCGAGGCGATCTTCGACGACGTCCTGGCCCGGTATGACCGCGGGCTGAGCTGGGTGCTGGAGCGCCAGGTCGCCACCATGGTGGTGGCCACCATCACCGTGGCCCTGACCATCCTGCTCTACATCATCGTGCCCAAGGGACTGTTTCCCACCCAGGACACCGGCGTGATCCAGGGCGTGACATCGGCCTCGCAGAGCGTCTCCTACGCCAAGATGGCCGAGTTGCAGGAGAAGCTGGCGGACGTGGTCCGGCAGGACCCGGACGTCGACAGCCTGACCTCCTTCATCGGCGTCGACGGCGTCAACAACACCCTCAACGCCGGCCGGATGCTGATCAACCTGGCGCCCCACGGCCATCGCACGGCCTCCCAGGCCAAGATCCTGGAGCGGCTGCGCGGCGAGGCCAGCCAGGTCGCCGGCATCAGCCTTTATCTGCAGCCGGTGCAGGACCTGACAATCGACGCCAGCGTCAGTCCCGCCCAGTACCAGTTCGCCCTGGAAGGCGCGAACCAGGACGATATCAACACCTGGGCCGGCAAGCTGATCGACCAGCTGAAGCAGACCAAACAGATCCGCAACCTCAGCGCCGACGTGCAAAACCAAGGCCTAGCGGCCTATATCAATATCGACCGGGCCACCGCCGCCCGCCTGGGGGTGACGCCCGCCACGGTGGACGCGGCCCTCTATGACGCCTTCGGCCAGCGGATCATCTCGACCATCTACACCCAGTCCAACCAGTACCGGGTGATCCTGGAGGCCGATCCGACCCTGCTGCAAAGCCCGGCCGCGCTGAAACAGGTCTATATGCAGTCCAGCGGCGGGATCGCCACGCCGTTGGCGGCCTTCGCCACCATCCAGACCAAGACCGCGCCGCTGCAGGTGAACCACGTCGGCCAGTTCCCGGCGGCCAACCTCAGCTTCGACGTGAGCCCGGGGGTTTCCCTGGGCGAGGCGGTGAGCTCGATCCGCAAGGCCGAGCAGGCGATCAAGATGCCGGGCACGATCAATACCACCTTCATGGGCGCGGCGGCGGCGTTCCAGGATTCCCTGGGCAACGAGCTGTGGCTGATCCTGGCGGCGATCGTGACGGTCTATATCGTGCTGGGCGTGCTCTATGAGAGCTACATCCATCCGATCACCATCCTCTCGACCCTGCCGTCAGCCGGCGTCGGCGCCCTGCTGGCGCTGATGTTGTTCGGTCAGGACCTGGGGGTGATCGGCATCATCGGCATCATCCTGCTGATCGGGATCGTCAAGAAGAACGCGATCATGATGATCGACTTCGCCCTCGACGCCGAGCGGACCGAAGGCAAGACTCCGCAAGAGGCGATCCACCAGGCCGCCCTGCTGCGGTTCCGGCCAATCCTGATGACCACCCTGGCCGCCCTGTTCGGCGCCCTGCCGCTGATGCTGGGCTGGGGTGTGGGCTCGGAGCTGCGTCATCCGCTGGGCATCTCCATCGTCGGCGGCCTGATCGTCAGCCAGATGCTGACCCTGTTCACCACCCCGGTGATCTATCTGCAGTTCGACGGGCTGGCGAAGCGGCTCAACCGACGCCTCAACCTGCGCAAGGGCGAGGATGACCCAGGGCTTTCGGAGGCCCGGCCTGGCCCGGGGCCGGAGCCGACATGAACCTGTCGGAACCCTTCGTCCGCCGGCCGATCGGCACCCTGCTCCTCACCATCGGCGTGGCCATGGCCGGGATCGGCGCCTTCTTTCTGCTGCCGGTGGCCAACCTGCCGCCGATCGACATCCCGACCATCCAGGTCCAGGCCAACCTGCCCGGCGCCAGTCCCGAGACCATGGCCACCAGCGTGGCCGGCCCGCTGGAGCGTCACCTGGCCCATATCGCCGGCGTCACCGAGATGACCTCGCAGAGCCGTGTCGGCACCACCGGCGTCGCCCTGCAGTTTGACCTGAGCCGCAATATCGACGGCGCCGCGCGCGATGTGCAGGCGGCCATCGAGGCCTCGACCGTCGACCTGCCGTCGACGCTGAAGACCCTGCCGGTCTATCGCAAGATCAATCCCGCCGCCGCGCCCATCGTGGTGCTGGCGCTGACGTCGGACACCAAGACCTCGCCGCAGATCTATGACTCCGCCTCCAACATCGTCGTGCAGAAGCTGTCGCAGATCACCGGCGTCGGCGAGGTCGACCCCATGGGCGCGTCGCTGCCGGCGGTGCGGGTGGAGCTCAATCCCAAGGCCCTCTACCAGGACGGCATCGGCCTGGAGGACGTGCGGGCCGCCATCACCTCGGCCAACGCCCACCTGCCCATCGGCGTGGTGGAAGACAGCGCCCAGAAGCTGCAGGTCTACACCAACGATTCCGGCATCACCGCAGAGGACTATCGGCCCCTGGTGATCGCCTACCGCAATGGGGCGGCGGTGCGGTTGGGCGATATCGCGGCCGTCATCGACGGACAGGAAGACGTCCACAACCTGGGCCTGTTCGACGGCAAGGCGGCGGTGATCGTGCAGGTCATCAGCCAGCCCGGCGCCAACATCATCGCCACGGTGGACGCCGTCAAAGCGGCGCTGCCGGAGCTGCAGGAGGCGTTGCCCCAGGATATCAAGATGCAGCTGGCGGTGGACCGAACCACCGCCATCCGCACTTCGCTCACCGAAGTGGAAAAGACCCTGCTGATCGCGACCCTGCTGGTGGTGGCCGTGGTGGCCGTCTTCCTGCGGAGCATGTCGGCGACCATCGTGCCGGCGGTGGCCGTAGTGGTCTCCCTGCTCGGCACGCTGGGGGTCATGCTGCTGCTGGGCTTCAGCCTGGACAACCTGTCGCTAATGGCCCTGACGGTCTCGACCGGCTTCGTGGTCGATGACGCCATCGTCGTGCTCGAGAACATCACCCGCCACGTCGAGCAGGGCATGCCCCGGTTCGAGGCGGCCCTGGCCGGCGCCAAGGAGGTGGGTTTCACGGTGGTCTCGATCAGCGCCTCGCTGATCGCCGTCTTCACGCCCGTCCTGCTGATGGGCGGCATACCCGGGCGGCTGTTTCACGAATTCGCCCTGACGGTGTCGACGGCCATCGTGGTCTCGCTGATCATCTCCCTGACCACTACGCCGATGCTGTGCGCCTGGCTGGTGAGCAAGCCCAAGCCGCACAAGGAGGCCGGCCTGTTGGCCCGCTGGTCCGAGCGGTCGTTCGACTGGATGGCCGGGGTCTATCAGCGCGCCCTGATCTGGGCGCTGGATTCCGGACCGGTGATCCTGGTGATCCTGGTCGCGACGATCTTCCTGAACGTCTATCTCTATGTCGTCGTGCCCAAGGGCTTCTTCCCGCAACAGAGCGGCGGCGCCCTGCAGGGTTTCATGCAGACCGATCAGGACGCCTCGTTCCGGCCGACCCAGATGCGGCTGACGCAGTTCGTCAACATCATCCACAAGGACCCGTCCGTCGACCATGTGACGGGCTTTACCGGCGGGCGCGCGGCTGGCGGAGCGGTTATCGTCAATCTGAAGCCAATCGACAGCCGCGATCACCACGAGAGCGACGACGACGTTATCACCCGGTTGCGGCGCAAGATGTTCGCCGTGGCCGGCGCGACCCTGTTCCTGCAATCGCCCCAGGCCGTGCAGGCGGGCGCCCGCACCGGCTACGCCCAATACCAGTACACCCTGACCGCTGACGATCCGGCCCTTCTGAAGACCTGGGCGACCAAGCTCTACAACGAGCTGAAGAAACATCCCGACCAGCTGCCGGACGTCAACTTCAACGGCGAGGCGGACCACGGGCTGGAAACCTACCTGACCATCGACCGCGACACCGCCGCCCGCTTTGGGCTGAGCGCCATCGACGTCGACAACAACCTCTATGACGCCTTCGGCCAGCGTCAGGTGTCGGTGATCTACAAGGAGCTGAACCAGTACCATGTGATCATGGAGGTGGCCCCAGCCTATAGCGCCGGTCCGTATGACCTGGACGGGATCTATGTCTCCACCAACCAGCCCTCGACCGCGGCCACGGCGACCACCGCGGCCACCACGGCGGCGAGCGCCGCGGCGACGGCGGCGGCCAGTACGCCCTCGGCGACCAGCACCAGCACGAGCGGCGCGGCCAGCACCGCCGCGACCTCCGGCGGCAACGCCCTGGCGGCGTCCGCGACCACCTTCGCCGCGACACCCGGCGGCGCCTCCGTCGCCGGCGGCGCGACGATCGGCGTGACGGGCCCGACGGCGCCAGACAGCCGCAACGCCGCCAATGGCGTGGCGGTCAGCCAGGAGGCCGAAGGCATGGTGCCGCTGAAGGCCTTCGCCAGCTATGCGCCGTCGACAGCGCCCGTCCAGGTCAGCCACCAGGACGGCAGCGTGGCGACCACCATCTCCTTCAACCTGCAGCCCGGCGCCTCGCTCAGCGACGCGGTGCAGATCATGAATCAGGCGCAGACCACCATCCATATGCCAACCACCATCATCGGCAGCTTCCAGGGCACGGCGAAGCAATTCCAGCAGTCGCTGGGCTCCGAGCCGATCCTGATCGTGGTGGCGCTTTTGGCCATCTACATCGTGCTCGGCGTGCTTTATGAGAGCTACGTCCACCCGCTCACCGTGCTGTCGACCCTCCCCTCCGCCGGGGTCGGCGCCTCGATGGCGTTGATCCTGTTCAACACCGAGTTCAGCCTGATTTCCCTGTTGGGCGTTCTGCTATTGATCGGCATCGTCAAGAAGAACGCGATCATGATCATCGACTTCGCCATCGACGGACAGCGGGCTCTGGGCCTGACGGCGCGGGACGCCATCTACCAGGCCTGCATGCTGCGTTTCCGCCCCATCATGATGACCACCTTCGCCGCCATTCTGGGCGCGCTGCCGCTGGTGATCGCCAGCGGCGAGGGCTCGGAGCTGCGGCGGCCGTTGGGCATCACCATCATCGGCGGCCTGGTGGTGAGTCAGGTGCTGACCCTTCTGACCACCCCGGTGGTCTATCTTTATCTCGATCGTCTACGCCGCCGCCGTGGCGACGAGAGCCATCTGAGCCACCTGCTTGGCTCAAGTCCGGCCTCGGGCGGCGCGCCGCCCGAGCCGGAACCCGTCTAGGAGATCTTTGTGATGTACCCGCGATCCCCTCGCCTGACTCTCGCCGCCACGCTCATGGGCGCGACCGCCCTGGCCGGCTGCGCCGTCGGTCCCAACTACAAGCGGCCGCCGGTCGAGCACCCGGCTCAGTTCAAGGAAGTCGCGGGCTGGCAGCCGGCGCAACCCGAGGACGGGGTCGACCGCGGCGACTGGTGGTCGGTGTTCAACGACCCGATCCTCAACAGCCTTGAGCAGAAGGTCGCCATCTCCAACCAGACCGTGGTCGGCGATGAGGCCGCCTATCAGGAGGCGCGGGCGCTGGTCGCCGAGCAGCGGGCGGCCCTGTTCCCGACGGTCGACCTGACCGGCGGCGGATCGGAGTCCGGCCAGCACGTGACGACAACGGTTCCGGGCGGCGGGACGTCGTCGGGCCAGGTGGTCAGCCACACCTATCAGGTCGCCCTCGGCGCCAGCTGGGCGCCGGACCTTTGGGGCCGGGTGCGCCGTGAGATCGAGAACGCCAGGGCCGACGCCCAGGCCACCGCCGCCGACCTGGCCAACGCCAAGCTGACCCTGCAAAGCGAACTGGCCGCCGACTACTTCCAGCTGCGCCTGGACGACGCCGAAGAGGTGCTGCTGAAGGACACGGTGACCGCCTATCAGCGGGCGCTGAAGATCACCCAGAACAAGTATAACGCCGGCGTCGCCGCCCGCGCCGACGTGCTGCAGGCCAAGACCCAGCTGGAGACCGCCGAGGCGAACGAGGTCGATCTGGAAAGCAACCGCGCCCAGAACGAGCACGCCATCGCCATGCTGACCGGCCAGGCGCCGGCCGACCTGACCATCGCCCCGATCGCCGACTGGAAGCCGCAGGTGCCGGCCACGCCGGAACTGGTGCCGTCGCAGCTGCTGCAGCGGCGCCCCGACATCGCCGCGGCCGAGCGCACGGCCAAGGCGCAGAACGCCCTGATCGGCGTTCAGGTCGCCGGCTATTTCCCGGACATCACCCTGAGCGGGTCCTATGGATTCACCAGCAGCGCGCTGAACACCCTGTTCAGAGCCTCCAGCTCCGCCTGGTCCTATGGGGCCAGCGCGACCCAGCTGGTGTTCGACGCCGGCGCCACCACCGCCAAGGTCCGCCAAGCCAAGTACGCCTACGACCAAAGCGTGGCGCAGTACCGGCAGACGGTGCTGGCCGCCTTCCAGAACGTCGAGGACGAGCTGGCCGCCGATCGGGTGCTGCAGAAGGAGGAGCCCTATAAGCTCGCCGCCTCCGCCGACGCCGACCAGGCCGAGAAAATCCTGCTGAACGAGTACAATGCCGGGACGGTGGACTATACCAGCGTGGTGACGGCCCAGGCGACGGCGCTCAACGCGCGTCAAACCCTGCTTACCTTGCAGGTCCAGCGCATGTCGACCCAGGTCAGTCTGGTCGAGGCCCTGGGCGGCGGCTGGACCACCAAAGACCTGCCCAAGGATTAAATAAGTTTAAGGTCCTACCGCCGCGCTGGGATCGGGCCTAGATTCTTGTCCGTCACGCCAGACGTGACGAGAAGCCTGGGAGGCTGAAGTGAAGTCTTGGATCTCGCGGACAAGAGCCGCGATGCTGATCCTGATCGCGCCGATCGCACTGGCCGGTTGCGGCGTGAACAATATTCCGACCAAGGAAGAATTCGCCAAGGCCAAGTGGGCCGACGTCCAGAACGACTACCAGCGCCGATCGGACCTGATCCCCAACCTGGTCGCCACCGTGCAGGGCTATGCCCAGCAGGAGAAGAGCGTGCTGGTGCAGGTGACCCAGGCCCGGGCCAACGCCACCCATGTGTCGGTGGACGCCTCGACGGTGTCCGACCCAGCCAAGTTCCAGCAGTACGAGCAGGCCCAGAACCAGCTGTCCGGCGTGCTTGGTCACCTGTTGTCGATCACGGAAAACTATCCGGACCTGAAGTCCAACCAGAACTTCCTGGCGCTGCAGTCGCAGCTGGAAGGCACCGAGAACCGGATCACGGTCTCGCGCCGCGACTACAATGAGGCGGTGCGCGACTATAACACCGAGCTGCACACCTTCCCCGGCGTGCTCTGGGCCGACAGCGTCTACAAGAACGAAAAGCCGATGCTGCCCTTCCAGGCCACCGCCGAAGCGCAGACCGCGCCCAAGGTGAGCTTCGCCCCGACAACCGGACAATGACCCAATCCATCTCCCTCTCCGCCCGGACCGGGGCGGCGGCGCGGTGGGCGGCGGCCTTTGCCGTCGTCGCCCTCACCCTGCTGGCGGCCTTCCACGCGATGGCCGCGCCAACCTTCCCGGCGCTGACGGGGCGGGTGGTGGATGACGCCCACGCCCTGACGCCGCAAACCCAGGAAGACCTGACCAACAAGCTGGCGGCGCTGGAGCAGAAGACCGGCGATCAGGTGGTGGTCGTCACCCTGCCCGACCTGCAGGGCATGGACATCCAGGACTATGGCTACCAGCTCGGCCGCGCCTGGGGGATCGGCCAGAAGGGCAAGGACACCGGCGCCCTGTTCATCGTCGTGCCTTCCGAACACAAGGTGCGGATCGAAGTCGGCTATGGCCTTGAGCCGGTGTCCAGCGTCATTCTGCAGACCCAGGTCCTGCCGAAGTTCCGCAGTGGCGACGTCGACGGCGGCGTGGAAGCCGGGACCGACGCCATTGTCCAACAGCTGGGCCTGGACCCCGCGGCGGCCAAGGCCAACGCCCAGGCCGCCGAGCAGCGGCCGGCCGCGCCGCCTTTCCGCATTCCGATCTTCCTGATCATCCTGCTGGTCTTCTTCGTGGTGCGGATGTTCATGGGCGGCGGGCGAGGCGGCGGCGGACTTTGGGCGCTTCCGTTCCTGTTCATGGGCGGCGGCGGCGGTTATCGCGGCGGCGACTTTGGCGACGGCGGCGGGGGCGGAGGCGGCTTCAGCGGCGGCGGCGGATCGTTCGGAGGCGGCGGCGCCTCGGGGGGCTGGTGATGTATTCCAAGGCCGATCACGATCGAATTCACGACGCCATAGCCGAGGCGGAGACCCGCACCAGCGGCGAGATTTTCTGCGTCGTCGCCAGAGAGAGCGGCGCCTATCGCGAGGCGCCCCTGGCCTGGGCGGCGATCGTCGCCCTGCTGGCGCCGCCGCTAGGCTTGATCGCGGGCTTCCGGCCAAGCGCGGTCGTGCAATCCCTCAGTGGTTTGACCGAAGGCGGCTGGGTGGCGGCGCACACGGGCGCTTTGAACGGCGCCCTCATGGCTGCGCTGGTCGGTTACGCCATGGTGCAGCTTGTGCTGTTCATCGCCACGCTGGCGATCGTGTCGATTCCGCCGGTCCGGCGACTTCTGACGCCCGGGTTTGTGAAACGCGAGCACGTTCACGCCCGAGCGGTCGAGCAGTTCTCGCACCGCCTGCATCAGACCTCCGGCCGCACCGGCGTGCTGATCTTCGCCTCGCTGGCGGAGCGGCGGGTCGAGGTGATCGGCGATGAGGACATCCACGCC
>Ga0302314_10016838_pt1 | contig 12318 bp, 12 predicted proteins | sample III_Palsa_N2_3_FD_200533 | JGI IMG/M metagenome (GOLD analysis project Ga0302314, IMG submission 200533) | Peat permafrost microbial communities from Stordalen Mire near Abisko, Sweden - III_Palsa_N2_3 | ecosystem: Environmental > Terrestrial > Soil > Palsa > Peat permafrost | place: Sweden...
TTGGATGTCCGCTTTTAGTGCTGCCGGACTGAAAGAGACCGCCAAGTGAGGTGACCTCAACGAGTGCGTGTTTCTTCGACGAAGGCGGCCCACTCCTCACCGATAGCGCGTCGAAAGATGCCAGGGGTGAAGTGGACCCCGGAATTAGGACCAAGAGTTAAAGTGTGAAGCGTCCTGCTCTGTGTTAACAGATGGAGTATGGACATGACAAAATCACGCAAGAAGTTTGACGCCGCATTTAAGGCCAAGATTGCCCTGGAGGCACTTAGAGAGGTGGCGACGGTTCCGGAGCTGGCGAAGCGGCACGGCATTCATCCAAACCAGATCTACAGCTGGAAGAAACAAGTTCTCGACAACGTGGCGAGCCTTTTCGCACCCGGCGCGAGCGCTTTGGGAGATGGTGAGGAGGAACATGAGCGCGAGAAAGCGAAGCTTTTTACCAAGATTGGCCAGTTGACGGTTGAAAGGGATTTCTTGGCGAAGAGGCCAGGACGATGAGTATCCCCGAGCGCAGGGCAATGGTGGAGCGGCCTGGCGAGACCTTGTCGGTTCGCCGGCAATGTACACTGCTCAATTTATCGCGTTCGGGCGTCTATCGCCCCGGGCAGGTCACAAGCGCCGACGATCTGGCCATGATGCGACTGATCGACGAGTTGCATCTGAAGTGGCCGTTTTACGGCTCGCGGCGAATAGTGTTCGAACTCAACCAGGCAGGTCATGGCATTAACCGCAAGCGCGTACAAAGGCTGATGCGCGTGATGGGGATCGAGGCGCTCGTTCCGCGCCCCGGCACCAGCAAGGCCGCGCCTGGCCACAAGATCTATCCTTATTTACTGCGTGGCGTGAGCATCACCGAACCTAATCACGTCTGGGCGAGCGACGTGACCTATATTCCGATGGCGCAAGGCTTTCTGTATCTGGTGGCGATTATTGACTGGGCCACCAGAGCGGTTCTGGCATGGCGCCTGTCGAACACGATGGAGACGGGCTTTTGCGTTGCCGCGCTCGATGAAGCACTGGCACGGTACGGTACGCCGAAAATCTTCAACACCGATCAGGGTTCGCAATTCACCAGCGCTACCTTCACCGGCAGACTGCAAGCCGCGGGCATCGCGATTTCAATGGACGGGCGCGGTCGTTTCATGGACAATATTTTCATCGAAAGATTGTGGCGCTCCATCAAATATGAAGAGGTGCATCTGAACGCCTATGCTGACGGGCACGAAGCACGAGACGGCATCGGAACGTGGATAAACTTTTATAACTATCGCCGTCCACATCAGGCGATGAACAACCAGTTTCCGATGGCGGCATGGCGTGCGGGCACGGACAAAACCGAAGCGGCAAGGACTGTGGATATGCCGCTTCGCTTGGACAACGCAAACGCGTTGCCCACATACCCACAGCAGACGCAAAAGCAGCAGAAGAAAGCTGCTTGATTTCTTGATTTGACGGAAAAGGCAGGCGCGATCACACCTTAACTTCGGCAATCCATGGTCCCAGCTTTGGGGTCCACTTCAGGGGGACCGCGCCTACATTGGCAAAATCACTGGGCGAAAGCATGCCGGGTCGAGGGGGCGGGGGAGCCGCACCCGCATTGGTGAGGTCAATTACACTTAGCGGCGGGGTGCATGTCTCGATGAAAAAGTTGATGGCGTCGCTAGTCTTCTGCATCCCAACCGCTTGAACGGCAGGTGCATACGTTCGGACACAAGCTCTAAGTTTAGAAATGACTTCCTTTAAGTTCTCGTTTTGCGCTGTCTGTGCCGATACCGACCAAGGCACAGTTGCAAGCAGCAGTGTAACTACGATTCTCAACTGACGAATCCACAAAATTAGGACACTACAGAATTGGATTAGAACAATAGGACTTAAATGCGGACAGGTCTTATGAAATGTGCGTCGCCAACCGGCTGCGCCTGCGCGGATCACCGGCCTGAAAACACAGCCTAGAAATATCGCGCCGACGCGCGGCTGAGAAAGAAGCCGCGGCCTTTGCTGTTCGTACAAACGAGGCCGAATTTAAATGCGACGCAGCCGATCTCACCCTTTATCATCGTGGACCCTTCAGGCAGCTCTTTCGCGTCGACCTCGTCCGCCAGCGGCCCGGGATCTCCGGCACAGGGCACCGGCGCGGCAATACCGTTGGCCTGCAGGCTGACCCGATCGGAGACAGGGTCTCCCCCATTGCAGACGCGCGCCTTCGGAGGCGCCGGCTTCAACCCGCTTTTGATGACGCACTCCACATCCATGGTGTTCAGGCCGCAGATGATGTTTCCCGACGAGGTCTTGAAGGCGCCGTCGGATGCCGCTTGCGCAGGTCCCGTCAGTGCGAGGCCGTACACCAAAAGACACATGGCCACGGCCAGACTCCGAAGCCGGTCAACGATAACGAAACATTGCCTCTTCATGTGCGCTCCCAATTTTAACGTCATCTCGGCAGACGGGCCTGCCACCATATGAAGAAGGGCGCACCGATGATTTCCAAAACGGTGAACCCAATGAAAGGTAACGGCGGCAGAGCGAGAAAAAACATCGACGCCAGGCGGCCTATTCCGCCCAGAAAAATCATGCCCCACAATACGCGGAACAAAAGGATTTGTTTTTCAATATTTGGAAGCAGCAAATAGAGCGACAGTCCGAGGCCCAGCCACACGCCGCCAAAGAAGCGAAGGTTGCTGTCGAGCATGGCGTTTGCGGGGATTCCAGCCGAGGCATAGAGCGGATCGCTGAGGCCAAACATGCTGATGATCCCGGTCAGAACAGGGATGGCACCCAGGATAGCCATCGTAATTTGCAGGCCCCGCTTGTTCATCATTCGATCACCTCGTCGGCGCGGCCGAGAAGCGCCGGTGGCATCGTGAGGCCCATGGCCTTGGCGGTCTTGAGATTGATGACCATCTCGAATTTAGTAGGAAGCTGCACCGGCAGGTCAGCCGGATTGGCTCCCTTCATGATGCGATCGATATATACAGCTGCTTGTCGGTATTGTTCGATCAAGTCGCTCCCATAGGAAATCAAGCCACCTCCTTCGGCAAAGAAACGGAAGGGAGAGACGAAAGGGATACGGTAGCGCGTGGTAATGGAGGAGATGAGATCAAACCGCGCTCTAAGAAATGGTTCCCCCGCAACGATAAGACCGGTCGTCGATGTGTCGCGAAGACCTGAAATGACGCGCTCGATATCCGCATCGCTACGGACCGGAGCAGCGACATGCTCGACGGCATGATATCGGGCGGCAGCTTCCACAACGGGATAGACACTCGCAAGATAAGCCAAGTTGATATCAGGATTGAACATATCCAGCACGACGGTCATTCCCGGACTGATTTCCTTGAGTATTTCAATGTGCTTGGCGACTAAAGTTGGCTCGAAGTTGGAGAAGCCCGTGATGTTTCCCCCCGGATGTGACAGGCTCGCAACGAACCCGCTTGCCACCGGATCAGTGACTGCAACGAAAATGATCGGGATACTTTTAGTCTCGTGCTGAAATGCCGCGACGACCAAGGTGTTTATGGCCAAGGTGACATCCGGTTTCAGCTCCACAAGTTCCTTCGCAAAAGTCCTTGCCTTTTCGACGTCGTTTTCGGCAAAGCGGTAGTCGATTTTAATATTCTGTCCATCGATCCACCCGAGCTCAAAAAGTGATTTTGTAAAGGTTTCAACAAACTGGCTTGTCGTGTCCTTCCTGGCTGAGAACAGCACGCCGATCCGATGCATCCGAGCGCCCTGCTGCGCCCGAGTTGCAGCCAAGGGCAACGCCACCGCCGCGCCGCCCAAGAGCGTAATGAACTCCCGCCGCTGCATGACCACCCCCAGGGATTGGGGCATTTTAGCTATCCAAACTCGGCCGTTGGAAGACGTAGGCACCGGTTGATTGAAATATCTTTGGAGGTTGCCAATGTCTGAGATAGGTCCAAAGCGCCGTGTGGCCCAAAGAATCGCCGGCTCAATGCGCAATCAGCAGCGGAACGGCGGCGTCGCGCAGCAGCGACCGGGTCACGCCGCCAAAGATCATCTGGGTGGTCCGGGGACGGCTGTAAGCGCCGACCACAATGAGATCGGTATCGTGACGTTGCGCATAGGCCAGGATGGTGCTGGCGACGGGCTCGCCATGCGACGGCACCTGTTCGACGGTCACCCTCACGCCGTGACGACCGAGATAGCGCGCCACGTCCGCGCCGGGCTCCTCGCCGTGACGCGGGTTCTTCTGGGGATCGACCACCAGGATGGTCACGGACTGCGCGCCGACCAGGAACGGAAGCGCATCCGCTATCGCACGCCGGGCCTCGCGGCTCGCATTCCAGGCGACCAGGACATGCGCCGCATTGGCGCCGGTCCAGGGCTCCGGCAACAGCAGAAACGGCACGCCGGTCGCAAGAACAAGCGCTTCGGCCGACCAGTCGCCCGGCAATCCCTGGGATCGCGAACCTCCGACGATCACCAGATCGGCATGCAGGGAATTCAGCGCGACACTGTCATCAACGTCAATCTGGTGCAGCGAGCGGAATTCGAAACTGATGTCTTCACGGCCGCAGGCCGCAGCGAAGCTTCGTTTCGCGGCATCGATCGCGTCGGTTTCCTTTAGCCGGTGACCGGCAATGACCTGCGCGACGGCCTGTCGCCCCTGGACGAAGCATTCCGCGGTGCTGCCACCGGACATCAACGGCACCACGAAAATTCCGATCAGGTGGGCGCCATGACGCGACGCCATCCCGACCGCATATGCGGTGCGCGCCTCGCCGGCCGGGCTGGGGTCGACAAACACAGCTATGCTTTTAAACGACATTGACACATTCCCCTTGCCCTCTCGCCCTGTTGTGCCGCTCGGCGTCCCGGCCCGCCATGATCGGCATCATCATCGATCCCAATCTAGATAGCCTCCCGGCCCGATCGCATATTGATCGAGCTCAATGGGGCGCGAGGCGTAGAGCCGTCGCCCGGCTTCAGTGCGCCCGACCCTGGCAGCCGCCACCATCAATTAATCGCAGCTTAAAAATTATGGTTAGCCAATCCTCACTGCTCAGCCTTTCTTAAGCATTTCGACCCATCTTGGTTGGCGGTTGGTTCCTGCGGCAAGTTTGGGTTGTGTCCGATGAAAAAGCTTCCGGCGGCAGCGTTCGCGCTGATGCTCGCTCCCAGTTTCGCCATCGCGGCCGACATGCCGGAGGTCTATCGCGCCCCGCCGGTGCTGTGGTCCTGGACCGGCTTCTACCTCGGCGGCCAGTTCGGCGCCGGCTTCGGCACTTCGTCCTTTTCCGATTCCGCAGGCCCCGCGATCTACGGCGGCAACGTCCGGGGCTCCGCGGCCTCCGGCGGTGCACAGATCGGCTACAACTGGCAGATTCCAAACAGCGCTTTCGTGCTCGGCCTCGAGGCCGACGCCGATCTGATCAGCGCCAACGGCAGCGGCACGTGTTTCGCCTCATCGGGATATTTCATTTCTGCGAACTGCCGCATCCATCCGGACGCCGGCGGCAGCTTCACCGGCCGGCTGGGTTATGCGACGGGTCAATCCGGACGCACGCTGCTCTACGCCAAGGGCGGCCTGGCCTGGCTCGACGACCATACCGATATCACCACCAATGCCGTGGGTCCCTATGCACCCACCAGTTTCGACGGCGTGCGCTGGGGCTGGACTGTCGGCGCCGGCGTCGAGCGGGCACTGACGCCAGCCTGGTCGTTCCGGCTGGAATACGACTACGCGAATTTCGGCAGCGTCGGCATGGCCACACCATCGAGCTATTTGCAGGTCCTTCCGGGAAACGCTTTCGGCTATGAGCAGACCCCTGGCGGCACGACCAGCGTCAGCCAGAGCCTGCAAACCGTCAAGCTCGGCCTCAACTACAAATTCGGCCAGGACATCGATGCGCGATGGCAGCCCCCGGCGTCCGACTATCATCTGAAGGGGACCACCGACGTGCCGGTTATTCCGGGCGGCGAAATCGAGGTCGGCGGCCGTGTCTGGTACAGTTCCGGCCGCTTCCAGAAAGATCTTGGCGTCATCCAGTCCCAGATCGTGCCGGGTCTGCTGGTTTCTCGGCTGACCTATGACAGCAGCGCCGCAAGCGGAGAACTGTTCGGCCGCATCGACACGCCGTCCAATGTCTTTTTGAAAGGCTTTGTCGGCGGCGGCAAGATTCTGTCGGGCAACCTGCACGATGAAGATTGGTACATCGGCAATGGCCAGGTCCCCTATTCGAACACGCAGTCGAACGTCACCGGGGATCTCGCCTATGGCACCTTCGACGTCGGCTATTCGGTGTTTCGCGGGCCGAGCAGCAATGTCGGCGGCTTCATCGGATTCAACTATTACGAAGAGAACAAGTCGGCCTATGGCTGCACCCAGATCGCCAATCCCTTTTCCGACTGCGTCTCCGCCGTTCCCAATTCAACGCTTGTCATCACCGAAGACGATAAATGGTATTCGCTCCGGGTCGGCGTCAACGGGGTCGTCACGCTGGCGGACCGGTTGAAGCTGACCGCGGATGCCGCCTATCTGCCCTATGTGGCATTTCGCGGAACCGACAATCATCTGCTGCGGGTCGAAGAGCCCAGCACGATCTCGCCGGAGAGCGGCGCCGGCCAGGGCGTGCAAGTCGAGGCGATCCTGTCCTACGCGTTTTCCAACGCCTTCAGCGTCGGTGCCGGCGGCCGCTATTGGGCGATGTGGGCGCCGAATGCCACCACCAATTCCTTCGGCGCTTCCTGCCCCTGCCCCGGATTGCCTGTCAGCACCGAGCGCTACGGCGGATTCCTTCAGGCCTCGTACAAATTCGACGGACTGATGTAGTCAGCCCCGTTTAGTCAGCCGCGGCCCGCAATAGCCGCGGCCGATCGCTTCCGGTCACCCCCCAACAATCAGACATCTTGGACCCAGCCGGGGCTTGAACCTTGGCGCGGGATCGCGGGACCAAAGGACATGACTGGAGGGATTGCCGGGTCCGGCTGTGCCGTGCCCGCAATCGGACGCCCTTGCTCAATACCCTGTGCCTCTGCGTGCGGGAGTTTGCGGGATTTTCATCGTGACGCGGATTGAAAAAACCGCGCTAAAGGACGCCATGACCCTCAACCGGCAGACCAGGACGACAGGACTTGCCGTCGCTTTCATCCTCGCCTCCGCAGCCTTGCCGGCGATATCGGCGCCAAAGCCCGACGATGCGCAGGAGGTCGTGCGGATGCGCGCGAAGATTGCGGCCTTTGTCGAGAAGGCGGTCGAGCTGCAAGGCGGATCCCGCATTGTGTTCAAGGTCGACGCCGCTGCCTTGCGTGAAGCTGTCGTGACGGATCTGCGCGATGACGTATATCGGACACTGCGCGAGGGTCGCATCCCGTTTGCCGGACTGGCGGTGCGTGACGGTGGCGTCGAGGTCCGGATTGCCGAGCCCAGGGACCAGCAACGGATATTGAGCAAGTTCGCGCCGTCCCCGCAGGCCACGCCGTCCACACCAGCCACGCCATCGCAGGAAGCGGCTGTCGCCGCGACCAGCAACGCTGACGGGCTGATCAGGCTGACGCCGACGGAAACCGGGTTCGCCGAGCGCCTGCGCGGATTGGTCGGGCAATCCATCGGCGTGATCGAACAACGGCTGCGCGACAGCGGAATCAGGCTGGCCGATACCCAGCCCGACGGCTCCGACCGCATTCGTGTGCTGCTGCCGGGTATCAGGGATCCGCAACGCGTGGCCGCGCTGTTCAGCAAGCCGGCGCGGATTGCGTTCCGCCTGGTGGATACGTCCGTGACACCAACCGAGGCGCTGAACGGCCCGCTGCCTCCGGCATCCGAACTGCTCTACGATTTCAAGACCAGGGCTCCCTATGTGGTCCTGAAAGAAGTCGCGGTGGACGGTGACGACATCATTGATGCGGTTCCCGGGTTCGCTCCCAACAGCGACCAGCCGATCGCGTCATTCCGGTTCAACGGGCGCGGCACACGACGCTTCGCCCACGTCACCGAAGAGAATGTCGGAAAGCCATTCGCCATCGTTGCCGACGACAAGGTGCTCTCGGTGTCCGTGATCCGGGAGCCGATCACCGGCGGCTCGGGGGTGATATCCGGCAACTTCACGCTCGAAGAGGCCAACGCCGTCGTCATGCTGCTGCGCTCGGGAACGCTGCCCGGGCGCTTGAGCGTCGTCGACCAGCAGGTGCTGGAGCCGGCCGCCGAACCTGCAAAAAAGTAATCGGGAAACAATCGCGGAAACATTCACATCCGGGTTGCTTCAATCGTCGAATACGACAACGCCGCGAATATTCCTGCCGGCGTCGAGGTCGGCATAGCCTTGGTTGATTTCGTCGAGGCGATAGGTGCGGGTGATCAGTTCGCGAAGCTTCAACGAACCCTTGCGGTACAGCGCAAGAAGCTCGGGGATTTGCAGGCACGGGCTGGAAAAGCCGTAGACCGCGCCCATGATCGCCTTTTGCGTGACGAACAGTTCGAGCGGCGGAATTCCGATTTCAGTGACGGTGTCGGGCGTCAGCGCCGTGACCACGACGTTGCCGCCTTTCGCGGTGGCCCGGAACGCGGGCAGCAGGGTCGAGGCCGGATCGATGCAGACAAAGGCATGGTTGACGCCGATCCCGTCGGTCAGCTCAAGAACGGCACGGATCAGTTCCGGACCTTGCGCGCAAACTCCGTGGGTCGCGCCGAACTGCCGCGCCCAATCGAGTTTGGCCGGCACGATATCCGCCGCAATGATTTTGGAGGCGCCGCACAGACGCGCTCCCTGCACCACGTTCATGCCGTCTCCGCCGCAGCCGACCACGAGCACGCTTTCACCGGGCGCAACCCGCGCGCGCTGGCGCGCGGCGCCGACGCCGGCCGGCACGCCACAGGCCACCAGGCTGGCGAGATCGAACGGGATGTCCCTGTCGATGACAATGACGCTGGCCTGATCGACCACGGTGCGATCGGCAAAGGCGCCGATCATGCAAAAGGCACCGACATCGGCCCCCTCATGGTCGCGCCGGCGATAGCTGCCGTCGAGCTGCGGGCCCTGCGTGATCCGCGCGCCCTCGGCGCAGAGATGATGCAGGCCGCGCCCGCACCAGTGGCATTTGCCGCACGCCGGGATGAAGGTGAGAATCACATGATCCCCTCGCTTGATGCCGCCGACCGCGCTGCCGGTTTCCTCGACCACGCCGGCGGCCTCGTGACCCAGCACCATCGGCTGCATGGCGACGCGCCGTTCGCCCCGCATCACGTGATAATCGGTACGGCACAGCCCGACCGCGGCGATACGCACCAGCACCTCGGTAGGCCCCGGAGGATCCAGCGTGATGCGTTCGACCAAGACCGGCGCGCCAACCTGACGGAAAACGGCTGCAAGCGACTCCATGGGTCATGATGCATCACCCGGGCCACGGCGGGCAAGGATCGTCCGCAACATGCCGGATCATCAGAACCTGTTCACGCCACCAACAGCGCCGGAAACATCTGTTCCCAGTCCGTCTCGCTGATCCTGAACTCGGCATCCTCACCGGCGGAGGTTTCGAACCGTTCACCGCATCTGCCACAACACCAAAGATTGACGACAAGCCGTTCACTGACGAACTCCGACCAATCGGGAATGAACAGCATCTCGCCACATCCAACGCAGCGCGTTCCGTGATCTGTACTACTCATCGATGGCAGCATCGCCATGTCGGCCTCCCTGAATTGCTCTTGCGGCGCTTCGAGAGCGCGGAGCTTGCAGGACTGCAGTCGATTTGCCGACGCCGCGATTAGCTTTGATCTGGGTCAAAACCCGAACATTGTTTTGCGGTCAGGTATTTTGCGCTGCCGAGCATTCATTCCAGCAGGGCTCGTCGAGTCCGCCTCGCGGATGCGGTCTCGGCGAAGTTCCCGCGAGCGGGCGGTTTTCAGGCGAGCTACCTGAAGGCCGATGCGCCGCTTGACGCTGCAGCCGGCGAGGATTATTATTTTCTCGAATTTTAATTCGCATTCCGAATTTTGTGTCTGGACCCGTCATGCCGATGCCGCCGTCGTCTCGCAAAAAATCGAATAAATATTCGCATTCCGAACTGAGACGTGGAGGCCATGCGATGGCGGATCGGCCGGCACGCAAGAAACGAAAAATGGCTGCTGCGGATTCCCAGAAGAACACGGTGCAGTCGCTGGCCAAGGGATTCCGGGTTCTGGAGGCCTTCACCGCGCAGGAGCCCGAATTGACCATGGCCGAGGTGGCGCGCCGGGCGGACATGGACAATGCGACGGCGTTTCGCCTGCTCAACACGCTGGTGGAGACCGGCTATGTCCATCGCGTGCCGGATACCAGGAAATTCCGGCTGGGGTTGAAGGTGCTCGATCTCGGCTTCAACGCCATCGCGCGCTCGGATCTGCGGACCCACGCCCGGCCGATCCTGCGGAGTCTTGTTGGCGAGATCAACGAAGCCGCGTCGATCGGCGTGCTCGACGGGGCCGACGTGATCTATGTCGAACGCATTCGGGCGGGGCTTGCGCGGCTAGGCGTCGACATCCGGATCGGCAACCGGGTTCCCGCCTATTCCACCGCGATCGGCCACGCCATTCTGGCCGGGCTGTCGCAGCCGGCGCAGATTTCCATTCTGCAGTCGCAGCCGCGCAAGCAGCTGACGGCGACGACGCCGACCGGCCTCGATGAACTGCTGTCGCGGCTCGAGCAGGTCAAACAACGCGGCTACGCGGTTTCCGATCAGGAAACGGTGTCCGGACTTTATGTGCTGGCCGCGCCGATCTGCGATACCGACGGCATCCCGCTCGCCGGGTTGAGCATTGCGGCGCCCGCGTTCCAGACCAATTTGCGGGATTTCGAGGCCGCGGGCGCACGCGCGGTGGTGCAGGCGGCGCAGGCCTTGTCGCGCGCGCTGCAGAGCGGCGGCGGATTCACTCACCAGAGATCAACGACCTAAGCAACAGGAGACGACCGTGTCAGGCTTCAACTTCAATGGAATCATTCCCGCCATCGCGGTGCCGTTCAATCAGGACTACAGCATCGACGAGGGCGAACTGCGGCGTTTTTCGCAATGGCTCGCGGGCCAGCCCGGCGTGGTGGCGCTGATGACCAACGGCCACACCGGCGAGGTATTTTCGCTGACGCCGCGCGAGCGGGCGGAGGTCACGCGGATCACGGCAAAAGCCGTCGACGGCAAGTGTCCGGTGATTTCGTCTGTGGTCTGCGAGGGCATCAAGGACGCCGTCGAGCAGGCCCAATGGGCCAAGGACGCCGGCGCCAGCGGCCTCGACATCATGCCGCCGCATCATTGGCTGCGGTTCGGCTTCATGCCCGAACATTGCCTCGACTATTTCAATGCGATCGGCGAGGCGACGCAACTGCCGCTGATCGTTCACATCTACCCGGCCTGGACCCGCGGCTCCTACTCGTCGGCGCTGCTGGCGCAACTGGCCAGGCTGAAACATGTCGCGGCGTTCAAGATGGGCGAGCGTGAAATGAACAAATACGCCCGCGACATCCAGGAAATTCGCGCCGCCGACGCCACCAAGGCGTTGTTGACCTGCCACGACGAATATCTGCTGGCGTCGATGGTGCAAGGCATCGACGGCGCGCTGGTCGGTTTCGCCTCGCTGATTCCGGGGCTGATCTACGATCTGCTGAAAGCGGTCAAAGCCGGAAACCTGACCGAGGCGATGCGGATTCAGGCGTTGATCACGCCGCTGAAGGATGCGGTCTATGGCGGCGGCGAGCCGACCGGCGAAGCGCATGGACGCATGAAAGCCGCGATGGCGCTGGCCGGCATTTTCCGCGACGGCACGGTGCGTCCGCCAACCCATGCGCCGGGCCCCAGGGAACTCGAAATCATCCGATCCGCATTGCAGCAGGCGGGCTTGCTGAAGCGCGCGGCGGCTTGAACCTCGGGCTCGATCGCTCCTTCCACCATGCAAGGCGGCATCATGAACGCCAGTGACCAGAGATCGATGGCCGGGCAGCGCCGCGGCGGCGGCTGCGCCGTCGTCACCGGCGCGGCCTCCGGCATCGGACACGCGATCGCCACGCGCCTGTTGGCCGACGGCTGGCGCGTCATCGGCCTGGACAAAGCGCACACCGAACAATCGTCGGCGCAGTTTCGCAGCATCGCCGTCGACCTCACCGACTTCGGCCGGCTCGCGGCCGTGCTGGCTGAACTCGACGGCATCAGCGCGGTCGTTCACGCCGCCGGTTTCATGCATACGGCGTCGCTGGGGGCGCTGAATCAGGAAGACGGCGCGGCGATGTGGCGGCTGCATGTCGACGCCGCCGCCTTCATCGCCAATGCCCTGCTGCCAAAGATGACCGAGGGCGGCCGCATGGTACTGATCGGCAGCCGCACCGCTTCGGGCGC
>Ga0302314_10016839_pt1 | contig 12317 bp, 11 predicted proteins | sample III_Palsa_N2_3_FD_200533 | JGI IMG/M metagenome (GOLD analysis project Ga0302314, IMG submission 200533) | Peat permafrost microbial communities from Stordalen Mire near Abisko, Sweden - III_Palsa_N2_3 | ecosystem: Environmental > Terrestrial > Soil > Palsa > Peat permafrost | place: Sweden...
ACACCATCGCCGTCGTTCTCGTCATCCTCTGGCTCATCGGCATGCTCACTTCGGTGACGCTGGGCGGCCTGATCCACATCCTGCTCGTCATCGCGATCATCGCGGTGCTGTTCCGCCTGATCAGCGGGCGCGGGGTCTGATCTTTCGCCGACCCGGTCGGACGGCCCCGGTCGCAGCGATGCGGCCGGGGCCTCTTTGCTTGCGCCGCCACCGGCGTAAAGTGGACGGATGACCCCACCCGACCCGCAAGCGCTGGCCGCCATCTGCAGCTTCCACGCGCACATCTACTTCGACGGCCCCGCGCAGCGCGAGATCGCGATGACGCTGCGCGAGCGCATCGGCGCGCGTTTCCGCGTGCGTCTCGGCAACGTGCACGACCGGCTGGTCGGGCCGCATGCGCGGGCGATGTACCAGGTCTCGTTCGACGTCGAGACCTTCGGCAACTTCGTCCCGTGGCTGATGCTCAACCGGCAAGGATTGACGGTGCTGGTGCATCCGAACACGCGCGACGAGCGCAGCGACCACCTCGTGCACGCGCTGTGGATGGGCCAGGTGCTGAACATCGTCGGCCCGGAGCATCTCGAGACCGACAACGAGGCGGAGCGGCCGCTGGCGCCGAACACGACGCCGACGATCGCGCCCTAGGAGTCTGCGCGGCAGAAGCCGCGCAGACTCCTAGCGATTGAATGCACTGCTCCCCCGAGCCCCCTCCGAGAGGGAGCTCCAGCATGTTCGACTGCACCCTCCAGCCTCCCTCCGAGAGGGAGACTCCAGCCAGCATGACGAAGGCGCGCCACCTCGCTCAGCGGCTGCTCAGCGTGGCCATCCGCCGCAGGTTCAGCGCCATGCATACCAGCTTCCACTCCGCAGTGACGCGGTGCAGGCCTCTCATACTGAACTGCCTAAACCCCAGGACGTTCTTGACCCATCCGTTGGGCGGTTCGGCGATCCATTTTCGTTTTCGGTAGGCCACCTTGCCCTGGTCGCTTTGCAACTTCTCGGCCATCAGCGCCGTGTACGGACTGCGTTCGGGGTCGAAGCGAAGTTGCTGCTTGCCTTCGCGGCCGAGCGAGACGATCAACTCGCTTCCGCAATCAGCGAGCTTCTCAAACACCTGCTCCGAGCGGTAGCCGGTATCGGCCAGCACCTGCTGCGGCGACTGCCCAAGGTTGTCTCTGAGGGCGCGCAACATACCGGGCAACTCGCCCGCATCGCTGCCGCAGTTGGTCAACTCGGCCGCCACGATGATGTGCATGGCCTCGTCCACCGCGGTCTGCGCGTTGTAGCTCGGGTCGAAGCCGCCGCCTGCACGCTTCATGATGCGGCTGTCGGGGTCAGTGAAGTTCTCCTGCGCCTTGTCTTCGGGCACGCCGAACTCGCGTTTGTAGCGCCCGCCCCGCGGCTTGTCGTCGGGGTCTCGACCGCGTTCGATCTCGGCTTCGCGTTGGCGCTGCTCGAGTCGGGCGCGGGCTTGCGCAATCGCATCCAGTCGATCTTGGCGGCGTGCGATCTCAGCCGGGATGTCGAGTTCAGGCTCATTCTTCTCGGCCTCGTCAGCGGACTTCGCCCGATTCAACAAGGCCGCAATCTGCGCCTTGAGTTCAGCCTCGGCCTTGAGCATGTGGCCGTAGCTCATCGCCTTGTGCCGACTCGCATTGGCCTTGACCTTGGTGCCGTCTACGGCGATCGTGCCCAGCTTGACCAGGCCCATTTCGCGGGCCACACGCACGACCTGAACGAACAGCTCACCGAGCTCTTTCAAATGAAACGCTCGGAAGTCACTGATGGTCCGATGCGCTGGGAAGTTGCCGGCGCCCAGCACTCGCAGGGCCACGTCCTCGTGCAGCTTCCTGGCGATCTTGCGCGAGCTGAACACGCCCGTGGCATAGGCATACACCAGCACCTTGACCATCATGGCCGGGTGGAACGGCTGGTTGCGCGATCCGCCGCCGGCGTAGCGGGCGTGGAAGGCACTCAGATCCAGCCCATCGACGGTGTCGCTGATGAAGTAGGCCAGATGCCCTTCGGGCAACCAGTCTTGCAGCGCTTCGGGCAGAAGCATCTGTTGCAGCGGTTCATAGGGCAGATAGCTCATGCCCTCAAATCTAGCAATCCGGCTTCGACCTGCACATCGGTCCTACCCCGGATCACTATTTCTGCCGCGCAGACTCCTAGCCGACCAGCTTCGCCGCGACTTCCGCGACGCGCCTGCCATGCAGCTTGGCCGTCTCGAGATCGCCCGAACGCGGCGCCTCTTCGGGCGAGGCGTCCGACGGCGAGATCGACAACGTGCCCGCGAAGCCGGCCGTCCAGTTGATGTCGGCGTGCCCGTGTTCCTTCTTGTTGGACGGCATCAGGCCGGTGCCGACCCAGAACTGGCCGTGCTGCTGCGACAGCGTCCAGAAGTACGCCATCGTCGAGAACTTGTCGCCGTTGGTCGAGGCCGAGTTCGTGAAGCCGGCGGCGACCTTGTTCTTCCACGCCTGCGTGAACCAGGGCTTGGACGAGGCGTCGGCGAACTTCTTGAACTGCCAGGCCGGACCGCCCATGTAGGTGGGGCTGCCGTAGATCACGGCGTCGGCGCGCGAGATCTCTTCCCAGGCCGCCTCCGGCAGGTCGCCGTTGGCATCGATGCGGTACAGCGTGGCGCTGGTGCCGGCGGCGGCGGCCGCGCCGGCCTGGATGGCCTCGGCCAGCTTGGCGGTGTGGCCGTAGCCGCTGTAGTAGATGATGGCGACGTTCGTCATGGGGCGTTTCCGGTGCGTGGAGGGAGGCGCCATTGTGTTGGCGAACCGGAAGCCCCGTCGGCGGCGGGGCCGTCGAGCGGGAAGCGCGTCAGACCAGCTTGTCCAGCGTGATCGGCAGGTCGCGGATGCGCCTGCCGGTGGCGTTGAAGATCGCGTTGGCCACCGCGCCGGTCACGCCGGTCATCGACACCTCGCCCAGTCCCTTGGCGCCCAGCGGGTTCACGTGCGGGTCGACCTCGTCGACGAACGCGACGTCGATGTCGCCGATGTCCGCGTTGACCATCACGTGGTACTCGGCCAGGTTGGCGTTGACGAAGCGCCCGCTGCGCGGATCGAGCACCGACTCCTCGGTCAGCGCCATGCCCAGGCCCCACACGATGCCGCCCAGCAGCTGGCTGTGGGCCGTCTTCGCGTTGATGATGCGGCCGGCGCCGAAGCGGCCGACGATGCGCGGCACGCGCACGATGCCCAGCTCGCGGTCGACGTGCACCTCGGCGAACACCGCGCCGAACGAGTTCATCGAGAACTGCTTCTCCTCCTCGCCGGCCTTGCTGTTGCCGTCGGCCACCAACGGCATGCCGCCGAGGCGGCTCAGCAGCACGGCGACGCTGTCGCGCTTGCCGTCGCCGGCCTTCGCGCGCAGCCAGCCGTCCTCGACGATGACGTCGTCCGCGGCAGCGCCGTGCAGCGGCGAGTCGGGATCGGCGATCGCCTTGGCGACCAGTTGCCTGCGCGCCTCGGCGCAGGCCGCGGCTATGGCCGAGCCGACGCTTTCCATCGTCATCGACCCGGCCGAGATCGGCGCCTCGGGCAGCTGGGTGTCGCCCAGCTCGAAGCGGACGCGTTCGACCGGCAGGCCCAGCGCGTCCGCCGCCACCTGGGCCATCACGGTGTAGTTGCCGCAACCGATCTCCGAGGTGCTGGAACTGACCAGCGCGCGGCCGTCGGCGGTGATGCGCACGCGCGCCGCGCACGGGCTACGCTTGGCAGGACGCGTCGCGCTCGCGCAGCCGAGGCCGACCATCCAGTTCCCCTCGCGCAGCGTGCCCGGCGTCGCGCCGCGGCGCGACCAGCCGATGCGCTCGGCAGCCGCGCGATAGCACGCGCCCAGCGCCTTGCTCGAGTACGGCAGGTTCTTCTGCTCGTCGCGTTGCGCGTCGTTGCGCAGGCGGAACTCGACCGGGTCGATGCCGGCGGCGACGGCCATCTCGTCCATCGCGCTCTCGAGCGCGAACATGCCGGTGCACTCGCCCGGCGCGCGCTGGAAGGTCGGCGTGCCGACATTGAGCTTGACCAGCCGATGGGCCGTCGCCACCGCGGCGCTCGCGTAGAGCTGGCGCGTGACGACCGCGCTGCTCTCGACCCAGTCCTCGAGCACCGAGGTCGTCGAGGTGGACTTGTGCTCCAGCGCCGTCAGGCGGCCGTCGGCGCCGGCGCCCATGCGGATCGTCTGCGCCGTGCGCGGCCGGCCGCCCACCGGCCCGAACAACTGGGGCCGCTGCATCACGAGCCTGACCGGCCGTCCCAGCTGGCGCGACGCCATCGCCGCGAGGATCACGTGCGACCATGCCGAGCCCTTGCCGCCGAACGCGCCGCCGACGAAGGACGAGCGCACGCGCACGAGGTCGGGCGAGATGCCGAAGGTCTTGGCCAGCGTCTTGCGCACGCCGGCCACGTATTGCGTCGAATCCTCGATGGACAGCTTCTCGCCGTCCCAGATCGCCAGCGTGGCGTGCGGCTCCATCGGGTTGTGGTGATGGAACGGCGTCGTGAAGGCCGCATCGACGCGATGCGTCGCCGACGCGAGGCCGGCCTCGATGTCGCCGCGCGACGTGTCGGGCGGCGCGCCGTTGACCTTGTCGGGCGGGTAGGCGCCGGGGCGTTCGGCCTCGAAATCCAGTCGCGCGACCGCGCGCGCGTACGCCACGCGCACGAGCGCGGCGGCGCCGCTGGCCTGCTCGAAGGTCTCGGCCACCACCAGCGCGATCGGCTGGTTGCCGTAGGCCACCTGGTCGTCCTGCAACAGCGACAGCACGCGCCCGTCGGGCGCCGCGAGCTTGCCGCCGTTGGGCAGCTTCATCGCGTTGGCGAGCGTGATCACCGCGACGACGCCCGGCGCGCGTTCCGCGGCCACGGCGTCGATGCGGACGATGCGTCCGCTGGCGATGGTGCTCGTCACGATCACGGCATGGGCCATGCGCGGCAAGGCCAGGTCGCCGGTGTAGTGCGCCTGGCCGCAGACTTTCAGCGGGCCGTCGACCCGATCGAGGGGAGCGCCGATGGAAGTCATTGGAATGCCTCCGTCCTTCGGACTGTGGGGCGAGCGCCTTCGGGCGGCCGGGTGGCGCTCATGCCTGCGCCCTCGCGGTCTGCAATGCCCGCACGATCGCGCGGCGCGCCAGGGTCACCTTGAAGCCGTTCTGCGACGCGGGCCGCGCGCCCAGCAGCAGCAGGTCGGCCGCCTCGCCGAAGACGGCGTCCGTCGGCTCGCGTCCCGCCAGCCGCGCCTCGGCCTCGGGGCGCCGCCACGGCTTGTGCGCGACGCCGCCGAGCGCCAGCGCGGCATCCTGGATCACGCCGCCGCGCAGGTCCAGCGCCGCGGCCACAGACACCAGCGCGAACGCGTAGCTCGCGCGGTCGCGCACCTTCAGGTAGTGCGCGTGGCCGGCGAAGCCGTCGGGCGGCAGGTCGACGCCGACGATCAGCTCGCCCGCCGCCAGCGTGGTGTCGCGCTGCGGCGCGTCGCCGGGCAGGCGGTGGAAGTCGGCCATCGGGATGACGCGGTCGCCGCGCAGGCCGCGCACGCGCACGCTCGCGCGCAGGGCCGCGAGCGCCACGCACATGTCCGACGGATGCGTCGCGATGCACGCCGGGCTGGCGCCGAGGATCGCGTGGTTGCGGTTGATGCCGTCGACCGCGCCGCAGCCGCTGCCGGGCGCGCGCTTGTTGCAGTGCTCGAAGCCGGTGTCGTAGAAGTACGGGCAGCGCGTGCGCTGCAGCAGGTTGCCGCCGACGGTGGCCATGTTGCGCAGCTGCGGCGACGCGCCGGCCAGCAGTGCCTGGCTCAGCAGCGGGTGGCGCGTGCGGACCAGCGGATGGTTGGCGACGTCGGCGTTGCGCGCCATCGCGCCGATGCGCACGCCGCCGTCCGCCGTCTCGACGACGTCCGCCAGCGGCAGCCGGCTGACGTCGACCAGCAGCAGCGGCTGCACGACGCCGCCCTTGGCCAGGTCGATCAGGTTGGTGCCGCCGCCCAGGAAATGCGCGCCGGGCGCGAGGCCCAGGCGCACCGCGTCGTCGACGTCCTGCGCGCGCCGATACGCGAACGGCGTCATTCGAGCCTCCTCCGTGCTTCGCACCCCGGGACGATCGCTGCGGAACGGCCGGGCGCGATCATGCGACACCCTCCTGCCGCGCCACGATGCGCACCGCGCGCACGATGTTGGCGTAGGCCCCGCAGCGGCACAGGTTGCCGCTCATGCGCTCGCGGATCTCGTCGTCGCCCAGCGGCGTCGCGCCCTGCCTGCGCACGTCGGGCGTCACCGCGCTGCAGTCGCCGCGGCGCGCCTCGTCCAGCAGCGCGACGCCCGAGCAGATCTGGCCGGGCGTGCAATAGCCGCACTGGAACGCGTCCTCGGCGATGAAGGCGGCCTGCAGCGGATGCAGGCGGCCGGGCTGGCCGATGCCTTCGACCGTGGTGATCTCGTCGCCGTCGTGCTGCATCGCCAGCGACAGGCAGGCGTTGATGCGCCGCCCGTTGACGATCACCGTGCAGGCGCCGCACTGGCCGCGGTCGCAACCCTTCTTCGTGCCGGTCAGGCCCAGGTTGTCGCGCAGCGCGTCCAGCAGCGTGACGCGCGGCTCGACGTGCAGCGCGTGGTCCTGGCCGTTGATGCGCAGGGTCAGCGCGGCGGGCGGCGCGGACGGCGGCGCCTCCGGCACGGGTTGCGCGGCCTGGGCGTGTCCGGCGATCAGCGGGGTGCCCGCCAGCGCGCCGGCCGATTGCAGGAAGCCGCGGCGCGTGGCGCGGGCGGCCGGGGAATCGATGGACATGGCGGACGGTGGCGGAGCCGACGTTGCAACCCGAGCGGGGCGGCAATCGGCGTGCGCGACCGTCGCGCCTTCAGCGTGGCGTCAGGCGGTCTCGCCGCCGTCGCCGCCGCCGGCCGCGGCCGTCTTGCGGCGGCCACGCGTGCCGAAGCGGTTGTCCGGCGCGGTGAGCGCCTGTTCGAGCAGCGTGCCCCACGGCGCCTGGGCCTCGCGCGAGGCGACCAGGTTCTCGAACTCGGGGCCGGAACGCGCCGGGAAGCGGTCGAGCGCGCGCTGGTCCTTCTGCGCGAAATGCACGGTGATGCGCTTGACGGTGGCCTGGTAGATCTGCGAGACGCGCGAGGTGCTGACGCCCAGCGATTCGGCCACCTCCTCGGTGCTCATGCCGATGCCCATGTAGGCGTCGATGACCTGGCGCTCGCGCTCGGGCAGCGTCGCGAAGAACTTCTCCAGGCGGCGCAGCAGGATGGCCGTGTCCACGCGCGCCTCGACCTCGTCGTTGGGCGTGGCGGCATGGCTGCCCTGCGGCGTGTAGTGGTCGCCGTCGTCGTCCTCGTCGCTGAGGCTCTGGGTCTGCGCGGTGGAGGCGGCCTGCTCCAGCTCGGCGATCTCGTTGACGTCGATGCCGCAGACGTCGCTCAGCTCGGTGAGGTTGGGCGGCTGGTCGTGGCCCTGCATCCAGCGCTCGCGCGCGATCTGGATGACCTTGAACTTGCGGCGCTGCGAGCGGCTCAGCTGGTCCATCTGGCGCAGCTCGTCGAGCATCGCGCCCTTGACGCGCAGCTGCGCGTAGCGCAGGAAGGCCTCCCGGCCCTCCTCGCTGTCCGGGTCGCCTTCCCACTGGAAGTTCATCGCGGCCTGCGCGACGCCGATCAGGCCGGCCTGGATCAGGTCGGCTTTCTCGACGTTGGCGGGCAGCCGCCTGGACAGCGCGCTGGCTTGCTTGCGCACCCACGATTCATGGCGTGCGATCAGTGACGACGGAACACCCTGCATGGAAATCATGCGGTGATCATATGCAGACAATCACCTCTCCATGGCGATCTTTTCTGCAAACCCGGGGTCAAATCCCGTGAAGCATTGGGGAGGTGTGCGTTTTTTGCAGTGTCGGGCGGTCCGGAGGTTCGGATCGTGGCCCTGTCCCCAGGTCAACGGCGGCCCGTCCGGACCGCCGATGGGCACAAACCCTCGGATGTGTCGGCGCGGTGTCAGGGCCAGTCGGTGCCGGCGGCCAGGACGGCGACGGCCTCGGCGAAGCCGCGGGCGTCCTCGGCGTCGAAGCGCGCCGTCAGTGGGCTGTCGAGGTCGAACACGGCCACCAGCCGGTCGCCGGCCAGCACCGGAAGCACCAGCTCCGAGTTGGACGCCGAATCGCAGGCGATGTGGCCCGGGAACGCGTGCACGTCCTCGACTCTTTGGATCTCGCGCGTGCGCGCGCAGGCGCCGCACACGCCGCGCGCGAACGGGATGCGCACGCAGGCGACCTTGCCCTGGAACGGCCCGACGACCAGTTCCTCGCCGCGCGCCATGTAGAAGCCGGCCCAGTTCAGCTGCGGCACCGACTGGTACACCAGCGCCGAGAACTGCGCCAGGTTGGCCAGCCAGTCGCGCTCGCCCTCGAGGACGGCGCGGACCTGCGCGACCAGCAGGTCGTACGACGCGCGCTTGGCGGCGGGAGTGGACATGTCGAGGGTGTCGGCGACTTCGAAGCTCATGGCGGCTCGCGGGGAATGCGGGGAAGCGGATGGCGCGATTGTCGTCGACGTCGACCGCCCGGCCGCCCGGCGGTGTCTTTCAGGCGAGCGGCAGGACGACCGTGAACTTGCTGCCCTGCCCCGCGCCCGCGCTGGCGGCGCCGACCGAGCCCCCGTGGGCCTGCACCAGCTCGCGCACCAGCGTCAGCCCGACGCCCAGGCCGTCCTTGCTGAAACCGATGGCCAGCGGATCCTGCACGAACGGCTCCCAGATCATCGGCAGGGCCTCGGGCGAGATGCCGATGCCGTTGTCGGTCAACGTGATCACCGCCGCGCCGGTGCCTGCGCCCGGCGCGTCGACGCGGCAATCGAGCGCGATGCTGCCGTCGACGGGCGTGTACTTCGACGCGTTGGCGAGCAGGTTCGTGAAGACCTGGGTGAGCCGGATCACGTCGCCTTCGACGACCAGCGGCCGGTCCGGCAGGCGCGCCACGAAGGCTTGGGCGCGGCCGTCCATCATCGGCTGGCAGACGTCGACCACGTTCGCGAAGACCTCGCGCAGGTCGATGCGCGCGCGGTCGAGGTGCAGCTTGCCGGTGGCGACGCGCGCGGCGTCGAGCAGGTCGTCGATGACGCGCGTCATGTGCATCACCTGGCGCTCGATGATGGCGCTCAGGCGCGGCAACTGCTCGACGTCGGTGACCTGGCCCAGCAGCGCGGCCACCGTGCGTATCGGCATCAGCGGGTTGCGCAGCTCGTGCGCGGCCAGCGCGAGCGCCTCGGTCTGGCGCCGCAGCGCCTCGACGGCGACCATCTGCAGGGCCTGCGCGGTGAGCGTCGCCAGCACCAGCCCTTCGTTGGCGGCGCTCAGCTCCACTTCGCGCCGCGTCGACTGGCCGGTGGAATTGCTCGAAATGCCCGCGGGAGCGGACTGAAGGGTCGACATGGGATCCCGTACGCTGCGTCCCCGCACTCTAGCGCAGTGCGCGGCGCGCTGACTGAACGTTCAGCACGACCCGACGGGACACTCAGAACGGCTCGAAGACCTCGGCGAGGCGCTCGGCGGCCGAGACAGGCGAGAATGGGCCGCGATGGATCTCACACGCACCCGGCGCTACCTGCCCTGGATCGTCGCCACCGCGCTGTTCATGGAGCAGCTCGACTCGACGATCGTCAACACCGGCATCCCTTCGATGGCCGCGAGCCTGGGGGTCACGCCGCTGAGCCTGAAGGCGGTGGTCACGAGCTACATCCTGTCGCTGGCGGTCTCGATCCCCGTCAGCGGCTGGCTGGCCGAGCGCTTCGGCAGCCGCCACATCTTCCTGTTCGCGCTGGGGCTGTTCACGGTGTCGTCGGTGCTGTGCGGCCTGGCCCCCAACGCCAGCCTGCTCGTCGCGGCGCGCGTGCCGCAGGGCGTGGCGGCGGCGATGATGATGCCGGTCGGACGCAGCGCGGTGGTGCGCTCGTTCCCGAAGTCCGACCTGCTGCGCGTGATGAACTTCATCATCATCCCGGCGCTGATCGGCCCGCTGCTGGGCCCGACGGTGGGCGGCCTGATCGTGCACTGGCTGTCCTGGCGCGACATCTTCTTCGTCAACGTGCCCGTGGGCATCGCCGCGCTGTGGCTGGGCCACAAGTACATGCCGGACTACCGCACCGAGTCGCCGCCGCCGCTGGACGTCGTCGGCCTGGTGCTGTTCGGCTCGGGCGTGGCGCTGCTGTCGTGGCTGCTGGAGGTGTTCGGCGAGCACAGCGTGCCGGCGCTGCAGATGGCGGTGCTGTTCGTGCTGTCGGTGGCGCTGCTGCTGGCTTACGGCTGGCACGCCACCCAGGTGCCGTTCCCGCTGCTGCAGCTGGGCGTGTTCAAGGTGCGCACCTTCCGCATCTCGGTGCTGGGCGGTTTCGTCACGCGGCTGGGCATCGGCGGCCTGCCCTTCCTGCTGCCGCTGCTGTACCAGCTCGGACTCGGGCTGCCGGCGTGGGAGTCGGGCCTGCTGATGATGCCGGCGGCGGCGTCGGCGATGTTCATGAAGCTGCTGTCGACATCGCTGCTGCGCCGCTTCGGCTATCGCCAGGTGCTGATCGTCAACACGGTGATGATCGCCTGCGGCATCGCGGCCTACTCGCTGATCGGGCCGGGCGCGTCGGTCTGGCAGATCGTGCCGCTGGGCCTGCTGCTGGGCCTGTTCAACTCGCTGCAGTTCTCCAGCCTCAACACGATGGCCTACGCCGACATCGACGCCGCCGACGCCTCGATGGCCAGCACGATCGCCAGCACGCTGCAGCAGATGTCGCTCAGCTTCGGCCTGGCGATGGCCTCGCTGGTGACCGTGTTCTTCCTCGCGGAACTGCCGCAGTCGGATCACCTCGCCGTCACGCGCGCGCTGCACCACGGCTACGCGATGATGGCCGGGCTGACGCTGGTGTCGTCGCTGGCGTTCTGGAAGCTGCGCCAGAACGACGGCGAGAGCGTCAGCAAAGGGTCATGACGGCCGCGCGGCCGCGAGCGGCAGTGCCAGAGGCAAATCTCGGCGTCGGAACTGTCCTGAAATCGGCCGCTTCTCCTACAAACGGGCGGTCCGGATCTCGGCAGAATACAAAGCATCCGAAGTACGAAACCGGCCGCAAATTGGGCGGAAAGATGGGAACCCGTCACCCAGTACTCGCGGGAAACCGTCGTCTTGATCCTGAGTCCTGACGCCCGGAAGATGTTGCCCGCCTCCAGTGATGGTTGCGGGCATTGTCTTTTTCAGGATTCGCTTTTCCACGCCGGGCGATCCCACTCGAGCAGTTCCGCGAGCCGCTTGATGATCCATTCGCCCTCGTCGGGCGGCACCGGCGCGTCCTCGCCCGACAGGCCGGCATGCAGCTTCCCGAGCACGTCGGCCTCGGTGATGCCCAACTGCCACTGCAGGGTCTGCGCGCGTTCGACAAGCATCGTGGCGAGCGCCTCGCAGAACTCGTAGCGCCGGGTGATCGTCTCGCGGGTCGCGCTCGGCCGGGTGCGCCCGGGTTCGACGAACAGCGCGACGAACGACGGCGGGATCTCGATCTGGTTCTCGTCTGACATGGCGGGATTGTCGCCGCAGGCGCATCCGTGCTACAGCCCTGCGCCGAAAGTGTTTCGCGCGGGCCTGTATCCTTGCGGCCATCGTCGATCCCCTCGTGTGCCCCGTTCCGCCATGCGCGACCTGATTCCCCTCCTCATCGCCCACGGCGCACTGATCGTGTTCGTGATCACGCTGGCCGCGCGCGTCGGCGCGCCGGTGCCGGCCGCGCCGTTGCTGGTGGTGGCCGGTGGCGTCGCGATGGCCGGGCAGATCTCGCTGACGGTGTGCCTGGTGGCCTCGGTGATCGCCAACGTGCTGGGCGACGCCGTCTGGTACCAGGCCGGACGCTGGCGCGGGCATCGCGTGATGAAGCTGCTGTGCCGCATCTCGCTGTCGCCCGACACCTGCGTGCGCCAGAGCGAAGGCATCCTGTCCAAGTGGGGCGGCAGCTCGCTGATCGCCGCCAAGTTCCTGCCCGGCATCTCGGTCGTGGCCGCGCCGATGGCGGGCGCGCTGGGCATGTCGTGGAAGCGCTTCCTGAGCTACGACGTCGGCGCCTCGCTGATCTGGACGCTCGTGTTCCTGGCCGTCGGCGTCGTGTTCGCCGGCCAGATCGTGATCGTGCTGGACTTCATGACGCAGTTCGGCACCATCGCCGTCGTCGCGATCGTCATCGTGCTCGCCACGGTCATCATCTACCGCTACCTGCGCCGCCGCTGGATGCTCAGCGACCGCTACGCGCCGCGCATCGCCGTCAACGAACTGCGCGAGCTGAT
>Ga0302314_10016840_pt1 | contig 12317 bp, 11 predicted proteins | sample III_Palsa_N2_3_FD_200533 | JGI IMG/M metagenome (GOLD analysis project Ga0302314, IMG submission 200533) | Peat permafrost microbial communities from Stordalen Mire near Abisko, Sweden - III_Palsa_N2_3 | ecosystem: Environmental > Terrestrial > Soil > Palsa > Peat permafrost | place: Sweden...
GTGCGCGCCGAGCACACCGTCGCCGGCGACCGCGCGCTCGCCCATGCGCCGCGAGCGCACCTGCGTGCGCAGCAGCTGCAGCGAGCCGGGGTCGGCGAGCACCTCCAGGCGCTCCAGCGGCGTCAGCCGCTCGTCGGGGCGCTCGAGCAGCGCGAGGCTCATGGAGCCTCCAGGCAGAGCACGGCGTTGTGCCCTCCGAACCCGAACGAGTTCGACAGCGCCAGCACGGGCCGCTCTTCGCCGTGGGCTGAGCCGTCCCCGTAGCCGTTGAGCGCCAGCGGCCGCGCGGAGCCGGGCACGTAGTCGAGGTCGAGGCCCTCGTCGGGCTCTGTCAACCCGATCGTGGGCGGGGCGACGCGGTCGCGCAGGGCGAGCAGCGTGGCGACCGCCTCGACGGCGCCGGCGGCGCCGAGCAGGTGCCCGATGGCGGACTTGGTGGAGGAGACGGGGATGCGCTTGGCGTGCTCGCCGAGCGCGAGCTTGATCGCGGCGGTCTCGGCGCGGTCGTTGAGCGGCGTGGAGGTGCCGTGCGCGTTGACGTAGTCGATCTGCTCGGGTCCGACGCCGGCGTCCGCGAGCGCAGCGGTCATGGCGGCCGCCTGCCCGGCGCCGTCCTCGCGCGGCGCGGTCAGGTGGTGGGCGTCGGAGGTGGCGCCGTAGCCGCGGATCACGCCGAGCACGCGCGCACCGCGCGCCTCGGCGGCGTCGGCACGCTCGAGCACGAGCACGGCGGCGCCCTCGCCCATGACGAAGCCATCGCGCCTTGCGTCGAAGGGGCGCGAGATGCCAACCTTTGAGAGCGCGTCCAGCGCGCTGAAGGCGGCGCGCGCGAGCGGCGTGAGCCCGGCCTCGGAGCCGCCGGCGATGACAGCGTCGGCTTCCCTTGTCTGCAGCATGCGCAGGGCGCTGCCGATTGCGTGCGCGCCGGAGGCGCAGGCGGAGCTGACGGCGAAGGAGGGCCCGCGCAGGCCGTGCGCCATGGACAGCGCGCCGGCGCCGGCGTTGCTCATCATCAGCGGCACAGACAGCGGCGAGACGTACTGCCCACCGCGTTCGCGCAGCGTGTCCTGGCCGTCGACGAGCGTGCCGATGCCGCCGATGCCCGTGCCGAGCACGCAGCCGATGCGCTCGGGCGCGTATGGATGGCCGCCCACCCCGCTCCTGTCCCCGTCCTCGCCTGTGCTCCAGCCGGCGTCGGCGAGGGCCTCCTGGCAGGCGGCGAGCGCGAGCTGCGTGAAGCGATCGGCGCGCCGCACCTCCTTGGCGGAGAGGAACTCGCGCGGATCGAAGTCCGCACAGGCGCCCTCGCCGTCCACGACCCCGCAGACGCCGGCGCTCCAGCGCTCGTGCATGGTGCGCGCGCCGACGCCGAGCGGCGTGACGGCTCCGACACCGGTGACGACGATCGTCTCCATCTCCTACAGGCGCTCGGCGATCAGCTTGATCGCGTCATCGACGGTCTTGACCTCGGCGACATCGGATCCCTTCAGCTCGACGCCGTATTGCTCGTGCACGATCTGCGAGAGCTCGGCGAGGTCGAGTGAGTCGATGTCGAGCGCCTCGAACGTGGCCTCGCGGGTGATGTCCTCGGGGTTGGCGCCGAACGTCTGCAGCGACTCGACGACGAGCGACTCGATCTGATCTTCGGTGATGGTGGTGCTCATGCGGTTCCTTTCTTTTTTCTTTTGATTAGTTGGATGGCGCTTGGTTGAAGTTGGGCTCGTGGGCTCGTAAGCGGGGCCGCGGCGGCACCGGCTAGGCGGCGAGGCCGCCGTCGACGTAGAGGGTGGAGCCGGTCACGTAGCCGGCCTGCTCGGAGGCGAGGAAGGAGGCGCAGGCGGCGACGTCGGCGGGCGTGCCGGCGCGGCGGGCGGGGACGGCGCTGAGCAGCTCGCCATCCAGGTCGCCGGTCATGTCGGTGTCGATCAGCCCGGGAGCGATCGCGTTGACGGTGACGCCGCGGCGGGCGACCTCGACGGCGATCGTCTTGGTCATGCCGATCAGCCCGGCCTTGGCGGCGGCGTAGTTGGCCTGGCCAGCGTTGGCGCGCGGCCCGACGACGGAGGCGACGTTGATCACGCGCCCGAAGCGCTCGCGGATCATTCCGCGCAGCGCGCGCCTGGTCGTGCGGAAAGCCCCGGTGAGGTTGGTGTCGAGCACGCGCCCCCAGTCCTCGTCGGTAAGCGACAGCGCGAGGTCATCGGCGCGCACGCCGGCGTTGTTGACGAGCACGAGCACGCGGCCGAGCTCGCCCTCGACGCGCTCGAAGAGGGCGTCCAGCTGAACCTGGGAGGTGACGTCGGCGCCAACGGCGAGCGCGCGTCCGCCGCCGGCGTGGATCTGCGCGACGACCTCCTCGGCCGCGTCCTGCCCGGCGCGGAAGTTGACGGCGACGGGCCAGCCGTCGGCGGCGAGCGCGCCGGCGATCGCCGCGCCGATCCCGCGCGAGGCACCGGTCACGAGCGCACAGCCCTCGCGGGTGGCGGCGGTTGCCTCGGCGGCGCTCACCAGGCACCCCAGGACAGGACGGCGATGGCCCTCACCACTCACCCCACTCGAGCACGGTGGCGCCCCACACGAGGCCCGCGCCGACTGCGCCAAGCACGACGCGCGCGCCGGGCGCCAAGCGTCCGATGCGGACGGCCTCGGAGAGCGCGAGCGGGATGCTGGCGGCACTCGTGTTTCCCAGCTCTGAGATCGCGTCGAAGACGCGCTCGCGGGGCAGCCCGAGGCGCTCGGCGACGGACGTGAGGATGCGTGCGTTCGCCTGGTGGTAGACGAACAGGTCGATCTCCTCGAGCTGGAGCTCCGCCAGCTCGAGCACCTGGCGCGTGGACTTGGTGAGATGCTGCACGGCCATCAGAAATGTCTCGTGTCCTTCCATCTCCAGGACGCCCTTCTCGCGCGTGGCGCGGATCGCACCGGCGGCGCCGCCGTCGCTGCCGAGCACGAATGGCCCGATCTCCCCGCGGGCGTCGAGCGAGACGACGAGCGCGCCGGCGCCGTCGCCGAACAGCGGCGCGGTGCGGGGGTCGTCGTGGTCGATGAAGCGCGTCATCACCTCGGCGCCGATCACGAGCGCGTGGCGCGCGCGGCCGGCCTCGATCCAGGCGGTGGCGTGCGCGAGCGCGGCGATCGCACCGGTGCAGGCGGCGCCGACGTCGAATGCGGCGGCGTCCTCGATCCCCAGCTCGTGGGCGACGAGCGGCGCGGTCGAGGGAGTGATCTCATCGGCGGCGAGCGTGGCGACGAGCACCATGTCGATCTCCCGCGGCTCGAGCCGGGCGTCAGCGAGCGCCATCCGCCCGGCACTGGCGGCGAGCTCGCTGACGCGCTGGCCCGGCGCGGCGTAGCGGCGCTCGCGGATGCCGGTGCGCCGCTCGATCCAGTGGTCGCTGACGCCCAGGCGCACCCCGATCTCGGCATTGGAGACGCGCCGTTGCGGCAGCGCTGAGCCGATCCCGGCAATGCCGGCGGTGCGCACCGTGCGCTCGGCGCGGCCCTGGATGCCGGGCCTCGTCTGAAGCGTCGGGGCGGCGGCGCTGAGGGCGGGCTCAGGCGACACCGCTGGCCTCCCTGTGAGCACGCGCGGCGCCGTTGGCGTCCTCGGCGGACGCGAGGTCGAGCACGGTGGCGTCGGGCAGGTTGCGCGCGACGAGCTTGGCGAGCACCTCGCCGGGGCCGAAGTCGACGAACGTGTTGGCGCCGAGCCGCGCGAGCGCGAGCAGCGTCTCGCGCCAGCGCACCGGGGTGACGATCGCCTGCGCGAGCTCCGCGCGAACGTCGCTGAACGGCTGTGCGGTCGAACCGGAGATCACGGGCACGGCGGTTGGCCCGATCTCGACCTCGTCCAGCGCTTCGCGAAACGGCGCGACGGCGGGGGCCATGGCGGGCGAGTGAAAGGCGCCGGCGACGTCGAGCAGGATCGCGCGTATGCGCTCCGCGCGGGCCTGCTTGGAGGCGGCTCGCAGCTGCTCGGTGGGGCCGGCGAGCACCGCCTGCCCGGGCGCGTTGTCGTTTGCGACGACGAGGCCGTGCTCGCCGGCGAGCTGCGCGGCCTGCTCCTCGGAGGCGCCGAGCACGGCGAGCATGCTCTGGTCCTGCCCGTCACAGGCGTCGGCCATGAGCGCGCCGCGGCGCACGGCCAGACGCAGCCCGGCGGCCTGATCGAGCGCGCCGGCGACGACGAGCGCGCTGAGCTCGCCGAGTGAGTGGCCGGCGAACGCGGCGGGCTGCACGGAGTCGGGCCGCGCCAGCCAACCGGCGATGCTCGCGCAGTAGATCGCGGGCTGCGCGAAGCGGGTGCTCTCGCCGACGCGCGCGAACGGGTCCTCACCGAGGAGCGCCTCGCATTCGACGAGAAGGTCGGGCACAACGCTCTGGGCGAGCCCGCGGAGATCGCCGGTCTGGCTTCCTTGACCGGGGAACAGCCCAGCTATGACACTAGGAGACACTCGCTAGACATATTCGCCGCCAGCCGCTCGTTGTTACGCGAATCCGTGCGCCAACCGCCCATATGGGGGGTCAGCGATGCAGCCCGAGGCGCTGGGCGCGCTGGACGGCGTCGGCGCGGTTGCGCGCGCCGAGCTTGCGGTAGAGCGTGCTGGTGTGCTCCTTGACGGTGTGCGGCGAGAGGAACAGCTCGGCGGCGATCTCGCGGTTGGTGGCGCCGCCGGCGATCAGCGCGAGGATCTCGCTCTCGCGGTCGGTGAGCGTGGGGACGGCGGGGCCGCCGAGGTCGCGGAAGACCTCCTGGCCGTCGCCGACCATGCGCACGAGCTTGGCGATCTCGGGCGCGGGCTGGTCCTTGGAGATGAAGCCGGCCGCGCCCGCGGCCCTCGCGGCACGCGGCGAGATGCCGCCGGCGCCGGACATCAAGAGAACGCGCGGGGCGGGCGCCTCGGCGCGCAGCCGCTCGCAGATCTCGGGCCCGGACTCGAGCCCGAGGAACAGGTCGACGAGCGCCACGTGTGGCTCGTAGCGGCGGCAGACGGCGAGCGCCTCGGCGCCGTTGCGGGCGCTGAGGCAACGTTCCACCCAGGGCATCTGCCCGAGCATTAGCCGGAACCCCCAGTGCACGACGTCGTGATCGTCGACGACGAGGATGCGCAGCTTGGGCATGGCGCTCACTCGCCGGTGGGGACCATCAGGCGTACCTGCCATACGCCCGGCTCGAGCTCTCCGTACTCGAGCACGCCGTCGTGCTGCAGCGCCTCGAGCGTTGCGAGCCTCAGGCCCACGCCCCCATGACGCCCACCGTGGGGTGCGGCGCGGCGCTCGCGCAGGGGCGCGCCGTCATTGCGCACGACGAGCACGAACGTGCCGTCGTCGCTGCGCAGCGTGACGTCGACGGTGCTGGCGTCGGCGTGCTTGCTGGCGTTGCGCATGGCCTCGACGAGGACCGACTGGGCGAGCGCCTCGAGGCTCTGCGGGACCTGCTCGGCGCGCCCGTCGAGGAGGATCTCGAGAGCCGGATAGAGCGCGCGGACGCGTTCGAGTTCTTCGGCGAAGGTGACGCTTGTGGGGCGCGAGAGGTGCCCGAGCGGCCGCGTCAGCGCGGTGCGCAGGTCGGACAGCGCCATCTGCACCTCGGCGGCGCAACGGCGCTGGCTGTCGGCGTCGAGCGCCTCCTCGCGCGAGAGCACGAGCGAAACCCCGAACAGCCGCTGCACGACGCCCTCGTGGATCTCGCGGGCGAGGTCGATGCGCTGCTGCAGCTGGCGGCTCTGCTCGTCGTAGGCGGTGACCTCGCGGGCGACGGAGGCCATCGCGATCGCCTTGCCGAGTGTCCACAGCAGCTGGCGCTCGTCGTCGTCCATCTCCGGCGCGCCTCCTTCGCGCTCTGAGAGCACGACGCCGACGTAGCGCCCGGCGGCGGCCATCGGCGTACAGACGATGCGTACGCCCTCCAGCAGCTCGCGCACGTCGGGCGGCACCTTGAAGTCCTCGGCCCCCATGACCTCCAGAACACGGTCCTCCATCAGCGAGCGGCGCGCCACGGGGACGGAGTCGATCGTCACGAACAGGTCGGCGAATGGCTCGAGCTCGATGCCGTGCGCGCCGACCGCACGCACGCGCCGGCGGGCGCTGTCATAGCGCACGAGCACGGCACGCTTCATCGAGGCCAGCCGACAGATCGCCTCGCAGAGGCTGCTGAAGAAGGCGTCCGGCGGGGAGCCCTCGCCGATGCCGGAGAGCAGATCGGACATGACCTCGAGCACCTCGATCGGACCTGCGTCGAGTGGGCCGGGGCTGTGCGAGGCGGCGCCGGGCATGTGGGGAGAATTCCACGAATACAATCCACGCGCCCCGGGTCAACCCGGGGCAACCCCCCAAACAGGGGGTGTACGCTCGAACGACGCAGTCGGGCGAGTGGGCGCATGGGAGCTTGCTCTTCGCAACTTCTTAGCGCCCTGCAGTGTCAAGCACCTAGGATCATCCAGCGCCCGCCGGCCTCGCGGACTTCGCGCGCACGGCCCTGTCAGCCAAGAGGAGTCTCCCCAGTTTCGATGAACCACGATAGCCACCATGCGGCTTCGTAAGGCCATTCTCTGCGGCATGATCGTGGTGGTGCTCGCGAGCGCCACGACGCTTGCGCTCGCGGCGCGGCGGATCTCCGCGGAGCAGTCCGCGTACACGGCGCCGAGCGCGGGACGCTGCACGCCGAGTGCACTCAACGTCTCCGCTGTGCTGCCGGGCACGAGCCTGGCGGTCTCGCCGCTGCCCGACTCCTACGCGGCCTCGCCCGCCACCCAGATCAGCCTGTTGGGCATCCCGGCGGCCCAGCTAAGCGCGATCTACGTGAGCGGGTCGCTGAGCGGCTCACACGCGGGCCACCTGACGGGCTACTCGCAGGGCGACGGCGCCAGCTTCGTGCCGAGCAAGCCGTTCGTGTCAGGCGAGACGGTGACCGTGCGCGGCAGGCTGACGGTGAGAGGCAAGACAGAGCCGTTCGCGTTTCACTTCGTGGTCGCACATGAGGACACGCAGCTCGCGGGCGCCAAGGCGGCAGCGGCGAGCTCGAGCGCAACGCCCCCGTACCCGGGCGAGTGGCAGCACTTCCAGTCCGCGCCGGAATTGAAGGCGCCGGTGGTGCTGGAGACCACGCAGTCCTCGGGGACGACGCCGGGCGACGTGTTCACGGCGCCGTACAACGGTCCGGGGCCGAGCGGGCCGATGATCTTCGAAGGCGACGGCAACCTCGTGTGGTTCCACCCGCTTGCGTCGGGTCTCGCCGCCACCAACCTACAGGTCCAGCAGGACGACGGCCAGACGGTCCTGACCTGGTGGCAGGGCCACATCCCGCCACAGGGGTTCGGCGAGGGCGAAGAGATCATCGACAACACCTCCTACCAGCAGGTGGGCGCCGTGCGCGCGGGTAATGGCTTCCTCGCGGACCTGCACGAATTCCGGATCACGGCCAACAACACGGCGGTGCTGACGGTGTTTGACCCGATCGAGTGCGACCTCTCCTCGGTGGGCGGTCCGAGCGGCGCGGCGGTGACGGATGCGAGCTACCAGGAAATCGACACGAAGACGGGCCTCGTCCGTCGCGAATGGTCGGCCCTGAACCACGTGTCGCTGGCTGACTCCTACAGCACGGCCACGGGTTCGAGCGTGGCGTGGCCGTTCGACTACTTCCACCTGAACTCGATCGACCCGTTGGCCAACGGCAGGACGCTGATCTCGGCGCGTAACACCTCGGCGCTGTACGAACTGAACACGCAGACCGGCCAAGTGCTCACGCGGATCGGCGGCAAGCACCCGACGTTCAAGCAGTCAAGCGCGGCCGTCACCGCCTTCCAGCACGACGCGAGCGTGCTGCCCAGCGGGACGATCAGCGTGTTCGACAATGGCGCCGTGCCAAAGGTGCAGCCGGAATCGCGCGCGCTGATACTGGACGTGAACGCGCGGGCGAAGACGGAGACGGTGGTCGCCCAGTACGCGCACAAGGCGCCGTCCCTGTCGGCGGGCAGCCAGGGCAACGTGCAGTCGCTGGAAGATGGCAACGTGTTCGTCGGCTGGGGCGCGGAGCCGTACTTCTCGGAATTCACGGCCGGCGGCCAAATGATCTACGACTCGCACATGCACGGCTCCTACCAGTCCTATCGCGCCTATCGGTTCGCGTGGGCGGCGACGCCGACGGAACCGCCGGCGATCGCGGCGTCCTCGGCAAGCACCACTGCGCCGGTGAGCGTGTACGCGAGCTGGAACGGCGCCACCGAAGTCGCCAGCTGGCGCGTGCTGGCAGGCGCGACACAGCAGCAGCTGACGCCGGTCGCAACAGCCGCCAGAAGCGGCTTTGAGACCGAGCTGAGCACCCCCGCGCACGAGTCCTACGTGGCCGTGCAGGCGCTCAACCAGGCGGGCGCGGTGATCGGCACCTCGCGCACGGTCGCGGGTTGACACCTGACTCCGCGGCCGTTGGGGCATCTAACTCGATAGAGGCGCTCAGCGATGCTCTCCAGGCCGCTGATCACCCGCCACTGCTGCGATTTCCGATCATTGATCTTTTGAGACAGATCTGACTTCAAGACTCAATGTTTGTGTTGACCTGTGCGCACAGTTTGATAGTCTCGACTTTCCTTAGGATCAAGTGGAGGGGTGCGCTGGATGGCGACTCGCGATGTCAGGCATACGCTGCCCAAGACCGGCGGCGGATCGTCGGCGCGTAGCGAGGCAGGGCGGACACGCGCCCGCAAGGCGGGCACGGAGCGCTACAGGCCACTGCCAACCGGCACGCACGGTCTGGACCCGGAGCTGGTCAAGCGCGATCAGCGCAGCCGGCTGCAGAAGGCGATGGTCGAGCTGATCGCGGCGAAGGGCTACCCGGCGGTCCGGATCGTCGATCTGGCAAAGCTCGCGCACGTCTCGCAACCGACCTTCTACAGCCTTTACACGGACAAGGAAGACCTGTTCCTGAGCGCCTACGACGAGGTCGCGCAGCGCACGGCGAAGACGGTCATCGACGCCTACGAATCGGATGGCTCCGCCGACGAGCGCCTGGTGGTGGCGATGCGCGCGTTCGCTGGACTGGCGGCGCAGGAGCCTGAGACGACCTCGCTGCTCGTGCTCGGCGCGTTCGGCGCCGGCGGCAGGGCGCTGGAGCGGCGCAGGCTCGCGATCGAAGCACTCGAGCGCAGCATCTACGCCAGGCGTGACGGCGACGCGCGAGCGCAGCCGACGGACCTGACGATCAAGTTCATCCTCGGCGGGATCCGCGAGGTGACCGCGGCGCGGCTGCGCGAGGGGCGCGCGGGCGAGCTGCCGGAGATCGCCGATCAGCTGGCGGCATGGGCGGCCTGCTACCCGCGCCGCCTGCCGCCGGGCCTGGAGGCGCCACCGGCAACGCGGGGAGAATCGGAGGGCACCGGCGGCCCGCAGGCCTCCGAGCGCGCGCGCCGCGCGGAGGGGCGACTGCCCAGCGGTCGCAGCGACCTGCCGCGGCAGTTCATCGTCAAAAGCCAGCGCGAGCGGATCGTGGACGCGACGGCGGCGATCGTCGCCGAACGCGGTCTGGCAGCGCTGACGATCCCTGAGATCGCACGGCGCGCGAACGTCTCGAACCAGACCTTCTACGACATCTACTCGTCAAAGCACGAGGCGTTCTTGGGAGCGCAGAAGGTCGGCATGCACGAGGCGCTGCGGATCACGGTCGAAGCGTACGAGGCGCAGGGCGAGGATTGGCCACGCGCGATCGACGCAGGCGTGCGCGCGCTGCTGGAATACCTGGCGTCGGAGCCGGCGCACGCCCACCTGACGCTCGTAGACACGTTCGCGGCCTGCCCGGACGCGATCGAGATTCGCAATGCGGCCATGAGCGGCTTCGCCTCCTACCTGGCCCCTGGCTACGCGCTCGGCGGCGCGAGCGGGGAGGTCCCTGCGATCGCCGCGGAGGCTGTGGCCGGTGGGATCTGGCAGGTGCTGCATCACTACATCGAGAACGACAGCCTCGGCGGGCTGACCGGCACGGGCCCACAGTTGACCTACTTCGCGCTGACGCCGTTCCTCGGGCCGGCGCAGGCGGCCGACGTGGCCCGTCAGTCCGCGGCGGGCACCGACAGCGCGTAGGCGATCCGCCCTTCGCGCCGCGTGCGTCCGATCGCACCGGCGCGCTCGAGCTTCTTCGCGCCCGCACGAATCTCAGCTCCGGACAGCGCGGTTACCAGCACCAGCTCGCCGGGCGTGTGCGAGCCGTGCTCGAGCGCCGCGACGATCGCCCTCTCAGCAGCGCCGCGGGGAGCAGACTTCGGCTTCGGCTTCGGCTTCGGCTTCGGCTTCGGCTTCGGCTTCGGGGCGGCAGGTTTGCGCGGGGCGGCAGGTTCGCTCGGTGCGGCAGGTTTACGCGCGGCGGCGCGTTTGCGCGAGCCGGAGGCGGCCAGCTCGAGCGCGCCCGCAGCCGAGCCTCGCGGCCCGCGTCTCCGCACAGGCGTCACCTCGCTCTTTGGCTGCGATGCGGTCTCGTTATCAAGCTTCCCGGCGGCGTCCAGCAGCTCCTGGTACTCCTCCAGCGCGGGGCGCAGCGCGCCGATACGCGCGTCGATTTCGGCGCGCACGCGCGCCAGGAGATCAGCGCTCATCACGCCGGAGACCGAACTCATGGGAGCTCAACTCAGCGCCGAGCGGCGGGTCTGTGTGGCCGCGGCGATGGTGGGCAGCTTTGCCCCTTTGGGCCTCATGCGCGGCGTGTCCTGTGCACCGGCAGTTTTTTATCAGGTCACGCAGGCGCCGCGGGGCGCTCGAGCGTCGACGCCGCTGCGCGGGGCCTAACGCGAGACGCGCAGATAGGTGAGCACCGCCAACACGCGGCGGTGATCGTCGTTGCACGCGGGCAGCTCGAGCTTGGCGAAGATGTTGGTGATGTGCTTCTCGACGGCCCCCGGGGTCACGATCATGCTCTCGGCGATCGCCGTGTTGGAGCGTCCCTCGGCCATCAGCGCGAGCACCTCCTGCTCACGCGCGGTCAGACCCGACAGCGCCTCGGTGGCGCCGTTGCGGGGGGCGAGCAGCTCTGCGACGACCTGGCGGTCGAGCACGGTGCCGCCGCCGGCGACGCTGTGCAGCGCGTCGAGGAACGCCCTGACGTCGCCGACGCGCTCCTTGAGCAGGTAGCCGATCCCGGCTGTATCTCCCCCGATCAGCTCGCTGGCGTAGGCGGTCTCGACGTACTGGGAGAGGACGAGCACGCCCAGCTGCGGCTGGCGCCGGCGCGCCTCGATCGCGGCAAGCAACCCCTCGTCGCTGTACGTGGGCGGCAGGCGCACGTCGATGATCGCGAGATCGGGCTTGTGGCCGGCGATCGCGCGCAGCAGCGACGGGCCGTCTTCGACCTGGGCGACGACCTCAATCTGACTCTCGCGCAGCAGCGCCACGAGCCCTTCGCGCAGCAACGCGAGATCCTCGGCGATCACGACGCGCATGGCAGCCTCGCCTGGAGCACGGTGCCGCCGTCGCGCGGGCTCTCCACGTAAAGGCTGCCGTCGAGCGCCTCCACGCGCGCGCGCAGCCCCGCGAGGCCAGAGCCGAGCGGGTCGGCTCCGCCGCGTCCATCGTCGCCGACGACCACCACGAGCGAGCGGTGCTCGTCGACGAGCGAAATCCAGCTGCTCGAGGCGCCCGCGTGCTTGACGGTGTTCGTCAGAGCCTCGGCGATCACGAAGTAGGCGGCGCTCTCGATCGCCGGCGCGAGCCCGCCGCGCGTGCGCGCGTCGATCGCAGTTCCCAACCCGTAGCGCGCGGACAGCGACTCGACCGCCGCCACGAGCCCGCGGTCGGCCAGCAGCGGCGGCACGATCCCCCGCGCGAGGTCGCGCAGCTCGGTGATCGCGTGGTGGGCCTCCCGCTGGGCGTCGAGGATCAGGCCGCGGATCTCGGGCTGATCCTGCACCCGCAGCTCCGCGCGTCCGAGCTGCAGCGTGAGCGCCACCAGCCGCGCCTGCGCGCCATCGTGCAGGTCGCGCTCGATCCGTCGCAGCTCTGCCGCCTGAGCGTCGACGGCCTGGCGGCGGGTGCGGGTGAGCAGGTCGATCCTGGCGCGCAGCGCGCGCCGGCCGCGGGCGACGAGCACGCGGTCGTGCAGCGCGATCAGCGAGTACGCGCTGCCGGAGGTCGCAAGGCCGAGCAGCGCCCACGCCGGCCAGAACCTCTGCGCGCCGGCGAGCAGCCACGTGAGCAGCCAGGTGAAGATCAGGATCACCGCAGCTGCGCCGACGAGCGCCCACACGCACGCGACGCGGCGTACGGCGCCGCGTTGCTGACGCCACGCCCAGCTGGCGCTGAAGTCGAGCAGCACGAGGTCGCCCAACCCGAGCCACACC
>Ga0302314_10016841_pt1 | contig 12317 bp, 6 predicted proteins | sample III_Palsa_N2_3_FD_200533 | JGI IMG/M metagenome (GOLD analysis project Ga0302314, IMG submission 200533) | Peat permafrost microbial communities from Stordalen Mire near Abisko, Sweden - III_Palsa_N2_3 | ecosystem: Environmental > Terrestrial > Soil > Palsa > Peat permafrost | place: Sweden...
CGTTGCGGTGCCGCAAGAGACGCAAGACCAGGACACACGCCAGGGCTGGATCAAGTTCGGCGAACCCGCAAGCCAGACCGGCCTGAAAGAGCGCCGCGCGATTCAGCCTTTGCCGGGCCGGCTGGTACTGTTCCCGTCCTACATGTGGCATGGCACGATTCCTTTTGCGGAAAAATCGGTCCGTACCACCATCGCCTTTGACGCGGTTCCGCGTTAAGCGGCTGTATTCATTCGCTTGTCATCGGGGTTAGCTGAAAAAGTGTTTCGCAGGGTCGGAAGCGGACATACTTTTGCACATAATTACCAAGCCCTCACTGGTGGCCTGCGCGTTTGTCCGCATGCTGGCTTTTGGAACGACATGGCCCCTGTATGAGTATCCCTGCCATCTTCATCCGGCGGCCTATCGCCACGGCACTTCTGGCGGTCGGTCTGGCGCTGGCGGGGGGCACGGCCTATTTCCTGCTGCCGGTCTCGCCACTTCCCAACATTGACGTACCCACCATTTCGGTGACCGCCACCCTGGCGGGCGCCAGTCCCGATGTGATGGCGGCCACGGTGGCGACACCGCTGGAACGGCATCTGGGCGTCATCGCCGACGTCAATGAGATGACGTCCTCCAGCACGGTGGGCTCGACCCGCATCACACTCCAGTTCGACATCAGCCGCGACATTGATGGTGCTGCGCGCGATGTGCAGGCTGCGATCAATGCCGCCCATGCCGACCTGCCCACATCGCTGCGTTCCAACCCCACCTACCGCAAGGTCAATCCGGCCGACATGCCGATGATGATCCTGGCGATGACCTCCAAGACCCTGACCACGGGCCAGATCTACGACCAGGCGTCCAACATCGTGCTGCAACGGCTGTCGCAGGTGGGCGGGGTGGGCGATGTGGAGCTGAACGGCGCCTCGCTTCCGGCCGTGCGCGTCGAGCTCAACCCCCGCGCCTTGTTCAAATACGGCATCGGGCTGGAGGACGTGCGCGCCGCACTGGCCGCCACCAACGCCAACAGCCCCAAGGGTTCGATCTCCCAATCCGGCCAGGACTTCGAGGTCAACGCCAACGATTCCGCCATCCAGGCCAGCGAGTACAGAGACCTGATCGTTGCCTATCGCAATGGCGCGGCGGTGCGCCTGCAGGATGTGGCCTCCGTTGACGACGGGGTGGAGAATGTCCGCAACATCGGCGTGGCCAACGGCCAGCCTGCGGTGCTGATCACCATCACCAAGATGCCCGGCGCCAATGTGATCGAGGTGGCCAATCAGTTGCGCAAGCTGATGCCCCTACTGCAACAGGCGCTGCCGCCGGCCATTACCCTGTCGGTGGTCAATGACTCCACCGTTCCCATTCGCGCCGCGCTGAACGATGTGGAGATCACTTTGGTGATCGCCATTATCTTGGTGATCCTGATCGTGTTCCTGTTCCTCAGGAACGCCCAGGCCGCGATCATCCCCAGCCTGGCGGTGCCCTTGTCGCTGCTGGGCACATTGGGCGGCATGTATTTGCTGGGCTACAGCCTGGACAATTTCTCACTGATGGCGCTGATCATCTCCACCGGCTTTGTCATCGACGACGCCATTGTGGTGCTGGAGAACGTCACCCGTCACATGGAGATGGGCGAGACCCCGATGCAGGCCGCCCTGCATGGCTCGCAGGAAGTGGCCTTCACGGTTCTGTCCATGAGCATTTCGCTGATTGCGGTGTTCTTTCCCATCCTGCTGATGGGCGGCATCGTCGGCCGGCTGTTCCATGAATTCGCCATGACCTTGACCATCGCCATCCTGGTGTCGCTGGTGGTCTCGCTCACCGTCACGCCGATGATCTGCGCCTATCTGACGTTCAAGCCCGGAGAGCATGACACCAATATGGTGTTCCGCGCCTCGCGCCGCAGCTTCGATACCGCCCATCACTTCTATGAGCGCACCCTGGCCTGGGCGCTGGACAATCCCCTGACCATCATGGCGATCCTGGCCATCACCATCGGGCTGAATTTCTATCTGTTTTCCGTCATCCCCAAGGGCTTCTTCCCGGTGCAGGACGAAGGGCGCATGCAGGGCGGCATCCGCGCCGACCAGAGCATCTCGTTCCAGTCGATGGAAAAGAAGTTCATGCAGTTCGTGAAGGTGCTGGATGCGGACCCGGCAGTGGCCAGCGTCGGCGGCTTTGCCGGCGGCAGCGGCGCTAGCAATTCCGGCAACCTGTTCGTCACCCTGAAGCCGCCGGCACAACGGCATTATATTACCACCAACCAGGTGATCGACCGGTTGCGCAAGCCGCTCAGCAACATTGCCGGCGCCCGGCTGTTTTTGCAGGCGGCGCAACAAGTGCGCGCCGGCGGCCGCCAGAGCTTTGCCAGCTATCAATACACCATCCAGGCGGATTCTCTCGACCTGCTGAACGAGTGGGTGCCCAAGATCACCTCGGCACTGCAGGACTCGCCCGCGCTGGAAGACGTCAATTCCGACCAGCAGGACAAGGGCCTGGAGGTGGATCTGAAAATCGACCGCATGACCGCCTCGCGGCTGGGGCTGACCACCAGCCAGATCGACAACACGCTTTATGATGCGTTCGGCCAGCGCACCGTCTCCACCATCTACAAGGACAAGAACCAGTATTATGTGGTGATGGAGGTGGCGCCGGAGTTCTGGCAGAACCCGGAGACCCTGCGCGACATCTATGTCAGCACCTCGGCCGGCGCGGTCAGCGGCACCCAGTCCACCAATGCCGTGGCAGGCACCGTGACGGTGGCCGCAGCCGCGGCGGCGGCCGCAGGTCCCACCGGCACCCAATCGGTCAGCTCCACCGCCGCCAACAACAGCGCCATCAACAACAGCACGGTCACCAGCGCCGGCAGCACGTCGTCGGATTCCAGCGCTACCACCGCTTCGTCGGCCGACGCCTCCTCCATCCAGGCGCAGTCGGCCGAGAATGCCCAGCTCAACGCCCTGACCAGCACCCATGGCGGGTCTTCGACCGGCGCTTCCATCGCCACCTCGACCGAGACCATGGTGCCGCTGTCGGCTTTCAGTACGTTCGGCCCGGGCACCACCCCGCTTGCCATCGCCCATCAAGGCCCGTTTGTCGCCACCACCTTCTCGTTCAACCTGCCGCAAGGCGAATCCCTGGGCGAAGCGCTGACCGCGATCCAGCAGACCATGGCGCATCTGAATGTGCCGATCTCGGTGCATGGCGATTTCGCCGGCACCGCCAATCTTTATCAGGCGTCACTGGCCAATGAGCCCATCCTGATCCTTGCCGCGATCATCGCCATCTATATCGTGCTGGGGGTGTTGTATGAGAGCTATATCCATCCCCTGACCATCCTTTCCACCCTGCCCTCGGCCGGGGTGGGCGCGGTGCTGGCGCTGTTGATGTTCCGGATGGAGTTCGACCTGATCGCGCTGATCGGCGTGATCCTCTTGATCGGCATCGTCAAGAAAAACGCGATCATGATGATTGATTTCGCCATCGAGGGGCAGCGCCAGGGCCGCCCCGCCCGCGACGCGATCTATCACGCCTGCATGCTGCGCTTCCGCCCCATCATGATGACCACCCTGGCGGCGGTGATGGGCGGCATTCCCCTGGCCATCGGCATCGGCCAGGGATCGGAATTGCGCCAGCCGCTGGGCGTCTCGGTGGTGGGCGGGCTTCTGCTCAGCCAGATCCTGACGCTCTATACGACGCCGGTGATCTATCTTTATCTGGATCGCTGGCGGGTGTGGGTCGGTGACACCTGGCGGCGCTGGTACCACGCGCCGAAGCCGGCGCCCAGCGAAGGCGCGGCTTAGACGCCGAGCTTGTCCGCCAGTTCGGGAATGCTGCGCGCGATGATGTCCACCGGCCCGGTCAGCTTTTCGGCGCCATGGCCTTTGCCATATTCATCGGGCCGCGGGATGAAGGCGGTCTTCAACCCTGCGCCCGATGCCCCGCCATGGGTCAGGTCAATGTCGTGTGCCGCCACCATCATGCATTCACCGGGTGCCAGGTTCAGCGCATCGGCCGCGGCCAGATAGACCGCGCGGTTGGGCTTATAGTCATGGGCGATGTCGGCGCCCAGGACCGCATCCCAGCGCCAGCGGTTGCGCGTGGCGATATCCACCGTCAGCGCGATATTGCCGTTGGAGACCGGCGCCAGCAGGAAATGGGAGCTGAGCCGTGTCAGCCCCGCATTCACATCCGGCCAGGCGTCGAGATGATGCCAGGCCAAAGTCAGGCGCTGGCGCATGTCTTCGGAGAGTTTGTCCAGGCCGAACCGGGGCGCGATCTTGTCCAGCATCAGCCGCTCCAGCACATCCAGCTTGACGTAAGCCCTGCTGTGCTTGCGCACCTCGCCGGTGACGGGCAGATATTGCGCCCGCCAGGCATCGGCGAAAGCCGGCCAGTCCAGCGCATAACCCAGCGGCGACAGCAGGTCCTTCGCCTGCCGCGCCACGCCCGTGCGCCAGTCCGTCAGGGTGCCGAAGACATCGAAGAACAGCGCCTTGACCCCGAACCGGTTTACCGGCGGCGCGGCGCACAGCGGGCTGGAGGCCAGAACCAGGCCAGTAGCCGACTGGAGAAAAAGCCGGCGCGTGGCCCTATTGCCGGGCATAGAGTTTCCGCAGCTCGGCCTTCAGCACCTTCCCCGTGGCGCCATGCGGCAGGCTCTCGGCGATCACCACCCGGTCGGGCAGCGACCAGTCCGGCAGCTTGCCGCGGCAGAATTCGCGCAACGCCTGCGGCTGGGGCGCGCAGCCCGCCCGCGGCACCACGATCAGCAGCGGCCGTTCGCCCCATTTCTCGTCCGGCACGGCGATGGCGGCGGCTTCGGCCACATCGGGATGAGCGACCGCGATATTCTCAATGGCGATGGAGCTGATCCATTCCCCGCCCGACTTGATCAGGTCCTTGGCTCTGTCGGTGAGGGTAATGAACCCATCCTTGTCGATCACCCCAACATCGCCGGTGGGAAACCAGTCGCTGTCGTTCGGGTCCATCCGGTAATAGCCGCTGGCGATCCAATGGCCGCGAAACCGTAAGGCCCCTTGCGTCTCGCCGTCCCAGGGCACGTCCTGGCCGGCCTCATCCTCGACGCGCACATCGGCGCCGAACACCACCCTGCCCTGGGCGCAGCGGCGTGAGGCTTGCGCCTCGCCTTCCAGCTTGAAGCAAGCGGGCTTGGGCGCATTCAAGGTCACCACCGGCGAGGATTCCGTCATGCCCCAGGCATGAATGGTGCGGATGCCCATATCGCCAAAGGCCTGCATCATGGCGCGCGGCATCGCCGCCCCACCGATCACGATGCGCCGCAAGGTGGCGGGCTTGCGCCCCGTATCGCGCAGGTGATTGAGAAGATTGAGCCAGATGGTGGGCACGCCCACCGCGATGGTGGCGCGTTCCTCATCCATCAGCGCCAGCAGGGAGGGCGCATCAAGCTTGATCCCCGGCATCAGTATCGCTGCGCCGACCATGGGGGCGACGTAAGGAAGGCCCCAGGCGTTGACATGGAACATCGGCACCACGCCCAGCACCCGGTCGGTGGCGCGCAGACCCAGCACATCGGCGGCATTGGTGGTCATCGCATTGAGCAGCGAGGAGCGGTGGGAATACAGCACGCCCTTGGGCCGGCCGGTGGTGCCGGAGGTGTAGCAAAGGCCGGATGCTGTGTTCTCGTCGAAGCTTGGCCATTGGGGAATGGGCGCCGCTTTGGCGATCAGGTCTTCGTAAGCATGCAGCGCCACATGCGCGGGAAGATTGACGGTGGGCGCGGTGTCGTCCAGCACCACCACCGCACGCAGGCTTTCAACCTTGGGCGCGACCGCGGCAATGATCGGCAGAAACTGCGGATCGGTGAAGATCATGCCGTCTTCGGCATGCTCCATGATATAGGCGATGTCATCGGGCAGCAGGCGCGGATTGATGGTGTTGCACACCGCCCCCATGCCGGAGATGCCGTAATAAAGCTCCAGATGCCGGTCGCTGTTCATCGCCAGGGTGCCCACCCGGTCGCCGGGCGCAACACCCAACCCACGCAACACCGCCACCAGCCGGCGGGCGCGTTCCTCGATGGCGCGATAGCTGGTGCGGGCCAGCGCTCCGTCGGCGCGGCGGCTGACGATTTCGCCCTCGCCATGATGGCGCGCCGCATGGGCGATGATGGAAGAGATCAGCAGTTCATGCCGCTGCATCAGGCCAAGCACGCATCGCTCCCGTGGCGGCTACTTGGCGATTGAGGCACAGGACCCGCGCGATCACAACATTGGTTGCATCGCAGCGAAGGCGTGGCTCAGTGCAAGGTGGAGTGGCGGCTTTTGGCCAGCGCCAGGGCCTGCCGCGCGGCCTCGCGCACCAGCACCGTCGTGCCCGGTCCCAACACGGCCAGGGCGGCCAGCGCCAGGATATTGTCCAATATGATCACGCGGTTCATCGCCAATTCCCACCTTGCAAATATGCGAGGAAGGATGGTGCGCCGCACCTGAACACCCACTGAGACGGGCGTTCAGTTGGGGTTCACCTAGGTGACGCGGGCGGTAATGCGTACCCTGTCCGATCAGTCATTGACGCGCACGCCCATGCGGATGGCGCGGCCCAGCGCGTCATAGACCATCTGGTTGGTGCCGGTGCCGCCGCTGGTAGAGACGATCTGGGGCGGCGCCACATCGGTGACATTGTCGATGGCGCCATAGATCTGCAAATGCGCGCTCCAACGGTAGGACGCGCGCAGATCCATATAGCCGACAGCACCGATATCATTGTCGTCCACCAGGCCCAGAATATCGCCACGGGTCAGAACACCCGCGCTGCTGAGCGAGGCCGAGGCGATGCCCGCCACGCCTTCGGTGCCGTTGGTCAGGCGCGCCGCGCCGATGAAGCGGCCCTGGGCGGTCAGCGACCATGGCCCTTCCTGATAGGTCGCAGCCAGCGTCGCGCGCAGCTTGGGAATGCCGCTGGCAAAAGCATCGGGGCTGGCGCCCAGCGCTCCGGCACTGTCGTAGGTGACGCCCAGCGCGGTGCGGGTCTGCTGGTCGGTATAATTGCCGTTCAGCTCCCAGGTCATGGCGCCATCGAACAGGGGATGGGTATAGCTCGCGGCCACATCCAGGCCGGAGGTGGAATTTACATCCGAATTCAGGGGCGCGACATTGACCTGGGTCGGCTGGGCCGCACCGCCGGCAAACACCAACTGTGGGCAATAGATCGCCTGGCCCTCAAGGCAGCGGTTGATGGTGGTCTGGAAATCCACCGTGTCGATGGCGCCGTGAATGTTGATCGAATACCAGTCGGCCGACAGGGTGAAGCCCGGCAGGAACACCGGCGTGAACACCGCGCCGCCGGAAACCGTCACCGCCTTTTCCGGCTGCAGGTTAGGATTGCCCGCCTGATTGGCGAAGCACTGATATTGCGGCGACCCCAGCGGATAGCTGCAGAACTGCGCCGACAGGGTGCCGGGCGAGAACAGTTCGGATATCTGCGGCGCGCGAATGTCGAGCGACCAGGTGCTGCGCAAACGGATACTGTCATTGACCTGGCTGGTCAGGCCCAGCTTCCAGGTCTCGACCTCGCCGCTGGTGGAATAGCTGGTGATGCGCCCGGCCGCGTTGAAGTCCAGGCTCTGCACGATGGTGTCGCGCACGATCGGCGCGTTCACTTCCAGAAAGCCTTCCTCGACATGATACTGGCCGCGATAGGGCACGAAATTGCCCGACGCCCACTGGCCGGCGGCGCCAAGTGCATTGGCCTGGATCACGCCGCCCTGCTCATGGCGATATTCCGCGCCGAACGCCACGGCCACACCGCCGGCCGGCAAGGCCCAGGGCAACACGCCCTGCACGGAGCCCGACATCACATCCTGGTTCAGGGTAGTGAGTTCCTGATCCAGGATACCGGACGCAGGGTCCCGACCGGGATTGACGTACAGCAGCGCGCTCTGCGACGCGGTGCCGGTGCCAAAGATGTTCAGCGGCTGGCATCCCGCCGCGGCCGGATTGCCCAGCAGCAAGGCGCGGCACTGGACGCTGCCGACGGGAAGGCCCGACGCCCCCGCGTTGGCGGCGGTGACCTGCACCGCATCGGTGGCGAAATTGTAGCGCGACGTCAGGCTGTCATTGTTGAGCTTCTGGGTCTCGCGAACCCCACTGTGCTGGATATAGGCATTCCAGCGCCAGCCGCCGCCAAGCTTGCCTTCCAGGGTGAACACCCCACGCGTCAGCGCGCGGTTGTTGATGTTGCAGGGCGCGCCCACCGTCTGGCACAGGTCGCTGAGCTTGTAGTCGTTGGCGGGCAGATTGTTGAGATTCTCGGTCGCCACCACCAGGGCCTGGCTGGGGGCCGCGGCGGTGCCCGATGTGCCGGTGGCGGCATTAAAGCCGTTGGACAGGGTGCCGAAGCGCGCCGCGATCGCGGTGGGCAGATAGGCATTGTCGGGACGCACCGTCACCAGCGACTGGCGCACGCCGCCAAAGCTGCGTTCGCCCGAAAGACCGTAGTTCAGCTGCACCGAGGCGGTGATGTCGGGCGTGATCTCATAGCTGGCATAGCCGAACATGGCGCCGTGATGATAAGGCACCGCCAGCGGCGTGAAGCGCGTGACGCCAGTGCGCTCATTGTTGGTGCAGCCATTGTAGCAGCTGGTGCCGAAGATGGTGCCGGGATTGAAAGCCGATACTGCACCGTTCGCGCCGAACTGAAGTCCGGTCAACGCATTGGCGGCAAGCGTGGAACCCGCCCCACCCGCCGTGTTGCCCGAGATCAGGCCGCCTTGCGTGACCTGAATGCTGCCGACATGATTGGCATGAATGAAAAGCGGCTGGCTTCCACCGTTGGTGTAAGCGGGATTCTGCACCAGGCTCGATCCCTGCCACCAGCCTGTCTGGCCCAGGAATACGGGATCGGGACTGTTGGTGTAATTGCCGGCAAGCAGGACGTGACCGCGGCCGCCGTCAAAGCCCGTGCCCCAGGCGCCGTCCGCCGCCAGCTTGCGCTGGTTGACATCGGTGGTGTCGCCCAGGGTGAGATTGGCCTTGGCGCCTTCGAACTCTTTGTCCAGCACCAGATTGACCACGCCGGCGACCGCATCGGAACCCCAGGCGGCGGATGCGCCGCCGGTCACCACATCCACGCGCTTGACCAATGTCGTGGGCAGGGTCGAGAGATCGACGCCACCGCCCAACAGGTTCGACGACACCACGCGCTGGCCGTCGAACAGCACCAGAGTGCGATTGATACCCAGATTGCGCAGATTGACCGTGTCGATGCCGGCATCGCCCTGGCTGACGTCAATGGCATTGCCGCCGTTGTTGAGCGACGGCGAAGCCCCTGCCGACGGCGTCTCCCGGATCAGGTCGCCGATGTCCATCTTGGCGTCGCGGGCGATCTTGTCCGCGCCGATGACGGTGACCGGCGTGGGCGCCTCAAAACCGGGAAGGGAAATGCGCGAGGCGGAAACCTCGATCGTCTCCGGGCTGGCGGAATCATCCTGCGCCATGGCCGGCACGGCAAGTGCGGCTACAAGCCCCGCCGCCGAGGTCAAACGCAAGACAAACATCCCAAAGCCCTCTGCGGGGATTACAAGGGCCGTCTAAGGCAGTTGGGATAAACGAATTGACAATATGGGCTGCGACCTTTGCGCAGCGGAACTCAAAGGCAATTCGCCTGAAAAACCGGCATCATCCATGCCGCCTCAGTTCCGCCACAGGCCTTTCGAAAAACCGGGCCGCTGTTCACCATGGATTCAGTCGCCGCCGAGTTCCGTGCTAGCGTGGCGCAAAAACGGGGAGGTTTTATCCATGATCCTGTCGCGCAGAACCGTTATGGCGGGCGCTACCGCCCTGCCCTTTGCTGCCGCCCTGCCTTGTAAGAGTGCGCGCGCCGCCAGCTCCGTCACAGTGACCGTAGATGCGGGCAAGGTGCTGGCCACCATTCCGGCCGATTACATGGGATTGGGATTTGAGATTTCCTCGGTCGCAGTGCCCGGCCTGCTGGCGGCCACCAATCACGCCTATGTGAAACTGGTGCGCGACCTGGGTCATCAGGGCGTGATCCGCATCGGCGGCAACACGGCGGACTTTGCGCGTTACGACGCAAATGGCCAGGCGGTGTCGGCGCCCAAGGCCAGTGTGGTGACGCAAGCCAATCTGCGCGAGTTGAAGACCTTCGTGGACGCGGTCGGCTGGAAGCTGATCTGGGGCCTGAACCTGGGCGACGACAAGCTCGACAATGCGGTGGAAGAAGCCCGTGCCGTATCGAATATCATGGGCGACAAATTGCTGGCGCTGGAGATCGGCAATGAGCCCGATCTTTTCCCCCGCTCCGGCCATCGCGGCGCCGATTACGGCTATCCCGCCTGGTTCGCCGACTATCGCCGCTACAAAGCCGCGATCCGGGCCGTGCTGCCGCATGCGCCTTTCGCCGGGCCCGATCTCGCCGGCGCCACCGACTGGATGGAACAGTTCGCCCGTGACGAACACGACGCCGTGCTCCTAACCGCGCATCACTATATCACCGGCCAGGCCAATCCCGCCGCCACCATCGAAACCATGCTGGCCAACAACGTCAAATACGATCCGGTGCTGGCGCGCTTCCAGGCGGCGGCGCAATCAGCGGGCAAGCCCTGGCGGATGTGCGAGACCGCGTCCTTTTCCGGCGGCGGCAAGGAAGGCGTCAGCGATACCTATGCGGCATCGCTATGGGCACTCGATTATCTGTTCGTGCTGGCGGAGCATGGCTGCGCTGGCGTGAACATGGAGACCGGCGTCAATCATCTGGGCTGGATCAGCCACTACACCCCGATCAGCGACGACTTGAAGGGCCATTATGGCGCCGCACCCGAATATTACGGCCTGCTGGCTTTCGCGCATGCCGGCAAAGGCGAGCTGATTGCGGCGGCCTGCGAAGCGGGGGGCATCAATTGCACCGCCTACGCCACCCGCCAGAACGGCCGCTTCTGTATCGTCCTCATCAACAAGGACCAGAGTCAGAATGCGGACATAGCGATCAAGGGCGTGACGGCCGGCCACGCCGAAGTGATGCGCCTGACCGGCCCGTCACTGACCGCAAAGGATGGCGTGCAACTGGGCGGCAGCAAACGCGAGACGATCAACACGCTGCATGTCCCCGCCGCCAGCGCCGCGCTGGTGTGGCTTAGCGCCTAGTTCGCCGGACAGCTCAATCCCATCGCGCTCGCCAGACGGTCCTTCAGCGAGATCATCTGTACCGCGCCCAGCGCCTGCGGCTTGATGCCCGGACCCGACAGCAGGAACACGCTGCGGTAATCGTCCCGCATAGGCCAGAAACCGTGCTCACCCTTTTCCGGCGGGGCGACATGGACCGGGCCGCTGGCATCGCGACCAAAGAACATCACATGGGCTGCGGGCTCGAACGCCACCACCGCATCGCTCAAGCCCGGCGCATACTGCACCAGCTCGTCATGGGGCACTTCGCGGCCGATATCGCTGCCGGGCTTTTTGGCCTCGGCGCGCAGCCATTCCGCAACCTTGGGATCGGTGGTGGTGACCAGCCCGCCCATCGCCTTCAGGTCGCCGGTGACGCCGGCCTGCGCGGCAAGCGCCTTCAGATTGGCGACGTGATCCAGCAATTCGAACCCGTGATCGGAGACCAAAGCGAAATCATAATCCTTGGGCAGCGCCTTCAGAATGTCACCGATCAGTTCGTCGGTGCGCGCCAGGGTCGCATTGGCTTCGGACGCGAATGGCCCGCGGTCATGGGCATCGGAATCCAGATCCACCAGATGGGTCAGCAACAGGTCGGGATGTTTGGTCTTGAGCAGATAAAGCGTCGCCAAGGTGCGGGTGCGGTCGTCCACCCATTGCTGCGCGAAAGACGGATGGGCGCGTGTGATCTCCGCCACCAGGCCGGGGGTGCCGTATTTGTCGACCGACTCAAGATCCATCGAGCCGCCATTCCTGCGGATGAAGACTTCCGGCAGGTTCCAGTTGATCTTGGCATTCATGGTCACCGGCCAGGTCACCGCCGCCGTGGTCAAGCCCGCCTCGCCTACGCATTGCCACAGGGTGCGGGCCTTGAGCTTGTCCGCCGACCAGAAGCTCAGCGCCGGATCAAGCGTGCCCCGCGCATTGTTCAGGATGCCATGCTGGTCAGGCCGCGCGCCCGTGATGATGCTGGTGTGCGAGGGCCAGGTCACGGTCGGCCACACGCCCACCACGCCGTCGGCCCATTGGCTCTTCTGCAGCAACCGCGCGATGTTGGGGACTTTCACCCCCAACTTTTCGCGATCGCGGATATAGCGCCAGTCCAGCCCATCCACCGACACCACCATCAGCTTGCGATGGGCGGGTTCGGCCTTCACCGAGAATATTTG
>Ga0302314_10016844_pt1 | contig 12316 bp, 11 predicted proteins | sample III_Palsa_N2_3_FD_200533 | JGI IMG/M metagenome (GOLD analysis project Ga0302314, IMG submission 200533) | Peat permafrost microbial communities from Stordalen Mire near Abisko, Sweden - III_Palsa_N2_3 | ecosystem: Environmental > Terrestrial > Soil > Palsa > Peat permafrost | place: Sweden...
TTCCGGCTTTGTCCAGGATTCCGGCGAAGGCCGCTGGACGGTTGAGGCGGCGATCGAGGAGGCGGTTCCGGCGAACGTGATCACCGCCGCTCTGTTCGCGCGGTTCCGCTCACGCCGTGAGCAGACCTTCAGCGAGAAGATCTTGTCGGCGATGCGGTTCGGCTTCGGCGGCCACATCGAAGGCGCCGAGCCGATCGATCCAGCGCCTAAGTCCATTGCGGTCGCAAACGCCGATGCGGCCAAGCACGCCGCTGAATAGTCCGACCACATGATCCACCACACCGCTTTACCTGATAGGGACCAGCGGCCCGCCCTGTACGCCGGCATCTTCGATGTCGACGGGGTGCTGCTGGCGTCTCCCCACGAACAGGCGTGGCGCGATGCCCTTGTGGGCTATGCCCATCCGGACGCCTTCACCACGGCCATCTATCAGGCCGAGGTGGCAGGCAAGCCGCGTCTGGACGGCGCCCGCGCGGCGCTGGAGGCGATGGGCGTGGCGGACGCCGGCGGTAAGGCGCCCGCCTATGCCGAAACCAAACAGGCCAGGCTCGAAGCGCTGATCGAGGACGGGGCGGTCAAGGCCTTTCCCGACGCCCTGCGCTTCGTGCAGGCCGTGCATGACCTCGGTTGGCCCATGGCCGTCGCTTCCTCGTCCAAGAACGCCAACGCCATGATGAAGCCGATCCGCCTGGCGTCCGGCTTGGGCCTGATGGAGGCCTTCAGCGTCAACGTCTGCGGCCGAGACCTCGAGCACGGCAAGCCCGATCCGGAGCTGTTCCTGCTCGCGGCGTCCGAACTGCACATCGCCGCCGTTCATTGCTTCGTGGCGGAGGACGCGCCGGCGGGCATAGAGGCGGCCAAGGCCGGCCAAATGACGGGGATCGGCGTTGCGCGGCTTGGCGACGCGGACCTCCTGCGGGCGGCCCATGCGGACCTGGTTGTGGGCAGCCTGGACGATGTGGCCCTGAGCGACTTGGCCTCGGGCCGGCTTTGCCGAACCAGCCCGTGAGGGGTCCCCAGCCTCTAGGGCTGACCATGGGCCAGGCGCTGCAACCCACCGCAGATCCCGGCTGGGTGCTGGTCGAGGACGGTTATGATCCGCTCCGCGAAACCAGCCTGGAATCGCGGTTTGCCATCAGCAACGGCTTTCTCGGGGTGCGCGGCGCCCGAGCGACGACTCGCGGTTCGCGCTGGATCGTCCCCGCCCGCACCTATGTCGCCGGCCTGTTCGACACCGGCGCGACCGCCGGCGCGATCCCTGCCCTGGTTCCAGCGGCAGGCTGGCTGAATGTTCATCTGCTCTTGAACGGTGAACCGCTGGCGCCTCACCCAGGGGACGTCACCACCCATCGGATCACCCTGGACATGAAGCGCGGCGCGCTGCTCACCGAATGGCGCGCGCCAGCGCCACGCCAGTCGGGCGTACGCATGCGCACCGCCCGTCTGGTCAGCCTCGGAGCGCGGGGGATTGGCGTTCAGCTGATCCAGCTGGAGGTTGAAGAGGGCGATGTCCAGATCACCTTGGAGGCGGATTGCGAAGGCCTGGGCGTTGGCTTGGCGCCAGGCGTGCTGGGGCAGGCGCTGGGCGTCTGGCGGACCCGGCAATCCGACATGGGCCTGGCCATGGCTGGCGACGCGCGCCTGGACATCGACGGCGTCCAGCTTCCGCCTGAGGTGCTTGGCTCGCTCAGCTGGACCTGGACCTGGACGACCCGCCCTGGCCAGATCGTCAGCTTCGCGCGCCTGGTTTCGCTGGCGCGAAGCCAGGAGGACAATGCGGCGGTGTCCGAAATCGCCCGCGCGGCGCTTCAGTCCGCGCAGGCGCGCGGCTGGCGAGGCGTCCTTACCGATCATGAGGCTGCCTGGCGCGAACGCTGGGCCGCCAGCGAGGTCGAAATCGACGGGGATACTGCCGCCCAGACCGCGCTCCGCTTCGCGCTCTACCATTTGAACGGCGCGGCCAACCCTGACGACGAGGAGGTCTCGATCGGCGCCCGCGCCCTGACCGGCGACGACTATCTCGGCCATGTTTTCTGGGACACCGAGATCTACCTGCTGCCCTTTTACACCCTGACCTGGCCGGCGGCGGCCCGGGCGCTGCTCATGTACCGCTTCAACACCCTGGACGCGGCTCGGGCCAAGGCTGCGCGGCTCGGCTGGCGCGGCGCCCTCTATGCCTGGGAGTCCGCCGACACCGGCGCGGAGGCCGCGCCCGCGCAGGTGATTGCTCCGGACCGCCAGGTCATCGACATTCTGAACGGCGCCCAGGAACAGCACATCAGCGCCGACGTGGCCTATGCGGTCTGGCAATATTGGCAGGCGACCGGGGACGACGATTTCCTGTTGGCCGCCGGCGCCGAAATCCTGCTGGAAACCGCGCGCTTCTGGGCCAGCCGCGCCGAGCCTGACGCGGATGGCGCTCGCCATATCCGCGGCGTCATCGGGCCGGACGAATACCACCAGCATATCGACGACAACGCCTTCACCAATGTCATGGCGCAATGGAACATCCGGCGCGCCCTGGACGTGGCGACACGGCTGCGGGAACGCTGGCCGGTGCGATGGATGGCCATGTCATCCCGCCTTAAGCTGGACGACGCTGAGCTTGAGGCTTGGCGCGAAGCCGCCGACACGATCGCGACAGGCCTGGACCCCAAGACCGGCCTATATGAACAATTCGCCGGCTATTTCGGCCTGGAACAGATCGACCTGTCGGCCTACGCCGGCCGCTCGGTGCCCATGGATGTCGTGCTTGGCCGCGAGCGCACCGAGGCGTCCCAGGTGATCAAGCAGGCCGACGTTGTCGCGCTGCTCGCCCTGCTGCCGCAGGTGTTCGCGGGCGAAACGGGCCTGGCGAATTTCCGCTATTACGAGCCGCGCTGCGGTCAGGGCAGTTCATTGAGCGCCGACCTGCATGGGTTGGTGGCCGCACGGCTCGGCGATGGCGAGATGGCGTTGCGCTATTTCCGCAAGGCGGCGGCGATCGACCTCGCCGACGGCCAGGCCGCCGATGCCGGCGGCGTGCATATCGCCGCCCTTGGCGGTCTGTGGCTGATGACCGTGTTCGGCTTCGCGGGCCTGTCGCTACTCGACGACGGTGTCGACTTCGATCCCCGCCTGCCGCCGGGCTGGACCCGGCTTGCCTTTCCCCTGCAATGGCGTGGCCGGCGGCTTCGCTTGGCGTTCGACCAGGTTAGGCGCCGCTTTGAAGCCACCCTTGAGGCCGGCGCCATGATGACGGTCGTCGTCGCCGGCGCTCGATATTCGCTTCAGGCCGGCCAGCCCCTGTCTGTCCCTTTCGGCGCGCCGCATCTCGCGGCCGACCGACCCCTCCAACCCAGCGAGACTCCCTCATGATCAAGCCAACCCTGCTTGCGCCCAACATCCTGAAGATCGTCGCGCCCACGCGCCTGAGCGCGGACGACTTCGAGGAGATGCGATTGCTGGTCGAACCCATCGTCAAGGAGTTTGGCTCGATCCGGCTGCTGATCGACGCCTCGGCGCTTGAGGGATGGGACAATATCGCCGCCTTCGAGCAGCATGCTGGCTTCGTGAAGAGCCATCAGCAAAAGGTAGAACGCGTCGCCGTCATCGCGCCGCACGAGTGGCAGCACTGGCTTGTCGCGACCGTCAGGGTGTTCCTGCACCCGCACGTCCGGGCCTTCGAGCCGAGCCAGGCCGACGCGGCGCTGCTCTGGATCGAGGAGAAGGGCGACAATGTCCCGTCGGGCGCCGGCCAGCCCGCTGAGCGCATGATCGCCGACATCGCTGACGGTCGATGAGCTAAGCCTCCGGCTTCAGTCTCAACGCTGTCCTGAGAGCCCTCAGCTGGCGTTGGGCGGCGGTGTCCAGGCGGCCCATCTGCTGGTTGCTGGCGTCGAACAGGGCGGCGCGGTCCGGTTCGGGCGCGGCCCGCACGGCCGCCTCAAGATTCTCATAAATCTCCGCCGCCGTCGCCAGCGACGCTGGGAACCGCGAGAACTCCAGCATGGCCGGCGCGTCGCCCAGGGACTGAATGGGAAAGCTGGTCAGCATGCGCTCGGTGGCCAGTAGCGCCCGGCTGGCCGAAACCCGCGTCACCCGTCCGCGCCAGGCTTCGTCCACCAGCGCCACATGCAGGTCGTGAATCTGGGTCGAGGCCAGGATGGCGAGGTTCAGCGCGGCGGTCTTGGTGGCGAGCACCGCCCGCTCGTCCTTGTGGATCGCGGCGGCGGCGGCGCGATCGTCGCGCCTGCGCGTGGCGCGGGACTCGCTGGCGGCGACCCAGCCTGAGCCGACCACCGCCGCGATGGCGCCGAGAGCCTCGACCCAGGCCGCAACCTCGGTCGAGACCGACTCCGCGCCGTGCATGGATCAATCGCAGTAGCCGTAGCCGTACCCAGGCGCAAACATCAGCGGCGGGGCGCAGTAATAGGGTGAGCCGTAGATCAACGGGGAGCCGGGATAGTAGCCGCCGCCCCAGCCGTATCCGCCGCCACGCTCGCTGTAGCCGCCGCCTCGGCCGCCGCCATAGCCGCCTCCGCCGTGGCCACCGCTTCCGCGACCACCACTCCCACCGCCATGGCCACCCCCACCGCCGTGCGGTGCTGCCTGGGCCGAGCCGGCGACAACGGACAGGGCGAGCACGGCGGCTATGCCGATGGTGGTGTAGAGCCGTGCGGATCGCGGCGCGGCGCCTGGGCGGGCGGTGGTCATGGTAATGTCCTTAAACTTGAGGAGATGCGTTAGCCGTAAGCGGCGGGCCGCTGGCGTGATCAGGCGCGGTGGCCGAACTTGCGGAACACGTCGTCGGCAAGGTGCTTCTGATCGTCCGGCATGGTCATGTAGAGGACCTCGAACGACGAGATCAGCACCTTCAGGCCGTCGACATGGGCTTGGTCGAACATCTGGTAGTTTTTCAGATCTTCCACTGCAGTCAGGTCATGCGCCGGCTCTGATTTCTTGGCGGTGATCATCGCCTGCATCTTCATTTCGTTGTCGCGCATGGCCTGCGCGACCGGGGTCCAGTTCACCTCTTCGGCGGGCGTGATCTTCAGCTCGGTGTGCAGCTTGGTGATCCGCATTTCGACGGTTTCGGCACGTTCGGCGCCGGTCATGTGGCGAGCGTGATGGTGCATGGACATCGGGTCGGCCGACGCGGCGACGGGAGCCAGCAGCGCGGCGGCGCCCAGCAGGCCGGCGATCGCGACCAGGTGGCGGGCGCGCGGCACGACGACGGATCGGCTCGTGAGGAAGGACATGGGGATCGCCTTTTTGTGGTCATGGGCTGCACGGGCCTCGCCGCTAAGGCGTGCCGATGAACGGTGCGCAAGCTGGTCGCTGATCGGGCCCGCGTCAGCCGTCGGAAACTACTGAGATGCCGTGGCGCGGACGCCCCGAGGGAGAGACTACGTACATTCCGAGCCTGCCCGGCCTTCAGCGGAGCCGCTAACCCAAACTCAATGCCTTGAAATCGGAGCGGCCCTGTCCGCCGACAGGACGGCGCGCGGGCTTTTTCGCCAAAATCTGAGCTGGAGTCTGGATGGCCGGATTGCACCTGCCAAGCGCTCTCGATCTGGCGCGATCGCAATTCGCGTTCGTGGTCGTCTGGCACTTCCTGTACCCCGCCTTCACCATCGGGCTCGCAAGCTTTCTGGCGGTGCTGGAGGCCTGCTGGCTGGTCACCAAGAAAGCGGTCTTCCTCGACACCTTCCAGTATTGGCTCAGGATCTTCGCCGTCGTCTTCGCCATGGGCGTCGTGTCAGGCGTGGTGATGTCCTATCAGTTTGGAACCAACTGGTCGGTCTTTTCCGACAAGGTTGGACCGGTGATCGGCCCGTTCCTGGGTTATGAGGTGCTGAGCGCCTTCTTCCTGGAAGCCGGCTTCCTGGGCGTGATGCTGTTCGGGCTCAAGCGGGTTGGCCCGAAGCTGCACTTCATGGCGACCTGCCTCGTCGCCGTCGGCACGCTGATCTCGACCTTCTGGATCCTTGCCGCCAACAGCTGGATGCAGACCCCCGCTGGGTTCATGATCACCGCTGATGGACGCTTCTTCCCAACCAGCTGGTTGAAGGCCTTGTTCAACCCGTCCTTTCCCTATCGCTACATGCACACGGTCGTCGCGGCCTACCTGACAACGGCGCTGGTGGTCGGCGGAGTGGGGGCCTTCCACCTCCTCAAGGACAAGTCCAATCCCAGAGCCCGGCTGATGTTCTCCATGGCCCTATGGATGGCCGCGGTCTTCGGGCCGGTTCAGATCGGCCTGGGTGATCTGCATGGCGTGAACAGCTTTCGCTACCAGCCCCAAAAGGTCGCCGCGATGGAGGGTCAGTTTGAGACCGAGCGCGGTGCGCGGTCGCTGATCTTCGGCTGGCCCGACGCAAAGGCCGGGACGACCCGCTTTGCGGTGGGCATTCCCAAGCTCGCCAGCCTTTATCTGACCCACGACCCGAACTCCGTCGTGAAGGGCCTGAAGGCCTTCCCGAGTGACACCTGGCCGACCAACATTCCGCTGGTGTTCTTCGCCTTTCGCACCATGGTCGGACTGGGAGTACTGATCGTGGTTCTGGGTTGGACATCGCTGTTTCTGCGCTGGCGGGGCCGGCTCTATGACTCACGGCTATTCCAACGCTTTGCGGTCGCCATGGGACCGGCCGGCTTCATCGCGGTGACGGCCGGCTGGATCACCACCGAGGCGGGACGACAGCCCTTCACCGTCTATGGTCTGCTGCGGACCGCCGACAGCGTCGGGCCGGTGGCGGCGCCGGGCGTGGCCGCATCCCTGCTGGCTTTTGTTGTGGTCTACGCCGTCGTGTTCGGATCGGGCATGGCCTTCACCGTCCACCTCTTCGGCCAGACGCCGGGACCGCATGATCCAGGGCCGTCGATCGATCAGCCCACACGCGCCGCCGGAACGACCGCGGCGCCCGCGATCGCCGCCCTGCCGGAGCGGCCCAACGAAAGCGACGCGGCTTCAGCTTTGGATGCGCAGGCATGACTCCCTACCTTCCGCTCATCTGGGCGCTGCTGATCGCCGTGGCCGTATTCGCCTATGTGGTGCTCGACGGTTTCGACCTGGGCGTCGGCATCCTTTTTCCGGCCATGCACGGCCACGACGAGCGCAATGTGATGGTCAATGCCGTAGCCCCGGTCTGGGATGGCAATGAGACCTGGTTGGTGATGGGCGGCGGGGGCTTGTTCGCCGTCTTCCCGCTGGCCTACGCTATCCTTCTGCCGGCGCTCTACATGCCGCTGACGATCATGCTGCTGGCGCTGGTCTTCCGCGGCGTGGCGTTCGAGATGCGCTTCCGCGCCCGGCATGACCGCGAGCAGAAGCGTTGGGACAGGTCGTTCGTAGGCGGCTCCTATGTCGCGACCTTCTGCCAGGGCGTGGCGCTCGGCGCCTTCATCCAGGGAATAAAGGTTTCAGGCCGGGCCTATGGCGGCGGCTGGTGGGATTGGCTGACCCCGTTCAGCCTGATGACCGGCGTGGCGCTGGTCGTCGGCTACGGGCTGTTGGGCGCCTGCTGGCTCGTCTGGAAGACGGAGGGCGAGCTGCAAAGTCGGTTCCGCCACTTGGCCGCCCGTCTCGCATGGGTGACCCTGGCCTTCATCGCCGCGGTGTCCCTGGCGATGATCGTCATCAGCCCGGCCTTCCGGGAACGCTGGCTAACCCTGCCGACGGCGCTGGGCGCGGCTGTCGTGCCGCTCGTCCTGGCGGGCCTGGCCTGGCTGTTTTTCTCCGCCCTGCGGCGCGGTCGCGAACTCGCTCCCTTTCTCTGCGCGCTGGGTTTCTTCCTGCTGGCCTATTTGGGCCTGGGCGTCAGCCTATGGCCGATGATGGTCCCCCAAAGCATCACCATCCAGGCCGCAGCCGCGCCGCCGGCGTCTCAGGCCTTCCTGCTCTGGGGCGCCGCCGTGCTGATCCCGCTCATTTTGGCTTACACCGGCTACGTCTATTGGCTGTTCCGCGGCAAGGTGCAGATCGGCGTCGGGTATCACTGAGCCATGGTGAAGAAGCTCTCTTGGCTCGTGGGCTTGTGGACGGCCAGCGTCGTGGTCACGGGCCTGGTGGCGCTCGCGCTGCAGGCGGTGGCGCCACACTAACGTCATCGGCGGTCCGCCCTTGAACCCTCTCCCCGCCATGTGGGGCGAGGGTTCAAACCTGTGGCATCGAAGCCAAGAGGCGCCCTCTGGCGGAACAACCAAAACCTCCAATCGCGGCAGGCTCGGAAACTACGCAGAGCGCACACTCCACTCCGGCGAGCCCATTGGTCCCTCATTTGGACGCTGCTTTGGGGCTGATGCCAGTGGCTCAGACCCTAGGTAATTTCCGACCCTGACAGCGCGATCCTGGCGAGGCCTATGGTTTGGACGGTCCCAGATCGGGGCTGACCGACGCGGCGCCAACCTTTCGAGATCCGCCCTGCCGATCGCCGCGCCCCCCGTTGGACGCGGCATTCACAGCCAAGGGAAATCACCATGTCCACCGACCGCGACCTGCAGAAATCCGTCCTCGAGGAATTGAGCTGGGAGCCCAGCGTCACCGCCGCCCATATGGGCGTCACCGCCAAGGACGGCGTCGTGGCGCTCACCGGTCACGTCGAAAACTACATGGAGAAGTTCGCAGCCGAACGGGCCGCTGGCCGGGTCAAGGGCGTCAAGGCCGTCGCCGAGGAGATCGAGGTTCGGCTGCCGATCGACACCAATCGCTCCGACGAGGAGATCGCCGCCGCCGCCCTCAACCGCCTGGCCTGGAGCGTCTCGGTGCCCCGCGACGTCGTCAAGGTTCGGGTCGAGAAGGGTTGGGTCACGCTGACCGGCGAGGTCGAGTGGCACTACCAGAAGGAAGCCGCCGAACATGACGTCCGCAGCCTCTACGGCGTCGTCGGCGTGTCGGATCAGATCACCATCAAGACCCGCGTCGATGCCCTCCATATCCGTGACGACATCATGCATGCGCTGCACCGATCCTGGATGTTCGATCCGGCGATTTCGGTCGTCGCCACCGGCGGCCGGGTGAAGCTCAGCGGAACGGTGCGCACGCCCTATGACCGCCGGATCGCCGGCGCGACGGCCTGGGCCGCCCCCGGCGCAACCGTGGTCGAGAACGACCTCATCGTCGTCTGAAGACCTGAAAAGAAAGCCTCAGCTGCCCCCCGCGCGCGCCGTCCGGTGGCGCCCGGACGGGCTTCGGTCAGCGGCGCGACAGGCGCCGAGCCAATCGCAAGGAACTCAACGATGAACGCCATGACCAAGCTGACGACCATGAAGGCCCTCGTGTATCACGGCCCCGGCAAGAAGGCCTGGGAAGAGCACGTTAAGCCGACCGTCATCGATCCCACCGACGCAATCGTCCGGGTCACCAAGACGACGATTTGCGGCACCGACCTGCATATTCTGAAGGGCGATCTGCCCGCATGCACCCCCGGCCGCATTCTGGGTCACGAGGGTGTCGGCGTGATCGACAGCGTTGGCCCAGCCGTCACCGCCTTCAAGGCCGGCGACCGGGTGTTGATCTCCTGCGTCAGCGCCTGTGGAAAGTGCGAGTGCTGCCGCAAGGGCATGTTCTCCCACTGCACCACCGGCGGCTGGATTCTCGGCAACACCATCGACGGCACACAGGCCGAGTTCGTCCGCACGCCCCACGCCGACACCAGCCTCTATCCCATTCCCGAGGGCGCCGACGAAGAAGCGCTGGTGATGCTGAGCGACATCCTGCCCACCGGCTTCGAGTGCGGCGTGCTCAACGGCAAGGTCCAGCCCGGCGCCACCGTAGCCATCGTCGGCTCTGGCCCGGTTGGCCTGGCCGCCCTGCTGACCGCACAGTTCTATTCGCCCGGCGAGATCATCATGATCGACCTGGACGACGGCCGGCTGGAGGTGGCCAAGCGCTTCGGCGCCACCCAGACCATCAACAGCACCGACGGTAAGGCCGTCGAGACGCTGATGAAGCTGACCGGCGGCAAGGGCGTCGATACCGCCATCGAGGCGGTCGGCATCCCCGCCACCTTCGAACTGTGCGAGCAGATCATCGCCGCCGGCGGCGTTATCGCCAATATCGGCGTGCACGGGGTCCCCGTGGCTCTGCATCTGGAGCGTTTGTGGGACCGCAACATCAGCATCACCACCCGGCTGGTCGACACGGCCTCGACGCCGATGCTGCTCGACATCCTCCACGCCCACAAGATCGACCCCAGGCAGCTGATCACCCACCGCTTCAAGTTCGACCAGATCCTCGACGCCTACGAGACCTTCGGCAACGCCGCCACGACCAAGGCGCTGAAGGTATTGATCGAAGCCTGATCAGGCTTCAACCTGACGATACGGGGGACGCAAGACCATCATGAACAGGAAAATCCAATGACCTATCAGAGCCTTAGCCCCTTCGACGGCAAGCTGATCAAGGACTTCGACGACATCAACGGCGCAGAATACGAGACCAAGCTGGCGGCGGCGCAGACCTGCTTCGAAACGTGGCGACATACGAGCTACGCCGACCGCGCCGTGGTCATCGCCAAGGCCGCCAAGCTGCTGCATGAGCAGGCCGACGCCTTCGCCCACACCATGACGCTGGAAATGGGCAAGCGGATCGGCGAGGCGCGGGCCGAAGTGGAGTTCAGCTCCAGGATCCTGGCCTACTATGCCAAGAACGCCGAACGTTTCCTGGCGCCGGTCAAGCTCAACCCGACGATCGGCGAAGCCCATATGGAGTCGAGCCCGATCGGGGTGATCTTCGGCGTCGAGCCCTGGAACTTCCCCTACTATCAGCTGGCCCGCATCGCCGGTCCGCACCTGATGGCCGGCAATACATTGGTGGTGAAGCACGCCGGCATCGTGCCGCAATGCGCGCTCGCGTTCGAAAAGCTGCTGCTCGACGCTGGCGCGCCCGTGGGGCTCTACACCAACCTCTTCATCTCCCACGAGCAGGCCGAACAGGTCGTCGATGATCCGCGCATCAAGGGCGTCTGCCTGACCGGCAGTGTCGCCGCGGGCCAGAGCGTCGCCGCGCGGGCGGGCCATAACCTGAAGGTCTCGTCCATGGAGTTGGGCGGCAGCGACGCCTTCATCGTGCTGGAAGACGCCGACCTGGACCACACCATCCCCTGGGCGGTGTGGGGCCGGATGTACAACACCGGTCAGACCTGTTGCGCGGCCAAGCGCTTCATCGTCGTCGAGGCCGTCGCCGACAAATTCATCGAACGGTTCCAGGCGGCGCTGACGGCGCTCGAGGCCGGCGATCCGTTGGACGAGAAGACCACGCTCGGTCCCCTGTCCAGCGAAGCGGCGCTGCTGCAATTGGTCAAGCAGGTGGATGACGCCGTCGCCAAGGGCGCCAGGCTGCTGCTGGGCGGCAAGCGCATCGACCGTCCCGGCTCCTACATGGCGCCGACCATCCTCACCGACATCAAGCCGGAGAACCCTGCCTTCCGCGACGAATTCTTCGGTCCGGTGGCGCTGTTCTTCCGCGTCAAGAACGAGGACGAAGCCATCGCCCTGGCCAACGATTCCGACTTCGGTCTCGGCGGCTCGGTCTGGACCAAGGATGTCGCGCGCGGCAAGCGGGTCGCTTCCAAGGTCGATACCGGGATGATGTTTATCAACAACATCGACTGGTCCGACGCGGAGCTTCCCTTCGGCGGGATCAAGAACTCCGGCTATGGCCGCGAGCTCGGCGACATGGGCATCCAGGAGTTCGTCAACAAGAAGCTGGTGCGCACCGCCTCCATGGTCGCCCCGAGCTAGCGCTCACGTGAATGGCCGGCAGCGCGGGTCGCTGTCGGCCGTCAGCGGATAGCTGAATCGCCACGGACCGGAGATTCCAAATGTACGTCAATGTCGCGGTTCTCAAGGAGACGCAGGCCCATGAGCGTCGCGTCGCCCTGACGCCCAAGGTGGCGCCGAAGCTGATCAAGCTGGGCGCCAAGCTGCACATGCAGCGCGGGGCGGGCAGGGCGATCGACATCGCCGACAGCGACTACCAGGACGTGGCCTTTCTCGACGACCGCGCGGCGCTGCTCGCGGACGCCGATGTGGTCCTGGGCGTGCAGCCGCCGTCCCTCGCGGTGGTCGACGCCATGAAGCCCGGCGCGATCCTGATCTCCTTCATCTACGCCCATAAATACCCGGCGCTGGTGCAGCGGCTGCTGGATCGGCAGATCACCTGTTTCGCCATGGAGCGCATCCCGCGCATCACCCGCGCCCAGGCCATGGACGCGCTGTCGAGCCAGGCCGCCCTGGCCGGCTATTACGCGGTGCAACTTGGCGCGACCCATCTGGCCCGCATCCTCCCAAAGATGACCACCGCCGCCGGCGCCATCGGTCCGGCCAAGGTGCT
>Ga0302314_10016847_pt1 | contig 12314 bp, 8 predicted proteins | sample III_Palsa_N2_3_FD_200533 | JGI IMG/M metagenome (GOLD analysis project Ga0302314, IMG submission 200533) | Peat permafrost microbial communities from Stordalen Mire near Abisko, Sweden - III_Palsa_N2_3 | ecosystem: Environmental > Terrestrial > Soil > Palsa > Peat permafrost | place: Sweden...
CCTCGGCGCTGCCGGCGCGGCTGCCATCCTGATCCTGGGCGCTTCGAGCTTCTATGTCGTCGACCCGACCGAGCTGGCCGGCGTACGCCGGCTCGGCACGGTCATCACCGCCACGCCGGTCGGGCCCGGCCTGCATATGAAGCTGCCGCTCATTGATTCGGTCGACCGGCTGCAGGTCAGCCTCGATACCTTTCCGGTCAGCGACCTCACCGTCTACACCATCGACAACCAGTCGGTGACGGTGGGCATCACGATGACCTACCGCATCCCGCCGGAAGCGGTCATGCACCTGCTCTACGAGGTCGGCCGCTCGGGCAATGCCGATATCCATTCGAACATGGCGCCGATCATCGCCGACCGGGCGCTGCGCGTCTTCGCCAAGCGCAACACCATCAAGATCAGCGAAGAGCGCGAGCAGATCGCCGTCGAGATCAAGCAGATGGTGAGCGAGCGGCTGCATGAGCTGTTCGGGCTCGATGTGCTCGACCTGCAGCTTTCCAAGATCCTCTATTCGCCGAGCTTCGTGGCCTCGGTCGAGGCGGCGGTGAAGGCCAAGAACGATGCCGTCGCCGCCTCCAATACGGTGAACCGGATCGAGTTCGAGGCCGAACAGGCGCGCGCCAAGGCCCGCGGCGAGGCCGATGCCGCGGCGATCCGGGCCGAGGGTGAGAAGCGCGCGACCATCACCAATGCCGAGGCCCAGGCCGCTGCCGTGCGGCTGACCGCCGAGGCCAATGCCGCCGCAATCAAGCTGCGCGGCGAGGCGGTCGCCGCATATCCCAAGGTCATCGAGATGACCCTGGCCGAGAAATGGAACGGTGCGCCGCCGCAGACCGTCATGGGCGGCAACGGCGCAGTGCCGTTCTTCCAGCTGGGCTCGGGCGCCAAATAGGGATCACGACATCGGCGCCGCCCTCGATCTCCGGGGGCGGCGCCGCTGGGCCGAGAGCACGATTCCATTGCCTTCCGCAGGCCGTCACGGCACGCTGCCCGGATGAGCGACACACCCCCGATCCAGCCCCATGGCATGCCGATGATCCGCACCATCGCCATGCCCTCCGACACCAACCCGGCCGGCGACATCTTCGGCGGCTGGCTGATGGGACAGATGGATCTCGCCGCCGGCAATGCCGCAGCCCGCCGGGCGCGCGGGCGCTGCGCCACCATTGCGGTCGATGGCATGTCGTTCCTGTCGCCGGTCCATGTCGGCGACGAGGTCAGTCTCTATGCCGAGGTACTCAATATCGGCAATACCTCGATGAAGATCGCCGTCGAGGCCTGGCGCCGGCCGCGCCACGAGGGTTCGAGCGTCCAGGTGACCAAGGCCGTCTTCACCTTCGTCGCCATCGACGGCGAGGGCCATCCGCGCAAGATCCCGGTGGCGTGACGGGAGGCCCTGGCGACACCTGACGCGCGCGCAGTCGCTTGCGATACCCGCCGTTCGTGCCGATCTATTACCGGCGCTCCAGCCGCGAAGGGATCGGGCTGGCCGCCTCTCCCGCCGCCGCGGTCACGATCAGCTTGCTGATCGTCGTCCCGGCCGGGCTGATGTTGCGGATGCGGATGCCATGGACGCCGCCGGTGATCGGGCCGGTCCAGCTGCCGGTGCCAACCAGGACATTGTCGAGCAGGATCTGCACCGTCGGACCGGGGGCGTCGGTGGTGATGGTATAGGTGCCCGGTGTGGCTACGGCGACGCTGAAACCGGTGAAATCGCCGATGAACGTCATCAGCCCGCTGGTCCAGCCAGAGGTCGTGACGCCATCGACCGACAGCACCGAGATCGTGCCCGGGATATGCCCGGTGAAATGCGCCGCCGGGTGCTGGCCGGATGCCACTTGCTGGATCGCCGCCATCTTAGGCGTCCCGGATTCATTGATCGTCGGGCTGGCGACGCCATAGGAGGTGGCGCCGGCAGCATCGAAGATGAAGGGATAACCGCCGCCATTGTAGAAGAACTCGCCCAGCGCCGCGACCGCCGGCGCCGTGGCGGCCGGGGCGGTATTGGCCGAGAGCTGCAGCGCCGAGGGGCTGTCGCCGCCGACCTCGAAACCGCCCTCATAGCCCATTTCATGCAGGCCGAAGGCCGTGGCCCAGAGCGCATCGGTCTCGGTCGAGGGGTTGGTGATGCCCGAGGCCAGGATCGCGGCCACGCTGCCCAGATCCTGATTGGCCGGGTTGATGTACCAGCCGGCGCCGCCGCCCCAGAGGTAATATTGCGCCGGATGCGGCACCGGGACGTTGGGCTGGCCATCGGCATTGTCGTACCAGTCCTCGAGGAAGCCCAGCCCGACCGCGGCCGTCATGTTGGTGTCGCCATATTGCCATTCGAAGACCGGACGGATCCGGCTCATCATCCCGGTATCGCCCCAGATTCCACGGAACAGATCGCTGATCTGGACCGTGCGCTCGACCACCCGGCGCCGTTCCCAGACGAACCAGCGCGTGCTGCCGTCATAGGCGAGCGGCGAATTGCCGGCAGCGACCTCGTTTTCGGCCAGGGTGATGTTGGCGTTGTATTGCTCGAAGCCGCTGTTCCAGATTTCGTTCGAATATTCGATATAGGCATTGAGATTGGAATTGAGCGGCGCGTAAACGGGGGCGGCCTGCGGTGCGGTGTAGGGATTGGTACCGTCGCTGCCATAGGCGAGCAGCTGGGCCAGCTTTGTGACGTAATCGTCGCTGGCGAGAAGCGGCACGTTGATCCAGACATCTTTGCCGGTCTCGTTGGCGAGTGCGACCAGATATTCCAGCGAGCCGCCCTTGCCCTGCCAGCCATAGCCGGATTTGGCCTGGTACTGGGTCACGGCGCCGGGCGTCACGCGATCGGTCCAGAGCGCCTGGTGATTGCCGTTGGTCGCCAGGTAATCCATGAAGCGGATGCCAGTGAAAGCCGAGAGGAAACCGTCCCATTGCGCCCCGAACAAGGTGCCTGCCGTGTGGCTCGCGGCGGCGCCGGGCTGCAGCGGGCGTAAGATGTGCAGGCCGGTGATGCCCGTGCCGGCCGCCGCGCCTGGCGTGCGTCGGGTCTGGCCGAAACCCAGGCTGGCGGCGCCGGGTGCCGTAGCCGTGACCAGCCATTCGACATTGGTGGTGTTGGTCGCGGCATTGTAGCCGATGCCCACCGGCAGCACCGGGCCGTAATGCAGGCCCGCGACTACGAAGCTGCCGATGCCGGCCCAGTCGGTCAGTTTGGCCTGGCCGGCGAAACTGATGGCATAGGCGCCGTTCATTTCGCGGCCGCTGGTCCAGAGCGACAGGCTGGCATCGCTGGTCGGCCAGCCATTCTGGTCGAGCGGCACGGCGGCGGTGAGGTTGGAATAACCGCCGAAACCGGCCGATTCCTTCACGACATCGGCCAGCATATTGCCGGGCTCGCCCGGCATCAGCGCGGGCGCATTGACGCCGATCGGCGTGGCCGGCTCGATGATCTCCCTGGCCACGCTCGGGCTCGACCAGGCCAGGCTGAGGGCCCCGGCCTTGCCGCTCTGGAGGTAGTCGAGCTGAATTTCATAAGACTGCCCGGCGGTGAGCGCAAAGCTCGCCTGGGCATTGGCAGCGCCACGCGACATCGGCACCAGGGTCTCCCAGCCGGCGCTGCCGACGGGCCGGATCAGCAGATCGGCGCTGGCACCGGCATCGAGGAAGAATTGATAGGTCTCGGTCGTGGCCGCGACGATCTGGCCCTGCCAGCGTGCCGAGAAGCCTGACCAGTTGCGGCTGTCGAAGGCCGGCGACGGCGACCCGCCGGGCCCGGCCGCATCCCAGGTGAAGTCGATCCGCACATCGCGGCGCTGAAACGCCGGATCCGTGACCCCGGCGGCGCCGGGCGCATAGCTGCCCCAGAAGCCGCCGCCGGTGACGCCTTGCGCCACGGCCGGTCCGCCCCACAAAGCCGCCGCCGCCATGCCGAGCCCCAGCATCGCCGCCGCGACCGAACCGGCCGCTCCCCTCACCCTGCCCAATGCCCATTCTCCATCGCGCCGTCGTTTACGACCGCGCGCCGGCAGCGACCGCGTTCTGCGGTCGTATCCAGGAGTTTCCTTGGACTTTATTTGTCTCTGCCCAGCGCCGGAGCGTTCGTCTGGGAGAGGTCTAGGGGATACAGATTAATGCCGGCTGAATCGCAGTCTAAACGAACCCGTTAAGCATTGATGACTTAACGAATCCTTCAGATCTCCTTACGCGATCTCAGGCGACGGCGGGCAATCTTTCGGCGATTGCCTGACGGTAGAGGGAGAGCGTGGACTGCGCGATCTGCTGCCAGCTCGGGATGGCAGCGGCCAGATCGGTGACGGCGGCAGCCATGGCGCGGCGGGTTTCAGGCTCGCGCACCAAACGGGTCATGCCCGCCGCCAGGGCGTCGACATCGCCGGGCGCCACCAGCACGCCATGCCGCCCATCCTCGAGCAGTTCGGCGAAGCCGCCGATGCGCGAAGCCAGGATTGGCCGCGCCGTCTTGAGCGCCGCCATCAGCACGCCGCTCATGTCGATCTCCCGATAGGGGAAGACCAGGACATCGGCGGCGGCAAACAGCGCGCGCATCTCCGCCTCGGCGAAAAAGCGGAAATCGCAGCGCAGGCTGCCACCCAACTCGGCCGAGGCGCCCTCCAGCGACCGGGTTTCCATATAGGGCTTGCCGGCGATCAGCACCTCGACCTGCGCACGGATCGCCGGATCGAGCCGGCGCAGCGCTTCGACCAGCAGGTCGGCGCCCTTATAGGGCTTGAGCTTGCCGAACAGCAGGAAGCGCACCGGTGCCGCCGGATCGACGGCGGGCGGCGGCGCCGCTTCGTCGTCGTCGAGAAAGCCATGCGCAATCTTGCGCAGCCGTTCCGGCGCCAGCCCCTGCGCCGTCAGCCGCCGACGGGACTGTTCGGTATGGATGATGATCCGGTCGAAGCGGGCCAGGATGTCGAGCGCCCCGACCTGCTGCAGCGCCGCCCCGGCATTGCCGTTGAAGGGTTCGGAATCATGCGCGGTGACGATCAGCGGCGCCACCCGGCGCAGCCGCGCCAGGAAGGCGCGATCGACGATCGGCAGGGGCAGCCATTGAAAATGGATGATATCCGGCCGTTCGCGCTCCAGGATTTCGGCGAGGCGCCACATGCCGCGCAGATGCGACAGGCCCTTGGCCGCCTTGCCCAGCCCAGCCGGCCAGCGCTCGGCGCCGAGCCCGGCCAGCTCGCCGTAAAAATGCGGGCGCAGCGGCACGGCACCCACCTGCTCCCCGGGCACGGCTTTGCCGAAGAGATCGACGGCGCAGCCGACCTGTTGCAGCCCTTGGGCGAGCTTCAAATCATAGGGCAGAGTGAACAGCGACGGGTCGATGAGGGCAATGCGCATGATGTCAGGGTGGCGCCATGCCGAAGCGGATCATGGCGTCGAACACCATCCCGCCGGTGCGCCGGATGCGATAGACCGTGCGCTTGCCCGGGCCGGCCAGATGCAGCGCCGCGATCGGGCGATAGGGCGGATAGGGCTCGCAGAACCCGCTTGCATCGTCGTTCCACATCGGCACGCCGCGGTCGCAGATCCAATTGACATTGGCCGGCAGGATCTCGGTCGGCAGCCGATCCTGGTAGATGGCCTGGTTGAGGGCGAACTGGTCATGCGGCGTGAGCCTGCCGGTCCGCTTGATCGCCGCCCGGTAACGCTGGGCCCAGGCCTGCCAATGCGGCGCATCGGCCCGGATCGCAAAGAGGCCGGCATTGAGATGCGGCCGGGTCAGCAGCCAGGCGCCGCGCAGCAACCCGTAGCCGAGCAGGAAATGTTTGGCCGTCCACAAGAACAGCGGGCGCTGGAACCGGTAGCCGCGCTCACTCTCATGGGCGATCGCCATGCCCTTGCGCTGGGCCCCGTCGATCAGCGCATGCAACGCCTCCGGCGCCTGCAGCCAGACGTCGGAATCGATCCAAACATAGATGTCGTAATCGGGAAAATAGTCGCGCAGATAGGGCCGGACCAGGAAGGCGAGCTCCAGCGGCCGATCGGCCGAACCGAGCCCGTCATGGGGGCGCGGCACGGCGATCCGTGCCCCGTGTTCGGCCAGCCAGTCGCGATCCAGCTGCGACAGGCCGAGATCGAAGACCGCCAGCTCGTAGGCGGGCAGGCCGGACAGCCGCTCCAGCGAGGCGATCATTTCGCGCAGCAATCCGAAGAATTTGGTGTCGGCCGAACTGACCAAGAGAACCCTGCTTGCCACACCGCTGCTCCATGCTGCCCCAACCCACAGGAAACGGGCCCCGGCATGGATGGATCCCTGACAATTCGTTCCAGGCACCGTGTCCTTTTTCAGACGCGCGGACGCCCGGGAGCCTTCGGGTGTTCCGAGATGTTATTGCCGTGACGCTCCCCACCATCCGATCAGAGGAAGGATTGTCATGGAGAGCCCGATGCCACGCATTTCCGTGGTCATGCCGGCCTATAACGAGGCCGCATTGCTGCCGGCGGCGCTCGACAGCGTGCAGCGGCAGAGCCTCGCGGATTTCGAATGCATCATCGTCGATGACGGCTCGACCGACGCGACGCCGCAGATCCTGGCCGGCTATGCCGCGCGCGATCCGCGTTTCCGGGTGGTGACCCAGCCCAATGGCGGCATCAGCCGGGCGCTCAATGCCGGCCTCGCCGCGGCGCGGGCACCCTGGATCGCCCGGCTCGACGGCGACGATATCATGCTGCCGAACCGGCTCGAACGCCAGCTTGCCTTTGCCGACGCCGATCCCCGCCTCGCCGCCTGCGGCTGCTACTACGATATCATCGATATGGCAGGGCGCCGGCGCGGCACGCGCCAGCCGCTGCCGCGCAGCCGCGACGAACTCAACCGGTTCCTGGCGGCCCGCGAGCCGCTAAGCTTCACCCATCCGACCATGCTCTATCGGCGCGACCTGGCGCTGCGGCTCGGCGGCTATCGGCACCAATGCGAGCCTTGCGAGGATGTCGACCTCTTCGCCCGCATGCTGGCGACCGGGGCCGCGATCCTGATCCAGCCGGAAATCCTGATGCAGTACCGCATCCGTCCGGGCTCGGTCTCCGGACGGGCGGCGGCCGGACAGTTCCAGATGACCCGCTACCTCTATCACAATTTCTACGCGGCCCGGGACGGGCAGCCGGAACTGAGCCTGGCGGAATTCGCAGCACTGCAGCGGCGACTGCCCCCATGGCAACGTCTCCGAGCCTATCTACAGGCCCTGTCGGACCGGCTCTATCGCCGCTCTTCGGCAGCACTGATGGTCGACCAGCCGGTGCGGGCCGGGCTCTATCTGGCCGCTGCGTCGTGCCTGCGTCCGGTCAAGGCAATCCGGCGCGGGCTGCGCAGCGCCTGGCCGCTCGTGACCCGGGGAGCAGGCTGAATGGCCACGACCGTCCGGCTGGCACCGCTGCAGATCGACTATCTGAATTTCATCCGGGCCGGGGCGGCGCAGATCGTGCTGATCGGCCATGCCAGCGGCTATTACCTGGCCGGGCTGGAGCGGGACGGGCATCTTGAGACCTTGGGCGTGCTGGTCTTCTTCCTGCTCTCGGGCTTTCTCATCACCTCCAGCGTGCTGCAGAAGCTGCACCGGCCGGATTACGGCTTCGGGCATTACCTGATCGACCGCTTCTGCCGGATCTTTTCGGGCTATGTCCCGGCGCTGCTGTTCGTGGCCGCGGTCGATGCCACCCTCATGGCGCTGCCGGCCTATCCCTATGCCGACAGCGCCTCGGCCCTGACTTGGGCCGGCAATCTGCTGATGCTGCAGGAATATCCCGTATTCCAGATCCTGCACCGGCTGGGCATGGCGCAGCAGCCCTGGTTCATCGAGGCCTTCGGCTCGGGCCGGCCGTTCTGGACGGTGGCGATCGAGTGGTGGATCTATCTCGGTTTCGGCTATCTGGTGTTCCGCATTGTCCGGCGCCGCCGCTTCGGCTTGCGCGAGGCGGCAATCCTGGCGGCGCTCGGTATCGTGCCGCTCTACAACGCCATGGGCGGAGTCGGGCATTGCCTGAGCTTCGTCTGGGCGCTCGGTGCCGGCGCGGCGCTGGTGCGGCACCGGCTGGCCGCGGCCACCGGCAACCCCTGGCTTTGGGCCGGAGCGGCCCTGGTCTCGCTGCTGGCGCTGGGCGGGCACATCCTGGCCGCCGGGTTCCAGGTCTATGAGCTGCAATTCGCCATCTTCACCGGCGGCGTGCTGTTCAGCCTGTTCTTCCTGTTCGGCACCCTGACAGGGACGCTGCCGGCCTGGCTCAGCCGCGTCATCGACCGGCTGGCCGGTTACAGCTACTCGCTCTACCTCACCCATTTCACCGTGCTGATCTGGTTCACGCTGCGCCTGCCCAGCGCCGGCCACCACGATCCGGCGATTTTCGCTGCCCTCTTCGTCACGGCCAACGCGATAGCGCTGGGCTTCTGGTTTCTGTTCGAGCGCCATTATCCGCTGCTGGCGCGTCAGGCCAAGGCGGCTCTCGACCGCCGTCGCCTGCCGCAGCCCGCGCGTGCCTGATGTCGGCCGGCCGGTTCTGCAGCACGACCAGCACCAGGATCAGCACCTGCAGCCGGGCATCGACCAGATTGCCGCCAAGGATCAGATAGTTGAGGAACAGCGCCGTGCTCAGCCAGATCGACCTAGTGCCCGCGAAGAAGCAATGCCCGACGAAGATTGCGAAGGGCAGTGCTCCCAGCAGCCCGTATTCGAAGATCAGCTTGCCCCAGGTCGGGTCATGGATCTGATAGGAAGCCAGCTTGAAATAGGGCTCGATCGAGCCCGGCCCCATGCCGAACAGCGTCGTGTCCAGCCACGGAAACAGATATTCGTTGAACAGGTAGAAGGGCGAGAGGAAGCGGGCGAAGCCGCTCGACTGGTCCGAGCCGAACTCGCTCAACCGGTCCAGCAGCAGGGCCAGCTTCGGCCCGGCCAGCACGATGGCGGCGAAGAGGGCGGCCGGTCCGGCCAGCAGCAAGACCCCGCCCCAGCCGCGCCGCAGCAAATAGAGCGGCACGATCGCCGCGAACAGCAGCAACCCGGTCCCGGAAAAGGACAGCATGAGGGCCAGGCCGAACACGCCCAGCCGCCAGGATGGCTTGAAGAATTCGAGCTCGACGATGATGGCGAGTGCCGCCAGCTGCGACAGGCTCGAGGGCTCGACCAGGAAGAAACCGTTGCTCTTGTTCAAGCCGCCCAGGCCGGGCACCGGAATCACGTAGTTGAAACCATGGCTGATGATCTGGGTCGGGAAGATGCCGACGAAGGTGAACAGGGTCGGCCCCTTCACCACCAATTGCCCGAAGAATTGCAGGATGCCGGCGATCGCCACCACCAGCATCAGCGTACGGAACAGGGCAAGGGCCCGCGCGAACTCGCGATCATCCGGCGCCACCGCCAGATAGCAGGCATAGACCAGCACGACATTCAGATACGAGGCCCAGGACACGCGAACCGAGCCGCCGAGCACGGTGGCGATCAGCATCGCCGCCATCGCCGTGCAGAACAGCAGCACCCGGGTCTGGCTGACCTGGACGGCGCCGGTCACGATCAGGAAGACCATGCCGAGCAGCACGACCACCAGCGGCAGCGACAGCTCGCGCTCGCCCAGGGTCAGCGCGAAGCGGGTCAGGAACAGGGTCGAGACCAGCATCGCGGCCATCGTGATCGAGACGAGCGACCACGCTTGGCGGGGCATTGCGGGCTGTGCCCGGGCAAAAATATCCACTGCCGCTCCGTCCCCCGCGCTGTTGCCCCTGCGCCTATGAACACCGGACGCGGCCAGAGCGCTCCCGGGTATCGGCGACAATCGCACGCGGCCGGCCGTGGGAAACCTTTTGTGCGCTGCAGCGTTGGCAGCGTGGCGCATCGTTTTGCCCATCCGGCCGTCGCCGTCGGAACGTACTTTTGTGTTCCACGGATCAGGATCGAGACATGACAGACGCCGCGACCGGCTCCGGCCAATCCCCTTCGCTCGTCTATCGCCCGCCCCCGCCAGCCGAGCACCGAATGCCCGAGATCGAGCCGATCCATCACGAGCCCGGGCCGCTGAGCGTGTTCGGATTGAGCGTCCGGCTGTGGCGGCGGCGCTGGGCGATCCTCGCGACCACGCTGGTCGCCATGGCCTTGACCGTCGTGGTCGCGCGACAGCTCACGCCCAAATACACAGCCGATGGCGCGGTCGTCATCGCCACACGGAAAATGTCGATCCCGGAGCTGGAGACGCTGGTGACGCCGACCGGCGACAGCGCGCTGGTGCGCAGCGAAATGGCGACCATGAACTCGCGCAACGTGCTGCAGGCGGTCTCGGCCAAGCTGCATCTCGACCTTCTGCCGGAATTCAATCCGCGCCTGCGCCCGGTCGATCAGAGCATCTGGGCGAAGCTCGACCCACGTCCCTGGATCAATGCGCTGCTGCATCAGCATGTCGCCGGCCCGGTCGATGATCGCGCCGCGGTCGAGGCCGATGTCGAGGCCACGCTCGAACGCAATCTCAGCCTGATCAATGACGGCCGCGACTACGTCATCTCGATCAGCTACCAGAGCCAGGATCCGGCGCTGGCCGCCGCCATCGTCAACACGCTGATCCACACCTATCTCGAGCAATATATCGCCGAGGATGTCCAGGCCACGGTCTCGGCCAACCACTCGCTCGACGCGCGCGGCCAGGAGCTGCGCGACGACATGCTGGCCGCGGAAAAGGCGGTGCAGGATTATTCGGCCCAGACCGGGCTGATCGTCACGGCCCAGGGCACGGTCGCGGCCCAGCAGGTCGCCGATATCAACGCCCAGCTGGCGCTGGCCCGCGCCGACCGGGCTCAGGCCGAGGCCCGCGCCGGCCAGGCCAATAGCCCATCGGGCGGCGGTACCGCCGCCAATGCCGATGTCCTGGCCTCCCCGGTCATCCAGCAATTGCGCGCCCAGGAATCCGAGGCCGCGCGCAATCTCGCCGACCTTTCGGCCCGGCTCGGGCCGGCCCATCCGACCCGGCGCGCCGCCGAGCAGCAGCTGCACGAGGTGCGGGCCGCGATCCAGGGCGAAATCGGCAAGGTCGTGACCTCGCTGAACGGCCAGGTCAAGGCCGCCGAGCAGCGCGAGAACGATCTCGAAGGCAAGCTTTCGGCGCTCCGCAAGATCGCGACCGGCAGCACCGAGCAGGAGGATCATCTGCAGCGCCTCAACGACGATGCCGCGAGCAAGCGCAAGATCTATGAGGAGTTCATGCTGCGCGTGGCCCAGACCGCCAAGCCGCAGGACATGCCGCAGGCCAATGCCCGGCCGATCTCGCTGGCCACGGTGCCGCCCCATCCGTCGAGCCCGCGCACCGGGCTGCTCGCCCTCCTCGCCGGTTTCGCCGGCGCCCTCCTCGCCATTGCCGCCACCCTCTTCTACGACCAGCTCGACCATGGCTTCGAGAGCCTGGACGAGGTGCGCCGGCGCTCGGGCCTGCCCGGCCTGGCCGCGATCCCGCTGGTCCGCCAGCGCGGGCAGAAGCATCTCTCGCCGCGCTATGTCATCGATAAGCCCGGCTCGCCGCTGGCCGAAACCCTGCGCGCCTTCCGCGCCAAGCTGCGCTGGTCGGCCTTCCGGCCGCCGCTCAAGGTGCTGCTGGTGACCTCGGTGCTGCCGGGCGAAGGCAAGACCAGCTTCGCCCTGGCGCTCGCCCGGCTGGCGGCGCGCGATGGCTGCAAGACCCTGCTGATCGAATGCGACTTCCGCCGGCCGAGCCTCGAAGACGCGCTCGCCCGCCCGGCCGAACCGGGATTGCCAGTGTTCCTGGAGGATCCCAAGCTGTGGCGCGGCTGCGTCGAGACCGACCGGCTGAGCGGGCTCGATTACCTGACGGCGCCGCGCTACATGACCCGGGTCTCGCCCTATCTCGATTCCGACGCGCTGACGACCCTGCTGGCCGAGGCGCGGCGCGACTACGATTTGATCGTCATCGATTCGCCGCCGATCATGCGCGTCCCCGACGCCATGCTGCTGGCGCGCGGCGCCGATGCCGTGGCGATGGTCGTGTCCTGGCGCCGCACCCCGCGACGGCTGGTGCGCGAAGCCATGCGCCGCCTGTCCCTCGCCCCGGACCAGCCGGCCGGTATCGTCCTGACCCGGGTCCCGGACCGGGCCGCGGGCCAGGATTTCTATAGCGGGTATAGCCGGTAGCGGCGCGCGGGCCGTCCATGCACAGATCTTTCGCCGGAAAATCAGACGTTTATAGAAATATCCGTCATGGCTGGGCTCGTCCCTAGAGGCGCTAAGTTAGGGCGAGGTCGGGCGCCTAAACCCTCGCCCGCTTGGCGGGAGAGGGTGAGAAAAAGGGGTCAGAGTGAATTTCCCGCCACATCCTTTTCC
>Ga0302314_10016848_pt1 | contig 12313 bp, 10 predicted proteins | sample III_Palsa_N2_3_FD_200533 | JGI IMG/M metagenome (GOLD analysis project Ga0302314, IMG submission 200533) | Peat permafrost microbial communities from Stordalen Mire near Abisko, Sweden - III_Palsa_N2_3 | ecosystem: Environmental > Terrestrial > Soil > Palsa > Peat permafrost | place: Sweden...
CTTCTGGTCGAACTCGCCGAGGTCGAAGTAGTCGTATGGGTCGTAGCCCATGGATTTGTGGTCGGCGGCTTTCGAGACGGGTGGAAGCCAGAGGGCGTTGATGCCTGCTTTGCCGAGGTCTTCGACCTTTTCGGCGATGAAGTTCCACCAGGTGTGTTCCTGGTTGTCGAGCTTGGGGCAGTCCCAGTAGAAGGCTTGCATCATTACGGCCATGGCGGTTCGGTCTCCTGTGGGGTACTCCCCCCACCTGGTGTTTTTGTGCAAAGTCTTCGAACGAAGAGACTTAAGGGGTGACTTTGGTCTCGAGCAGCGAAAACTGCAGGTTTTTCTTTGCTTTCGTTCGCAAAGTCTTCGATCCACGGTGCTTAGCCGAGTGAACATAGATTGCCCCCTGATTAAATTCTAGTCTTCTTGAGGGGGGAACTATGCCAGTCGCTTAACGGTTTGCTCTCCGTAAGATGCAGGTTTTTGGGGGTTGACAGCATGAAGCGGTGGCTTCTTGGAGGTGGTGAATAGAATCAGGGTATTCGTGCGTGTCGCTCGAATTGAGGCTCTATGGAACTGCACGCTGCACCTTCACTTCTAGCGGAAGAGCGAACTGAATTGATGGGCGTCCGCATCAGCGCGGCTTTGCTCTTCATGCTGGGCTGTTGCTTTGGAGTGTGTGCTTTCGTTCTGGCAGGGTTTTGTGGGGTTGACGCGTATTTGATGTGGAAGGGGCGTCAAGCAGAGACCGCAGGATGGCATTTGGCGAGCTGGATGTTGATGGCGACGGCAGTGTGCGCCGGAGCGACGTATCTCTGCATCAAGGCCGCACTGGCGCTCTGGGAGGCACGCCGATGGGCAGCGTATGTGGCGATGTTTTTTGGTGTTCTGTTTCTCTGGTTCAGCGAGGATTTTGTCCACTACCTCCTTCATGTGGAGCGAACGACTGTGGACGATGGTTACGCAATTCTGAGCGCACCCTTTTTGCTGGCCGTTGGGCTTTGGTGGTGCATCTATCTGAATCTGCCCCATGTGCGGGCTTACTTCAGGCAGGATGCCGACGAATGATGGACGGACAAAGACGGATCGGCGGTGTGCCGTATGCGCGGGGGACGGGGTCGCCGGTGCGGACGGCGGCGACGGCGCTGGTGAGTTGGGGGAAGGCGACGCTGATCGATGCGGCGATTGTGGGCGTGCTTTGGCTGGTGGGGCTGGAGCTGATTCATGTGCCGTTTGCGCCGCTTTGGGCGGTGCTGGGTGGGGTGCTTGAGATTATTCCGACGTACGGCGGGATGGTGGCGCTGGTGGGGCCGGTGCTGGCCGTGGCGCTGAGCGGGCACGATGAGTGGCGGCTGGGGTTGGTGCTGGGGCTGTATGCGGTGATCGTGATTTTGGGGCAGCTGGTGATTGCGCCGTATGTGCTGCATCGGACGACGCGGGTGCCGTGGTGGGCGTCGCTATTTGGGCCGATTGTGCTGGGGATTGTGATTCCGTTCTGGGGCGTGTTGCTAGCTCCGCCGCTGCTGGCGGTGGTGTTTGCGTTTCGACGGACGCCGCCACCGCCGAGGCCGAGATACTAAGTGCGCCCTGCGCGGGCGGCGGTCACTTCGTGACGTGTATACCCGCTTCGCGTCGCTCCTCCCGTTGGTCGGCACAATCTTCGCCTGAAATGAAGTGCGCCCTGACCTTGGTGAAGGGCAGGGCGCGGGAACTCTTTAGGTTGGGGAGGGTGGAGTGCGGAAACGCTTAGGCGGAGGTGGAGAAGCGGGCGTTGGCCGAGAGGAGTGCCGAGGCCGCACCGGTGGAGCTTGAAGTGGAGCTGGTCTCGCCGAGGTCCTCATCGACGATGTCGGTGGAGAGGCCGAGCTGGGCGGCGATCTGCGCGGCGGAGTTGCCGGCTTCGGCCATCTTGCTGACTTCCTGGCCGGTGGTGGGTTTGGTTGCGGTCTTGGGTGTTGCAGTTGTCTCGTCTGCCTCGTACGGAGAAGACAGGTTCGAGAGGCCCGTTGCTGAAATAGACATGGTGTTCCTCCAAAGTGGACTAAACCGGGACGTCTATCGACAGAACGCGAGAGAAATTTCAGTACTTTCGTGCTTTTTCTTGTGGAAGACGAGCACGGAAGTGTCCTGCCGGACGGGCCCCGCTGCGCGCGGGGCGGTCACTTCGTGACATGTGATCCGCTTCGCGGTGGTGCTCCCGATGGTCGCAACAGAAGATTGTGCCGACCATCGGGAGGGGCGACGCGAAGCGGATCACGCACCACGAAGTGGTCGCCGCCCGCGCAGGGCGGTTTTCTGTTTTTAAGCGCCTAGTTTGTAGCGTGTTTCGGCGAGGCGGAAGAGAGGGCGCCAGACCAGGCGGTTCGTCGTGACGACCATCAGGGCCATCACGATGGTCGCCAGCAGCAGGACCGGGAATCGGCCCGCGTTGGTGGCTTCGGAGATGATCGCGCCAAGGCCGGTGGTCTGGAGAATCTGGCCCTTAATGGGGAAGTATTCGGCGATGATGCTGGCGTTCCAGGCCCCGCCGGACGCGGTGACGAGGCCAGTGACCAGGAAGGGGAAGATGCTGGGGAGGATGACCGTCTGCCAGCGCTGGAGCGTGCTGAAGCGGAAGAGGGTCGCGACTTCTTTGAGGTCGGAGGGGATGGCGATCGCTCCGGCGATGACGTTGAAGAGGATGTACCACTGGGTGCCGAGGAGCATGAGGGCGATGGAGCCGATGCCCATGCCGCCGCCGAACTCGACCAGCGCGAGGAGGAGGACGGGGAAGAGGGCGGTCGCGGGGACGGAGGCGGCGATCTGGGCCAGCGGCTGGGCGATGCGGGCGAGGCGTGGGTTCGAGCCAATGGCGACGCCGACAGGGACGGTCCAGGCGGTGGCGAGGACGAGCGCGAGATTGACGCGGAGGAAGGTGGCGAGCGCGCCGAGGACGATGTGGAGGTACTCGTGGCCGGGCAGGGGGCGGAGGAGGGCGAGTGCCTGGACGGCAGCGTAGAGGACGGCGATCCCGGCCAGGACGCCGACGATGATCTGGAGGACCAGGTTGCTGCGACGCGGGGTGGTAGGGGCGGTCTCGAGGTGGTGGATGCGGGCGAGACGGCGCCTGGCGAGGCGGGCGTAAAGGCTCTCGGCGAGCGGCATGAGGGTGTGGCGGCTGAGGCTGGCGAGGGCGCTCGAGTGGGTGAGGAGATGGAGGATGGGTGAGGTGATGCGCTTGCTGGACTCCACCTGCTCGAACTTGAACTTGTCGCTCCAGGCGATCAAGGGACGCCAGATGAGCTGGTCGGTGGCGACGATGATGAGGATCATGGTCGCGAGGCCCCAGATGATGGCGGGGGCATTGCCCTGGTCGGCGGCGGTCTGGAGGTAGGAGCCGAGGCCGGGGAGGCGGAAGTCGCGGGAGCCGAGGTGGAACATCTCGCAGGCCATGAGGAAGAACCAGGCTCCGGCGACGGACATGATGGAGTTCCAGATGAGGCCGATGGCGGCGTAGGGAAGCTCAAGCTGGAGGAGGCGCTGGGGGCGGGAGAAGCTGTAGATGCTGGTGGCTTCGAGGAGCTCCTTGGGGATGCTCTTGAGCGAGGAGTAGAAGCTGAAGGCCATGTTCCAGACGGAGCCGGTGAAGATGAGGACGATTGCGCCCATTTCGACGCCGAGCTGGCGGGTGGGAAAGAGGGCGATCATGGCGAGCATGACGGGCGGCAGGAAGCTGAGGACGGGGATCGATTGCAGGATGTCGAGGACTGCGATCATCAGCTTTTCGGCGCGGGGATTGTAGGCGGCGATGTAGCCGTAGCTGACGGCGAAGCAGAGGCTGAGGAGATACGCGAGGCCGATGCGGACGACCGAGTAGAAGGCGTAGAGCGGCAGCGCGTGCGGGCTGAGCGAGACGACCATCTGCGGCTCCGGGCGGCCAGCCCAGAACATGGCGATGCGGATGACGGCGTAGAAGCAGGCGAGGCCGATGAAGGCGATGCCGAGATCGAGGACGAAGGGCCAGCCGCGCTCGAGGACCTGAGTGCGGGCGAGGGTCTCCTTGGGCTGGAAGCGGGAGAAGCGGTCGGAGAGCGGCATCAGGCGTCGATCTCTTCTTCTGAGTGCGCTGCGATTTCGGCTTCGGCCTCGGGATGATGTTTGTCGGTTTCGATGAAGCGGCGGCGGGTGGCGTCGAAGTCGAAGAGTTCGGCGTAGCGGCCCCAGCTGATGGCGGTCTCGAGCTGGCGAAGGGTTTCGTCTTCGCTGAACTGCTCGTCGAGGACATCATGGAAGAACTCGTCGGGGACGGAGCGGTCGCTTTTGGCGTCGATGGCGCGGACGATCTGACGGAGCAGCAGCACGTTTTCGACGGCTGCGGCGCGGAAGATCTCTTTCTGGCGGAGGATCTCGGCGTTGGCGTACTCCGCGCCGAGCGGGGTGATGGCGACGTCGCCTTCGGTGACGTTGAGGAAGCCGAGGAGCTGGGCGGCGTCGACGATGGGGAGCAGGTCGTCGATTTCAAAGGCCAAATCGTCTGCGAGGCGGTAGATGTCGTCCTTGCCATTGTGGTCGATGAGGAACTCGAGCAGACCGGCGATGCCGCCGGGCCGGGCGTGGGGCAGCATCTGGTAGTGCATCTGGCGCTGGTCGCGGACGGGCTTGCCGGAGGGGGTAAGGGGCAGGCTGGGCGGCTGGGCGTCGGGCTGGGTGAGGACCTTGTAGATGTAGTCGACGAGCTGGGTGAAGGCGGGGGCTTTGCGGTCGCGGGGGTGGGCGAGCGAGACCTTGAAGTCGGTGCGGATGTGGCCGGGATTGCGGCCGAGCACGATGATGCGGTCGGCGAGCAGGACGGCTTCTTCGATATTGTGGGTGACGATGAAGATGGCCTGTGTGGGGATGGTCTTCTTCTGCCAGAGTTCGAGGAGTTCCGAGCGGAGGTTTTCGGCCGTCAGCACGTCCAGCGCGCTGAAGGGCTCGTCCATGAAGAGGACTTCGGGCTCGACGACCAGGGCGCGGGCGAAGCCGACGCGCTGGCGCATGCCGCCCGAAAGTTCTTTGGGATACGCCGTCTGGAAGCCGTCGAGACCAACGGTATCGAGGATCTTGAGCGAGAGGCGGCGGCGCTCGGCGGCCTCGATGCCACGGGCTTTGAGCGGGGCTTCGACGTTTTCGAGGACCGTCAGCCAGGGAAAGAGGGCAAAGCTCTGGAAGACGATCGAGACGTTGACGTTTGCGGTGGCGATGGGCTTGCCGTGCCAGAAAACCTCGCCCGCCGACGGGGTGGAGAGGCCGGTGAGCATGCGCATGAGGGTCGATTTGCCGGAGCCGGAGGGGCCGAGCAGGGCGACAATCTCGCCTGCGGCGATCGAGAGGTCGGTCGGGGAGATGACCTGGATACGGTTTTCACTGGGCTGCGCGTAGTATTTTTCGACGCGTTCTGCGCTTATGATGGCTGAGGTCATTTTTTGCTGTCTTTGTCTCTGGAGTCAGGATCAATTTGACGTCGTATGTGACCGTAACGTCAAAAAAAACAAGGTGCTGTGAGTTGGCTGTCTGCGGTCAGCGTATCATCAGAGGTAGCGCCATTTGTTGCAGTAGTGTTTCGTTCCAAAGTTTACCAAGCAGCACTTGTCGAAAAATCAGCCAAACAGCCTCCTGGGGATATTCGTTATGTCAGATTCAGTAACCGTGCCTGCGCCGAAATCAAAGGTTCTCGTAGCCGATGACGAGCAGGTGATTGCCAACACGCTCGCCATCATCCTCAACCAGGCCGGATTCGAAGCGCGTGCAGTGTACAGCGGCGAGAAGGCGATCGAGTCGCTCGATACCTTCCAGCCGGACATGTTGATCAGCGATGTAATTATGACGGGAATGACCGGGATCGAAGCCGCGATCGCGACCCGGGCGAAGATGCCGAACTGCAAGATCCTGCTGTTTTCGGGACAGGCGGCGACGGCGGACCTGCTCGAGAAGGCCCGGGCGGAGGGCCATGAGTTCGAGATTCTGGCAAAGCCCGTGCACCCGACGGATCTGCTGGCCAAGCTGCGCAGCTAAATCTCGGTGGAATTTTGACGGACGTCCTTTGGGGCGTCCGTTTTTCGTTTCCAAGCAAGTGCGCCCTGCGCGGGCGGCGGTCCCATCGTGACATGTGATCCGCTTCGCGATGGTGCTCCCGATGGTCGCAACGGGAGATTGTGCCGACCATCGGTCGGACTGCGCGAAGCCCAATACCGCACGAAGTGCCCTAGCTGTGCTCGTAGTGGAAGTGCAGCTCCTGCTCGCTGGCGACTGGAGCGCCGTTCATGAGCGCGGGCGTGTAGGACCACTGCCGGACCGTCGCGATAACGACGTTGTCGATGGCTGGGCCTAGGCCCTGGACCAGCGTGAGGTTTGCGATGTTGCCATTCTGGTCGATCACGGCGTCGAGGATGACGTCGCCGTGGGTGCCGTGCGGCAGGCTCGACAGATCAGGCTTGGGGTAGGGGAAGACCTTCTGGAGCGCGATGCTGATGTTGCCTTCGCCCTTGCCGCTGAGGGCCGCGTTGCTCGCGCCGACCTCCGAGCTGGGGGTTGAGGCTTCGAGAGGTTTCGGAGTGGGGAGCGGCGCGTGCGTGGTGGGTGTGCTGTGTGCCGCAGCCTGCTTCTTCAAGGGGGATTGGCTGACAGTGGTCGCGGTGCTGCCGGCGCTGTAGAAGGTGAGGTAGCTGACGCCTTTGGCGGTTCCGGGCAGGCGATACGGGATGATCCGGGCCGCGTGATGGAAGCTGACGAGGAGGGCGCTCAGGATGGCGGCGTGAGCGGCCGTGGAAATCAGTGTTCCCCGAAGTTGGAGGGGCTTCGCTCGATCGGCTGACGCGCTGAAGAGTGTTTCGTTGTCCATTTCGCCTCGAAATCGTAAGGAAGAAGCCAGGTTCGCGGGTTCAAGGGCGCGGTATGCGTAGTTTAGACGATTCGCGGCGGCGAAGGGCTAGGCGGCGCGGGCGCGCTCCTTGATCTTTTTCGCGGGAACACCGGCGTAGACGGTCCAGGGGGCGAGGTCGTGGGTGGCGACCGAGGCGAGGCCGAGGATCGCGCCTTCGCCGACGGTGACGCCGGGAGAGACGGAGGCACGGGCGCAGATCCAGGCGTAGGGGCCGATGGAGATGGTGTGGGCGATGAGCGGGAAGGCGGGGGAGTCGTAGTCATGGGTGGCTCCGCAGAGATAGGCGGATTGGGAGAGGATGGCGTGCGAGCCGAGGGCGATGGGCGCGGGATTGTAGATCTCGGCGTGGTCGGCGGCGGTGACCTGGTCGGCGCAGGTGAGGAGCCAGGGGGCCCAGACTTTGGACTTCGGGTAGAAGTGGCAGTTGGGGCCGAGGGTTGCGCCGAAGAGACGGAGAAGCAGCGCGCGCCAGGCGTGGAACGGGCGCGGAGAGGGGCGGTAGAGGATCGCCCAGACGACGTTCCAAGCGAGGCGGCGCAGGCGGTTGGAGAGCGGGAAGGCGGGGCGCAGGTACGGGTCTTGTGCCGGATCGTACGAGGCTGCGCGGGGGATTATGCGGGTAGTGTTTGTCGAGTATGGGGTCATGGTCGGTGGGGTGCTCTGGTACCGGGCCGGGGACTCTATGGAGTTACTGCGGTTTATGGGGCGTGGGTAACGGCGGCAAGGGCTTGGTGGAGGCCGCGCAGGTCGGCTTCGAAGTCCCATTGGCGAATGCGTGTGCGGGCGTTCTGGCCCATGCGTTTGGCTGCGCAGGGTGTTTCGAGGATCTGGCGGAGAGCGTTGGTGAGGGCTGGGATGTTGCCTGCGGGGAAGACGAGGCCTTCGACGCCGGGAGTGATGAGGTCAGGGTGGCAGCCGACCTCGTCCGAGACGATGACGGGGAGGGCGGCGGCCATGGCTTCGTTGACGACGAGGCCCCAGGGCTCGTGGCGCGAGGGCAGGACGAAGACGGTGGCGAGATCGAAGAAGCGGGGCAGCTCCGACTGGTTGCGGAAGCCGCAGAGGCGGATGCTGTGGATGCCGTGGGCGGCGGCTTCGTTGATGCGGGCTGCGAGGAGGGGGCGGTCTTCGCCGTCGCCGACGAAGAGGAGGTAGGGGTGGGGCTCGCGGTTGGGAGTGAGAGCGAGGTAGGCGTCAAGGAGGTCGACGGCTCGCTTGCGGGGCTGGAGTTTCGAGGCGAAGAGGATGACGGGACGGGTGGGGTCGAGGTGAAGCTCGACCTGGAGTTCGGTGCGGCGGATTGCGGCTTTGTTGGTAAGGGCTTCGAATGCGGCGTTGTCGACGGCGTACGGGATGGTCCACATCGGGAAGGTTGCGCCGAGGTAGTGGGCCCAATAAGCGCGGTTGAGCGTGCCGATGGGGAGGACGCCTGTGATGAGGGGCTTGATCGCGAGCAGGAAGAGTTTTTTGGCGATGAGCTTTGAGAGGCTTCGGGGACGGTCGTTCAGCCAGGACTCGGCGCGGAGCAGGACGGGGATGCCGAGGGCTTTGGCGGCGAGCATGGCTTGCAGCGCGTTGAGGCTGGCGTAGCCGTGAATCCAGAGGACGTCGAAGGCGGGTTTGTTGCCGCTACCCTTGAGGCGGGTGAAGAGGCCGTGGTTCAAGGGGCGGTGCGTGGTGGAGTTGCCGAAGATAGGGAGGAACTCGTGCTTGTAGCCGTCGGTGAGCGGGGTGTCCCAGGTGATGGGGACGCCGAAGCCTTGGTCTTTGTACGAGTGCAGGGAGAAGTCGGAGCTGAAGAAGACGGTGAGGTCGATCGAGGGATCCTGCGCGATGCGGCGGAGGAGTGGGGCTTGATATTGGATGGGGTGGCTGACGAGGTAGGCGAGTCGGATTGGGTTTCGGATGACGGCCTCCTCTGACGACACGTGCGATTTGTCCTGCCGGACGGGCGCCCTGCGCGGGCGGCGGTCACTTCGTGACTTTCGATCCGCTTTGCGTCGCTCCTCCCGTTGGTCGGCGCAGAATTTTGTTTGCGACCATCGGGAGTATCACGCGAAGCGATTACACACCACGAAGTGGTCGCCGCCCGCGCAGGGCGTCTTTACATCTTAATAATTGAAGGCGATCAGCATGACTGACGCCAGGTTGAGCAGCACGCTGAGACCGCCAGAGCTGAGCGCGGCCTTCATCGGGCTGGTGGGAAGAAAAAGAATGTCGTCGGGTTGGAGGATGGGGTCGGGGAGCTTGCCCAGCATTACCTGCTTGACGTCGACCTTGACCAGCGTGCGCTCGTGATCGACCGTGCGGATGATGCGGAGATCGTCGTAGCGCGCGTTGAAGAGCGCACCGCCTGCGAGCGAGGTGGCCTGCATGAGCGTGAGCGGGGAGTTCTGCGTGATGGGGATTGCGCCGGGGGCGCGGAACTGGCCAAGAAGATAGACGACGCCGACGCGCGCGAGAACGATCGTGTCGCCGGGATAGATGAGGATGTTGGCCTGCTGGCTGCGGAGCGGATCGGTGGGGAGGTCGACGACGATCGGTTCGTCGACGCCGGGACGGTTGACGGTGATGCGATGGCTGGCGGTGGGGGGAAGTCCCCCGGCGATGGCGAGGAGCTCGAGGAGATGGCGCTCGCCGGTGACGGGGATGACGGTGTGGGCTTCGCCTGCGACGGTGACGACCTGCGCGGAGGTCTCGGCGATCTCGAGGGTGATCTGCGGGTCGAGGTACATGCCTTCGGATTTGAGGCGCTGCTCGATGAGGTCTTCGGCCTGGCCGACGGTGAGATTCGCGACGGAGATGATGCCGATGAGCGGAAGCTGAATGGTGCCGTCGAGGTTGATGCGGACAATCGGGCCGTAGTCGGATGAGCCGTAGAGGTGGACGGTGACGAGGTCGCCGGGGGAGAGCTTGGCGGGTAGGAGGTGTGGACGGCTGGCGGTGTTTGGCGAGGAGCTAACGGGGCCGCCCAGTGAAGGCAGGGTGAGCGCCGGACCACTGAACTGGCTGTGGGCGGGGGATGGTTGAAGAATCAAGATCGCGGCGACGAGGACGAGCGCTGCGGCGCGCGGGCTTAGTCTGCGCAGGTCGAGGTGTAAGCGGACGAGATGATCGAGGCGGGTTGGATCGAGGCGGGTTGGATCGAGACAGGCCATCGCTAGGGCTTCCTCTCTGGACTCTTGTTGCTTCCGGCGGCCTGCGATTCAGAGGCTGGTGTGTCGAGCCCTCCGTAGTGGTAGCGGCCCTGGCCGTAGTAGCCCTGATACTCGGGGGAGTTGAGGTCGACGGCGTTGAGGACGATGCCGGTGATGGGGGCTCCGGCGCGGACGAGCACATCGCGGGCGCGGCGGACGACGTGCTTGCGCGAGGTGCCCTGGCGGACGACGAGCGCGACCGCGTCGACGTATCGCGCGAGCACGACGCCGTCGGTGACGGAGAGGATGGGCGGCGAGTCGATGACGACGTAGTCGTAGAGCTTGCCTGCCTGTTGGAGCAGGGCGCGCATGGTCTCGGAGCTGAGCAGCTCGGCGGGGAAGGGTGGGACGGGGCCGCTGCCGAGGATATCGAGATTAGGAACTTCAGGGACGCACTGGAGGGTCTCTTCAAACCCAGAGCCGCCGGTGAGCAGCGTGCTGAGGCCGACCTTGCCGCTGAGGCCGAAGCGGGGATGGACGTTGGGGCGGCGCAGGTCGGCGTCGATCAGCAGCACGCGGGTGTCGCCCTGGGCGAGCACGCAGGCCATGTTGGTGGCGATGGTCGTCTTGCCTTCGGACGGCGTGGAGCTGGTGAAGAGGATGAACTTCGGCGGCTTGCCGGTGGTCGAGAGCAGTAGCGAGGTGCGCAGCGAACGGAGGGCCTCGGTGAACTGCGATTTGGGCGAGGTGAGGGCGAGGATGTTCTTCTGGGCCGTGCTCAGGCTGGGGTTCTGGTCGGCTGCGCTGCGCTTGGTGCGCGGGATGATGGCGAGCGAGGGAAGCTGCGTCGCGGCTTCGATCTCCGCGATGCTGCGCAGGCCGGTGTCGAGGCTTTCAAGCAGGAAGGCGAGGATGATGCCGAGCAGGATGCTGATGCCCAGTATGGTGAGGACGATGGTGGTCTTGGGCTGCAGCGTGGGCGCGGCGGGTGGGCGGGCCTGGTCGACGACGTCGATCTCGAGGGACTCAAGGCCTGCTTCGACACCGGCGGTGCGAAGGCGTTGCAGCAGGCCCTCATAGAGCGTGCGGTTGGACTCGAACTCGCGCTGGCGCAGGGTGTATTCGACCATCTCGTCGCGCATCTTGTAGGCCTCGGCCTTCTGGCTTTCAAGGGCGGCAAGCGTCTGGTCCTGATTGGATTTTGCGATGATGAAATTCTCGTGCGCCTGGGCGAGCAGACGGGCCTGCTCGGTCTCCATCTCTTTCTGCAGCGACTCAACCTGGGCGCGCTGGCTCTTGACGTTGGGATGGTTGGGGCCGAGGGTGGACTGCTCCTGCGCGAGCGTGGCCCTGGCGCTGGCGATCTGCTCGCGCAGCACGGTGAGGACCTGCGGGCCGGAGCCGCGGTTGGGATCGACCGAGTCCTCGATGGAGTTGGGGTCCATGCCCTCCATCACGCGGTACTTGGATTCCGCAAGGATGCGCGCGATGCGAGCCTGCGCGGCGGCGACGGAGAGGTCTTCGAGCGTTGTGGTGTTCTCGTTCTGCTTGGGATCGAGGCCAAGCATGCCGAGGCGGCGCTGCAGGTCGAGCATCTGCTGCTGCGAGTGTTCGACATCGCGCTTGAGGTCGTCGAGCTGGCCGGAGAGCCACCTGGAGACGCGCTGGGTGGAGAGGTAGCGGGTCTCGTAGCTGCGCTGGATGTAGTCGGCGACGACCTTGTTGACGATGTCGGCGGAGAGCTCGGAGCCGAGCGAGGAGTAGCTGATGCGGATCAGGTCGGTCTTGGGGACGAGGGTGACGTGGAGCTGTTGGTGCAGTCGGCGGATGGTGCTCTCGCGGACAGATGGGTTGTCAAGCGACTGATAGGGCGGCTGGGTTTTGAGGCCGAGGAACTCGCGGTTGTTGGCGAGGTTCATCTCCCGCGCAACGGTCAGCATGAGGGTGTCGTTCTGGAGGATGACGACCTCGGCCGCCATTTTATTGGTGGGGTCGTTGTTCAGGGCCTGTGTGGGGTCGATCTTGAACTCGGAAGAGGCGCCACTGCGGACCTGGATCTCGGCGGAGGCGTTATAGAGCCTGGGCTGGCGGAAGGCGCGGTAGAGCCCCCAGGCGAGGCCGAGGAGTGCGCAGAGGATGAGAACGAGGCGGCGCTTGCGCAGGGTGATCAGCGCTTCGGAGAGACTGATATTGGCCGCTTGGGTCGCTTCGCTTAAATCGGCGGCTTCTATTTTAGGCCCAGACTGCTCTGCGGGTGGCGCCATCACGGGATTGTAGCCCAAACTTTCAA
>Ga0302314_10016849_pt1 | contig 12312 bp, 9 predicted proteins | sample III_Palsa_N2_3_FD_200533 | JGI IMG/M metagenome (GOLD analysis project Ga0302314, IMG submission 200533) | Peat permafrost microbial communities from Stordalen Mire near Abisko, Sweden - III_Palsa_N2_3 | ecosystem: Environmental > Terrestrial > Soil > Palsa > Peat permafrost | place: Sweden...
TGTTGTAGAAGTCGAAACCGGCGTCAAGGTCGGTGGTGTAGAGCTCGTGCCAACCGATGGTGCCGGGAGCGGGCGGCGCGGGACGCTCGGGGGTAGGCATGTTGGGGTTGCCGGTGAAAACCACAATGGCAGCGCCCTGCGGATCGGACATGACGGCGAAGCGAAGCATTCCAGGCACGTCAGTGGCGGGTCTCCACAGCTTGCCGCCGGCTTCGACGATCTTTTCGATGTGCGCATCGACATCGTCAACCGAGATATAGCCGACCCATGCGACGTGCCCTGGCATGCTCAGCATGCCGGCTATGCCTACATTGCCGATGTTGAACGTGGTGTACGGCGGACCGTCGCCGCCGGTCATCTCATGGGTGGTCCAGCCTACAACGTCGGAGTAGAACTTGCCAGCGGCATGGGTGTCGCTGGTCATCAGCTCGTACCAGCTGAACTTTCCTTTGGGGGTAAACATCGCGAGGGTTCTCCTTTTTGGCGGACGCGGCTGCGGATTAGGATAAGGCTCTGCGCAGAGATGGCAGGTGAATTGGATATCAATTTGTTCATTGGTCTGTCAATCGCCACCTGCGGTGGGGCAGACGCTCGCTCTTCGCTCGCACAGGGTTCGTGGTTGCCCACCCTTCGCAAAATGCTCGAAGGATGGGTTGGGGGGTCCCACGATCTGAGCCAGGGCCGGTTGGAGCGCGATCCTATCGCGTCCGGAGGATTGGGATTCGTGGAACCGCGGCAGTCGTGATTACGAGGCCGCATACCGCGCGGTGCATTTGCAGCTCGCTTTTGGCGCGCTCCATCTCGACGACGTCGTAGGCCTCGAATCTGCTGCTGGCGGTGCCATACAAAGAAGAACGAGCCCGGATGCACTCGGTGTTCCAACCCTCAAGAGTTCGCTCAAGACGCTTACAGACTGGGCAACCCATAACTTCCCCCTCCGGCCTTGGGCCAGACATGCGGTGATCGAGATAAAGCTGCTTTAGGGCTTCAGGATTTGAAGCTCGGCGCGGAACCAGTCCTGGGCATCGTTGCCGTGTTCGCTGCCGCGGCCCTCGTAGAGCTGGAATGCGCGTTCCCTGATTTTGTCTTGCGAAGCGCGGAGTTCCGGCGCTGCCGGCTTGCTGGCAGGCGAGGTTTTGACTTTTGACTGCTTTTGAGCTTTAGAAGCTATATTGGAGACGATCATCGGGGCCCTCACGGACTATGAAGGGCTAAGAGAAGGGGTGCTTCAGAGTAACTGCCTTAGTTCAGAGAGCCTGAAAGGGAGATATATAACTCATCCCTGACTTGAAGTTAGTCCTATTCATTAAGGGAGTCAAATGCTGGTTAGTCAAAGCAGTTGTGTTTGGCTGACGTTTTGGTGGATTGGCGGGCAAAGGCGAGGATCGCCTGACGCGGATCAACGATATTCTTATCAACCTGTTGGAGGCGGAGCGGCGAGCTGGGTCGGGGAGATGGGGCAATCGCCACGACCTCGTTTCGTTTATGGGAATCGCTTCTGAATGTCGGCGGCGATCACCTGGACGTATTTTTCGACTGCTACCACGGCGTCAACTGCTTCTTCGTCTCCGATGACCGCTATGTCGTAAAAGGCTTCATTGCGTTTGCGGCGCATGCGGTCGAAGAGGGCGAAGAGGGCGGCAAGCTTGGGATCGAGATGCTTCTGGGCAAACTCGATGATTGCAATGTGGTGGCCGAGTTGGACGCGAGGACGCTGGCCGTGGCTCAGCATTAAAGCCAGCGAGGCCTTCAGCATGGCTTGGTAGGCGGTTTGATAGGCTGTCTCTTCGTCGATTACGAGGTTCTTTCGGGCCGCAACGATCTTCTTCTGCGCATCAGCCAAAAACTGCCGCACCTGCTTGGGATCGATCTTCTGCGGCTTGGTGGTCGTCATGGGTGATTAACTCGATGCGTTTGCCGGACCAAATATCGGTTACGAATGGGTCGCGTTTTTGGAGGCGGCGCTTTAGTTCCTTTTGGGTGAGAACAGTGTAGTTGATTTCGCGGCGGAGGGTTTTCTCGGCTTTGCGGACTTCTGCGGCTAGCTCGGCCTGGTCGGGCTTGCCGACGATGAGCAGGTCGATGTCGCTGGCGGCGTCGGATTCCTTCTTTGCGAATGACCCGAAGATCCACGCGGAGCGGATGCCGGGGACGGCCTGGAGCGTGTGTTTGAGGGTGGGCTGAATGCCGACCGAGCCCTGGAGAAGGGCGAAGACGGGCTTCAAATATGGGTAGTCGCGATTGATGCTGTAGTAGAGCTGGCGGCCCTCGGTTTCCGAGCGGAGCAGGCCCTCCTGCGCAAGGCGGGCAAGCTCGCGGGAGACGTTGGTCGAGTCGGCTTCGAGCGTTGCGGCCAACTGGCGGACGTAGACGCGCGCGGTTCGGTTGACGTAGAAGAACGTCAGCAGCTTGCGGCGGAGCTCGGAGCGGAGGGAGATCATCGCAGTATTATTTTACTGCAATTGCAGTGTAATAATACTGCAGCGGTAGAATTTCCGCAGATTGTGATGTGTGCTATCCCAGGTCTCGGAAGCCAGCCCTGGGGTACCCGGCGGCGGGACTCCTCCCGTAGGGAGGGATGAGAATAGCCCAGGGTGAAACCCTGGGAGCAGGTTCATCATGGATTGCACCGCCCCATCGGGGCGGTATGATTGCCGCGGAGGCAGCTCCCGATGTCGCACACCTATTGTTCCGCGCTGTTTCATTGTGTTTTCTCGACCAAGGAGCGCCGAAAGGCGATTGCGCCGGAGCTACAGGAGCGGCTGTGGGCGTACATGGGAGGCATTGCACGGGAAAATGAAATGAAGGCTCTCGCGGTGGGAGGGATGGACGACCACGCTCATCTTCTGCTCTCGCTGCCATCGTCGGTGACAATTGCCGTGGCAATGCGGAAGATCAAGGGCGGGTCGTCGCTCTGGTTGCACGAGTCTTGCGGGCTGACTGGGTTCGAGTGGCAGCAGGGTTACGGGGCGTTCAGCATTGGCTGGTCGCAGGTGGATGCGACGGTCGCGTACATCGCCGGTCAGGAAGAGCACCATCTGAAGCGTGATTTCCAGGCGGAGTTTTTGGCGATTTTGAAGCAGCACCGGATGGAGTACGATGCGCGGTATGTGTGGGGATGATTCAGGCCGGCCCTACGGGACGGCGGGGATGTGGGGTGGACGGATTCCCCGGGTTTCACCCGGGGCTATTTTCGATGGCTCCCTCCGGGAGCGGGGCTTGCGGGGATGAGGTTTGTGCGATCCAGGTTTGGAAGCTGAGACCGGGGTGCCCAGTTTTGTGGTTGTCAGACATGGTCCACAAACCCCGGCCTGCGGCGTTCGGGAAGACTGTGATTCAATAGTAGAGATGGCTGTTCCCCGGAGAGCTACGGTGCGTGGGCGGGCGATTGCGGCTCGGCGGAAGGTGCGCGAGTATGCGATGGTGGCGCGGGCGCTTGCTTCGACTGCGCATCCGGTGCTGGCGCAGATTGTGCCGGCGCGGTTCTGTAACCTCTCATGCGGGTATTGCAATGAGTACGACAAGGTTTCTGAGCCGGTGCCGCTGGCAGAGATGCTGAGGCGCGTGGATCACCTGGGGCGGCTGGGGACGGCGATGATTGGCATCTCGGGCGGGGAGCCGCTGACGCATCCGGATTTGGATGAGATTATCCGGCGCATGCGGAAGACGGGGGCCATTGCGGGGATGATTACGAATGGCTATCTGCTCAACGTGGAGAGAATAGAGCGGCTGAACAAGGCTGGGCTCGATCACATGCAGATTTCGATTGATAACGTGATTCCGGACGAGATTTCTAAGAAGAGCTTGAAGGTGCTGGACAAGAAGCTCGAGATGCTGGCGGAGCATGCCGAGTTCCATGTGAATATCAACTCGGTGGTGGGCGGGGGGTTCAAGGACCCGAATGACGCGCTGACGATTGGGAAGCGGGCGCTGGAGCTGGGGTTTGAGTCGACGATCGGGATTATCCACGACGGGGATGGGCAACTGAAGCCGCTGAAGCCGGACGAGGCGCGGGTGTACTTCGAGATGACCAACCGGAAGAAGACCAACTACGCGCAGTTTGACAAGTTTCAGGAGGCCATCGCACAAGGCCGCGAGAATGATTGGCGGTGCCGGGCGGGGTCGCGGTATTTGTATATCTGCGAAAACGGCCTGGTGCATTATTGCTCGCAGCAGCGAGGGTATCCGGGGGTTCCGATCGCGGACTATACGACCGCGGATGTGAAGCGGGAGTTTTTGACGGCGAAAAGCTGCGCGCCGAATTGCACGATTGGGTGTGTGCATCGGATCAGCTACATCGACCACTGGCGGGCGCCGCAGACTAGCATGGTTTCGCCGGGAGCGGATGGGCTGGTGCAGATACATACTGGAGACTGAGGGCGGAGACAAAAGAGAAGCAACAGCAGGTCCTTCGACTGCGCTGAAGAACGCTTCGCTCAGGATGACAAGCCTTTTGTAATGTTGAAGATGACAGGATGTTAACGGCGGCTGCACCTCTGGGTGCGGCTTTTGCTTTTTGGGGGAGACTGCATCCTGTCTTAGCGGGGGATGAGCTGGAACTGCTGGATGGCTACTTTGGGGCCGGTGTCGTAGTTGGACTCGTCGGGGAGGAACATTACGGTGATCTGGTCGAAGGTGCGGAGTTTGGCGGATTCGGGGACCGGGAAGCGCAGGGTTTCAGCGGCGGGGGCGGACTTGACCGCGAAGGCGTCGTGCTGGCTGCTGGCGACGGGCTGCTGGCCGAGGTAGAGCTGATTGGCGGGCGCGGACGAGTGCGAGAGCAGCAAGGCGATGTTGATGGCGCCGGGGCGGTTGTCGCGGCTAAGGATGCCGACCTGGATCTCGCGGCAGCGGGCGAGGGGGATGGCGCTGCCCAGCGTCTGATGCGCTTCCATGACCAGCGGGACGAAGTTGTTGGATTGGATGTCGTGGACCAGAGGAGTGCCGTGCGCCTGGATTGCCGTGGGGCCGGGGCGCCGGTTGGGCGGCTGGAAGTACCAGTACTGGCCGTCGAAGCGGATGATGAGGGGCTTGGTTTCGCCGGGGGCTAGCAGCTGCGTGGGTTGCGGAAGCGGAGGCAGGATCTGCTTCTTCTCCGGGTCGGGCCAGAGGATGATGCTGTGATAGCCGGCGATGCCGTTGGCGGAGGGGCGAGTGGCGGCTTCGGCCTTTTCGTCGGCGACGTCGCTCTGCGCCGGGCCGGTGGCAAGTACGGCTTCACCGCGGATGCTGTGTCCTACCCCATGGAGCATGGCGAACAGCGTGACCAGGAAAGCCAGCGCGATGACGAAGGCAAGCCGGCAGGCGGCTCGCGTTGACTGTTTTCTTGCAGCGGCGGGGCCTGCGGGCTTTGCGTTTGGGGCTGTGGTCAAGGTCCACGCGAAGACGAATGCGCAGGCGGCGAGCAGGCCACTGCCATTGAGCATCCAGTAATTGAAGAGCTGGTAGCCGGCGACGTAGATGCAGGCAGCCAGGATGTAGCCGCGAAATTGGAATGGGTTTTTGCGCAGGGTGGCGGCGAAGAGAGGGTTGGGTTCGGCATCGGGGATGGGCGCGAGCGGAGGGAGAACGACGTCAGACGGGATGGCCTTGCGCAGGGCGAATGCGAGCAGGGTTGCGCCGAGAACGGCGACAGCGGCCGTGAAGGGCGAGTCTTGGCGGCTCAGCAGCACGGTCGCTGGCACCCATACCCATCCGGCTGCGCAGGCCAGCGCGATGATCGCGAAGGGCAAGGGAGGATTGGCGCTGAACGGAGACGCGGAGTTCTTCCAGTAGTACCAGGAACCGGCGGTGCCCGCGAGCGCCGCGACGACTACGAAGGCAAGCGCCCGGAGGCAGAGGGAAGTGAGCGTAGGCAAGTGTGCGGCGGGCAAGCGAAGAAATGTGAATACCGCCAGCAGACAGATGAGCAGGCCGGCGGATACGGCGAAGGCGAAAAAGCGCATGGGGCCGGGCTGCTGCGGGTCAGGGTTCACGGAGAGGCCGATTTTGGTGGGGGAGGGCATATGCAGGGATCGGCGAACCCTTTCGGATGATGGGGAAGCGCGGGGCGGCTTCTTGTAGGTTAGACACCGCTTGGGAGGTTTTTGAGCCGGATCGCGTGAATTTCGAGGGGGACACTTCACGTTCGCGGTTTCCCACCCTTTCGCGATGGAGCCGCGAAAGGACGGGGCACGGGAGGTTGTAGCGGGGACAGCGAATCCTGGGTCTCAGAATCGAGATCCTTCGACAGGCTCGGGACAGGCTCTGGGGCACCCAGATTAGGGGGTGGTCGAGACGGGAGTGATTTCGATGTAGTCGAGGGCGGCGGGGTCTCGGCCGTCGGGGGTGCCTTCGATGCGGATAAGGTCGCCGGGGTTGAGGGCGATGTTGGGGATGGTGCGGCGGGTGGAGTTGTCACCGTTGGGGCGGATTGAGGGAAGGATTGCGTCGGCTGGCCAATCTGCGGCGGGGTGGTTGTTGATCGCGAGTGTGAATTTGGCGGAGCCGCCTTGCAGGTCGAAGTATTGGACGGCGATGTTGTAACGGCCTGCGAGGCCGGTCCAGGTCCACTCGGCGGCGCAGGAGTGAATTTCCGCAGGGGCTAAAGCCCCGGACTCATTTCGGGATGCGTTCGGCACGACTGAAGTCGTGCCCTGACACAATACGGCCTTGCCGCGGCTAGCGTCTTCCCACGGAGTTATATCGATGACTTTGTAGCCGGTTAGGCGGGCGTCTTCGGCTTCTAAACGGCCGGGATAATGGCCGGCGCGGCCTTTCTCGTCGGGGATGCCGCTTAGCTTGAGGAAGTACTGGATCACGGCGTCGCGCCAGACTATGGCGTGGCCGGACTGGTAGACGAGGCGGGCGCGGACGTTTTCATAGAGGGCTGGATCGAGTTTGGTTTTGAGGGTGGCCCATTCGTCGACATAATTTGCGGCCTGGGCTGCGCCTTGGTAATGGCTGTCGTAGATGTACTGGATGACCGTTTTTCCGTCGTGGAGTTTGTAGGTATAGGGCTCGTGGTGGAAGAAGAGGAGCAGGTTGTCGGGGGTGGTGGCGGGGTCTTCGTAAATCTTTGCGACCCGAGGCGGGTATTGGCCGGTGAATCCAGAGCCAGTGGCTACGGTACGATCTTTGCCAACTCCCTTGGCGTCGGCGTCGTGCCACTGGCCCCAGCCGTTGCGCTCGCTGGACTCGATGTTGGGGCCGTAGTGGGAGCCGGTGATGTCGGTCAGCGTCTGCAGGCCGAGCGGGCCGGTGTATTGCTCGTAGGCGGGCCAGGACTCCATAAGCATTCTCAGGACGGTGGCGACGACCTGGGGATCGGAGCCGATGGACTGCTTGATCCATTCATCGGCGATTTGGGCGGGATCGAGGTCGGGGCCCCAGGCGAGCCGGCCAAAGGCGTAGAGATTGGCGAGGGCGAGCGGCGAGCCGAGCCAGTGGTCGCGGCCGATGCAGGCTACGCCTACGATTCCGCCTAGAGGTATTTCCGCAGGGGCTGAAGCCCCATCTAATCTTGAGCGGCTTGCGGCACGACTGAAGTCGTGCCTTGATACAGAGCTTCGAGATGCAGGGTTTGAAGCGGGCTCGTCCGCACGCTGCTGCTGTTGCGAGAGAAACTTGCCGGCCAATATCTCCTTTACGGGTGTGGATTGATTGTTGGCGCGGAGGTCGAAGTCTAGGACCTGCTTCCACATGGGGGCGAGGTAGACGAGATGGCGCTGCTGGCCGGTGTACTCCTGGGTGATCTGGACCTCCATGGCCTGGGCGGTGTGCTCAAGGCCGGAGAAGAGCGGCGAAACAGGCTCGCGGGCCTGGAAGTCGATGGGGCCCTCTTTGGTTTGGACAATGACGTTGGGGGCGAATTTGCCGTCGAGGGGATGGAAGATGTCGTATGCGGCGCGGGCGCGGTCGGCTTTGCGGTCGCGCCAGTCGAGGTGGTGGTTGTAGACGAAGCCGCGGTAGAGGACGATGCCTCCGTGGGGCGCGAGGGCGGCTGCGAGGGTGTTGGCGGCGTCGGCCGGGGTGCGGCCAAAGTTGGAGGGGCCGGGCTGGCCTTCGGTGTCGGCCTTGACGGTGAAGCCGGCGAAGTCAGGGATGAGGGCGTAAATCTCGTTGGCTTTGGCGGCCCACCAGGCTTTTACGGCGGGGTCGAGAGGATCGTATGTGGAGAGGCCGCCGATGGTTTGAGGGCTGGCGACGGAGACTGCGAGGGCGAGTTGGACTCCCCAGGGGCGGAGGGCGTCGGCAATGCGGGCTAGCTGCTTTAGGTGGGCTGAGTCGATGAGTTGTGGCGCGGCGTTGACGTTGTTTACGTTGAGGCCATTGATGCCGATGGAGGCTAGAAGGCGGGCGTATTCGGAGACGGGGGCGAGGTCTTCGCGGACGTTGCCATTTTCGAAGAAGATGCTGCGGCCTGCGTAGCCGCGCTCGATGGTGCCGTCGGGATTGTCCCACTCGTCTACCCAGCGGATGGGGAAGGTGGGGCTGGAGCGGAGGTCGAGGTGCGTGATGTCCCGGCCCGTGGCGAGGAGACGAAGCAGGGCGTAGGAACCGTAAAGGACACCGCGATCATCGGCGCCGGTGACTATGAGGTGATATTGGTTTTGGAGGTATGTTCGTCGGAGCCAATACCCATCACGCCCGAGGTCGCTGGGAATCGCCAACAAGGGAAAGGCATCATGCACCTCTTTTGCGGTTCCTATAACGGTTCGGGTAGTGACATTGCCGAGGGTCAGATACGACGCACCGAGTAAACTGCCTATCCCGGTTTCTAACTCCTTTCTTGCCGATTGCTCCAGAGAATTGCTGCCGAGGGATTGAACTCGGTAAGGGGTTGTCGCCTGCCCCTGATCACCGAAATAGCGCAGCCAAGCCTCGTCGGCGGTTTGGGCTGAGGCGCTTAGGCCGGTGGCCACCAGGGCGGCGATTACGAGGCCGCGCAATGGGTGTCGTCCGTTCCGCGGTCTCAAATTCGAGACCGGGGGCACCCATGAATGTGGCGATGTCGAGTTTGCGATTGCCGAGTTCATTCTTGCCTTCAGGGCTTCAACTGAGCTGCACACCGTTCTATCACTTGAGGGCGGGATGCACCTGCTGTGGTTCGCGGTTTCCCGCCCATTCGCCAAATTGCAAGAAGCAGGTTCTTCGACTCCGCTGCGCTCCGCTCAGAGTTACATGGATGAGGCACAGAGGATTGAGGTACTTTCTGCGTCGTTCATTTGCATTGCCAGTCAATGACGGCTTGGCGGAGGCCGCGGACGGCGTTGCATAGGTAGATGGCGTCGGCTTGGCGGAGGTCGTCGAGGGTCAGGACCTGCTCGCTTGCGCTGGGTTTGGATTCGAGGATGTGACGACGGTGAACGCCGGGGAGCAGGCCGCAGTGGATGGGCGGCGTGAGGAGACGGCCGTTTTTCTCGATGAAGATGTTGTGGATGGCGGCTTCGGTGACTTCGCTGCGTTCGTTCAGAAAGAGGACTTCGTCGTAGCCGGCTTCGATTGCGGCTTGGTGCGCTTGCGCATAGAGGGGGCGGTGGGTGGTTTTGTGGAAGTACATGGGGTCTTGCGGGTCGGTTCGTTCCGCGGCGATGCGGATGCGGAGGGGTTCGGTTGAGGTTGTATCGATTGGCTCGGACGTGATTTGCAGGGAGCCGTCGGGGTTGAGGAGTAGACGGACTTTGTGGGGCGTTTCTGTTTGAGGCGGCGGGTTAGCCTCCGCTTCGCGGGGATGGCAAGTTAGCGAGTTGGCGGGGGCTGGGGCGGATTGAGAGTTGTGGTCTCCCACCCATTCCGCTGAAAGGCGCGGAATGGATGGGGCACTTGGATTTTGGGCGAGTTCGGCAGCGTGAGATTCCAGGGCGGCTTTGGTTTGGGCGCGGTTGAAGGGGAAGGCGAAGTAGGCTGCTGAGTCTTCGAGGCGGTCGAGATGGAGCTCGATCAGCGGGTATTCGCCTTGCCAGAGGAGGGTTTCTATGAGCGAGAAGCTGTCCTGCGAGGGATGGGAGGGTGAGCGCGTCAGGAACTCGGCTTTCAGCAGGCACTCGCGCCACTCGTCCGCCGGCTTGGAGTCGATGACGACGCCGCTCCCTACCCCCATGCTGCCGCTCTCGCCATTGAGGACGAGCGTGCGGATGGCAACGTTGAAGATGGATTCTTCTCTCGAGAAAAAGCCGATTGCGCCTGTGTAGACGCCGCGAGGCTGCTGCTCGAGTTGGGAGATCAGTTGCATGGCCCGGATTTTTGGTGCGCCGGTGATGGAGCCGCAGGGGAAGAGTGCGCGGAAAATATCCTGAAATCCGGCTTCGGGGCCCAGCTCGCCGGTGATGGTGGAGGTCATCTGCCAGAGGGTGGGGTAGCGCTCGACGGCGAAGAGATCGCTGGCGCGGACGGAGCCAAAGGTGCAGAGGCGGCCCAGATCGTTGCGCAGCAGATCGACGATCATTACGTTTTCGGCGCGGTTTTTGGGGTCGTTGGCGAGCCAGTGGGCGTTGGTGCGGTCTGCGGAGGTGGTGAGGCCGCGGGGGGCAGTGCCTTTCATGGGGCGGGTGGTGATACGGCGGATGGGTTTATTGGTCTCCCACCCATGCGACGGAACTGCAAGAAGCAGGTTCTTCGACTCCGCTGCGCTCCGCTCAGAATGACAGCAATCAATTTTAGATTCGATTCGGAAGAAGAGCTCGGGCGAGAAGGAAAGGATTCGGTGGTTGGGATGGGTGTGAAGGAACGCGCCATAGGGGGCGGGTTGAAGGCTGCGCAGTCGCCGATAGAGGGCGGCGGAGCTGCCTGCGGCGTGGACCTGAATGGGAATGGTGAAGTTGAGCTGATAGACATCGCCGGCGCGGATGAAGGCGTGGATTTTCTCGATGCGCTGGGCGTATTGCTCTTCGGTCAGGTCGAGGGTGCAGTTGAGAACTGGGTCGGGGCCGGTGGGTGAGGGGTTTGGTGCCAGGGGTGGAAGGTTGTCCGCGAGGAAAGCGCCGGTTGCGTGGTCGAAGATGTGGGGGGAAAGGTAAATGCCGAACCAGGCCAGGGGTTGTTGCGGCGATTGACTGAAGGAAATGTTGGGCGCGGCCGTCGGCTCGAAGAATGCGCCACACTCGTAGCTGAAGTAGCCCGCGGCGTAGAGGCCGGAGGCAACGGCGCGCTCGATCTCGGAAAAAAGATACGGTAGTTCTTCGCGATGGTTGGCGATGAGCACGCGCAGAGGCGCAGTGAATAGGCGAGTCTGGGGAGTTTGACCGGAAGAGGAATCCGCCGGCGAAGGCGGCGAAGACTCCAGCAGGACGGTTGCCGGCGTGTGCTCGACCACGGCGTAGAGTTCCGCGGGAGCAGAGTGCCAGCGGGTCATTTGGGTTTACTGGACGGTAAACGCCAGCGTGGTGGTGTGCGTGGTGGCGGTCACGCCGTTACTGGACTGCGCGGTCACGTCCACGGTGTAGGTTCCAGCGGGCGTGGCGGAATTCAGTGGCGGCCCGTGGTGGTAATAGTCGTAGCGCGCGTTGCAGGCGGTGGTGCCGAGCAGGCTGACCAGCGCGACCAGGGCCAGCAGCGAGAGTCGGTGCAGCCATGGGCGACGGCGGAACGAAAAGGCCACGCCGCCGAGCGTGAGAGCGCCGGGCAGAAGAACGGCCAGGGCCAGGCCGTTAGAGCGCGGGCGATCCAGCGAGGCCGACGATGCCAGCTGCGTAATGACCAGCATGTTGCTGGTGAGAGGCGCAGTGGCGTTGGGCAGGATCTCCACATTTTCCGGCGTGAAGACGCAGGAAGACTCGTCGGGAAGGCCGGAGCAGGAGAGTGTGACGAACATGGGCGCTGTGAGCGCGGATGAGTTTACCGGAGCGACAGAGGCAACCACAGTTCCGGATTGCCCGGGCGTGAGGGTGAGCGTGGTTGGGGCTACGGAGATCTCGAAGTCGGGGGTGGTGGTGGCCTGGGCCTGGACGCTGGTGGCCGCGGAGACCGATGCGCGGTGGGAGGGGTCGCCGGAGTATGTTGCGGTGAGGGAGTGGTCGCCGGCCGCGAGGTCTATTACGAAGACTGCGTTGCCCCGCTCGTTCAGGGCTGCGCCGGCTAACGGACGACCGTGATCCAGCAGCGCGATGACGCCGTTGACCGGAATGCCGTTGTCGGAAGCGACTGCTACCGATACGGACGCCGTGGTTCGCCCGGCCTGGTCGTGGGTCTCCACGGAGAGCGTAGTCTGTGTGGCTGTGGCCTGCGCGGCAAATGCCAGTGCGGGCAGCCCCGAGGCCGCTACGGACAATGCCAAGGCGGTGCTCAATCCTGCAACCAATTCAAGCCGCAGACCGCGGCGGATCATACCTCTCA
>Ga0302314_10016851_pt1 | contig 12310 bp, 12 predicted proteins | sample III_Palsa_N2_3_FD_200533 | JGI IMG/M metagenome (GOLD analysis project Ga0302314, IMG submission 200533) | Peat permafrost microbial communities from Stordalen Mire near Abisko, Sweden - III_Palsa_N2_3 | ecosystem: Environmental > Terrestrial > Soil > Palsa > Peat permafrost | place: Sweden...
TCGCCCTCAGGATATTCAGGTGCTGCGCGGCGTTCAGCGCCTGCTGCACGACGAAGGATACACCATCAAGGGCGTACAGAAGCTGCACCGCGACCAGGGCCTGCGACGGCTGGTCGAGGTTGCCGGCGGCGGCGCGATGATCGACCTCGAACCAGAGTTGGACGCGCCGGCCAGTCCGCTGAGGTTTGACGGGCGTAGCCGTCTGGCGTCGGCCCTGAACGATCTGGAATCGGCGAAAGCCCGGCTTGACGGCCTGCTGCAGACCCACTGACGGCCCCACTGGCGGCCCCACTGGCGGCCCAGGCCGAAAGCTCCATTTTGCACATTGCGGCGGCGCGGGCGCCTGCATATAAGGGCGCTCCCTTGCGGGCGGAGCGTGGCGCAGCCTGGTAGCGCACTTGACTGGGGGTCAAGGGGTCGCAGGTTCGAATCCTGTCGCTCCGACCACACCTTGATGATGACGGCGATTATCCGCCTCGGTTCATCCAGGTCAGCAAAGGGATCAACGGCGCCCCCCACGCCGTGCCGGCGACGGCATAATAGATCAGCCGGATGAGCTGTTGATCGGGCAAGAGCGTGCCGATCGTGCTGACCAGCACGACATAAAACAGCAGGAAGAGCAGAATCCCCACGCTGCCGATCGCCTTGCGCGTACGGGGTCCCATGATGCGTCCTTCAGCCAATTTTCCGTTAGCCCGAGGGCCGCGCCTGACTTACCAGCCTTACCCGCGTCTGCGGAAGAGGCCGAAGACGGCGAGCAGCAGAACGGCGACCAGGGTCGAGAGCATCAGGCTGGTTCCAAGCCCCGGCAGGATATGAAGGTCGAACTGGCGCGCAACGAGAGCGCCGATGATCGAGCCGCTGACGCCAATCAGAATATCCACCGGCAGGCTACGCCGCCGGTTAAACACCAAATTCGCGATCCAGCCGGCCAGGCCGCCGATAATGATCGTCCCCAAATATCCCAGACCACTCATTTTCAGTCCCCGCTCTTGCCCTTGGTCGTCCGAGCGCTTCCTGAAACTTTGCAGGTGAACGGAACCTGACATAAGAGCGGCCAGATTGTCGCACGAGAATGGACCCGCCGACATTTGAGGTTTAGCGCTGCGCCGACTGTCAGTTTCTATCCGTGTCCGGGCTCGTATTTCGCATCCATGACCTCCTTTCTCAGATCCGACCGATCGCGCCCGGTAGCGATCTGGCTGTTCGCCATCGCCTTTGTCGTCCTGTGCATGGTGATCCTCGGCGGTATGACCCGTCTGACCGGCTCGGGCCTGTCGATCACCGAATGGAAGCCGATCTACGGGGTCATTCCGCCGTTGTCGCAGAAGGCGTGGCTGGCGGAGTTCGTCAACTACCAGCGCATCCCCCAATATCAGCTGATCAATCGCGGCATGAGCCTGGAAGCCTTCAAGGGAATCTACTGGTGGGAGTGGGCGCACCGGCTGCTGGGGCGCCTGCTGGGGGTGGTCTTCTTTGTGCCCTTCGTGATCTTCATCGCCCTGCGCCGGCTGCCGACGCGGCTGATCTGGCGCTGCGTGGTGCTGTTCGTGCTGGGCGGACTGCAGGGGCTGGTCGGCTGGTGGATGGTCTCCAGCGGGTTGGAGGTGAGGGTGAGCGTCGCGCCGGAACGGCTGGCGACCCACCTGGGCCTCGCCCTGATCCTCTATGTGGCGCTGATCTGGACAGCCTGCGAAGCCTGGAAAGGCGCGCCGAGACCCAGCTACCAGCCGCGCTGGGCCATGGCGGCGATCGGCTTGGTGGTGCTGGTCTATATCCAGAGTCTGCTCGGCGCCCTGGTCGCCGGCAACCAGGCGGGCCTGATCTACAACGACTGGCCGCTGATGGCCGGCCAGATTTTTCCGAAGGCCTATGTCAGTGGCGGCGGGGTGGTTCACAGCCTGATCCACAGCCAGGCGGCTGTGCAGTTCAATCATCGGCTCGTGGCCTACATCCTGTTCGCCGCATCGCTGGGGTTCGCCGTCGCGGCCTACCGGGCGCCGATGCTGGCGCGCCGCACCCGCGACCTGTTCGTGGCCCTGGCGGTGCTCGTAACCCTGCAGGCCAGTCTCGGAATCATCACTCTGATGAGCCATGCCCCCTTGCTCCTGAGCGCGCTGCATCAGACCGGCGCCGCGATCGTCCTGGCCTGCGCGACAATGCTGGCGTGGCGGAGCCAGCGGGCCTAAAACCGGGCTGCGGGATTTGTTGCGGTATCATGATACCGTTCTCGAAAATCGCTTGCGACATAACGGCTTGCGTGGGGGTTTGAGGCGGAATTTCGCGTTGACAGGGGACTGGGTCGCCTGTATCGCCCCGCCCTCATGCCGCGTGGAGCCTCTCGTGCTTCGCGCCAGCCAACGGACTTATAGATACGCCATGAACACCAAGACCACGGTCGCGCTGAAGCCGGCGGATGTCGAGAAGAAGTGGGTCGTGATTGACGCCAAGGACGCCGTCGTCGGCCGTCTGGCGACTTTCATCGCCATGCGCCTTCGCGGCAAGCATCGCCCTGACTACACCCCCAACGTCGACTGCGGCGACTATGTCGTTGTGATCAACGCCGCCGAGGTGAAGTTCACCGGCCGCAAGCTGGAAAAGAAGATCTACTACCACCACACCGGTTATCCGGGTGGCGTGAAGGAACGCACCGCCGGGCAGATCCTGGTCGGCCGCTTCCCCGAGCGCATCCTGGAAAAGGCCGTCGAGCGCATGCTGCCGAAGGAAAGCCCTCTGGCCCGCTCGCAGATGACCCACCTGCGCATCTTCAACGGCGCCGAACACACCCATCAAGCCCAGAGCCCTGAAGTCATCGACTTCAAGGCGATGAACAGCAAAAACGTCCGGAGCCTCTAAATCATGGCCGAAGGTCTTGAGGCTCTGCAGAGCCTGTCTTCCAACCCCAACGTCGACACCGCGCCGAAAGAGCCGCAGATCGACGCCCAGGGCCGCGCCTATGCCACCGGCAAGCGCAAGAACGCCATCGCCCGCGTCTGGATCAAACCGGGCAAAGGCGTGATCACGGTCAACGGCCGCGATCAGGAAATCTACTTCGCCCGCCCCGTGCTGCGCATGATGATCGCCCAGCCGCTGCAGGTGGCCGGCCGCGAAGGCCAGTTCGACGTGATCGTCTCGGTGCAAGGCTCCGGCCTGTCCGGCCAGGCCGGCGCGGTGCGTCACGGCCTGTCCAAGGCGCTGACCTATTACGAGCCCGGCCTGCGCGCCGTGCTGAAGCCGCATGGCTTCCTGACCCGCGACAGCCGCGTCGTCGAGCGTAAGAAGTACGGCAAGGCCAAGGCCCGCCGGAGCTTCCAGTTCTCGAAGCGCTAGACGCGTCTCAGACACGTGTCTTCAAGGAGCGCTTCGGGCAACCGGAGCGCTCTTTTGGTTATGCGGCCGCCTTTGGCGCGCGGATATTTTCCGCCTTCAGACGCTCATGTAGAAGCATTCGCGAAAGGGGATGCAGCGCGGCAAGATCAATTTGAGAAAGCCGCCGCTTTCCAAGCCGTCCATCTACGACAGCGAGGGTCTGGACCAGAGGATCACTGTCATGGAGCGCATCTTCGATAGTAAGCGAGTGTACAAAATCCCAACACGCCTGGTAGGCGTCCTGACGGCTCAATTCGCCGTAAGACGCAAATTGATCCGAGTACATCTTATTGTGATGTTCGGGTGGTTGGCCCATCTCCCGATTCCAATAGGCGCGGGTGCAGAAATTGGCGACCACGATCTTGTCGAGCGTTAGCCAAGCATGACCACAACTGCAGGCCCGTACGCTGCGCTGTTGATAGCGAGCCGCTTCTCTAGGGACTTTGCGAAGCCACGCTCTACTAACTGTTTCAGCTTGGTCCAGCGCATACGCAACCGTAGCTTATAATCTGAGGTTTTTCCATGTTGCCTAAGGTTTTCATCGATGGCGAGGCGGGCACCACGGGGCTGCAGATCCACGCGCGCCTGAAGGATCGCCGCGACATCGACCTGATCTCCATCGATCCGGCGCGTCGGAAAGACCCGGCCGCGCGGGCGGAGATGCTGAACGGCGCCGATCTGGTGGTCCTCTGCCTGCCAGACGAGGCCGCGCGTGAGGCCGTGAGCCTGATCCACAATCCCGACGTCAAGGTGATCGACGCCTCGACCGCGCACCGCATCGCGCCGGACTGGGTGTTCGGGTTTCCGGAAATGGACGCGGGGCAGCGCGAGGCGATCGCGTCGGCGTCTCGGGTAAGCAATCCGGGCTGTTGGTCGACCGGGGCCATCGCCCTGCTGCTGCCTCTGGTGCGCGCAGGCCTCTTGCCAGCCGACTGGCCGGTCTCCATCCATGGGGTGTCCGGCTATTCCGGCGGCGGCAAGGCGATGATCGCCGAGTTCGAGAACGAGGCCGATCCGACCTACACGCACGCGCCATACCGGATCTACGCCACCAGTCTGGAACACAAACACATCCCGGAGATCGTCGCCCGCGCGGGCCTTGGCCGCCGGCCGATCTTCTCGCCGGCGGTGGGACGTTTTCTGAAAGGCATGATCGTCGAGGTTCCTCTGGCCCTTGAAGCCCTGCCTGGCGCGCCGACCTTGAACGACGTCCACGCGAACTTGGCGAAGGCCTATTTGGACCAGCGGTTTGTCGAGGTGGCGTCACCTGCTGAAACGGCGACGGTCAGGACGCTGGATCCGGAGGGGCTGAACGGGACCAACCTGATGCGGCTCTTTGTGTTCGGGAATGCGGCCCACGGCCAGGCCCGTCTCGTCGCCATGCTGGACAACCTGGGCAAGGGCGCGTCGGGGGCGGCGGTGCAGAACATGAATTTGATGCTTGGTCTGCCGGAAGCAGCGGGCCTGTAAAAACGGTTGAAACCAACGACCCTCGCGGTGCGTAGTAAAGAGCATGACCCAGACCCTGCACACCCCCCACCGCCGCACCTTCCTCTTCACTGGCGCCGCGCTTGGCCTAGCCGCCGCCGCGCCCGCATTCGCCCAGGAGCAGCGCGCCTTTGCCGGTGCGCCGCAGCGCAAGATCACCGACGCGGAATGGCGCAAGATGCTGCCGCCAAATTCCTATGCCGTGTTGCGGCAGGAGGCCACGGAGCAGCCCTTTACCAGCCCGCTCCTGAACGAGCATCGCAAGGGTGTGTTCGCCTGCCTTGGCTGCGGGCTTCCGCTGTTCAACTCCGAATGGAAATACGATTCCCATACCGGCTGGCCGAGCTTTTTTGACGTCATCAAGGCCAACCTGGGCACAAAGCGCGATTTCAAGATCATCGAGGAGCGGACAGAGTATCACTGCGCCCGCTGCCTCGGTCACCAGGGTCATGTGTTCGACGACGGCCCCAAGCCTACTGGGCTGCGCTACTGCAACAACGGTGTGGCGTTGAAGTTCGTCCCGGCCTGAGGCTACGGGCCTTCATAGGCCGCATCGACTCCTTCGCCGATCGGCGCCTCGTTCATGGCATTGCGAACCGCGTCAGCGACGCAGTCGCCATCGTCGGAATCCAGCACATCGTAGTGACGATCGAGGCTGTCGCAGGCGTCATGGGCAGCCCGGACGACCCGGTAGTGCAACTGCCTGACGCCCCAGTCCGTGTTGAGGTCCAGGTCATCGAAGCGGACGCGCCGCGACGCCGATATGCGTTCGATCGGCGCACCTGTGGCGGGATCGACTTCGCGGCGGTGGTGGTGGTAGGGCGCGATGATGATGACTTCGCCAACCGTCGATTCAGGCGCCGCATAGGGTGGCGGTGTGTAATAGCCGTTGTAAGCGGGAGGCGCGTAAGCCTCATCGGCCGGTGGCTGACCATAAGCCGGCGCAGGCGGATAGTAGCCCGGCGCGGGATGATCGTAGCCATAGGGCGGGTCGTCGGCATACTGAGCCTGGGCCGGCGCGCTACCGAACGCCAGAGACAAGCCCGCGGCGGCGACGGCGGAAAGCGACAAGCGAGCGAACGGCATAACATCTCTCCTATGCGCTATCGCCGATTTCCGTCGGCAGGCGCATCGTGGGTATCCACGGAGAGAACGTTAACCATTAGGGCCGGTTCCCAGGGCGTATTGGCATCAGCCTGAATCGCTCCCACGAAGGGGGTCGAGGCGTATACGCCGAGGGTCGACCCGCAGGGTTGACTGAGGGGGCCTGGTCGCTACTGCGGCGGTTCAGGTAAGTCCACATCGTTATCGGCATCGCTGCTACGCAAATAAGCCAGCGTAGCGGTTAGGCCCCCTCAGTCCCTTCGGGACAGCTCCCCCTTCGTGGGAGCGATTCAAGAGGCATCGTTCAAACTAAACCCAATACGCCCCAGGGCGGAGTTCAAGTCCGGATCAGGATCGCACCTTCACGAAGCTGCCGGGCGCGTCTTCCAATGGCTTCAGCGGACCCTTGGCGGGGTCGCGGGCGGGGACCATGCCGCCAGAGCGTTCGCTGAGCCAGGCGGCCCAATCGTTCCACCAGGAACCGGGATGCTCTTCGGCGCCGGCAATCCATTCCTCGGCGGTCGCGGGCAGGGTCTTGTTGGTCCAGTGCTGATATTTCTTCGCCACGGGCGCATTGATCACCCCGGCGATATGGCCGGAGCCGGCCATCATGAAGGTGGTCGGACCGCCGAACAGTTTGGCGCCGCGATAGACCGACCGGAACGGGGCGATATGGTCTTCCTTGCTGGACTGGACATAGACCGGGATCTTGACCTTGCCGAGATCAAGTGTTTCGCCGCCGAGGCGCAGCTGCCGCTTGGCCAGTTTGTTTTCCTTATAGAATTCTCGCAGGTAGAACAGGTGCAGGGTTTTTGGCATGCGGGTCTGATCGCCGTTCCAGAACAGCAGGTCGAACGGCTTCGGCTCCTTGCCGATCAGATAGTTGTTCACGAAAAACGACCAGATCAGGTCATTGGCGCGCAAGGCGTTGAAGGTGTCGGCCATGGCCTTGCCCGACAGGACCCCGCCCTCGGCGTCCATCTGCTTTTCCACATCGTCCAGCCAGGCGTCATCGGTGAACAGCAGCAGGTCCCCGGCCTCGCTGAAATCCTGCTGGGCGGCGAAGAAGGTGGCCGAGGCGATCCGCTTCTCGCCCTTGGCCGCCATATAAGCGAGGGTGCAGGAGAGCAGGGTGCCGCCGATGCAGTAGCCGACCGTGTTCACCCGCTCTGTGCCGCACTGGACCATCACCGCCTGGCTGGCGGCATAGACCCCGTCGATCATGTAGTCTTCGAAGGTGCGGGTCGACAGCGCCTGGTCGGGATTGACCCAGGAGGTGACGAACACCGTGAACCCCTGGGCGGTCAGCCAGCGGATCATCGAATTCTCGGGCCGCAGGTCCAGGATGTAGAATTTGTTGATCCAGGGCGGGAAGATCAGCAGCGGGATTTCGTGCACCTGTTTGGTGGTCGGCGAGAACTGCAACAGCTGGATCAGCTCGTTCTGAAACACCACCTTGCCCGGCGCGGTGGCGACATTCTCACCCACCTTGAACTGGGCGGAGTCAGTCTGACTGATTGAAAGCTGGCCGGCGCCGCGCTCGAGATCGGCGGCGAAATTCTCCATGCCCTTCACCAGGCTTTCGCCGTTGCTTTCGGCGATGGCGCGCAGGGCCTCGGGATTGGAGATCAGGAAGTTGGACGGCGAAAAGGCGTCGGTGAGCATCTTCATGAAGAACTCGACCCTCCGCTTGGTCAGGGGCTCGACCCCTTCGACTTCGCCGACAAGGTCGTTCAGCCAGTTGGCGGTGAGCAGGTAGGACTGCTTCATCACGTCGAACATGGGATTGCTGGACCAGGCCGGGTCCAGGAACCGCTTGTCGCCCTTGATCGGCGCCACGATCGCCTCGGACGCCTCGCCGGTCATGCGCTTGGTGGTGGCTTGCCACAGGTCCATGTAGCGGGTGAACAGATCGGCCTGCGCCCGCATCATCCGATCCGGCTGGGCGGCCAGCTTGCTCATCACTTCGGTCAACGCCGGCGCGACGTGGAAGGGATCGGGTGAAAGGGCCGCCGGGCGGTCGGCCTGGCGCAAGGCCGCCTCCGCCAGCGCGCCCTGGGCGGTCATCGCCGCGCGCGCCAGATTGACCGACAGGGTCTCCAGCATCTGCCGCTGAGCGCCGTTCAGAGCGCCGAACTCGCCAAAGGACTTGGAGGCCGTGGGTTCGGCGTGGGGCTGGGCGTCGCCCCGGGGCGACGCCGGTTCCGGCTTCGCTTTGGGCGGCGACTTGGGCGTGGCCGACGGCGCCTTGGCTACGGCGCTCGCCGGGGACGTTTTGCGGCGTTTGGGCGCGGCGGGACGCTCGTCGATGCTCATCGTCGTCTCTCCCTGGTGACGCGCCGGATCGTACATTGCGATCCGCGCCCTTTTGTTGACTCGCATCATCGCATAAGACGAGGTCTGATTTGAATGGCGAGCTTTCAAGTCCCTATGCGCAACCTAACGATCTTGCTGGACACCCGATCCCGTCTCTGCGCTGGCCTTGTCCTGGCCGTGCTGCTGAGCGGCTGCATGACCGGCCCGAAGAGTCCCTTTGCCCTGGGCGGAGTCGATCCGACATCGCCGGTGGCGGCGGAGGTTCGCGCGGCGTCGGCCAGTCCCGGCCCCTATCCGCGCTTCACCGAAATTCCCGCCAGGCCCAAGGACGTGCGCACCGCCCAGGCCTGGCGCGCGGCTGTGCTCGATGAGGGAACCCTGAAGAGCGACACCGAGAAAGAGGCCGCGGCGATCCCCTTCACCCTGAAGGGCACCGAAGCCTGGGCCGCCAACACCCACGCCCGCGTTCTGCCGCAGTTCTCGCAGCAGGCGCCGGCCAATGAGCGGGCCCAGGCCGAAGCCTTCGCCGCAGGGGCCGCAAAGCGAGCTACACCGCCTCCGACGCCGAACTAGGCGACGGAGGCGAAATTTCATGCTCCGCTCGCTGGATCGGGCGCCCGCCGGGCGCTATCCATGCGCCCGCCCACATCGTTTCGAAAGCGGCCCCACATTGAAGGGGCCTTGGCCATGACTCCAGATTTCCACCGCATCCGGCGCCTCCCTCCCTATGTGTTTGAGGAGGTCAATCGCATCAAGGCTCGGCTACGCGCCGAGGGTGTCGACATCATCGACTTCGGGATGGGCAATCCCGACATGCCGACGCCGAAACACATTGTCGACAAGCTGGTCGAGACCGCCCGCGATCCCAAGGCCGGGCGCTATTCCGCCTCCAAGGGCATCGTCGGCCTGCGCCGCGCCATGGCCAACTATTACGATCGCCGTTTCGGGGTGAAGCTGAACCCGGACACCGAGGTGATCGCCACCCTGGGATCAAAGGAGGGGTTTGCCAACCTCGCCCAGGCCCTGACCGCGCCGGGCGACGTCATCATCTGCCCCAACCCCGCCTATCCGATCCACGCCTATGGCTTCATCATCGCCGGCGGGGTGATCCGCCATGTGCCGGCGCTTTCGCCGGAGGAATATCTGTCCGGCATCAGCCGGGCGGTGAAGAATTCCGCGCCGCCGCCCAGCGTGCTGATCGTCAGCTACCCGTCGAATCCCACCGCCCAATGGGTCGACCTGGACTTCTACAAGGAGGTGGTGGCGCTGGCGAAAAAGCACGAGATGCTGGTGCTGTCCGACGTCGCCTATTCGGAAATCTACTTCGACGACAATCCGCCGCCGTCGATCCTGCAGGTGGACGGCGCCAAGGACATCGCCGTCGAGGTCAACTCCCTGTCGAAGACCTACGCCATGGCCGGCTGGCGGGTCGGGATGGTGGTCGGCAATGCGCGGATGTGCGCGGCGCTGGCGCGGGTGAAATCCTACCTCGACTACGGCGCCTATACGCCGATCCAGGTGGCGGCGGCCGCGGCGCTGAACGGACCGCAGGACTGCGTCGACGAGATTCGCGCCATCTACAAGTCGCGCCGGGACGTGCTGGTCACCTCCATGCGGCGCGCGGGGTGGGAGATTCCCGCGCCGTCGGCCTCGATGTTCGCCTGGGTGCCGATCCCGGAAGAATTCCGCGAGGCCGGCTCCATGCTGTTCGCCAAACTGCTCATCGAGGAAGCCGGCGTCGCCGTCTCGCCCGGCGTGGCGTTCGGGGAGCACGGCGAAGGCTATGTCCGCATCGGCCTGGTGGAGAACGAGCATCGCATCCGCCAGGCCGCGCGCAACGTGAAGAAATTTCTGCAGCAGTCCGGCCAGATCCTCAGCCGCGTCCGCGAACCTGAGTTGGCGGAGTAGTCGGCATGTCGGAGAAGCTCTGGCGGGTCGGCGTCGCCGGCCTCGGCACGGTCGGCGGTGGGCTGGTCAAGTTCCTGGCTGAGGCGCCGCGATTCGCGCCGACCGGCGACAGGGCGGCGGTCACCGCCGTCAGCGCTCGTTCGCGGAACAGCAGCCGGGGCTTCGACGTCTCCACTTATCGCTGGTTCGACGACCCCGTCGCCCTGGCCAGCGATCCCGATGTGGACATCTTCGTCGAATTGATCGGCGGCTCGGAGGGGCCGGCCAAGGCGGCGGTCGAGGCTGCGCTGGCGCTCGGCAAGCCCGTCGTCACCGCCAACAAGGCGCTGATCGCCGTGCATGGCGCGGAATTGGCGAAGCTTGCCGAAGCTCACCATGCGCCCCTGCTATTCGAGGCGGCGGTGATGGGTGGCACCCCAGCGGTGAAGATGCTGCGCGAAGCCATGGTCGGCGACGACGTCAAGGCAGTGTCCGGCATCCTCAACGGCACCTGCAACTACATCCTCACCGAGATGGAGGCCGGCTCGCGCCCCTTCGCCGAAGTTCTGAAAGAGGCGCAGCAGCTGGGTTACGCCGAGGCCGATCCGACCACGGACGTGGGTGGTTTCGATGCGGCGCATAAGATCACCATCCTGGCGGCCCTGGCCTTCAACCGCGCGCCCAACTTCGCCGCCGCGGAGATCGAAGGGATCGAGCGGGTTGAGCTGCTAGACATCAAATTGGCCCGTGACCTGGGCTATCGCATCCGCCTGGTCGCCTCGGCGGCGCGGGCGGACGGCGGCGTCTCGGTGCGGGTGCACCCGGCGCTGGCGCCCCTGGGTCATCCCCTGGCCGAGACCAAGGGTTCGCTCAACGCCCTGTTCATCGAAGGCCGGCGCATCGGCCGCATCTTCATTCAAGGCCCAGGCGCTGGCGAGGGACCCACGGCCGCCGCGGTCGCCGCCGACATCGCCGACGTCATGACCGGCGCCAAGCGTCCGGTGTTTCAGTCTCCCGCTACCGGCCTCGAACCTTTCACCGGCGTCGACGCAGCCCACACCACAGGCAAGGCCTATCTCAGGTTGCTGGTGAAGGATGAGCCCGGCGTCATCGCGGCGGTGTCTGAAACCCTCGCCGAGGTCGGTGTTTCCATCGAAAGCTTCCTGCAAAAGCCCGTGGAAGACGCCGGCGGCGTGCCGATCGTGCTGATTACCCACGCCACGCCGGAGTCTGCCCTGGCCGAAGCAGTCAGCCGTATCGCCCGGCTCCCGGTTGTGCTTGAAGAGCCGCGAATGCTGCGCATCGCGCGCGTGTGAGAATCCCTCGATAATAATAAGCTTAGGGCAGGAGAGCCTGATGAGTTCTACCGATCTGGATCGCAGCCTTGTGCTGGAAGCGGTCCGCGTCACCGAGGCGGCGGCGATCGCCGCCTGGGCGCTCGCCGGACGGGGCGATGAGAAGGCCGCCGACCAGGCGGCTGTCGATGGCATGCGCACCGCGCTGAACACCCTGAACATCGATGGCGAGATCGTCATCGGCGAGGGCGAGCGCGACGAAGCGCCGATGCTCTACATCGGTGAGAAGGTCGGCAAGGGTAACGGCCCCGCCATCGACATCGCCCTGGACCCGCTCGAAGGCACGACGCTGACCGCCAAGGCCATGGCCAACGCCCTGGCCGTGATGGCCTGGGCGCCCAAGGGCACGCTGCTGAACGCCCCCGACACCTATATGGACAAGATCGCCTGCGGCCCTGGTTATCCGGAAGGCGTGATCGACCTGGACGCCTCCCCCGCCGACAACGTCAGGGCGCTGGCCAAGGCCAAGGGCGTCAAGCCCGAGGACATCACCGTCTGCGTGCTGGATCGTCCCCGGCACGAGAAGATCATCGCCGGTGTCCGCGGTGTCGGCGCCAAGGTTTATCTGATCACCGACGGCGACGTGGCGGGCGTGATGAACACCGCCGAGCCCAGCACCGGCGTCGACCTCTACATCGGCCAGGGCGGGGCGCCGGAAGGGGTGCTGGCCTGCGCGGCGCTGAAATGCGTCGGCGGCCAGTTCCAGGGCCGGCTGGTGTTCCGCAACGCCGACGAGAAGGCGCGGGCGGCCCGGATCGGCATCACCGAATTCGATCGCAAATACACCCTGC
>Ga0302314_10016852_pt1 | contig 12309 bp, 10 predicted proteins | sample III_Palsa_N2_3_FD_200533 | JGI IMG/M metagenome (GOLD analysis project Ga0302314, IMG submission 200533) | Peat permafrost microbial communities from Stordalen Mire near Abisko, Sweden - III_Palsa_N2_3 | ecosystem: Environmental > Terrestrial > Soil > Palsa > Peat permafrost | place: Sweden...
TCCGCTTCGAGGTGGCGCAGAACTCCGACGTGCAGGCGCTGGTGCTCGATCGCCCGCTGCTGGCGCGGCTCGACCACGAGGTCTACGCGCAGTTCACCGACAACGTGCAGACCCGCCTCGACGAAGAGACGCCCGAGGAGATGCGCTGGCTGGCGATGCACGCCAAGCTGAGCCCCAACCAGATGGGCGTGCCGCTGCGCGATCGCTACGGCGCGATCAGCAACGACACGGCGTGGGTGTCGCACTGGCTGGCCGGCCCGATCGCGGCCGCGTTGAAGCAGCGGGCCGACGTGATGCCCATCGAAGCCGTGTCGGCCGAGCCGTTCATCCTGCGCCTGTCGCGCGGGCAGGTGGTGATCCGGCAGGCAGCCACGACGCCGCGCGTGCAGGTGCTGGAGACCTGCGTGGCCGTCGCCACGGCGGTGGAAGAGGCGCTCAGGAAGAGCGCTTGACGGGCCTGGCCAGCTTGCCCAGCTCGATCTTCGCGATCGAGTTGCGGTGCACTTCGTCCGGGCCGTCCGCGAAACGCAGCGTGCGGGCGATCGTATAGAAGTAGGCCAGCGGCGCGTCCTCCGACATGCCCATCGCGCCGAACACCTGCATCGCCCAGTCGATCACGCGGCAGGCCATGTTGGGCGCGACGACCTTGATCATCGCGATCTCGGACTTCGCCGACTTGTTGCCGGCGACGTCCATCATCCACGCGGCCTTCAACGTGAGCAGGCGTGCCATGTCGATCTGGCAGCGCGCCTCGGCGATGCGTTCCTGCGTGACCGTCTGGTGCGACAGCGGCTTGCCGAACGCGACGCGTGCGGCGGCGCGTTCGCACATCAGCTCCAGCGCGCGCTCGGCCAGGCCGATCAGTCGCATGCAGTGATGGATGCGGCCGGGGCCCAGCCGGCCCTGCGCGATCTCGAAGCCGCGGCCTTCGCCCAGCAGGATGTTGGAGACGGGCACCCGCACGTTGTCGAACGCGACTTCCATGTGGCCGTGCGGCGCGTCGTCGTAGCCGAACACCGTCAGCGGACGCAGCACCTTCACGCCGCGCGCGTCGGCCGGCACGAGGATCATCGACTGCTGCGAGTGCGACGGCGCCTCCGGGTCGGACTTGCCCATGAAGATGTAGACCGCGCAGCGCGGATCGCCGGCGCCCGACGTCCACCACTTGCGGCCGTTGAGCACGTACTCGTCGCCAGCGCGCACGATGCTGGCCTGGATGTTCGTCGCATCGGACGACGCCACCGCGGGCTCGGTCATCGCGAACGCGCTGCGGATCTTTCCTTCCAGCAGCGGCTCGAGCCAGCGCTGCTGGTGCTCGGGCGTGCCGTAGCGCACCAGCACTTCCATGTTGCCGGTGTCGGGCGCGGAGCAGTTGAAGACCTCGCTGGCCCACGGCGTGCGGCCCATGATCTCGGCCAGCGGCGCGTAGTCCTGGTTCGACAGGCCGGCCCCGCGTTCGCTGTCCGGCAGGAACAGGTTCCACAGGCCGGCGGCGCGCGCCTCGAGCTTCAGGTCTTCGATCAGCTGCAGCGGCGTCCAGCGCCTGCCGGCGGCGGTGTTGGCCTCGATCTCGGCGAAATAGCGCGGTTCGGCGGGCAGGACGCGTTCGGCCATGAAGGCCTGCAGGCGCGCCTGCAGTTCGACGGTGCGGGGCGAGTAGCTGAAATCCATGTCAATGCCGCCCGGCCGCCGGTCGGCGTTGGCACGCCCCCTCGGGGGGCAGCGAGTGAAGCGGGCGCGGGGGTTTCATCATTTCAGGCCTTCCGGGCGAATTGCCACGCGAGTTCGGCGAGGGGGCGCGCGCCCGCGCCCGTGGCGCGCGCCTGCGCGCTCGAGGCGGTGCCGTCGACGACGCGGCGCGCGATGCCTTGCAGGATCGCCGCGAGGCGGAACAGGTTGTACGCGAGGTAGAAGTTCCAGTCGGCCAGCAGAGCGTCCGGGTCGAGGCGCCCGGTGCGCTCGCAGTAGCGGCGCACGTAGTCGCGCTCCGACGGGATGCCCAGGGCCGCATGGTCGAGGCCCGCGATGCCGCGGAACGTGCCCGGCGGGATGTGCCAGGCCATGCAGTGGTAGCTGAAGTCGCCCAGCGGGTGGCCCAGCGTCGACAGCTCCCAGTCCAGCACCGCCAGGACGCGCGGCTCGGTCGGGTGGAAGATCAGGTTGTCCATGCGGTAGTCGCCGTGCACGATGGACACCTGCGACTCGTCCATCGCGCTCGCGGGCATGTGCGCGGGCAGCCACTCGATCAGGCGATCCATCGCCTCGATCGGCTCGGTGATCGAGGCCTGGTACTGCTTGGTCCAGCGGCCGATCTGGCGCGCGAAGAAGTTGCCGGGCTTGCCGTAGTCGCCCAGGCCGATGGCGTTGATGTCGACGCTGTGCATCGCGGCGATCACGCGGTTCATCTCGTCGTAGATCGCGCCGCGCCCGGCCGGCGTCGCGCCTTCCAGGCCCTGGTCCCAGAACACGCGGCCCTCGACGAACTCCATCACGAAGAACGCGCGGCCGATCACCGACTCGTCCTCGCACAGCAGGTGCATCCTCGCGACGGGCACGCCGGTGCCGGCGAGCGCGTCCATCACGCGGTACTCGCGCTCGACGGCATGCGCCGACGGCAGCAGCTTCGCGACCGGGCCCGGCTTGGACCGCATCACGTAGGAACGCGTGGGGGTAACGAGCTTGTAGGTCGGGTTGGACTGCCCGCCCTTGAACTGCTCGACGCTCAGCGGCCCGGCGAAGCCGGGGAGCCTGGCCGCCAGGAAGGCCTCCAGCGCGGCGATGTCGAAACGGTGGCTGTCGGCGACCGGGCGGGTGCCGGTGTTCTGTTCGGTCTGGTTCATCGGACTTGTCTCAATGCGTGATTTGTTCTTCGGCATCGGAGCGTTGTCCGATGCACCTTATCGTTCGGCGGCCTGAACGAGCTTCTCGCGCGAGAGCACGACGATGCGCGTCGGCTCGATGCGCAGCGCGCCTTCGCGCTCAAGCTCCTTCAACTCCTGGTTGACGCGCTGGCGCGACGCGCCCACCAGCTGCGCCAGGTCTTCCTGTGCCAGCTGCAGGCCGATGCGCACCTCTTCGCCCTGGTTGATGCCGTAGCTCTTGGCGAGCATCAGGATGTTCTTGGCCAGGCGCGCGGACAGCGGCCGCGTGTTCAGGTCCTCGACGAGGTTGAACATGATGCGCAGCCGGCGGCAGTTCAGGCGCAGCAACGCGTCGTAGAGCTCGACGTGTTGCGCCAGCAGCTCCTTGAAGTCGGCCTTGCGCACCGACAGCAGCGTGGTGGCGCCATGCGCATCGGCGTCGTGCGTGCGCGGCAGGCCGTCGAACAGCGCGATGTCGCCGAACCAGGTGCCCGGCTCCACGTAGGTGAGCGAGACCTGCTTGCCCGACATCGACACCGAGCTGACGCGCACCGCGCCCTTGGCCACGCCGCACCAGTCCTCCGCGGGCGAGCCGCGCGAGGCGAGCGGCGCGCCGTCCTGCAACCGGCGCACCACCGCACGCGACAGGATCGCGGCACGCAGTTCTTCGGAGAGTTTGGAGAACCATGGGCCCGCGTCGATGTTGTTCTGCTCTTCGATTGTAAGAATCGGGTTGTTCATTCCAAGTCCCTGACGCGACAGCTGCGAGCCCGCCAGGCGCGGGCTGTTCGCAATGCAGCAATTGTCGTATCAAACCGGAATGTCCCCCGCGCGCAGGTATTGCGCCAGCAACTTTTCCATCGTCGTGTAGCGCTCGCGTTCGTGCAGCCATTGCGTCGGCGCGAGGTTGGTGCCGCGCACCACGACGTCGGTGGCGCCGATGTCCAGCACGTTGATGCACGCCGGCGACTGCTCCAGGCGCCCCAGGAAGGTGCGGCCGCCGGTCAGCGCGCGGCCCAGCAGGGCGCGGTTGATGCCGCCGTGCAGCACCAGCAGCGCGCAGGTCCAGGACGCGTCGGCCAGCAGCTCGTCGAAGGCGGGCAGGCAGCGGTCCATCATCGCGCCGACCGTCTCGCCGCCGAGGAATTGAAGCGATTCGACGTCGGCGGCGGCGCTGAAGACGCCGGTGAAGGCGGCGCGCAGCTGGTCGGGGGCGATGGCGTCGAGCCGGCCGGGGCGGATTTCCTCGAGGCGCGGGTCGTGGGCGATGGCGATGTCCTGGCCGGCGACTGCCAGCACGCGCTGCGCGGTCTCGACGGTGCGAGCCAGGCCGCTCACCAGCACGCGATCGAAGTGCACCCCTGCGGCGGCGAACAGCGCGCCGGCGGCGTCGGCCTGGGCACGCCCGGACGCGTTGAGCGGCACCGTGTGCGGCGGCACCGGGGTGCCGTCGGCGGTGAAATAGTCGACCGACCCGTGGCGCATCAGGTAGAGGCGGCGGCGGACGGGCGCTTGCAGGGTTGGGCGGTCGGCGGGCAAGGAATTTCCGTTGTATTTCTGTTGAAGGCCGCCGACTTCGAAAATGTCAGCGAAATACCGGAAGACGTTTCTCGAAGAAGGCTTTCAAACCCTCGTCGCCGTTGTCATGGAACAGGTTGACGAGGAATAGGCGGCGTTCCGCTTCCAGGTGTTCGGCCAGCGGCGACAGGGCCGCGCGCGCCACCAGTTCCTTCGCGCCGGCCACCGCGTTCGGGGCCATCGCGGCGAGCTTGTCGGCGAGGGCCAGAGCTTCGGCGAGCGCCTGGCCCTTGTCTGTCACGCGGTTGACAAGGCCCAGCGCGTGCAGGCGCTCGGGCTTCATCGGACCGGCGAGCCACAGCATCTCGAGCGCCACGGGACGCGGCAGCATGCGCGCCACGTGCCAGGAACCGCCGCCGTCCGGGGTCAGGCCCACCTTGCCGTAGGACATCACGAACTTGGCGTCGGCCGCCGTCACCAGCAGGTCGCAGGCGAGCGCCAGCGACATTCCGCCGCCGGCCGCGAAACCCTCCACGGCGGCGATCGTGGGTTTCGGAAATGCCCGCAGCGATTCGATCAATTGATGGAACAGGGCGATCGATTCGGACTGCGCTTCGGGCCCCGTCTTGCGCAATCCGATGATTCGATTCAGGTCGCCGCCGGCACAGAAATGTTCGCCGTCGCCGCGCACGATCACGGCGCGGATGGAATCATCGGATTCGGCCACGTTCAGCGCCTCGACACCTGCCGAGTAGACCTGGGGTGACAATGTGTTGCGGGTGGCGGGATCGCTGAGAGTCAGAATCAGCGTGGAGCCTTCGCGGGAAGTCAGGAGTTCACTGGGCATCGGGCGGCCTTCGAGAGGAATACGGAAACTGGCGAAACCGGAGATATTCAACGGATTGTGTGTTGAACCATATGTCAGGCGTGCGCATCATTCTCACCGGATGTTCCCGCGACAGTTTCTGTAAGCAATCGTGATAGAGTCGATCGGGGTTATCTGTGGCGTCCACAGGAATGAAAAAACACTTTACCGCGCACGTCATTTTCGCCGCGACCGCATTGGCATCCCAGCAAGCCTGGGCGCTGGGTTTCGGTCGCGCGGTGTCGGATGCGGTACTCGGCCAGTCGTTCACGTTCACGGTGCCGGTCCATGTCGAGCCCGGTGAGCATTTCGGCCTGGAATGCGTGGCGACGCATGTTTATTACGGCGAATCGCAACTGCCGCCCACGCAGGTTCGCGCCGAGCTGCTGCCCGGAAGCGGGGATTACAACTGGCTCGTGAGAATCACGGCGTCGGTGCCGGTGTCCGAACCCATCATCGAGGTCGCGCTCGACGCCAGTTGCGATCGCCCGTTCACGCGCCGTTTCTCGATCTTCGCCGATCCGCCGTCGCTCGGCACCGCCGCGGCGCAGTTGCCGCAGGCCGCGCCGCCGGCGGCGCAGCCCGCCGCCGCGTCGACGGCCGCCACGCCGGCGCCGACGACCCCGTTCTCCAACGCCTACGCGGCCGCCCGCGGCGCCAGCGGCGTGGGCACCGGTCGCCCGCGCGTCGTGCGCAAGGGCCCGACGATGGCGCTCGCCAACGAACTCAATGCACCGCCGGCACCGGCGCCCGCGAAGCGCCATGTCGTGGCCGCCGATGCCGGGAGCGCCCGCAAGCCGGGCCCCCGGGTCGCGCCGACGACGCCCGTCGAGGATGCGTCGCGCCTGGTGCTCGACCCGGGCGTTCCGCACCTCAAGCTCGACATGGAGGAGCCGATCATCCCGCCGCCGTCGGCCGCGGCCTCCGGCGCGCTGGGGCTGTCGGACGCGGACGATCCCGACCTGCGCCAGCTGAAGGCGCTCCAGGACAGCATCCGGGCCATCCAGCACGAGAGCCAGCTCCAGCACGACCAGGCCGTCAAGCTCCAGGCGCAGCTCGCCGAGGCGCAATCGCGCGGCGACTGGTCGCCGTGGCTGCTGGGCCTGCTGGGCCTGGCCATCGCGGCCATCGCCGGACTGGTGTGGAAGCTGCGCCAGCAGAACCGGATCGCGCACAGCGACTGGTTCAACCAGTCGCAACTGGGCCCGTTGCCGTCCGCGGCGCCCGAGCCCGAACCGGTCGTCCGCGTGCCGCCGCCGGCCGTGCCGGCCGCCGACATGCGCGACTACGCGCCGGCTCCGGCGCCGCTCGACGACCCGTTTGCGGACCTGCCCGAAGCCGATGGCGGCGACGCGCGCGGCACCTCCGTCGTGGCCGACCATTCCGCCACCCGGCCGCTCGATCGCCAGGCGATGGCCGCCGTGATGGCGCAGGAGCAGGCGCCGCGCGAGCTGTCGGTCGAGGAACTGCTGGATCTCGAACAGCAGGCCGATTTCTTCATCGCGCTGGGCCAGGAAGACGCCGCCGTCGACCTGCTGATGTCGCACCTGCGCAGCGCCGGCGGCCAGAGCCCGCTGCCGTACACCAAGCTGCTCGAGATCTACAAGCGCCAGGGCGACCGCAGCGCCTACGAGCGCACCCGCGCGCGCTTCAACCGCCGCTTCAACGCCTACGCGCCCGACTGGGACACCGGCCCGACCGCCGGCCGCTCGCTCGAGGACTATCCCGACACCATCGCGCTGCTCGAAGGCGCGTGGGCCTCGCCGATCGACGCGATGGCGATCCTCGAGGGACTGCTGTTCAAGCGCGACGACACCAGCGAGCTGTTCGACCTGCCCGCGTACCGCGACGTCCTGGTGCTGTACTCGCTGGCGCGCGACCTGTGGCAGCACGGCGGCGGCCACGCCGGCACGCAGGTCGACGTCCTGCTGCCGCTCGGCGACTCCGATCCGACCATGCCGATGCCGATCTATCCGAGCGCGCGCGAGGTCAACGAGCGCTCGATGCCTGCCGAGGATCCGGGCCTCGACCTCGAGTCGGTGGACGTCGAGGGCGACACCGGCCACGGCATGCTCACCAGCTTCGAGATGACCGGCTTCGTGCCGCCGGAGCACGGCGGCGGCCACGTCGACCTGGAATTGCCCGCCGGCGAAGTCGAGGACGTGCACGCGACGCTCGACGAGCTGAGCCTGTCGCCGGTCGCGCCGACCAAGCCCCGGCCGTCGCCGCTCGACTGGCACGACGGCGACACGCCGGACTCCGAGCTGCCGACCAAGCGCTGAGCCGCGGCGCCTGCCGCGCCAGGTTCTCAGGCCTTCAGCGCCTGCAGCCGCCGCAGCGCCTCGTCCAGCGTGGCGTACTTCTTCGCGAAGCAGAAGCGGATCACGCGCATGTCGGGCGGCTGGTCGTAGAACGCCGACATCGGGATCGCGGCCACGCCCACCTCGGCGGCCAGCTGCTCGCAGAACGCCAGGTCGCCCTTGTCCGAGAGCGCCGAGTAGTCGACGCACTGGAAGTACGTGCCCTCGCAGGGCAGCAGCTTGAGCGCGGTCGTGGCGAGGCCGGCGCGGAAACGGTCGCGCTTGGCCTGGTAGAACGGCGCCAGCGACTGCCAGTGCGACGGGTCGGCCAGGAACGCCGCGATGCCGTGCTGCATCGGCGCGTTGACCGTGAACACGTTGAACTGGTGCACCTTGCGGAACTCGCGCATCAACGGCGCCGGCGCGGCGACGTAGCCGACCTTCCAGCCGGTCACGTGGAAGGTCTTGCCGAAGCTCGACACCACCACGCTGCGCGCGGCCAGCTCGGGCAGGCCCGACACGCTCGCGTGCGCGACGCCGTCGAACACCATGTGCTCGTAGACCTCGTCGGACAGCACCAGCGCGCGCGTCGGCGCCAGCAGCGCCGCGAAGCGGGCCAGCTCGTCGGCCGTCCACACCGTGCCGCTCGGGTTGTGCGGCGTGTTGACGATGACGAGCCGCGTGCGTGTGGTCAGCGATTTTTGCAACAACGCAAGGTCGGGCCGCCAGGTGCCCGGCGTCAGCGGCACGCGGATCGTGTTGCCGCCGGCCAGCGTGATCGACGGGCCGTAGCTGTCGTAGCAGGGCTCGAGCACGATCACGTCGTCGCCCGGATGCACTAGCGCGAGCACCGTCGACAGGATGCCCTGCGTGGCGCCGGCGGTGATCGTGATCTCGGTGTCGGGGTCGTAGCGATGGCCGGTGGTCGTGGCCACCTTGTCCGACGCCGCCTGGCGCAGCGCCGGCACGCCGGTCATGGGCGGGTACTGGTTGTGGCCGGCGCGCATGGCGGCGGCGACGGCATCGACCAGCGCCGGGTCGCAGTCGAAGTCGGGGAAGCCCTGGCCGAGGTTGATCGCGCCCGTCTTGACGGCCAGCGCCGACATCACGGTGAAGATGGTGGTGCCCACGGCGGGCAGCCGGCTCGCGCCGACGAGTCGTTCGAGGTCAGAGGTCATAGTTCTCTCCCGACCCGCCGAGCGCGCGCAGCAGCAGCGGCCGGGTCAGACGGTCGGACAGGAGCTCGGCGAACGTGAGCACGTAGCCGCGCAGGTAGGCACCGCGGCGGAACGCGACGCGGGTGACGTTGCTGCCGAACAGGTGGCCGGCGGGCCGGTGCACCAGCTCGCCGCCGGGCGGATCGTCGCGCACGGCCATCTCGGCGACGATGCCCACGCCGAGTCCCGACTTCACGTAGGTCTTGATGACGTCGGAGTCGATCGCCTCCAGCGCGATGTTGGGCTTGAGCCGGCGCTGCGAACGCCGCGTCGATGCGCCTGCGGCCGGTGAACGACGGGTGGTACGAGATCAGCGTCTCGTTGGCGAGCTGCTCCAGGGTGATCTTCTCGACCTCGGCGAGCGGATCCTCGGCGCGCATCACGATCACGTGCTCCCATTCGTAGCAGGGCAGCGAGACGAGATCCTCGGGCTCGGAGAGCGACTCGGTGGCCAGGCCGATGTCGGCGGTGCCGTCCAGCAGCATCTGCACCACCTGCGCGGGCGAGCCCTGGTGCAGGCTCACCTGCACCTTCGGGAAGCGGCGGCGCAACTGCGCCACGGGCTCGGGCAGGACGTAGCGCGCCTGCGTGTGCGTGGCGGCGATCGACAGCGTGCCGGCGTCCTGCTTGGAGTACTCCTCGCCGATGCGCTTCATGTTGGCGACTTCGCGCAGGATCACGTCGATGGCCTTGAGCACTTCCTGGCCGGGCTCGGTCACGCGGCGCAGCCGCTTGCCGTGGCGCACGAACAGGTCGATGCCGAGCTCCTCCTCGAGCTCGAGGATGGCCTTGGAGATGCCCGGCTGGGACGTGAACAGCGCCTTCGCGGTCTCGGTCAGGTTCAAGTTGCGGCGCACCGCCTCCTGCACGAAACGGAACTGGTGCAGGTTCATGTGGCGATTCCGTCCAGGGGACTGTGGCCGGACGCGAAGCCCAGGCCGGCGAGGTCGACGGCGGCGTCGGCCAGCGCCGCGATCACGTGCGGCGTCTCGCCGAGCGCGTCGTGCAACTGCCAGACGATCCCGCGGTGGGCGCGCCGGAGCGCGTCGAGCTGCGCCGGCACGTCGCGCCGCACATGGCCGCCCATGCCCAGGAAGGCCGGGACGACGTCGATGCGCGTGCAGCCGAGCGCCGCGAGTTCGTCGCCGGCCTGCTCGAGGCGCGGCGCCATCAGCTCGAGGAACGCGAGCCGCACCTGGGCATCTGGCGCGCGTTCGCGCACGCGCGCGACCATCGCCTCGAACGGCGCGGCCCAGGACGCATCGCGCGCGCCGTGCGCCAGGAGGATCAGCCCGCGGCTGCCCATCACCGGTACCTCACGAGCCACGCGAACGCCGACATCGACATCAGCAGGTACACGACGCTGGGCACCGACGCCGCGATCCACGGCGTCCATTCGTGCAGTAGTCCGAGGTGGCCGACGACGTTGTTCAGCAGCACGAAGCTGATGCCCAGCATGATGCCGCCGAACACCTTGACGCTGACCCCGCCGGCGCGCGCATGCAGGTAGGCGAAGGGCAGGGCGAGCGCCACCATCACGAGGCAGGCGAACGGGTACAGCACGCGCTTCCAGAACTGGATGCGATACGTCTGGGTGTATTGCTCCTGCTCGGCCAGGTGGGTGCTGTAGCGCCACAGGTCGACCGCGCCCATGCTCTGCACCGGCAGGATGGCGGCGGCGGCGACGGACGCGTTGAGCGTCGTCGGCCAGGTCATCTCCGGCAGCTTGGTCTGCTCGACGCGCGGCGCGCTGGTCGGCGTGCGCGGGATCCAGTCGGTCCGCGTGACGTCCTTCAGCGTCCAGGCGGTGATCGTGCGCGTGCGCGGCACGATGGCGTGTTCCGCGGTGAGGCTGCGCACCTCGCGGCCGCTCGGGTCCATCTCGAAGATGCGCACGCCGGTCAGTTCGCCGTCCTTGCCGACGCCGCGCACGTTGACGGTGATGCTGCGCTCGCCGGCGGGGTCGGCGCGGCGCTCCTTGAGCCACGCGCCGGTGCGCCCGATCGCCAGGCCCATGCCGAAGCGCGCCTTGAGGAAGCCGGCGGCCTGCTCGCTGTGCGGCGTCACGTATTCGCCGAGGCCGAAGGTGAGCACCGCGAACAGCAGGCCGATCACGCCCAGCAGGCTCAGCGCGCGGCCCGGGCCGAGGCCGGCGGTGCGCAGGATGGTGAACTCGGACGACTGCGCCAGGCGCGCCATCGAATAGATCGTGCCGATCAGCACCGCGATGGGAAACAGCTCGTAGACGTGGCCGGGCTGCTCCAGCAGCACCGCCAGCGCCGCGGCCTCCATCGTGTAGCCGTTGCGGCCGATCCGGCTCATCTCGTCGACGAAGTCGAAGAAGAAGAACAGCGCGATGAAGAAGATGGTCACGAAGAACACCGACCACAGCACGTCGCGGTAGAGCAGGTTGCGGACGGTCTTCATGCGGCGCTCCGTCGCAGCAGCAGCTTCAGCGGGTGGATGACCGTGGCGTGCTCGCGCCACCAGATCAGCCCCAGCCCCAGCAGGAACGCGAGCCCGTGGACGCCGACCAGCGCGACGGCGATGTTCACGCGCCCGCTGCCGACCCAGGCCTGCGTCAGCGTGAGCAGGTTGTTGTAGATGATGAAGGCCAGCGCCGCGAACAGCAGCCCCCAGTTGCTCGCGCGCCGCGGGTTGGCCGCCGACAGGCCGATGCCCATGATCAGCAGGTTGGCGCCGCCCAGGATCAGGCCCAGGCGCCAGCTGAGTTCGCCCATGTTGGCCGCGCCGCCGTCGAGCACCAGGTCGGCGGTGTCGACGGCGCGCGGCGACGGCGGCGTGTTGCTCGAGCTGGCCCCGGTCCCGGCGTGGACGCGGTAGTTCTTGAACTCGACGTGCGTGTGCTCGCCGGAGGCCTTGTCGTTCTGTTCCATGTGGCCCGAGTCGAGCACGAGGAAGCGTTCGTCGCCGACGTTCTCGATCTTGCCCGACTGCGACATCGCCACCGATTCGCGCGTGCCCAGGTCGTTCATGATGAACACGTTGCGGCCGCCGCCGCCGACGGCGCTGGCCGCCTTCTCGACGAAGAAGACGCGATGGCCGTCGCCGGACGACTGGAACTGGCCGGGCGAGGCGCGCAGAACGTCGGCGCGCTGCTCGAAACGCTGGCGCAGGTCGTTGTACTGGCTGTAGCTCCATGGCCAGACGAACACCATGAGCACGCCGATCAGCACGACCACGGGCCAGCTCGTCGCGACCACCGGCCGGATGAAGCGCGCCAGCCCGATGCCGCTGGAGAACCAGATCGCCATCTCGCTCTCGCGGTACATGCGGCCCAGCGTGAGGATGACGCCGATGAACATGGACAGCGACAGCACGGTGGGCAGCGCCTGCAGCGCGAGCAGCGTGAAGATGAACAGCACGTCCTGCGCGGCCACGGCGCCGTTGGCGGCCAGGCCCAGCGTGCGGATGACGAGGTTGGTCATGAAGATGGTGAGGATCACCATCAGCGTCGCCGCGAAGCTGCGCGCCAACTCCTTGCGGACGGTCGAATCGAATAACATCGCCTGATTATCTCCACTCGA
>Ga0302314_10016853_pt1 | contig 12308 bp, 15 predicted proteins | sample III_Palsa_N2_3_FD_200533 | JGI IMG/M metagenome (GOLD analysis project Ga0302314, IMG submission 200533) | Peat permafrost microbial communities from Stordalen Mire near Abisko, Sweden - III_Palsa_N2_3 | ecosystem: Environmental > Terrestrial > Soil > Palsa > Peat permafrost | place: Sweden...
ACATCCTCGATTTTGACCTTGGCCCTCAGCACGAACTTTTTTATGCGCTCGAGCGTCGGCAGCGCGATCTCACGCGGCAGGATCGCCAGCACGCCGCTCGAATGCGGCAACAGATGAAGAACGGCCAGCACGCGCCCCTGCGCGGACGAGTAGGCCGCCAGCAGCGGAAAGCCGTCCGCCAGGCGGCGGGTGTCGTTCGACACCTGGCCTTGCAGAAAGGCGAGGGCGTCCGCTCCTGCGAATCGCAGTACGGAGAGATGGGCCAGGTCGGGGACTCGTATGCTCACGCGTCATGAATGAGGCCGGCGAGGCGGGCTGTCAACCCCGGCGGCCCGTAACTTTTTTGCCTGGTTTTCTGGCACACTTTAGGTCTGTGATGCCGAACCCCGATAAAGAGAGCGCCACCCCCGAGCTGCCGACCGTCCCGCCTGCGCAGCCGGCGGAGGGGCCGCGGGAGGTGGGCGGCCGCGAGGGACCGGAGCCGACGCGCTTCGGCGACTGGGAGTTGCGGGGCCGCTGCATCGACTTTTGACGAATCCATCGCGCTGAAAAACATGTCCTTACGCACCCGGCCGCTATCGCCGCATTTGGGAATCTATCGCTGGCAGATCGGCAATACCCTGTCGATCCTGCACCGAATCACGGGTGTCGCTTTGGGAGCAGGGCTGCTGGCGCTCAGCTTCTGGCTGGTCTCACTGGCGGGCGGCGAGGACTGCTACCGCACCACCGCGCGATTGTTCGAAAGCCCCGCCGGCCTCGTGTGCCTGTTCGGCTGGACCTTCTCCTTTCTGTTTCACTTGTTCAACGGCGTACGCCATTTGTGCTGGGACATCGGGCGCGGCTTCGAGCGCACGTCGCGGCACGCGAGCGGTTGGTTCGCCGTGCTCGCCGCTCTCTGCGCGACGCTCGCCACCTGGGCCATGCTGTGGCATTGCGGGCGGCTATGAGCCTGCGCAGTCCCCTCGGCCGGGTGCTCGGCGCGGGCTCCGCGAAGGACGGAACGGGCCACTGGTGGGCGCAGCGGGTGAGCGCGGTGGCGCTGATTCCTCTCACCCTGTGGTTTTTCTGGTCGCTGCTGCTCTTGCCGACGCTCGACTACACGACGGTGCACACCTGGCTTTCGGTCCCGTTGAGCGCTTTTCTCGCCGTGCTGCTGGTGGCGGTCACCGCGTACCACTCCTATCTGGGGACGAATGTCGTGGTCGAGGATTACGTGCACGCTCACTCGGCCAAGCTGTTCCTGTTGCTGTTGCTGCGTTTCCTCTATGTGCTGTGTGGCGGCGCGGGTATTTTTGCGATCCTGCGCATCGCACTGTTGAACCCATGAGCGAGTACAAGTTCATCGACCACACCTACGATGTGGTGGTGGTTGGAGCCGGCGGCGCCGGATTGCGCGCGACGTTCGGTTTGGCGCAAGCCGGACTCGCCACCGCCTGCCTGACCAAGGTGTTCCCCACGCGCAGTCACACGGTCGCCGCGCAGGGCGGTATTTCCGCCGCACTCGGCAACATGGGCGAGGATGACTGGCGCTGGCACATGTATGACACCGTGAAAGGCTCCGACTGGCTGGGCGATCAGGATGCCATCGAGTTCATGTGCAAGGTGGCGCCCGCGGCGGTGATCGAGCTCGAGCATTACGGGGTACCGTTCTCGCGCACGGAGCAGGGCAAGATCTATCAGCGCCCGTTCGGCGGCATGACCACCCACTATGGCAAGGGCATCGCGCAGCGCACCTGCGCGGCAGCCGACCGCACCGGCCACGCCATGCTGCATACCTTGTATCAGCAATCCTTGAAGCACGATGCCGAGTTCTTCATCGAGTACTTCGCCCTCGACCTCATTATGGAAAATGGCGAGTGCCGCGGTGTGATCGCGCTCGACATGGCCGAGGGCACGCTGCACCGGTTTCGCGCGCATCAGGTCATCCTGGCGACGGGCGGCTATGGGCGCGCGTATTTCTCCTGCACCTCCGCGCACACCTGCACGGGCGACGGAGGCGGCATGGTGCTGCGCGCCGGGTTGCCACTGCAGGACATGGAGTTCGTGCAATTTCACCCCACCGGTATTTACGCCGCCGGCTGTCTCATCACCGAAGGATCACGCGGCGAGGGCGGTTACCTCACGAACTCGGCGGGCGAGCGTTTCATGGAGCGCTATGCCCCGAACGCCAAGGATCTGGCCTCGCGCGACGTCGTGAGCCGCTCGATGACCATCGAGATCCGCGAGGGCCGCGGGGTCGGCAAGCTCAAGGACCACATCGATTTGCACCTCGAGCACTTGGGTCCCGAGGTGATCAAGGAGCGTCTGCCCGGCATCGCGGAGACGGCGAGAATTTTCGCCAACGTCGATGTGACCAAGGAGCCGATCCCGGTGCTGCCCACGGTCCACTACAACATGGGGGGCATCCCCTGCAACGTGCAGGGCGAGGTCACGTACCGGCGCCGGGGTACGGATATTCTCGTGCCGGGATTGATGGCGGCCGGCGAAGCCGCGTGCGTCTCGGTGCACGGCGCGAACCGCCTGGGGTCGAACTCGCTGCTGGACCTGGTGGTGTTCGGGCGAGAGGCGGCGCGGCATTGCGCGGAAGTGGTGAAGCCCGGTGCTCCCCATCGGCCGCTCGCAGCCAACTGCGCAGAGGCCGCGCTGCAGCGCTTCGACGCTCTGCGGTACGCCAAGGGTGCGAGGCCCACCGCCGATATCCGCCTCGACATGCAGCGCATCATGCAGGAGGATGCGGCCGTGTTCCGCACGGCGGAGACCTTGAGCAACGGCAGGCAGCGCCTGGGAAAGGTGTTCGAGTCGTTCAAGGACGTGCGGGTGAGCGATCGCTCGCTCATCTGGAATACCGACCTCATCGAGACGATGGAGCTCGATAACCTGCTCGGCCAGGCGGTGGCGACGCTGCATTCGGCGGAGAATCGCACAGAGAGCCGCGGCGCGCAGGCGCGCGAGGACTATCCGAACCGCGACGATGAGAACTGGATGAAGCACACGCTGTGCTGGGTGGATGCCCGGGGGGCGACGACCTTCGACTATCGGCCGGTCCACATGAACACCTTGACCGACGATGTCGAGCCTATTCCGCCGAAAGCGCGCACCTATTGAGGAGCTGATCGATGGGCGAGTTCTCTCTACCCCGCAATTCCAAAGTGCGCAAGGACGGCCGGGTGTTCAAGGCGGCCGCCGGCGCGGCACGCGTGCGCTCGTTCAAGATCTATCGTTACGACCCGGATTCGAGCGAGAACCCACGCCTCGACACCTACGAAGTCGACATGGACAGCTGCGGGCCGATGGTGCTCGACGCCCTCATCAAGATCAAGAACGAAATCGATCCGACGCTTTCCTTTCGCCGTTCCTGCCGGGAGGGGATCTGCGGGTCATGCGCCATGAACATCGACGGCAAGAACGGCCTGGCGTGCATCACGGCCTGCGCGGACGTCAAGAGCGACATCAAGATCTATCCGCTGCCGCACATGCCGGTCATCAAGGATCTGGTCCCCGACCTCACGAATTTCTACGCGCAGTACGCGGCGATGCAGCCGTGGCTGCAGAGTCGCACGCCCCCGCCGCCGGACGGCGAGCGGCTGCAATCGAAGGAAGACCAGGAAAAGGTCGACCGGCCGTCGGCCTGCATCCTGTGCGCCTGCTGCTCGACCAGCTGCCCGAGCTACTGGTGGAACAGCGAGCGCTACCTTGGGCCGGCCGCCTTGCTCGCGGCCTATCGGTGGATCGTCGACAGCCGCGACGAGGCGCAGGGCGACCGGCTCGACCAGCTCGAGGATCCCTTCAGATTGTTCCGGTGCCACACCATCATGAATTGCACCGAGGCTTGCCCGAAGGACTTGAATCCTGCAAGGGCGATTTCCGAGATCAAGCAGATGCTGGCGCAGCGGCGCCTGTAGTATGCCCGGTGCTGGGGCAGCGCAAGAGATCGGTCGGTTGCGCTGGCGCTGCCGGCGCGGCATGCGCGAGCTCGACGTGCTGCTCACGCGTTACGTCGACCGGCATTACGCCCATGCGTCCAGCGAGGACCAAGAGGCGTTCCGGACGCTCCTCGAATCGCCCGATCCCCTGATTCACGCCTACTGCTTGGGAAGCGAGGCGCCGCCCACCCCCGCCCTCGCCGCACTCATCGGGCTCATCACTCAACCGGACCCCCGCGATTGAGCGTGGCGGCCGAGTGCCGCTGTTAGAATTCAACCTGTGAACAAAATCACGCTCGTCGTTCCAATACCGGGAAACCATCACGCAATACCCGGAAACCGTCGAACTTTTCCCAGGCCGGTCGGTCTACCGCGACAGGGCTGGTTTATGCGCTTGCCGGTTTGGGCTCTCGAATGACCGTCGAAGAGAGCGACCTCAAACTGGTCGAGCGGGTCCAGCGCGGCGAGCGCGCGGCGTTCGATTTGTTGGTCCTGCGATACCAGCACAAGGTGCTGAAGCTGATCATGCGTTACGTGCACGATGCGACCGAGGCCGAAGACATTGCACAGGAGGCATTCGTGAAGGCGTATCGGGCGCTGCAATCGTTTCGCGGCGATAGCGCCTTTTATACTTGGCTGTATAGAATCGCCATCAACACCGCGAAGAACGCCCTCGTTGCAACCAAACGCCGGCCCATGGACTACGACCTCGACCTTCAGGATCCCGAGCAGTACGACCTGCAATCCCGCCTGTCCGAATCCGAGACCCCGGAAGCCTTGTTGCTCACCGACGAGATACGCGACACGGTCAATCGCGCCATCGAGAATCTGCCCGAGGATCTGCGCACCGCCATCGTATTGCGCGAGCTCGAGGGCTTGAGTTACGAAGATATTGCACAGACGATGGATTGCCCCGTCGGTACGGTGCGTTCGCGGATCTTCCGCGCGCGCGAGGCGATAGACAAGAAGCTTCGACCCATTTTCGAGGGCGGCCTGGGTAGGCCCGAGGACACATGAGCGAACAAATTCGTGAGCAAGTATCAGCGTTTCTCGACGGCGAGCTTCCGGGCTCCGAGACAGAGCTTCTGCTGAAGCGCCTGACGCGCGATCCGGAGCTCCGCCAAAGCTTCGGCCGCTACGCGCTCATCGGCGAGACCCTGCGCGGCGGGAGCAGTGCCTCCTTGAGTCTCACCTTCGCCTCGCGCGTCAACCGCGCCATCGACGGCGAACTCGCGGCGCCTCCCCAGCCGGCGGCCCGCGCGCGGCCGTTTCGCTGGTGGAGGCCGATCACGGGCACGGCGGTCGCTGCGGGAGTGGCCGCCGTCGCTGTGGTTGCCCTGCAACAGCGGGCCGTGGCGCCGGGATTGCCCGCGGCACCGCGCGTTACGGTGCAAAGCGCGCGGCTGGTGACCGTTCCCAAAGAGGGTTTCTCCTATACGGTACCCACGGCGGCCGTGGCGCCGGTCATGATGGCCCCGGCCCGGCTCACGAACTACGTGTTCGCGCACAGTAAGTATTCCGTGGGCCTCGGGCAGGGCAATTTCCTGTCGACTTTATTGAGCGAGGATGCGGAGGGCGCTGCCGCCGCTCCGGGAATGAAGCCGAGCGCATCGCCGGCACCGGCGGCGTCCGGCGATACGCAGACCACTCCATGAGGGCAGACCGTCGAAAAGGATCGCGGTCCCGTACTCACTGGCTGATTCCTTATGCGGCAGCCGGCGTACTGAGCCTCGGCCTCGGGCAGCGCTCGGTCGCCGCCGCTGACGACGCGCGCGCCTGGCTGGAAAAGATGAATCAAGCGCTCGCCACCCGCAATTACGACGGCACGTTCTTTCATCTGAGCGAGGGCCGCGTCGAGACCATGCGCATCGTGCATCGGGTCAAGGCGGGGCGAGTCACGGAGCGGCTGCAGTCGCTGGACGGCTCGGGCCGGGAGTTCGTGCGCAATAACGACGAGCTCACCTGTTATCTGCCGGATCAGCACACCGTGCTGGTCGAGCCGCGCCAGGACCACGGTCCCTTCCTGGGCTCGCTGCCGAGGTTCGGCGCGGACGTCGATGAGTTCTATCTGATCGAATCGCTGCCTGCCGCGCACGTGCTCGGGCGCGCGGCGCGGGTGATTGCGGTCAATCCCAAGGACCAGTTCCGGTTCGGCTACCGTCTGTGGCTGGACGAGACCACCGCCATGCCGCTGAAGACCCAGCTCTGCGACGCGCACGGCCAGGTGATCGAGCAAATCCTCTTCGCCCGGCTGGAAATGCCCGAGAACATCGCCGATGCCGATCTTGCCCCGGCGGTGCACACCGAGGGCATGCGCTGGGTGCGGCAGGGACCGTCGAGCGAGCCGCCGGCCGCGGCGCTGTCCGCTTATCGGGCGAGCGAGCTTCCGCCGGGATTTCACTTGACGGTGTCCGGTGCGCAGACACTCGGCGGTGCGTCCGTGCCCGCCGCCCACCTCGTGTACTCGGACGGCCTTGCGACGGTGTCGGTATTCGTGGAGCCGGAAGCGACGGGGCAGGCCAATACCGCCGACCCGCCGAGCGCGCCGCCCGAGCCGCCCATGGAGGGTCTCGCCCGGGTGGGATCCGGTTTTGCATTCTCCACCGTGGTCCAGGGTCATCAGGTGACGGCGGTGGGCGAGGTCCCGGCCCAGACGGTCGAGTTCATCGCGCACTCGGTCAGATCCTTCGCTCCGGCGCAGCGCTAGCTGCCGCGCCCCGCGGCCCGCGCCATGCGCTTCGTGCTCTACTCGCGTCCAGGCTGCGGGCTATGCGAGGAAATGCGCGCCGAGCTCGATCGGCTCCCGGCCGCCCGCGGCTACGGTCTCGATGAGGTCGATGTCGACGCCGATGCGGGTACCCGCGCCCGCTACGGCCACAAGATTCCGGTGCTGTTATTCGCCGGGGAACTCGTGTGTCACGGCCGGTTGGACAGCGAGGAAGTGCTCAAGGCGCTCGCATACCACCGTTGAGCGGTATAATCGGCGGTTTGTCCACCCTAGGCCTTGATGAAGAATATCCGCAACTTCTCGATCATCGCGCATGTTGATCACGGCAAATCGACCTTGGCGGATCGTTTCATCCAGGAATGCGGCGGTCTCGAGGCCCGGGAAATGCAGGCGCAAGTGCTCGATTCGATGGATCTCGAGCGCGAGCGGGGCATCACCATCAAGGCCGCCAGCGTCACCTTGAGCTATAAATCGCTGAGCGGCGAGGTCTATCAACTCAATTTCATCGATACGCCGGGACACGTCGATTTCTCCTACGAAGTCTCCCGGTCTCTCGCGGCGTGCGAGGGCGCGCTGCTGGTGGTCGACGCGGCCCAGGGAGTCGAGGCGCAGAGCGTCGCCAACTGCTACACCGCACTGGAACAGGGCCTCGAGGTGCTGCCGGTCATCAACAAGATCGACCTGCCCTCGGCAGACCCCGCCAAAGTCATTCATGAAATCGAGGAGATCATCGGCATCCCCGCCGACGATGCGGCCTTGGTGAGCGCCAAGACCGGCCTCGGCATACCGGAACTGCTCGAGCACTTGGTGAAACGCATCCCCGCGCCCAAAGGGGACCCGGACGCGCCGCTGCAAGCGCTCATCATCGATTCCTGGTTCGACAATTACGTGGGCGTCGTGTCCCTGGTACGGGTCATGAATGGTGCGTTGCAGTCCGGGGCAAAAATTCGAGTCATGTCGACCGGACGCAGCCATGTCGTCGACAGGCTGGGCCGCTATGCGCCGAAGCCGGTGAGCCTGGAGGCGCTCAACACGGGCGAGGTGGGATTCGTCGTGGCGGGCATCAAGGAAATCGACGGCGCGCCGGTGGGCGATACCATCACCTCGGAGGCCAATCCGGCCAAGGAGGCGCTGGCGGGATTCAAGCAGGTGCAACCGCGGGTCTTCGCGGGACTCTTCCCGGTGAGCTCCGACGACTATGAGCAGTTCCGCGAAGCTCTGAAGAAGCTCAAGCTCAACGACTCCGCACTGCATTTCGAGCCCGAGGTTTCGACTGCCCTGGGATTCGGTTTCCGCTGCGGATTCCTCGGGCTTCTGCACATGGACATCGTGCAGGAGCGGCTCGAGCGCGAATACGACCTCGACCTGATCACCAGTGCCCCTACCGTGATCTACGAGGTATTGCTGACCGATGGCTCGGTCATCAGCGTGGACAACCCCACCAAGCTTCCGCCGCAAGACCGAATTGCCGAGCTGCGCGAGCCCATCATCACCGCCAACATTCTGGTACCGCCGGACTACGTGGGTGCCGTCTTGACGCTTTGCAGCGAGAAGCGCGGCGTGCAGAGGAAGATGCTGTTCCTCGGCAGTCAAGTCTCGCTCCAGTACGAGCTGCCGCTCGCCGAGGTGGTGCTCGATTTTTTCGACCGGCTCAAATCGGCGAGCCGCGGGTACGCCTCGTTCGACTATGACTTTCATTGCTTCCAGACCGCGCCGCTGGTCAAGCTCGATGTGCTCATCAACGGCGATCCGGTCGATGCACTGTCGCTCATCGTGCACAAGGACAACGCTTACTCGAGGGGCCGCGAGCTCGTCGACAAGATGCAGGAGCTCATTCCGCGCCAGATGTTCGAAGTGGCGGTGCAGGCCGCGATCGGCAGTCACATCATCGCGCGGGCGAGCGTCAAGGCGATGCGCAAGAACGTGCTCGCCAAGTGCTACGGCGGCGACATCACGCGCAAGCGCAAGCTTCTGGAAAAGCAGAAGGCCGGCAAGAAGCGCATGAAGCAAGTCGGCCAGGTGGAGATACCACAGGAGGCGTTTCTCGCCGTTTTGCAGGTCGGCAAGAAAGCCAATTGATTCTCGAGTGAAGCAATTTTTTTGGGGGTTTTTTCGTGAATGACGGCGACAGCCTGTTTGTAGCTCTTTTGTGCGCGGCGATCGTCTGCGTTCTCGTGATCCTCATCGACGGCTGGTTCTTGCGCCCGCGCCGCGACCCCGGGGCGAGCAGCTCGACGGAGCCGCTGCTGCCGCGGCTCGCCGGGTACGCGCTGGTCGCGCTTGCCCTCGCGATGCTCTGGCGGCTGTTTCGCTACGAGGCGGTGGACTTCAGCTTCATGCTGGTGCTGGTGGGGGCGATCTCGGGCGCCATCTGGGGTCTGGACCAGGCTTTCTTCGCCCGCCGCCGCAAGCGGGCCGCCGCGGCGGCCGGCACGGCGCCCGACCGCGTGCGCGAGCCGATCGCCGTCGAATACGCGCGCTCTTTCTTCCCGGTTATCGTCCTGGTGCTGGTCATTCGCTCGTTTCTTTTCGAGCCCTTTCGAATTCCGTCCGATTCCATGATGCCCACGCTGTTCGACGGCGATTTCATTTTCGTGAGCAAGTACTCCTACGGCTTGCGCCTGCCGGTGAGCAATACTCTGATCGTTCCCACCGGCACCCCGCAGCGCGGCGATGTGATCGTGTTCCGCCTGCCGCCGAACCCCAAGATCAACTACATCAAGCGCCTGGTGGGATTGCCCGGCGACCGGGTGCGCGTCGACGAGAAGAACCGGCTGTTCATCAACGACGTCCCGCAGCCGCAGACGCCCGGCCCCCTCTACACGGGACCTAAGCAGAACGCCTGGAATTATGCGGGCGTTCCCACGGCCTTCGAGCAGCTGGGGGCCAAGCGCCATCAGATCATGTTCGCCCGCGGCGGCGTGAAGAGTGGGGAGTGGGTGGTCCCGGCGGGCCATTACTTCTTCATGGGCGACAACCGGAACAACAGCAAGGACAGTCGCTGGACGGACGAATCGGATGCCCCGGGGTTCGTTCCGGAGGAAAATCTGGTGGGTAAGGCGGTGCGGATTTGGCTTAATCTTGATACTCGTGACGGACCTCTCTGGAATCGGATCGGTAATGCGATTCAATAAGGGCTCCGTAGAGGAGCCAATTTATGCTTAAGCGCCAACAAGGTATGACGATGATCGGGGTACTCTTCGTCCTCGCGCTGATCGGGGTGATCGGCTATGCGGGCATGCGTATCCTGCCCCTGTACCTGAATTACATGAAGGTCTCGCGCAGCATGGAAGCCACGGCCTCCGAGTTCAAAGGCGACGCCGTGGATCAGGCGGCGTTGCGCCGCACGCTCGAGAAGCACTGGCAGATCGAGGACATCGACAGCGTGAGTGCCAAGGACGTGGAGATCACCAAGGATGAGGGCTCTACCACGATGCACGTGTCCTATGACGATTCCGCCCCGTATATCGCGAACGTCTCGCTCACCGTGCACTTCGACAAGACCTCGAAGGTGCAGTGACCCCCGACGCCGCGGAGCTTCTCGCCTGGACCGAACGCACCTTCGGCCATGCCTTCCAGGATTCCGCCCTGTGCAGCGCGGCCGTCACCCACCGCAGTGCCGGCGGGGATCACAACGAACGCCTCGAGTTTCTCGGCGATGCAGTTCTCAATTGCAGTGTGGCGCGCTTGCTATACGATGCGCATCCGGACGCCGACGAAGGCGCGCTGTCCCGGCTGCGGGCCAGTCTGGTGAGCGGAGAGACCCTGGCGCAGATCGCGGCCGATCTGCGGATGGGAGAGCACTTGCGGCTGGGTTCGGGGGAATTGAAATCCGGCGGTTATCGTAGGGCCTCGATTCTGGCGGACGCCCTGGAGGCGATGGTGGGAGCGATCTTTTTGGATTCGAACTTCGAAGCGGCGGCAGCGGCGGTGGTGCGCATCCTGGGGGGGCGGCTGGAAACATTGCCTCCGGCGGAAACCTTGAAGGATGCGAAAACCCGCTTGCAGGAGGCGCTGCAGGGGCGCGGCCTCGGCTTGCCGGTGTATGTTCTCACCGCCGCGGCAGGAGAGCCGCACTCGCAGTCTTTCACGGTCACCTGCGAGGTGCCCACGTTCGGGCTCGTGGCGGTGGGCGAGGCCGGCAGCCGGCGGCGGGCCGAGCAGTTGGCGGCGCGCAAGGTACTGGATCTCTTGCCGCCCGAAATGCGCAAGTCACCATGAGCGGCGCTCCCTTCCGTGCAGGCATGGTCGCCATCGTCGGCCGCCCGAACGTCGGCAAGTCCACGCTGGTGAATGCCCTGGTAGGGCGCAAAGTCACCATCGTGAGCAACAAGCCCCAGACCACCCGTCATCGCATCCTCGGGGTGGTGAATCGCCCGGACGCGCAATTGGTGCTGATCGATACCCCGGGATTGCACGAGTCGACCCGCCGGGTCATGAATCAGTACATGAATCGAGTCGCCATTTCCTCCTCGCGCGACGCCGATGTCCTGTTGTTCGTGATCGAGGCCATGAAATTCACCGAGGAAGACATGTGGGTCTGGGACCGGGTGCGCGGCCTCAAACAGCCGCTCTTCCTGGTGATCAACAAGGTCGACCGCGTGACGCCGAAAGATCGGCTGCTGCCCTTTCTCGACGAGATGACGCGGCGTGTGCCGGCGTCGGAGATCGTGCCCGTCTCGGCGCTCGAGAGCGACAACCTCGATCGGCTGGCCGACGTGGTGGGATCGCGGCTGCCGGTGGCGCCGCCGCTGTTCGCGCCGGACGTGCTCACTGACCGCGACGAGCCGTTTCAGGCGGCGGAAATCGTGCGCGAGAAGCTCACGCTGAAACTTCGGGAGGAGCTTCCCTACGGCATCAACGTGCAGATCGAGCGCTTCGCAGACGAGGATGGGCGCATCATCATCAATGCTGTGATCTGGGTCGAGCGTGCCGGGCAGAAGGCCATCGTGATCGGGCAGGGTGGCGAGCGGCTCAAGGAGATCGGGCGCCTGGCGCGCATCGAGCTCAACGACTTGTGGCAGCGCTCGGTACACCTCGAGCTGTGGGTCAAGGTCAAGGAGAACTGGGCGGACAGCGAGATGGCCCTGCGCCAGTTCGGGTACGAGGCATTGTGAACCGGCGGGCCTCCGGCCGCCGCGTGTGGCTAGCCCCGGCGTACGTCCTGCATCAGCACGCCTATCGCGATACGAGTCGTATCGTCGAGGTGTTCACCGCCGAGCACGGCCGGCTCACCCTGTTCGCGCGCGGCGCGAACGGCGCGAAATCGACCCTGCGGGGTGTGCTGCGGCCGTTCCAGCGGCTCCTGCTCTCCTGGTCGGGCCGCACGGAAGCCTGCCAACTGGTGAGCGCGGAGCTCGATGGAGTGCTTACCACGCTCGCCAAGGAGCGGCTCATGAGCGGCTTCTACTTGAACGAGCTGTTGTTGAAGTTGACCGAGCGCTGCGATCCCCATCCCGAAGTCTTCGCGGCCTATGCGGCCTGCATCGAAGGCCTCGCCGGGGGCGAGTCCGAAGAGGCGAGTCTGCGCCGTTTCGAGAAACGCCTGCTCGGCAATCTGGGCTACGGACTGGATCTGTCCCGGGCGGCAGACGGTGCACCCATTTTCCCCGACGCCCATTACCGCTTTGCCGCCGAGCGCGGCGCGCAGCTCTGCG
>Ga0302314_10016854_pt1 | contig 12308 bp, 8 predicted proteins | sample III_Palsa_N2_3_FD_200533 | JGI IMG/M metagenome (GOLD analysis project Ga0302314, IMG submission 200533) | Peat permafrost microbial communities from Stordalen Mire near Abisko, Sweden - III_Palsa_N2_3 | ecosystem: Environmental > Terrestrial > Soil > Palsa > Peat permafrost | place: Sweden...
CGGCACCGCTGGACCCCTCGGCACCGCTGGACCCCTCGGCACCGCCGCGCCCCCGAGCATCGCCGGACACGACGCCGCAGGCCACCCGGCCTCGCTCACTGGCCCGCAGCAGGGGCAGGCCGTGACTGGTCCGGTGGAACTCCGGGTGCTGCCCGGGCCGCGGGATGAGTGGTTCGCCGCAGCTGCCATCGAACTTTTGTGCACTGGGCACTACGTCGTGACGCCGGCCTGCGACCGGGCGGGCCTGCGGCTGCACGGCCGGGCACTGGCCCGCGCCACCAGCGCCACCACCAGCGCCGCCACCAGCGGCAGCAGCGCGCCACCACCAGCGCCACCAGCGGCAGCGGGGCCAGCCAGCGCCAGGAGCAGCAGCGGCGGCAGCGGCAGCGCCGCCAGCAGCGCCACCACCAGCGGCAGCAGCGCCACCACCAGCGCCGCCACCAGCGCCACCAGCGGCAGCGGGGCCAGCGCCGCCACCAGCGCCGCCAGCAGCAGCGGCAGCGCCGGCGAGCTGGCCAGTGAGGGCATGGTCACCGGGGCGCTGCAGGTCCCGCCGGACGGGCAGCCGATCCTGCTGCTCGCCGATCACCCGGTCACCGGCGGCTATCCGGTGATCGCAGTCGTCCGGTCCGCGGACATCGGGGCAGCCGCGCAGTTGCGGCCGGGTCAGCTGGTCAGGTTCACGGTCAGCCGCTGATCTCGCGATAGGCGGCGACGAGGTCGGCAGCGGCCACCGTGGTGAGATCCGCGGCGCTGGCGCCGTCGCCCAGATGGGCGACCCGCAGGTCCCGGGAAGCGCACGCCCGCTCGAACAGCGACCGGGCGAACCTGCCGTTGCCGAGCTCGTCGATGCTCCCCTCGGCGCAGGCCCGGCCGAAGATCTGGTCAAGCACCGGCAGCGCGTCGGCGTCGAAGCTGTCCCCGGCCTGCCGCGCGATCGTCTCGGCGATCCTGGTCAGCTCCTCCGGCGAGTAGCTGGGGAACCCGATCCTGACGCTGAACCTGGAGGCCAGGCCAGGGTTGCTGCGCAGGAACCGGTCCATGTCCGGGGTGTAGCCGGCCAGCACGATCACCAGCCGGTCGCGGTCGTCCTCGGCTCGCTTGAGCAGAGTCTGCACCGCCTCGGAACCGAACGCGTCGCCCCCGGAGTAACCCTCGTTGTACAGCGAGTAGGCCTCGTCGATGAAGAGCACCGCGCCGAGCGCGGAGTCCACCAGCTTGTTCGTCTTGATGGCAGTGGAGCCCAGGTGCTCGCCGACCAGGTCGGCTCGGTGCGCCTCGACCACGCTGGGGCGGACCAGGAGCCCGAGCGCGGCGAAGATCCGGCCGAGAATGCGGGCCACGGTCGTCTTGCCCGTGCCAGGCGGGCCGGTGAAGACGAAGTGCCTGGCCGGCGGCTGGCTGGCGAGCCCTTGGCGGTCCCGCAGCCGTGCCACCCGCAGCTGGGCGGCGATCTCGTGGACCTGGCGCTTCACCGGCTCCAGGCCGATCAGCGCGTCGAGCTCGGCCAGTGCGCTCTCCAGCGTCGGCGTCTCGGTGTACCCGCGGAACCTGCTGCTCAGCTCCGCGAACGCGCGCTGCAGGTCAGCGCCCTTCAGCGTGACGAGGTCGGCGGAGGATGGCTCGCCGGACGCGCCCATCACGCGTACGTCCCTGGCCTGCCCCGCCTTCTCCAGCAGGCTGCGCACGAACCGCCCGTTGCCGAGCTCGTCCCCCAGCTTGCGCCTGCCCACGTCCTCGAACATCCGCCAGAGCACCGGCCTGGCGTCGGGGTCGAGCAGCTCGCCACGGCGCTCAAGCGCCGCGTCGGCCAGCGCGAGGAACTCGGCCGGGACGTAGCCGGGGAACTTGACCCTGATCGCGAACCTTGAGGTGAGGCCCGGGTTCGTGGCCAGGAAGTTCTCCATCTGCTTCTCGTACCCGGCCAGGATGATGATCAAGTCGTCCCGGTCGTCCTCGGCCCGCTTCAGCAGCGCCTGGACGGCCTCGTTACCGAACCGGTCGCCCTGCCCGTCACCCTCGTTGACCAGGCTGTAGGCCTCGTCGATGAACAGCACGCCGCCGAGCGCCGAGGTGACGAGCTCGTTCGTCTTGATCGCCGTGGCGCCCAGGTACTCCCCGACCAGGTCGGCTCGGTGCGCCTCCACCACGGCGGGCGTCTCGAGCAGCCCGAACGCGTAGAAGATCTTGGCGATGATCCTGGCCACGGCGGTCTTCCCGGTGCCCGGCGGGCCGAGGAAGACGAAGTGCTGCATGGGCTTGTCGGCCCCGAACCCGGCGAGCGCGCGCCTGCGGGCCGCCTCGATCGACGCGGCGATCGAGCGGATCTGGTCCTTGACGGCCGCCAGGCCGATCATGGCGTCAAGCTCGGCCATGGCCTCGTCAACCGTGATCTCCGGCTGCCGGTCGGCGGGCCGGTCGCGGCCGGAGTCGGCGCGCGAGCCGTCAGCGGAGTGCCCGGCGCGGACCAGGTCGCCCGCGAGCGCCACCCGGCTGTCGGGACCGGCCGGGCCCGCGGCCCGGCCGTCTCGCGGCGGCCGCGTCAGCGTCCGGGCATGCGGCGCGGCGAGCGCGCCGCCACGGGCCTGCTGACGGCCGTACTCCCGGCCTTCCTGCAACGACTTGGCCAGTCGCCAGCCCACCACGATGCAGGCGATGGCCCACGCGAGGGCCGGGCCGATCAGCGGCTGGGCCGGCGCCAGCAGGCCAGCGAGAACGACCACTGGCGCCGCCCACAGCAGCACCCACGCGACCGTCCGGCACGGCACGAGCCACCTGCCCAGCGGTCCGGCGTGCGCGACGGCCGCCACGACCAGCGGCAACAAGAGCAGCGTCAGCATCGACGGCTGCTGGCCACGGGCACCGAACCAGACCGCTGCCAGTGCCACGCCCAGGACCGCGACCGACAGCGTGGCCACGACCGAGCGACGGGCAGAGGCCACGGCGAAGGGCCCGTAGGCCAGCCCGGCGACGAGCAGCAGGCCCGTGACTACCTGCAGGATCCGCGACACGTTGAGACCGGCGGCCGTGGCCAGCGCCACGACGGCCGCTACAGTGATGATCTTGACGATTAAAGGTGCGGCGGCGAACTTCTGGCGAATGCGAGCAAACCCGTCCTGCGCCGTCCGCCAGCCGGGCAGGAACGGGGACCTCTCTGATGGCCGCATCTCGCTCCCTCGCACTGAAACCTGTATAGCGCATCACCGATCGCATACGAAGACACACAATCAGATACCGCTGAGAAAATTGGCCTTGCGGACACGACTGAGGCCAGTTTTAAACGAGTGACAGTTGCTACGCCAATCGCGCGCCGCTCACGAACGGTGGAGGATCATGGACAGGATCTCGGCAAATCTGCTTATTCCGGGCAGCGGCGACCCGGTCCGGGACGGCGTGGTCGTGCTCGACGGCCAGCGGATCAGCTACGCGGGACCGGCCGCAGCCGCGCCTGATACTCCCGGCGCGGTCTGGCACCAGGCGGCGACGGTCATGCCGGGCATGTGGGACTGCCACGGGCACTTCCTCGGATCCCGCGCCTTCGACCTCGGGAAGATGCCGCTTGAGCCACTCGCGCTCCGCGCCGCGCGCAGCGCGCGCGACCTGCGGGCCGCTCTCGACGCCGGCATAACGTCGGTGCGCGAGGTCGGCGGCCTCGGCATCGACCTCGCCAGGGTGGTCGCGGAGGGCGTGCTCGACGGCCCGGCGATCTATGCCGCCGGAGCGATCCTGAGCACCACCGGCGGGCCATGCCGACCTGCACTCCTACCCGCTGGCCTGGATGGAGGACTTCGCCCTGCGCGAAGGCGTGCTCCGGCTCGCCGACGGCGCTGACGGCTGCGTGCGCGCGGTCAGGGAGCAGTTGCGCCGCAATGCACGGGTGATCAAGGTCTGCGCGTCCGGCGGGGTACTTTCCGAGGTCGACCATCCCGTCCATCAGCAGTTCACCAGCACCGAGCTGGGCGCGATCGTGGAGGTGGCCGGTCTCGCCGAGCGGGTGGTCGCAGCGCACTGCCACGGCAAGCCGGGAATCATCGCGGCGCTTGCGGCCGGGGTGCGGACGATCGAGCACGGCACCTACCTCGACGAGGAGTGCTGCGACGCGATGAAGGAGACCGGCGCCATCCTGGTGCCGACCCGGACGATCGTCGAGGACATGCTGGCGAACCTGGCGGCCGTGCCCGACTACGCGGCCACCAAGCTCGTCGCCATCGCGGACGCGCACGCTGGGGCGGTGGCGCTCGCGCAGGCGCGCGGGGTCACGATCGCGATGGGCACGGACATCGGGCTCACCGGCAGCGACCTGCCCAACTCGTGGGGCAAGAACGGCAGCGAGCTTCCGCATCTCGTCGCGCTCGGCATGACGCCGTTGCAGGCCATCGAGGCCGCGACGGCGACCGCGCCGCTGACCCTGGGGCCGCAGGCGCCGCGCAGTGGCCGGCTTGCGGCTGGCTACGACGCCGACGTCATCACGCTGGACGCCGATCCGCTTGCCGACATCGGCGTGCTGGCGAATCCCGGGCAGGTGACCGGCGTCTGGACGGCGGGCCGCAGGGTCAAGGGCGCCCCGCTGCCGGGTAAGTGACCGGATTCTGGAGAGCGGGCCGCGAGGTCAAGGGTGTCAAGTCAGGTCATTTTGACCATATTCGTGGCTGATGTCCTTGTATAGCCGTTCCGGTGACAGGATTCCGCCTGATGGATGTCCGGTTGCTATGCACCGGCGGATAGCAACGGGACATCCATTCGGCCGTCGCGACCATAGGCCCGCGGGCTGCGCACGATCTTCGGCTGCGGGCGATCATCCAGCGAAGTAGTGCTACGAGTATTCGCCAGCAAGTCATCATGGGTACGGCGGCGCCGCCGGAGCCGATCGCTGAGTCCGGCCCGAGGAGGAGACCGATGGGAGCATCAGATCGGCCGATCAGACGTCTTTCCACGCCGATCCAGCTAATCAGGGAGCGGTACGACGTGGTGGTGATCGGATCGGGATACGGCGGGGCGATCTCGGCGTCACGAATGGCGCGGGCCGGACGGAGCGTCTGCCTGTTGGAGCGGGGGAAGGAGCTCCAGCCCGGCGAATACCCCGACACCGAGCTGGAGGCGGCGGAGCAGCTCCAGGTCGACCTGCCCGAGGAGCACATCGGCTCGCGAACCGGTCTGTACGACCTACGGCAGAACCCGGACATGAACGTGTTCGTGGGGTGCGGGCTGGGCGGAACGTCGCTGGTGAACGCCAACGTGGCGCTGCAGCCGGATCCGCGGGTGTTCGACGACGCCGCCTGGCCGCAGGAGATCCGGGCGGACCTGGCCACCCGGATCGCGGCGGGCTACCAGCGGGCCCGCGAGATGCTCAAGCCGAGCCCGCTCCCGCAGAGCGTGCGGCTGAACAAGCTCGATGCGCTCCAGTCGTCAAGTCGGGTGTTCCCGGATGGCTCGTTCTACCGGCCGCCGATCAACGTGACGTTCCAGGACCCGCCGGGCAACGTGAACCACGTGGGGGTCTTCCAGCAGGCCTGCTCGATGTGCGGCGACTGCTGCTCCGGCTGCAATTACGCGGCCAAGAACACCACCTTGATGAACTACCTGCCCGACGCCGTCAACCACGGTGCCGAGATCTTCACCCAGGCGGCGGTCCGGTGGGTGGAGCCGGCCGGGGCCGGGGGGTGGCGCGTGCACTATCAGCCGCTGCAGACCGGGCAGGAGCTGTTCGACGCCCCCACCGAGTTCGTCGATGGCGACATCGTGATCCTCAGCGCCGGCACGCTCGGATCGACCGAGATCATGCTGCGATCCGGGGAGCGGGGCCTGCGGCTCTCCGCCCGGCTGGGCGAGCGGTTCACCGGAAACGGCGACGCGCTGGCGTTCAGCTACAACGGCGACGCCAGGATCGACGGGGTCGGCTGGGGGTCCAGCCGGCCCGGGCGCCTGGCGCCGGTCGGGCCGACCATCACCGGCATCATCGACCTGCGTGGCACCGCCGACGTCAATCAGGGGATGGTCATCGAGGAGGGCGCGGTCCCCGGGGGCCTGGGCCCGACCCTGCCGTGCGCCTGGGCCGACGCCGCCGACCTCGTCGGCAGGGACCCCGGGCGCGGGCTCGCCGAGCGCATCCGCGAACGGGAACGCGAGCTGGAGAGCCTGCTGCTCGGGCCGCACGAGGGTGCCGACCGGAACACGCAGACGTACCTGGTCATGACGCACGACCGGGGCAACGGCACGCTCCGCCTGGCGGACGGCCGGCTCAGGGTGGACTGGCCCGGCGTCGGCACGGAGCCCATCTTCGAGCAGGTGCAACGGAACCTGATCGCCGCCACGCGGCCGCTCGGGGGCACGTACCTGCCGAACCCGATCTGGACGAAGCTGCTCGGCCAGTCGCTGATCACCGTGCATCCGCTGGGCGGGTGCCCGATGGGCGCCGACGCCGACCACGGCGTGGTCGACCACTCCGGGAGGGTCTTCAACCCCGACGGCGGGGGACCCTACGAGGGCTTGTACGTGACCGACGGGTCGGTCATCCCCGTCCCGCTTGGCGTGAACCCGCTGCTCACCATCTCCGCCCTGACCGAGCGGTGCTGCGCGCTCATCGCCGAGCACAAGCACTGGACGATCGACTACACGCTGCCGTCGGCGCCGCCGGGGCCTGCTCCGCCGAGCACGGTCGGCATCGAGTTCACCGAGCGGATGCAGGGCTACATCTCGAGCAGCGTGACCGACGTGTCGGCGGAAGGGTACGCGCGGGGCGAGGCGGCCGGCCGGCGGGAGAACTCCCCGTTCAGCTTCGTCCTGACGATCGCCGCGGAGGACGTCGACAAGCTCGTCCACGAAAGCGGCCACCAGGCGCGGATGCTCGGCGAGGTGCAGGCGCCCGCCCTCTCGCCGGACCCGCTCGTGGTGACCGACGGCTGGTTCAGCCTGTTCATCCCTGACCCGGAACGCGTCGCCACCCGGGACATGCGTTACCGCATGCGGATGATTTCCCGCGACGGCAGGGAGTACTTCTTCACCGGCTTCAAGTACGTTCACGACGGCTCAGGCCTGGACATGTGGGCAGCCACCACCACGCTCTACGTGTCCATCCAGGCAGGGCCGGACGACAGCGGCCCGGTCGTGGCCACGGGGATCCTGCGGATCAGGCCGCAGGACTTCCTGCGCCAGCTCCGCACGATGCAGGTGACCAACGCGACGTCCGAGGTAGCGCGGCTGGAGAAGCTGGCGGAGTTCGGCCAGTACTTCGGCGGGGTCCTCTACCACGCGTACGGAGGGGTGTTCGCCAGGCCGGTGCGGTTCGACCCGAACGCGCCGCCGAGGAAGACCCGCCAGCTTCGCCTGTCCGCGCCCGAGGTCCATCCGCTGCGGACCAGTGACGGCGTGGAAATCCTGCTGACCAGGTACCAGGGCGGGGACAGAGGCCCGGTGATGCTCTCCCCCGGCCTCGGCGTGTCCAGCAGGATCTTCACGATCGACACCATCGAGACCACGCTGGCGGAATACCTGTTCGCCGCGGGGTTCGACCTCTGGCTGCTGGACTACCGGGCCAGCATCGACCTGCCCGCGTCGGCGACGCAGTTCACCGCGGACGACGTGGCCCGCTACGACTACCCGGCAGCGGTCGCCACCATCCGCGACCGCACCGGCGCTGCCGCCGTCCAGGCGATGGTGCACTGCTTCGGCTCGGCGACGTTCACGATGGCGATGCTGTCCGGGCTGCAGGGCGTCCGCTCCGCCGTGTGCTCGCAGGTCTCGGCCCACATGGTCGTTCCGGAGCTGACCCGGCTGAAGTCCGGGCTGCACGTGCCCGGCCTGCTGGAGCGGCTCGGGGTCAAGTCGCTGACCGCGATGGCGCGGACCGACGAGGACTGGTCACAGAAGCTGTTCGACCGCGCCCTGCAGCTCTACCCCGAGCAGGCCGGGCAGCAGTGCGACAGCGCCGTGTGCCACCGGATCACCTTCATCTACTCGTTGCTGTACGAGCACGCGCAGCTCAACACCGCCACGCACGACGCCCTGCACGAGATGTTCGGCATCGCCAACATGACCTCGCTCGACCAGCTCGCGGAGATGGTCCGGGCCGGCCACCTGGTCACGGCCGGCGGGAGCGACGCCTACCTGCCGCACCTGGACCGGATGGCCATCCCGGTCACCTTCGTGCACGGCGCCGAGAACGACTGCTTCCTGCCGGAGAGCACGGCGCTCACCTACGGCGCCCTGCGCGCGGCGAACCCGGGCATTCCGTACCACCGCTACGTCATCCCCGGCTACGGCCACATCGACTGCATCTTCGGCAAGGACGCCAGCCGGGACGTGTTTCCGCTGATCCGCAGCCACCTTGAGGACACGGCGTGACCGGCACGGGAACGGAGTAGCTGGAGGCTCGCTGAGCCCGGTCCGGGCCAGTCGATCCGTGCTTCCTTGCGCGGCAGACGGGCAGGGTAGCGGCGCGGGGCAGGGTAGCGGCGCGGGGCAGGGTAGCGGCGCGGGGCAGGGTAGCGGCAGGCGGGGTCGCCCGGCGGTCAGCAAAGATCAAGAATGCGGTCAGCGTGCTTTCAGTCTTCTTTCAGGTAGGCGATCGACCATGGATTCAGATCGCGGCGATTGATACCTACCGAGGGGAGCCGCTCCCATGAGCACGATCTACGATCCGCCTATCTCGGCGGAACCAGGGCAGACAGGACAGAACTCACCCTGGCCCGGTCCCGGCGGCCCGGCCGGCTACGGCCCGGCCGGCTACGGCCCGGCTGGGTACGGCCCGGCTGGGTACGGCGGAGGCCCGAGCGGACCCGGCCGGCGCTCGCGCCGCCGCCTGCTGCTGGCCGGCACCGCAGTCGTGGTTGGCCTGGGCACGTTCTGGGGGCTGCAGGCCACCGGGATCACGCCGGGCGCCGCGGCGCTGACGACCTCTCAGATCGAGGCGCAGGTCGACCCTGGCCTGGTCGACGTCGTCTCCACGCTCGGCTACCAGCAGGCCGAGGCGGCCGGCACCGGGCTGGTGCTGACCTCATCGGGTGAGGTGCTCACCAACAACCACGTCATCGAGGGCGCCACCTCGATCACGGTCACCGACGTCGGCAACAGCCGCAGCTACCAGGCCAAGGTGGTCGGCTACGACCGGAGCCACGACATCGCGGTCCTCCAGCTGCAGGGCGCGTCCGGGCTCACGACGGTGACCCTGGGCAACTCCTCGGCGGCCGCTGTCGGCCAGCAGGTGGTCGCCCTCGGCAACGCGGGCGGCAAGGGCGGCACCCCGTCGGTCGCCACCGGCCGGATCACCGGCCTCGACGCCTCGATCACCGCCTCGGACGAGTCGGCGGGCACCTCCGAACAGCTGACCGGGCTCATCCACCACGACGCGGACATTCAGCCGGGAGACTCCGGCGGCCCGCTGGTCGACGCCGCCGGGCAGGTGATCGGCATCGACACCGCGGCCTCCTCCGGGTTCCAGTTCCAGTCCGGGCAGGCCAACACCCAGGCGTTCGCGATCCCGATCAACGAGGCGGTCTCCCTTGCCAGCCAGATCGAGGCTGGCGCCTCCTCGTCCACGGTGCACGTCGGCAGCACCGGGTTCCTCGGCGTCGACATCGTCTCCGCCGGCAGCGCCGCGGCAGATGGCGTGCAGGCCGGCACGGGAGCCGCCGTCGCCGGGGTCGTCTCCGGGTCGCCCGCGGCCGGAGCCGGCCTCGCAGCGGGTGACGTGATCGTCTCGGTCGACGGCCACGCCGTCTCGTCGCCGTCTGCGCTGCAGTCAGCGCTGGGGCTGCACCACCCGGGCGACAGCGTCCGCATCGGCTGGACCGACCAGGCCGGCCAGACGCAGTCGGCGACCGTCGTCCTCGCGGCCGGCCCGGCAGCCTGAGGAATGTGCCACTGGCGGCCCCTCCCGCGGGGGGACGCCTCGCGACCCCCTCCCGCGGGGGGCCGCCTGGGGGGCGGGCGGCCGCGGATGCCGCTGAGCGATCGACGCAACAGTGCGGAAACGCGGTTGACGGCATGCCCGGGCGGCATGACGCTAGCGGCTGTGAACGGAACGCCTGATCATGTGCTCCGCAACCGCGCGGCGTGGGACCGGTGGGCGCCGCAGTACGCCGGACCGGGCCTGCGCCACTGGGCGGCGGCCGAGCCCAGCTGGGGCATCTGGGGCATCCCCGAGGCGCAGGCCGGGATCCTGCCGCCCGACCTGGACGGCCGTGACAGCATCGAACTCGGCTGCGGCACCGGCTACGTCTCGGCGTGGCTGGCCCGCCGCGGCGCCCGCCCGGTCGGCCTGGACAACTCCCCAGCGCAGCTGGCCACCGCCCGCGAGCTGCAGGACCGCTTCGGGCTGCGATTCCCGCTCATCCACGGCAGCGCCGAGCAGGCACCCTTCGCCGCGGCGAGCTTCGACCTGGCGATCTCGGAGTACGGCGCCAGCATCTGGTGCGATCCCTGCACCTGGATCCCCGAGGCCGCGCGGCTGTTGCGGCCGGGCGGCCAGCTGATCTTCCTGGTCAACTCCATCCTGCTCATGCTCACGATCCCGGACCAAGACGGCCTGCCCGCCACCGAGCGGCTGCTGCGGCCCTACTTCGGCATGCACCGCTTCTCATGGCCGGACGACGAGTCGGTGGAGTTTCACCTCGGCCACGGCGACATGATCCGGCTGCTGCGGCACTGCGGCCTGGAGGTCGAGGACCTCCTCGAGCTGCGGCCGCCGGCTGGCGCCAGCACGCGCCACCCGCTCGCCACCATCGACTGGGCACGGCAGTGGCCAAGCGAGGAAGTCTGGAAGGCCCGGAAGCCGGGCTGAACCGGCTCGCGGAGAAACGCGAGAACTGCAGCGACTGCGCCACCATGCCCGTTCAGCAGGTCAGACGGCTGCGGAGACTCAGGTGGCCGGGATGACCGTGTCGGTGTCTCCGGACAGCAGCTGCTGAGGGACCTGGCCGAAGGCGTACTGGGCCGAGGCGGCTCCCGGGACGAGCGTGAACGTCCAGATGACGTCGAAACGGTCACCTGGCCACGGCTGCGGTATGGCGGTTCCCGGGATGGCCGGCAGCGACGCGGCCAGCGCCGGGATGTGGTCGTGCTCCCAGCAGATCAGCACGACGCCGGAGTAGCCGCTCAGCACGCCGGCGGCCAGCTGAGCCTCCTGGCCCTCGGCGAAGGCGGAGACTATCGGCAGTCCGAGGCGGTCGCTGAGGCCCTGGATCGTCTGATACGTCCGGTGCGAGGCCGTCGTGCCTGGATCCCCGTAGGAGGGTGACAGCAGGGCCGCGGGGGTTTGCAGTCCTGCCTGCAGCGCCCCGACGGCGGGATCGAAAAGGACGGCGAGCGCACCGGAGCGCTGCCAGCCGCGCGGCAGCAGGGAATGCTCGTCTTGATTGCCCTGCTGGTCGACGCCAAAGGGCGCGACCGGTGCGGGCGGAGGCTGCAGGGGGCCTGTGAGCGGCGGATCTGCCGGCTTTTCGCCGTGACGGATGATGTAGATGACGTCCGGCGGTGCGTTGCCGCCACCGATGGGTTGCTGAGTCATTCAGGTCCCTTCTGGTCGGGGCTCACCTTCCGTGTCCAAGTCGCGGAGCGGCCCGTTCCGTCGGCCCGGACCTTACCTTCGCTCCTCAGCTGCTCCAGGACGAGCCGGATGGTCTGGTCGCTGACACCGGGCACTGCCGTCCTGATGTCCGCGAGGCGGAACGTTACCGGTGCGTGCCGCAGGACGTGCTCGCGGACGCGCTGCTGCTTGGTCCCGGGGGTCTGGGCCGCCGCCGCGCGATCGGCGAAGACGGCGTAGGCGCCGGCGATCACCCTGGTGAAGTAGCCGAGCCAGGGCCACGGGTCGGCGTTGCCCTCGTGCCAGCCGTGGGTGGAATCCAGGAGCGCCTGGTAGTAAGCGTCAGCCGATTCGGCGACCGCTTGCTCAAGGCTCAGGTAGCGGCCGACCGTGTATCCGTGCTCGGTGAGCATGGCGTTGGTGAGCAGGCGGGTCACTCGCCCGTTGCCGTCCTCGAAGGGGTGGATGACGAGGAGGTCGAGGACAAACAGCCCGGACAGGAGCACCGGATGGTGCTCGCCAACGGCAACCGCGTCCTTGTAGCGCTCGATCAGGTCGTCGATGGCGAACGGCGTGCTCGCGGCGGACACCGGCTTGAAGCGAACGGTGGTCGAGCCGTCTAGCGAGCGGTCCACGACCAGGTTGTCGTCTGTCTTGAACGCGCCGCCGGGCACCGCGGTGTGCGCGAACAGCAGCCGGTGCAGGTGCAGGATCAGGCCGGCGTTCAGCGGGCGCCAGTCTTGCTGGAACAGGTAGTCCTGGGCGTCGCGGTAGCCTGCCAGTTCCT
>Ga0302314_10016855_pt1 | contig 12308 bp, 10 predicted proteins | sample III_Palsa_N2_3_FD_200533 | JGI IMG/M metagenome (GOLD analysis project Ga0302314, IMG submission 200533) | Peat permafrost microbial communities from Stordalen Mire near Abisko, Sweden - III_Palsa_N2_3 | ecosystem: Environmental > Terrestrial > Soil > Palsa > Peat permafrost | place: Sweden...
TGGCGCGATAGGCGTCGAAATCATAATCGAGCAGGATCGGAATTTCGCCCGACAGCACGCGGGCATAGGCCGTCTGCTTCGGCACGATCGGCTCGTTCTTCGCCAGTTCCTTGAAATAGGCGATCGACGGTTCGTAGTTCTTGTAATTGCCGCCCATCGCCTCGTTCACCGCGGTGGCGCCGACGAAGCCGACGGCGGCGCTGGTCGGGTCCAGGTAACCGACCATGCCCTTGTACTCGGGCTTTAAGAGGTCCTTCCAGGATTGCGGCACGGGCTTGCCGCCCAGCGCGTCCTTATTGACCATGAAGCCCAAGGTGCCGCTGTGGATGGTGAACCAGTAACCATCGGCGTCCTTGAGGTCGGCCGGCAACGCGTCGAAGCCCTTGGGCTTGTAGGACTGGGTCAGGCCCTGTTCCTTGGCCTGGATGCCGACCTGGCCGCCCAGATAGAGCACGTCGGCGACCGGATTGGCCTTCTCGGCGATGACGGCGGCGATGGCCTGGCCGCTATTCTTGTTGTCGAACGGCACCTCGATGCCGGTCGCGTCCTTGATCGCCTTGATCTGGGCCGCCCAATCGGCCCATTCCGGCGGGCAATTATAGCAGATCGCGGTTTCCGCGGCCCGGACCGCGGAGGCCTGGGTCAGCAGCGCGCCGGCGATGACCAGCGCGCTCAAGCTTTGTTTCAGCATGTCCGTCACTCCCCCGTTTATTTTTCCGGCGTCAGCGATCCGCCGGAACGCAGTTCGTATGGCAACAGGATCCGTTCGGGCGCGGCACCGTCGAGCCGCGCCAGCAGATGCAGGAAGGCGCGGCGGCCCATCTCGTGGCTCGGCTGCGCGATGGTGGCGAGACTGGGTGCGGTCAGCCGGCCGACCGGGATGCCGTCGAAGCCGATGATGGCGACGTCGCCCGGCACATTCAGACCGGCCTCGCGCAGCAGCGCGATGACGCGCAGCGCCAAGAGGTCGGTCGAACAGAACAGGCCGGTCGGCCGATCGGGACCGGTCAGGAGTTGCTTGATGTCGGCATCGACGTCGGGCGTGTCGAAACCCAGTTCGATCAAGGCGACCTCGCTGAGGCCAGCCTCGGCCAACGCCTCGCCGAAGCCACGATAGCGTTGCTTCGACCGGTCGGATGCGGCGAAGCGGCCGGCGACCATGGCCAGGCGGGTCCGGCCGGCGGCGATCAGCGCGCGGGTGGCGTCGCGCCCGGCCGCGACATTGTCAATGGTGGCGCTGGCCCGATCGGTGCGGTCCGGCTGATTATAGACCAGCACATAGGGCACGCCCTCGCGGTCGAGCCCGTCGAGTGTGGCGCTCTGGTTGGCATCGGCCACGGTCAGCACCAGCCCGCCGACCCGGTGCGACAGCAGATTCTCGATCGCCTCGCTCTCGCGTTCGGCTTCGTAGGCGCTGGAGGCGATCAGCACGGACCAGCCGGCCTCGCGCGCCGCATCCTGAATGCCGGTGACGCTTTCCGCGAACACCGGATTGGCCAGGCTCGGCACCAGCACGCCGACCGTCCGGCTGGTGCCGGCGCGCAGCTCCCGCCCGGTGCGGTTGGCGCGGAAACCCAAGGCCTGCACCGCCGCCTGGACCTTGCGTGCCGTCTCCGGCGCGATCGGCGCCCGGCCGTTCAACGCGCGCGATACGGTGGCGATCGACACCCCGGCCTCGGCCGCGACGTCGCGAATGGTCGGTTTGGAAGATGCTGCCCGGTTCCGCATGGGACGGCACTCTAGGGGCGATCGATGACGCTTCGATGACGAGCTGGAAACGTTTACATGACCCCTGTACCGAAGAGTGCGGCGCAGCAGCAAGGGGCGACCTCAATTGTTCTGTTTATAAAAACTGAATGATTAGAAATATCAACTTTAACAATGTATGCGGCAAGCCTATCTCCCCGTCATCGGCGACGTCCCGTCGCCGCCTTGAAGGAGCAGATCCATGCCGCTCGTCCGCCTGTCCTTTCTCACGGGCAAATCCGCCGCCTGGCGCGCCGCCGTGTCTGACGCGGTTCAGCAAGCGATGGTCGAGACCATCGACGTGCCGCCCGCCGATCGCTTCCATGTCATGAGCGAGCATGCACCGGGCTTTCTCGTGATCGATCCGACCTATTTCGACGTCGCCCGTTCAGACGATCCGCTGGTGGTGCAGATCACGCTCCGCGGCGGGCGCAGCGACCCTAAAAAGCGCGCGCTCTATCGCCGCATCACCGAGCTATTGGCTGAGAATCCCGGCATCCGGCCCCAGGATGTCATGATCGTGCTCAGCGAAAACGCGCTCGTCGACTGGTCGTTCGGCGAGGGCGTCGCGCAATACGTCCCGGCCTGAACCCATCGCGAGGAGAATCCCATGATCCTGTTCATCACCGGCGCCACGGCCGGATTCGGGGCCGCCATTGCCCGCCGTTTCGCGGCCGACGGCGCCAAGATCGTCGCTACCGGCCGCCGGGCCGACCGGCTGGCGGCCTTGGCCGAAGAGCTGGGGCCGAATATCCTGCCCCTGACTCTGGACGTGCGCGACCGGGCCGCGGTCGAGCGGGCCGTCGCCGACCTGCCGGACGGTTTCCGCGACATCGACCTGCTGGTCAATAATGCCGGTCTGGCGCTGGGGCTCGCCCCGGCGCACCAGGCGTCGCTCGCGGATTGGCAGACCATGGTCGATACCAATATCGCCGGCCTCTTGAACGTGACCCATGCGATCCTGCCCGGCATGGTGGCGCGCGACCGCGGCCATGTCGTCAATCTGGGCTCGATGGCGGCGACATATCCCTATCCCGGCGGCAACGTCTATGGCGCGACCAAGGCCTTCGTCCATCAGTTCAGCCTCAACTTGCGGGCCGATCTTTTGGGCACCAAGGTTCGGGTCAGCTGCATCGAGCCGGGCCTGGTCGGCGGTACCGAATTCTCGGCCGTGCGCCTCGGCGACACGGCCAAGGCGGCGGCCGTCTATGCCGGTGCCGACGCGCTGACGCCGGACGATATCGCCGATACGGTCCATTGGGTTGTGAGCCGTCCGGCCCGCGTCAACGTCAATACGTTGGAGGTCATGCCGGTCTGTCAGGCGTTCGCGCCGCTCGCGATCAAACGTCAGGGTTAATTTTGCATTGCGGAGGCTTGCTCTCGGTCGCGATGTCTGGTTTCAATCGCGATGACGCGTATGACACTTTCCGTACGCGTTCGAGGATAAGCCCATGTCCGATACGATGTTTCCTCAGGAAATCGACAGCGAAGCGATCTTCGGCGTCTGGCGGATCGACGCCGAGACTCAAGGTCTGCTCAAGGCAGCGCGGTCGGTCGTTGCGACGGCATTGGATGGGTTCGAAGCCCGGGTCACCCGGCAGGAAGAAGGCGAGGCGACCATCGCCGCCCTGCTGGCCGATCCGGCCGAGCGCACGCGCGTGCTGGATACGCTGCGCCAGCATTGGCGCGACCTGTTCGGCCAAGGCCCGTCCGAAGCGGCGCTCGATCGGGCCGCCCAGATCGGCCGCCGCCATTTCGAAGTCTCGGTCCAGCCGCGCCATTACCTGGCGCTGTGCCAGCTCTTGTCCAAGATCGTCACCGACGCGCTGATCGAGGACCCGAACATCGATACGCCCCAGGCGGTCGACGCGGTCGGCCGGGTCGTGATGATGGATGCCGAGGTCGTGCTCGGTTCCTATTACGGCAGCCTCGCCGACCTGGTCACCTACGAGGCGCAGTCCGAGACGCGGACCTTGAAGGACCGTGTCAGCGTGCTCGAGGACATGGCTTTCATCGATGCGCTGACCGGCCTGTTCAACCGCCGCTATTTCGACCGCTCGATCTCGGTCGAGATTTCGCGCGCCAACCGGGAACATACGCCGCTCAGCCTGCTGGTCTGCGATATCGACCGGTTCAAGGCGATCAATGACGGCTGGGGCCATCTGGTCGGCGACCGGGTGCTGAAGCACCTGGCCGGCGTGCTCGCCGACATGGGACGCAAGACCGACATCGTCACCCGCTTCGGCGGCGAGGAATTCTGTTTCATCCTGCCCAACACCAAGCCCGAATGGGCCCGTCTGGTGGCGGAACGGGTGCGCGCCCGGGTCGAGGCGTTGCCGATCGAAATCGAGAATGGCGCGTCGCTCAGCGTGACGATCAGCATCGGCATCGGCACCTATCGAACCGGCGACACGGTCGGGCAGCTGATGCTGCGGGCCGACGAAGCGCTCTATCGTGCCAAGCGGCTCGGCCGCAACTGCGTCTCGGATTAGACGGCCGACCCCAAAAGGCGGCTACAAAGACGGGGAGGTCGCCTTGCATCCTTCAGCCTTGCGGCTCGGCGCCGCATTGGTCCTCTCGCTCGTGCTGTCGGGGGGCGTGCGCGCCGCCGACTATCCGACGCCGAAGGAAGGCGACTGGATCGCCAAGGACTTCAAGTTCCATACCGGCGAGACCGCGGCCGAGCTGAAGCTGCATTACGCCACCATCGGCAATCCGGCGGGCAAGCCGGTGTTGATCCTGCATGGCACGGCCGGCTCCGGCACCGGCCTGCTGACCCCGACTTTCGCGGGCGAACTGTTCGGGCCCGGCCAGGCGCTCGATGCGGCCAAATATTTCATCATCCTGCCCGATGCGCTCGGTGCCGGAAAATCGGCCAAGCCGTCCGACGGACTCAAGGCGAAATTCCCACGCTACAATTACGACGACATGGTGCTGGCCCAATATCGCCTGGTGACCGAGGGGCTGGGCCTCCATCATCTACGCCTCGTGCTGGGCAATTCCATGGGCGGCATGCAGACCTGGATCTGGGGCGTGAGCTATCCGGAATTCATGGATGCGCTGGTGCCGATGGCGTCGCAGCCGACCGAAATGTCCAGTCGCAATTGGATGATGCGCCGCCTGCTGGTCGAATCGATCCGCCAGGACCCCGCCTATGACGGCGGCAATTATACGACCCAGCCGCAGTCGTTCCGCATCGCCAACGCCATGTTCGGCATCGCGACCAGCGGCGGGACCCTGGCGTATCAGGCGCTGGCGCCGACGCGGACCCAGGCGGACACGCTGGTCGACGAGCGGCTGGCCGCCGCTTTGCCGGCCGATGCCAACGACTATCTCTACCAGTGGGATTCCTCGCGCGACTACAACCCGGCACCCGGGCTGGAGCGTATCCGCGCGCATCTGCTGGCGATAAATTCCGCCGACGACGAGCGCAACCCGCCGGAGACGGGCACGCTCACCCTGGCGCTGGCCCATGTGAAGAATGGGCGCCTGCTGCTGATCCCGGCCAGCGCCGAGACCCGCGGCCACGGCACGACCGGCCTCGCGAAATTCTGGAAAGGGCCGTTGCAGGATTTTCTGAACGGCATTTCCTGAACGCGAAACCGTTACTGTCCTTCGCCTCAGGGCCGTTGTAGGTTGCCATAGATCTCAACTTTGGGTCGATGGCGGCAATGAGCGATCGGCGGCGGGCCGCGGCGGGGGCGACACGGGTGGAACGGCTCCTGGCCGGACCGATCGCGCCTACGTTGCTGTCGCTCGCGGCACCGATGGTCCTGGTCCTGACGGTCCAGGCCGGGATCAATCTGGTCGAGACCCATTTCATCGGCGGGCTCGGGGTCGAGCCGCTGGCCGGTACGGCCATGGTGTTTCCGATCATTATGCTGATGCAGATGGTGGCCTCGGGCGGGCTCGGCGGCGGCATCGCCTCGGCCATCGCGCGGGCGGTCGGTGCCGGTGCGCGCGACCGGGCGGCGGCCCTCGTCGGCCATGGCGTGATCCTGGCGACGGTGTGCGGCTCGGTCAGCGCCGCGCTGGGGCTGGGTCTGGCGCCGGCGATCTATCACACCCTCGGCGGTTCGGGCGCCTCGCTGCAGGCCGCCATCGACTATTCCGACACGGTGTTCGCCGGCATGGTGCTGCTCTGGTGGTCGAATGCGCTCGCCTCGTCGTTGCGCGGCAGCGGCGAGATGCTGGCGACGGCGGCGATCATTCTGGTCTCCGCCGGTACCGCCGTGGTGCTGTCGCCCTGCCTGATCCTGGGCTGGGGACCGTTCCCGCGCCTGGGCGTGGTTGGCGCCGGCCTGGCGGTCCTGTCCTATTACGCGCTCTGCACCCTGGGTTTTCTATCCTATCTGATCCGGACGAACGGCTGGCGCCGGATGATCGGGTTCGACCGCGCGCTGTTCGCCGATATCCTGTCGGTCGGCGGCCTGTCGACGATCATGGCGCTGCAATCGGCGCTGGCGGTGATCATCGTCACCGGCTTCGCCGGCGGCTACGGCAATATGGTGCTGGCCGGCTATGGCATCGGCTCGCGGCTCGACGCCTTGCTGGTGCCGCCGATCTTCGGCCTGGGCTCGGCGACCGTGACCATGGTCGGCATCAATGTCGGTGCCGGACAGATCGGGCGGGCGGAACGGATCGCCTGGATCGGTGCCGCGATCGCCGCGGTCGTGCTGGAGGCGATCGGCCTGCTCGCCGCCGAATTCCCGCGCGTCTGGCTGTCGCTCTTTACCGAGGACGCGGAGGTCTTGCAGACCGGCGCCGGCTACCTGCGGGCCGTGGCGCCGTTCTATGGCTTCCTGGGCGTCGGCACGATCCTGCATTTTGCCGCGATCGGCGCCGGCCGCCCGCGCGGCCCGCTGTTCGGCATCACGGCGCGGTTTCTGATGGCGGCCGGTGGCGGCGCGATGGTGGCCGGTGTGCTGCACGGCACCGCTCGGCAGCTCTTCGACATGGTCGCGGTCGGGCTGGTCGCCTTTGCCATCATCAATACGGTTTTTGTTCTGCGCGGATCGCTCGGCCGGCGCGCCGCCTTCAGGTCGGCAGCAGACCGCCGGCCATGAAGCCGCCGTCGACCACCAGCGTATGGCCGGTGACGTAGCCGCTGTCGTCGCCGGCCAGGTAGACGGCGGCCGCCGCGATATCCTCCGGCGTGCCATAACGACCCATCGGGACATGGTCGGTCCAGGCCCGCCGGTTGGCGGCACTATGCATCGCCGCCGCCATCGGCGTTTCGATTGGGCCGGGCGCCACCGCATTGACGCGGATGCCGGCCTCGGCCAGCTCGACCGCCATGACCTGGGTCAGGGTGACGATGCCGCCCTTGGAGGCGCCATAGGCCGCGCGCCCGACATTGCCGCGCAGGCCCGAGACCGAGGCGATATTGACGATGGCACCGCCCTCGCCCCCGGCGATCATCGCCCGCGCCGCCGCCTGGCCGATCAGGAAGGTGCCGCGCAGATTGATCGCCAGGATCCGGTCGAGTTCGGCGACCTGGATATCCAGAAACCGTTGGCTATTGCCGATGCCGGCGGAATTGACCACGACGTCGAGGCGGCCGTAGTGCGCGACGACCGCGGCGACCAGGCGCCCGACCGAGGCCTCGTCGCTGATGTCGGTCTCCTGGAACAGGGCGGCTTGCGGCTCGGCCGGCGGCTTCAGATCGGCGATCGCGACCTTGGCGCCCTCGATGATGAAGCGCCGGGCGATGGCGGCACCGATGCCGCTCGCCCCGCCGGTGATGATCGCCATCTTGCCGTCGAGCCGCATTGCCTTCCCCCCTGATGATCGGCTTTGTTAAAGCCATTGAACGGCCGATCGTGCCGACAGGCAAGGGAGGGGCGACAGAATGCCCAAGGTGATGAATCTGGGCCGGCTGCTGACCCAGTCGTCGGCGCGCTGGCCGGATCGCGCCGGGCTGGTCCAGGGCGACCGGGTCTGGAGCTGGGCCGAACTCGACCGGCGCACCGACGCGGTCGTGGCGGGTTTGCGCCGTCGCGGCATCGGCCAGGGCGACCGGGTCATGATCCACGCCCGCAACGGCAATGTCCTGTTCGAAAGCCTGTGGGCGGCGTTCAAGCTGGGCGCGGTCTGGGTTCCGACCAATTTCCGCCTGACCCCGCCCGAGGTCGCCTATCTGGCCGAGGCGAGCGGCGCCAAGGCGATGATCTATGATCGCGGGTTCGAGGCCCATGCCGACGCGGCGCTTGGCGTGCAGCCGGCGCTCGGCCTGATCCTGTCGATCGGGGGGGCCCGTCCCGGCGAGCAGGCCTACGAGACGCTGGCGACCGAGCCGTTCGCGCCAGCCGAGGCCGAACCGGCCGAGGTCGAATATGACGACACGCTCTGGTTCTTCTATACCTCAGGTACCACCGGCCGGCCCAAGGCGGCGATGCTGACCCATGGCCAGATGGCGTTCGTCGTGACCAACCACCTGGCCGACCTGATGCCCGGCTTGACCGATAGCGACGCCTCGCTGGTGATCGCCCCCTTGAGCCATGGCGCCGGCATCCACGCGCTGGCCCAGGTCGCGCGGGGCGCGCCCAGCATCCTGCTGTCGACCGACCGGTTCGATGGGGCCGAGGCCTGGCGGCTGATCGAGCAGCACCGGATCAGCAACATGTTCACGGTGCCCAGCATCCTCACCATGCTGGTCGACCATCCCGAGGCGGACAGGGTCGATCACAGCTCGCTGCGCCATGTCATCTATGCCGGCGCACCGATGTACCGGACCGATCAGAAGCGCGCTTTGGAAAAGCTCGGCCCCGTCATCGTGCAATATTATGGGCTGGGCGAAGTGACCGGGAACATCACGGTGCTGGCGCCTTCGCTGCACTCGCTTGACGACGCGACCAGCCCGGCGCCGATCGCCAGCTGCGGTGTCGCGCGCACCGGCATGGAGATCGGCATTCTGGATGCGGACGGGCGCCGCCTGCCGCCGGATACGGGCGGCGAGATCTGCGTGCGCGGCCCGGCCGTGTTCAAGGGCTATTTCGACAATCCGGCGGCCAATGAAAAGGCGTTCGCCCATGGCTGGTTTCACACCGGCGACCTGGGCCAGCTCGATAGCCGCGGTTTCCTCACCATCACCGGCCGGTCGTCGGACATGTATATTTCCGGCGGATCGAACATCTATCCGCGCGAGATCGAGGAGCTGCTGCTGACCCATCCGGCCGTGGCCGAGGCGGCGGTGGTGGGCGTGCCTCATGCCAAATGGGGCGAAGCCGGCATCGCGGTCCTGGTGCTGCGCCCCAGCGCCGAGGCCGACGAGCCGGGGATCCTGGGCTTTCTCGACGGCCGGCTCGCCCGCTACAAGCGCCCGGCCAAGGTGGTGTTCTGGCCGGAGCTGCCGAAATCCGGCTATGGCAAGGTGCCGAAGGCGCTGGTGCGCCAGCATCTGGGCGCGCGGGGCGAGGATCGGCTGGACTAGGCGCAAACCCGGCGCAGGCACTCGCGCAGCCAGCGGTGCGCCGGGTCGGCGTCGACGCGGGGGTGCCACATCTGGGCGATGACCAGGGGCGGCGTCGGCACCGGCAGTTCGAAGCTGACCAAGCCGTCGAGGCGCGATAGCGTGGCATGCGCCGACACCGTGCCGACGAGGTCGGAGTCGCGGACGATGATAAGGGCGCTCGGAAAATTCCCGACGATCGCCACGACCCGCCGGGTCAAACCCAGCGTGGCCAGCCCCTGGTCGACCGGCCCGGTCGCAAGGCCGCGCCGCGAGACGGTCACATGGCTGCAAGCCGCGTAGGTTTCCGGCGTGATCGGTGCTTGCAGCAGCGGGTGACCGGCGCGTACGACGCCGACGAACCGATCGCGGAACAGGGTTTGCCTCAGCAATTCCGGTCCGGTCTCGCCCTCCGTGCCGATATCGAGATCGATCCGCGCCTCGCGCAGGGCCGAGACGTCCTTGTTCGGTTTGGGCGCAAAGCGCAGGCGCACGCCCGGGGCGGCCTCGGTGACGAGGGCGATCAGGCGCGCGCCGAACGCCTCGACGAAGCCGTCGTTCGCCCGGATCGTGAAGCCCCTCGCCAACTGGCTGAGATCGAGTTGCCGGTCGGCGCTGAACAGGGTCTCCGCGTCATCAATCACACGGCGCACCTGGGCGCGCAGCGCCTGCGCCCGCGGCGTCGGTACCAGGCTGCGTCCGGCACGGACCAGGATCGGGTCGCCGACCGCGTCGCGCAGCCGTGCCAGCGTGCGGCTCATGGCCGACGGGCTCAATTGCAGCCGCTTGGCCGCACCGACCACACTGCCCTCGGCCAGCAGCACGTCGAGCGCCGTCAACAGGTTGAGATCGCGGGACGGCATGGGGACTCCAAAACGGGCGTAGAACGCACTTATGCGACCAGATCGTTGCGCTTTTCGTCAGGTCTTGGCAAAGACAAAAAAGAGGACCCGGCGTCCGACGCCGGGTCCTCCAATCGTCCCGGGCCTGCCGTCTGCTAGGGCGGCCGATGGGGCGAAGCCTAGAGCGATTCTCGATCACGTGTGATCGAGCCGCGATGGCTTTTGGCCATCGTCGGCCTATCGCTCAGACGTTATTGATCTGGAGCGATTTCTGATCGTTCAGATGAGTCCATCTGAACGGAAAACGCTCTAGGTCAGAAGTGGACGATGGCGTCCGCCGCAACCAAGACGGTGTAGTTCTTGTCGCCCGGGATGCCGGCGTTGGAATTGCCGTTGAACGCCTTGGCATCGATCGAGCGATCCCAGTCGATCTCCGGACGGAACTCGATCTGCGGCGACAGCCAATGCTGCAGACCCAGGCCGAAATTCACGTAACGGGCCTTGGTGCCGGTGCGCTGGCCCTGGGCGTCGTCGTAATATTCCGGACGGAACGAGATATTGTCCAACGGCGAGACTTGGTAGTTCAGGTAGGCAACGGCGCCATAAGCCTCGGCCCGGCAGGTCAGTTCGTTGGGATTGTGGCAATTGGCCTGATTGGGCGCGTTGAACGGCACATATTGCGGCGAGAACGGCGTCCCGCCGTTGGCGACGGCCGCCTGGGTGATCGGATTGTTCAGGTTCGGCACGCCGGTCTGGTGGATGTCGTAGGTCTCGAACGACAGATGCCACTTATCATTGAACTTATGATAATAGGTGAAGCCGTACCACTGAAGGTTGTTGTAGCCGTACGACCCGTTGTTGATACCGTCCATGCAGGGATAGATCGTGTCGTCGCCGTCGTTCCAGGTATAGCGGACGCAGGCGGTAAACGACGGCTTGGCGCCTGGGTCCTTCAGGAAGGTATTGTTCGGATAGAGCGGGTTCGGATCCGGATTATGCACCTTCTCGCCGACGTGCCAGAAGGTCGATTCGGTGCCGACATTGACGCCGACCTGCACCAGAAGGTTCTTGGTGACGGCGAGCGTCGCCTGCAGCCCCTCGTTGGTGTAGTTGTCGAAGCTGTACATCATCGAATGCGTGTACATGTAGTTGTTCGGCGCCAACTGCGCCTCGATGTCGGGCACCGAGATATAGCGGCCGAGCCGGAACAGCAGGCCTTCGGCGACTTGCGGCACATAGAGTTCGCCATAGACCATCGGGAAGTCGTAGCCGTTGACCTTGTTGTCCTTCAGCAGCTGGTAGCTGGCGAGGCCATAGGAGGTCGTATAGCGATAGTTCTCGCCATAGATCGCCGACAGCCGCATGCCCCAGTCGACATGGTCGGTCTGGACCGTGTCGGGCAGGCGCTCGAAATAGACCACGAGCTGGTCGAGCTCGACCGTGTTCGGGGTATAGGAATAGGCGATCGGCGCGTTGCCGCCCGGGCGGGTCGTGTTGCTGCTGACGTTGCCGCCGACATTGCCCCAGCCGTAGATCTGGAAATTATTGTCGGCGAGCCATTGGCCGACCGAGGTGTTGGCGATCGCCGCCATGAACGGGCTGTCGGTCGAGGCAGGCCGGGTCACGCCGATCGAGGTGGCGCCGCCGTATGGCCATTCGGTAAACGGCATCGGCGGCGTGGTTTGCGGCGTGGCCGGCCAATCGTCGCGCCGGGAGGCCGGCGCGCTGGGATCGCTCGGCGCCGACGCCTGGCCCATCTCCAGCTTGTAGTAGTTGACGAAGCGGGACGCGACATCGTCGCCCAGATAGGTATCGAGGCAGCCATAATCCTTATAGGGATCGACGGTGCCGGTGCAGCTTGCATCCGCGTGTGCCGTTTTCGGCATTGTGGCAAAGAAAAACGCGGGGACCAGCGCCAGTGCCATTGGCACCGCGCGGGTCCGAAACAGTCCAGTCATGGAATTTACTCGCACCACTTGCTTGTTGGAGCCAGAAGTCACCACGTCGGTGCGTAAAAAATCCATATAGTGTTGGAAGCGGTTTCGTGAATTTCTCGACTTCTGCCGATCGGGATTTTCATGCGAATTTTATTCCGCGATCACGCGGCCAGATCCTCGACCGCGAACGATGGGCTGCCGGTCCAGCAACGCCACTCGTCGGCCGCCTGCTGCACCTGATTGCGGCGCACGCCCGGCAGCGGGCTCCCCTCGAAGCGCTGCTCGATCCGATCGGCCAAGCGGCAGGCCGCCAGCGTGGCCAGATGCGGGCCG
>Ga0302314_10016856_pt1 | contig 12307 bp, 7 predicted proteins | sample III_Palsa_N2_3_FD_200533 | JGI IMG/M metagenome (GOLD analysis project Ga0302314, IMG submission 200533) | Peat permafrost microbial communities from Stordalen Mire near Abisko, Sweden - III_Palsa_N2_3 | ecosystem: Environmental > Terrestrial > Soil > Palsa > Peat permafrost | place: Sweden...
TCTCGCCCTGGGACTGGCCGATCACCGCGCTCGGCTCTACACCGTAGGAGCGCCATAGCTGCGCGAGGGAGACCATCACGGCGAAAAGTGCTGGCTGCACCACGTCGACACGGTCGAGGGAAGGGGCGCCGGCAGCTCCGCGCAGCACATCGATCAGAGACCAGTCAATGTGCGGGGCGAGGGCCGCCGCGCAGGCGTCGAGGTGTTCGGCGAACACCGGGGACACGTCCAGCAAACCCACGGCCATATCCGCCCACTGCGATCCTTGGCCGGGGAAGACGAACACCGGACCGGTCTCGGGCGAGGCGGCGCTGGCCTGCGAGACGGTACGGGCAACGCCCTGCACGACTGCGGCCGACTGCTCACCGCGTTCGAGCGCGCGCAGTCCGGCGAGCAGGTCCTCGCGGTCGGCGCCGAATATCAGGGCACGGTGTTCGAAGTCGGTACGCGTGGTCGCCAGGGAGTAGCCGAGGTCCGCCGGGTCGAGCTGCGGATCGGCCTCGACGAGGGTGCGTAGCTGCGCGGCTTGGGCGCGCAGGGCGTGCAGTCCGCGGCCGGAGAGCGGCCACGGGATCACCGCGGCGCCCTCCGGTGCTGCCGGGCCGGCTCCCGGGGCGCTCGGCTCGGCCGTCGCCGGCGGTTCGGCGAGGACGAGGTGGCAGTTGGTGCCGCCCATTCCGAAGGAGCTGACGCCGGCGATCAGGGGCCGAGCCCCATCCGGCCACGGCCCCAGTTCACGCGGGACGGCCAGATTCAGCTCGTCGAACGCGATGGCCGGATTGGGCGTTTCGAAGTTCAGGCTGGCCGGGATGCGCCGGTGCGCCACGCTCAGCACGGTCTTGAGCAGGCCGACGATGCCCGAGGCGCCCTCCAGGTGGCCCACATTGGTCTTGGCCGAGCCGACCAGCAGGGGCGAGCCCGCGGTCCGGTCCGGGCCCAGCGCCGCGCCGAGGGCCGCGGCCTCGATCGGGTCGCCGACCTTCGTGCCGGTGCCGTGCAGTTCCACATACTGCACGGCAGCCGACTCGACCCCGGCGGCGGACAGTGCCGACCGGAGGACCTCCCGCTGCGCCTCGAAGCCCGGGACGGTCAGGCCGTCGGTGGCGCCGTCGTTGTTCATCGCGCCGCCGAGAATCAGGCAATGGATCCGGTCGCCATCGGCCAACGCCTGAGTCAGAGTCTTGAGCACCACCACGCCGCCGCCTTCGCCGCGCACGTAGCCGTTGGCCCGGGCGTCGAAGGTGAAGCAGCGGTCGTCCGGGGACAGGGCACCGAACCGCTCCACCGCCGTGGTGCTCTCCTGCGCCAGAATGAGGCTCACGCCGCCGGCCAGCGCCGTGGTCGACTCGCCGCTGCGCAGGCTCTGGCAGGCCAGGTGGACAGCGACGAGTGAAGAGGACTGAGCGGAGTCGACGGTCAGGCTCGGGCCGCGCAGGCGGAGCGCGTAGGAGACCCGGTTGGCGATGATGCCGCGGGTCAGGCCGGTGAGGGCGTGCCGGGAGATCGCGTGCGCGTCCTGGCGGTGCAGCAGTGTGGCGTAGTCGGCCGCGATGGCGCCGATGAAGACTCCGGCCGAGGTGCCGTCGAGCCGACCCGGCGCGGTCCCGGCGTCTTCGAGGGCTTCCCAGCAGAGTTCGAGCACAAGCCGCTGCTGCGGGTCCATGGCGGCGGCTTCTCGCGGCGCGATACCGAAGAACCGCGGGTCGAACCGGTCCACCTGGTCCAGCCAGCCGCCGGCCCGGTACTTGCCGAGTTCGCCGATCTCGCCGGACCCGGTACGGTGCGCGGACGGCCGGCCGATGGCGCTGTCGCCGTCGGCCAGCAGCCGCCAGAAGGCCGCCGGATCCGGCGCCCCGGGCAGCCGGCAGGCCAGGCCCACGATCGCGATCGGCTCGACCGGCGGCGCGGACGAGGCGTGCGGCGATCCGGTGCCGGGCCCGGAGAGGATCGCAGGATCCGAACCAGTCATGGCGAGTCTCCACCCCTTCTGCCCGCAGTAGGCTGCTGAAGTCGCCCGGAGCGTCGTCCGCCCCGGGCATACCCCTAGCCTCGCGTTTGGCCGGGACGGCGAGTACCCCTATCGGCCCCTAACCAGGTCCGGTTCGATCCAGGTCGGCAGATCCGAGCGCCGGGAGACCCCCAATTTGCGGTAGATCCGGGTCAGGTGCTGCTCGACCGTGCTGACCGTGATGTAGAGCTTCGCCGAAATCTGACGATTGGTCATACCGCGGGCCGCCATCGTGGCGACCCGTCTCTCGGCGTCGCTCAGGTCGGGGTTCAGGTCCGACTCCTCGGCGGCGCCCGACGGCAGCGGCGGCCGGGTGCGGCTGGGCGCAGATACCGCCGCCTGCGCGCTGGCCGGACCGGAGCCGGCCGGGGCCGCCGTGGCGGGATTCGCGACGGCTGCGGTGGCTGCCGGGGTCGGCGCGGCGGCCCCGGTCAGGCACAACCGCTTGAGATGCAGGGCCCTGCGTTCAATGGTGCGGGCCTTGCCGGACTCGCCGAGGTCGTGGTAGACCGCGCCGAGATCCGCGAGCGTGCGGGCCAGTTCCAGCTGGTCGCCGACCGAGTGCAGGATCTCCACGGCCTCTTCGAGCAGGGCCGGGCGCCGGTCCGGGCGCTCGGCGGCGGCCAGTACCCGCAGGGCCATGCCGCGGGTCCGTCCGCTGCGCGCGCCGACCAGTTCCAGTTGCTCCTCGGCCAGCGCCTTCGCCTGCTGCGGCCGTCCCAGTTGCAGGTACGCCTCGGCGGTTCCGAGCCGCCACGGCGCGATCCCGGGCAGGTCGATGACGTGGAGCTGCAGGAAGCCGGCGCAGCCGCGGAAGTCGGCCAGCGCGGCTTCCGGCCGGCCGACGGCGAGGTTGTAGCAGCCGCGGGCGTACCGGTAGTGCGTCCCGGCCGGCGTCTGGAACATCGCGGCGGGCACCGGGGTGGCGAGGTAGCGGGCCGCGTGCTCGATCTCGCCGAGCGCGACCTTCGCGGAGATGAGCACGGCCAGCGGAATGCCCACGGCCACGCCCCAGCCTTCGAGCGCGACCTGGGTGATCGCCGCCCGGGCGTACTGCGCGGCCAGGGCCGGGGCGCCGAGCCGCAGCGCGGCTTGCGCCCGGATCGCGGTGAACAGGGCCCGCCACATCGGGCTGCACGCGCTGGTGGTCTGCTCGACCAGCGGCTCGCACCAGATCGCCGCCCGGTCCGCCCGGTCCGCGTAGAGCAGCGAGGTGAGCGCCGCGGTCAAGGATTCGAGCGCGCCCGCGCGGTCGTCCCGGCAGCAGTCGCGCAGCACCTGCTCGGCCCGCGCCACGGCCGCGTCGGAGTCGTGCTCGCGCAGCAGCGCGACCAGCCCGCCGAGGCCGCCGGCCGCGTGGCGCTCGGCCAGACTGGGGCCGACGAGTGAGCCCGATGTCGCGGGCGGCTCAATGCCCGGATACCAGTAGGAGAGCCAGAGCCGCAGTGCGCGCATCCGGGCGTCGGGTGACCGATCTGGTCCGTTCAGGCTGTCCAGGGCGGCGGCGGCCTCGGCCGGGCGGCCGTGCCAGAACGCGTACTTGACCGCGGACAGGCCGAGCCGGCCGTCGAGGTGGCCATGGCGCAGGACATCGACCACCCAAGGGATGTGCCGGCTCACCGCGCCCGGGTCCAACCGGGTCTCGATCCGGATGAGTGCGGCCCTGGCCTCGGCGCGCTGGCGCTCGTCGACGCTCGCCTGCTGGGCCAAGCGCAGCCACTGCACCGCCGAGTCGGTGCTGCCCTCGTCCAGCGCCTGCTGCGCCGCGGCTTGCAGGATCGGGGCCGCCCACGGAGCCTGCACGTCTCCCGCGGCGGCAAGGTGCCGGGCCACCCGGGTCGCCTCCACATCAGAGCCGTGCAACAGGAATGCGGCCCGGCGGTGCAGCTCTTCCTGGGCCTTGGGGTCCAGGCTACGCAGCACCTCGGCGCGGGCGTCCGGGTGGCGGAACCAGCCGCGGTGCAGCAGCCCGGCCCGGGTCAGCGCCAGGACGGCCCGGTCGGCGACCTCGGGCCCGACCCCGAGCACCCCGCCGAGCAGGTCCGCGGACGCGGCCTGGCCCAGCATCGCCAGCGCCCCGGCGGCCTCCAGCACGGCCGGTTCGAGCCGGTAGAGGCAGCTGACCAGGTTGCGGCGGAACGCCTCCCCGATCACCACCCCGGTAGCGCCGCAGCCGGACCAGGCCTTGGCCGCGGCCTCGTAGTCGTCGGCCAGTGCGTTCGCCAGCAGCGGGTTGCCGCCGCTGATCGCGTGCCAGTCGGCGGCGAGCCACCTGGCCCCGGACTGGCCGAGCCGGGCGGCCAGCAGGTCCGCGACGGAGTCCAGGGTGAGCAGGCCGAGCGAGATCCGGCGGTAGTGCGGCTGGCGGAGGAGTTCGACCGCTGACAGCGGGTGCGGCGGCGGCGCCGAGTCCCGCTGGGCGAGCACGATCAGCACGCTCGCCGCGCGGGTACGGCGGGCGAGGAAGAGCAGGCACTCCAGGGACTGCGGGTCGATGTCCTGCGCGTCGTCGACGGCGATGATGAGCGCAGTATCCTGAGCCAGGCGCAGCAAGGCAGTGCACAGACCCTGCACCACGGGCGCCGTCAGCCGGCTCGAATACGCGGCGGCGGCGAGCGCACCCTCCTCCAGCAGCCGCTCGACCTGCGCGGCGGTGCCGGTGTCGAGCGGCGCGTTCAGCATCAGCTGGTGGAGCACCGCCAAGGGGAAGTCCTTCTCCATCGTGGAGCCGGTGGCGGCCAGAACCGTCGAACCGGCCGCCCGCGCCTCTTCGCAGAAGGCCAGCAGCAGCTCCGTGCGCCCGCTGCCGACGGGACCATCGAGCACGACGACGCCCCCGCTGCCGGACACGCACCGTCCGAGCTCGGCGCGAAGAAGGTCAAATTCAGTATTTCGCCCAACGAGTATCATGGTTTTTCCACCCCAACGGGAGTTTGCATCATCCGGACAGGTGGTCGGGCGCCGCGCGGGGTTCCACGAGCGGGCCGACCAGAAGGGCAAGCGGCTCCCACGCCCGTGGGAGGCCGTCACCGGCGGCAGTGCGGGAAGAGAACGTGCGGGAAGGAGGAGGAGGAGCCGGCTGGGTCAGCGACAGAGCGCGCTGGAGCGACGGGCGAGGTCGACGTCGAGGCGGCAGACCAGCAGAAGCAGCGGCCGGGCGACAATATCGCCGTTCAGATACCGCATGATCGCCTCCATCAGGAAACCCGGAACTTCAACAACGGCCCCACGAAGGGCCTGCTCTTGCGGCATGTCGGCCATGCCGCCCAGCCTTTCCCCAGGGCACCCCACAGCAGTGGAGGGTTGCCGGCCAGCAAACCGGGGCTTCGCGCTGGCACTCGTAGCTTGAGCGCCATGGTAAGAGCCGTCGTCCGGATCCGTCAAACATCTGCTCCCGCAGGCAGTCCGCATCGTGGACTGTAAGTCATCAGGCTTCTACTATAGAGGACCGCCGGGTACCCGGCGCCGGTCGTCCGGCGCCGCGTACCCGGCGGTGGGAATGGTCGTCAGGGCTGGGCGGCGCCGGCCGGCTCGGGCTCCGCGTCGCTCTGGGCGATCTGGGAGAGCAGGTCGGAGACGGCAGCCGAGTCGTCGACGTCGAGTCCGGCGGTCTGCTCGATGTGCCGGGTGCCGGTCTTCAGCGCCCAGAGGTAGAGCGCCACGCCGAAGACCGCGACGATGAGGGAGTCCCAGGGGGCCTTGAGATCGTTCTTGCCGCCGAAGTCGGCGCTGCCGATCCAGGAGAAGCCGATCAGGCCGGCCAGGTAGATCACCAGCCAGGCCCCGGCCCGCAGGTCCTCGACCAGGCTGCGGTCCTTGCCCCGGACGAAGAAGAACACGATCAGACCCAGCAGGGCCAGCGAGAGCGCGTCCTTGATCTGGCTCCAACCGGACCAGTAGATGATCTCGGTGGAGACCAGGAAGCTGGCCGGGGCGATCCACTTGATGCCCGGGATCCATCCGGCCAGGCTGGTCGGCTCGGCCGCCTTGAAGGTGCCGGCGGCGACCGAGGAGACGGCGTAGCTGAGCAGGAACACGTCACCGATGACGGAGACCAGGGAGATCCAGGAATGCAGCGGGATCAGCACCAGCAGACCCAGCACGAAGTTGAACACCAGCGCCCGGCGCGGCACCCCGGAGCGCTGCTCGATCTCCAGGAAGAAGCGCGGCAGCAACCGGTTCTTCGACAGGGCGTAGGTCGTGCGCCCGGACTCCGCGACGCCGACGAACTCCGACCCGGAGGGGGAGATCACGGCATCGATGTAGAGCAGGCTGGCCAGCCAGCCGAGGTTGAGCAGCAGCGCGAGCTGACCGAACGGGGAGGTCAGGTCGATGCCGTGCCAGCCGTGGGTGAGCTGCGAGTCCGGGATCGCGACGAGGAAGGCGAACTGCAGCAGCAGGTAGAGCACCACCGAGGCGGCGATGGCCACCAGGATCGAGCGCGGGATGTCCCGGCGTGGATTGCGCGCCTCCCCGGACAGGTCGACCGGCGGCTGGAAGCCGTTGACCGAGTAGATCAGGCCACCGGTGGCCACCGCGCTGAGCACCGCGCTCCAGCCGTACGGGGCGAACCCGCCGTGGTTGGTGAGGTGGTCGGTGTGGAAGCCCGAGGCGAACAGCGCGACGATGGTGATCGAAGGCACGATGAACTTGATCGCCGTGACGGCCGTGTTGATCCGGGCGAAAAGTTTGATGCCGTACCAGTTCAAGACCGTCAACACCGCTTCCAGCAACGCGGCGATGAGGATGCCGCGCACCGACAGCGAGCCGCCGCTGAACAGCCACGGGTAGTAGTGCGCGCCGTACTGCAGAACGGCGAGCACCTCGGTGTCGCTGGCCAAGGTCAGCAGCACCGTCCAGCCCAGCAGGGTGCCGACGAGGCGGCCGTTGGCGTAGAGCGGCCAGCGCACGCTGCCGCCGGCCTCGGGGCGCGAGGCCCCCAGCTCGATCAGCACCAGGGCGACCAGGGATACCGCCACGCCGGCGATCACCCAGGAGACCAGGGCGGCCGGGCCGGCGATCGTCGCGCCGTAGAGGGAACCGAACAACCAGCCGGAACCGATGATCCCGCCGAACGAGGTGGCGGTCAGGCTCCAGAAACCCAGGTCGTGTCTCAGCCGGCGCTCCTGCGCCACCACGGCTTCGGTGGTCGCATTGCCGATCTCGGGCGCGGCCGACTCTGATATAGCAGACAAGGAAAACACTCCAAAGAAAAGAGGAAGAGGGTGCGCGAGATCACCGCGCGGCAGGGCCGCGACGGTGAACTCGGCGTGTGGGAAGAGCAGGTCAGGTGTTAAGGCGAGGCGCCGCTCGCGAGTCGTGGCGGTTCAGCAACAGCTGGCGGCCACGACACGCATCAGGTCTACGTAGAGACGCGCCACGAGGGGAATGCGCGGACGCATCAGAGTTGCGGAGTAGGGTTAACCTGCGAGGTGGGCACGCCGTATCCGGTGATGTCCCACTTCGCCAGGATCTTGGCATAGTCGCCGTTCGAAATCAGTTCATTGACCGCGTCGGTGAGCACCTTCGCCAGCGGCGAGCCCTTGGCGGTGACGAATCCGACCGCGGTGGAGCTGAACTGGTTGAGGAACTTGACGTTGGCCACGTGCGCCGCGTCGTACTTCAGGCTCAGGGTGGGGCCGAAGTAGAGGTCGATGCGTCCGTTGGCCAGACCGAGCCAGATCGCGGAGTTGTCCGAGTAGTAGTCGACCGTGTAGGCCGGTTTGCCCGCCTTGGCGCAGTCGCCGGCATCCTTCGTCAGGATCTCCTGGAAAGTTGTGCCCGCGCCGGTCCCGATGGTCTGGCCGCACAGGTCGGTGACCGTGGAGATGGCGCTGAGGGTGCTGCTGGTGGAGGCGAGGAAGGACTGGCCGTCGGTCAGGTAGGTGGAGAAGTCGATCACTTGCTCACGTGCCGCAGTGACCCCGAAGTTGTCCTGGCCCACCTGGTACTTGCCGTTCTGCACCCCGGGGATGATGGTGGCGAAGGTGCCGTTCTGCACATTCCAGGTGATGCCGAGCAGTTTGCCGACCGCGTTGCGCAGGTCGACGTCGGCGCCGATCGACTGGCCGCTCGGCGAGGTGCCCACGTGCGGGAGGCCGGTCAGTCCGGGGCTGATGGTCGTGCCCAGGATCAGCGAGCCGCCGTTGCCCGGAACCGCGGCGGCCAGCTCGGCCTCCAGAGCGGAGTCCGCTGTGATGTCGGAGACTACGTCCTCGGTGGGATAGGCGGTCGAGGAGCCCGAGGCCGAGGCCGAGGAACCCGGCGCGGCGCCGGCCGCCGGAGTCGCAGGGTCCGAACTGCAGCCGCTGAGGACAAAAAGGAGACCGACGGCCGCAGCGGCAGTCCATCTGCGGACACTCGGGGTTGTTCGGAACGGGTGGGAAGGGCGCAGGCTGGACATGGGTGGTTTCTTTCTTCGGGAGAGTCGGCGGGGAGGGTGGTTTACAACACGGCGTCGAGGAAGGCCCTGGTCCGCTCGTGTTTGGGGGCTGACAAGACGTCGGCGGGCGGGCCGGATTCCACGATCCGGCCGGCGTCCAGGAAGACCGCGTGGTCGGCGGCCTCGCGGGCGAATCCGATCTCGTGGGTGACCACGATCATCGTCATGCCGTCCGCCGCCAGGTCCTTGATGACACCGAGCACCTCGCCGACCAGTTCGGGGTCCAGTGCGCTGGTCGGCTCGTCGAACAGGAGCAGCCGGGGCCGCAGTGCGAGCGCGCGGGCGATGGCGACGCGTTGCTGCTGCCCGCCGGACAGCTGAAGGGGATATGCGCCCTCCCGTCCGGCCAGGCCGACGCGCGCCAGCAGCTCACGGGCGGTGTCCGCGGCCTGCGCCTTGGTGGCCAGCCGGTGCGCGATCGGCGCCTCGACGAGGTTCTCCAGCACGGTCAGGTGCGGGAAGAGGTTGAACTGCTGGAAGACCATGCCCACGCTCGCCCGCTGCCTGGTGACCTCCCTGGCGGGCAGTTCGTGCAGGTGGCGGCGGCCGCGCCGGTAGCCGATGACGGCACCGTCGAGCTCGACGAATCCGGCGTCGGGCTTCTCCAGGTGGTTGATGCAGCGCAGCAGCGTGCTCTTGCCGGAGCCGGACGGCCCGAGCAGGACCGTCACCGAACCCTGCGGCACGTCGAGGTCGATCCCGTGCAGCACAGTCTGTTGCCCGAAGCTCTTGCGCAGCCCGCGGATCCGCAGCAGCGTGGCGCCGGCTGGCATCCGGGTGGTCGCGGCCGTCATCACAGTCCTCCGATGCCGTTGACGGAGCCGGCCGTGCCCGGCGGGAACAGAGGCAGGTTGGCCCGGGTGATCTGGCGCAGTGTGCGTGCAGCCGGGCGGCGCTTCGTGCCCCGGGAATAGTGCCGTTCCACGTAGTACTGGCCGATGGACAGCACTGTGGTCAGCAGCAGATACCAGGCAGTGGCGACCAAGAGCAGCGGAATGACCTCGAAGTTCGCGTTGTAGATGAGCTGGACGGCGTATAGCAGGTCCACCACGGCGATCACGCTGACCAGCGAGGTGGCCTTGAGGGTGCCGATCAGCATGTTGCCGGAGGCCGGGACGATCGCGGGCATGGCCTGAGGCAGCACGACCCGCCGGAAGGTCCGCCACCGGCCCAGGCCCAGTGCCTGCGCCGCCTCGCTCTGGCCGGGGTCGACCGAGAGGATGCCGCCGCGCACGATCTCCGCGCTGAACGCGGCCACGTCCAGGCTCAGCGCCACGAACGCGGCGAATTCGCCGGAGAACAGGTGCGCGGTGTTGGCGGTGCCGAATGCGGGCCCGAAGGGTATGCCCACGGACAGCTTCGGATAGAAGGAGGCCAGTTCGTACCAGAAGAGCAGCTGGACGAGGGGCGGAACCGACCGGAACAACCACACGTATAAGAAGGCGAACCCGCGCAGGATCGGATTGCCGGACAGGCGCATGCACGCCAGCGCGATGCCCAGCGCGTAGCCGCAGATCATGACTGCGGCCGTCAGCCAGAGGGTGAGTTCGAGCCCGTGGATGATCGAGGCGGCGACGAAGTACTGCCGCACGATGCCCCACTCGAAGCGGGGGTTGGCCACGATGGTGTGGACGAGCATCGCGGCCAGGACCAGCGCGACGGCGGCCGAGACCCAGCGGCCCGGCCGGCGCGGCGGCACGAGCCGGCGCGCCAGCAACTCCTCATCGGCCCGAGTCGTCGCGAGTGCGGGTACGAATACCGTGGACGAGGACGAGGACGAGGACGAGGACGAGGACGAGGACGTGGACTGGGACGGGGACGAGGCGGGTGGCGGGTCCGTCGGCGGAGGCTGGGTAGGGGCGGATCTCGACAAGGGCATGGGGGTTCACCGGATTTGTCCGTGGTGGCAAGGGATGCGAGCGTGCCCGGATGCCGACGCGTACCGGGGCTCAGGACGCGCGAGAACGGGGAGAATCAGGTCTGTGATGACACCCGACATGGCCGGTCAGGCCCAGGGCGCGGCCGGACCGCGCCTTCACAGCGATCAGAAGAACGGGGTGGTTCAGCTACACAGAGCGCTGCTGACGCGCTGCAGGTCGACATAGCGGCGAGCGACCAGGACGCCGGAGAACTGGGGCTGTGTTATGGAACCTGACTGGGCCACCGTACTCACCTCGGCTTCTCCTCATCCGCCCCGTTGATAGGGGCATCGCGCTTATGGATTAGAACACAGACACTCATGACCTATGTTCGTCACCATAGAAACGCGCCGACCGACGTGTCAACCCCTATCTTTTCCGCCCGCAGACGTTCCGTCCCAGGTGGAGATCGCATCGTGGACAAGGATTGACAGATTAATGAAAGGTCAACTAGCGTCCTGAGCATCGGCCCTGCGTGAGCGCGATGCCCATACTGGCAAGGGAAGCCGAGGTGAGTCGGATGGCGCAGAATCACACCGCACCGACTGACGCGCGTCTCCACGCCACCCGCCTGACCAGCCGCCGGCACGTCGATCTCGCCCGAGTCCACAGCGCCCTCTGTTCGGCCTGACGCCCGCTCCTGCCGCGCACTGTTGATCAGAGCCCGGACAAGGGCCTCCCGCTAGCGCCGACGCCGCCGCACGGCCGGAGCCCGGCGCACGTCAATCCCCCGGTTTCGCTTCCCCCGGCCTCTACCTCGGCCCCCGACTCCCAGTTCCCGACTCTTCTCACGAGACCGCAAGAAGAGTCCGCCCCTGATCGCCAAAGGCGGCAGCGTGAAATTCCTCGCCATCACCCTGATCGTGCACGCACCGCACCCGATTACCGGTGTGCGCAAGTCGACGACCGAGCGCCTGCGCGAGGTGGTGGACAACGCCGTGCTCGCCGAGTCCCTCGGCTTCGACGGTTTCGGCGTCGGCGAGCGGCACGAGCGGCCCTTCATCTCCTCCTCGCCCCCGGTCGTGCTGAGCCATATCGCCGCCCTGACTTATCGGATCCGGCTGTTCACCGCGGTGACGACGCTGAGCCTGCTGGACCCGGTGCGCGCTTATGAGGACTACGCGACGCTCGACCAGCTCTCCGGCGGGCGGCTGGAACTGATCATCGGCAAGGGCAACGGCTCCGCGCAGCGCGAACTGTTCCACGTCACCCAGGACGACCAGTGGGACCGCAACATCGAGGGCTACGAACTGTTCCGGCGGCTGTGGCGGGAGGAGAAGGTCACCTGGTCCGGCCGGTTCCGGCCGGACCTGCACGAGGCCGAGACCTGGCCGCGGCCGCTGCAGGAGCCGGTCCGGATCTGGCACGGGAGCGCGACCAGCCGCGAATCGGTGGACCTCGCGGCGAAGTGGGGCGATCCGCTGTTCTCCGCCAACGTCACCAACCCGATCGAGCCCTACGCCGAACTCATCCGCTACTACCGCGAGCGCTGGGAGCACTACGGGCACGATCCGCGGGACGTGGTGGTGGGCGCGGGCACCGCGGGCTACTTCGCGCGCAAACGCTCGCAGGACGCGCTCGATGAGTACCGGCCGGTGTATGAGGCCTCACTCGCCTTCCAACGCAAACTCGGCCTGCCGATCGTCTTCGAGACCTTCGAGGACTACGTCGAGCGCAGTTCCGCGCTGATCGGCAGCCCGGAGCAGATCATTGACAAAGTCCACCGCTACCACGACGTGTTCGGCCACCGCGTGCTGCACCTGCACGCCGACGCCGGCGGACTGACCGAGCGCCAGCACATCGAGGCCATGGAGCTGTTCCAGTCCGACATCGCGCCGACGCTGCGCCGCGAGATCCCGGACCCGCCGTGGCCGACCACCGCCATCGCTTCGGCCATCAGCGACGTGACACCGCAGCCGTAAACCCGAAGAAAGGCCA
>Ga0302314_10016857_pt1 | contig 12306 bp, 12 predicted proteins | sample III_Palsa_N2_3_FD_200533 | JGI IMG/M metagenome (GOLD analysis project Ga0302314, IMG submission 200533) | Peat permafrost microbial communities from Stordalen Mire near Abisko, Sweden - III_Palsa_N2_3 | ecosystem: Environmental > Terrestrial > Soil > Palsa > Peat permafrost | place: Sweden...
ACGATCGACGCGGCCCGGCAGGATACGGCCAGGATGAGCTAGCGATGATCGTCATCGCGACCTCGGACAAGGGCGGCACCGGCCGGTCGGTGACCAGTAGCAACGTCGTCTACCGGCGGGCCCTGCAGGGCGGCGACGTCTGCTACGTCGACTTCGATTTCGGCTCGCCGACGGCCGGCGCGATCTTCGGCATCAGCGCGCTCGTTCGCGGCACCACCTCCGGCAAGGGCACCCACTCTTACCTCCACGGCCGGTCGTCGACCGAGGAGATGTGGGATGTGTGGCAGCACTCGGACCGCGCCAGCCTGCGGCAGCGGCCACCGGGGACCGGTCGGCTGGTGCTGGTGCCGGGAGACGCCGGCGGGGGCGAGTTCGCGATCGACGACGGCATGGTGGACCGGTGCATCGACCTCTTCCTCCGCTTGCACAGCGAGTTCGAGGTCGTGCTGGTGGACCTGAGCGCCGGCCGGTCGTACGCCGCGGAGATCGTGATCGCCGCGACCACGTCGCCGCAGCTGCGAAACGTGACCACGCGGTGGCTGGTGTTCCACCGCTGGACCCGGCAGCACATCCTGGCCGCGAACGGCCTGGTGTTCGGCGAGCGGGGGCTGCTCGACGTCAGCGCGGCGCACGGCCGCGACCGCGATCACGTCATCGACGACATCCGCTTCGTCCGCACCGCGATCGTGGATGCCAACGCGCCTGACCTGGCGGGGCTGCGGCCGCCGCAACTGGCCTGGCTGCGGGAGGCCAACCGGGGGCTGCAACGGCTGGCGGCCGAGCTGCAGGTGGGACGGAGCGCCATGCTCGGGGCGGTGCCGTTGGACCCCGTTCTGCAATGGCGCGAGCAGCTGATCACCGACAGCGACGTCTGGGCCCGCCACGTCGCCAACCAGGCGACCATCGACGCGTTCGACTCCATCGCCAAGAAAATAGTCGACACGGCCGCCTGGGAACAGCTGTGAGCGAGGTCAGGACCGAGTTCCTGGAAAGCAGCGCCGAGCTCAGGGTGGAGTCACTCGCGCTGTCCCACGTGTCGATCGAGGTCGGCCACCTGTACATGGAGGACTTCATCGACGGCGAGGGCGCCGTGCGGCGCAGTTTCGCCGCCGTGGCGCCGTGGGTCCGGACGGCGCAGACCCCGCAGGCGGTCGGCTGCGAGAAGAAATCGGTCCGGGTCAGCACGTGCTTCCTCATCGACGACTACTTCAGCCGGTTCTCGTCGCCCGCGGCGGTGCTCCCGATGGTGCTGGCCGCGGCCGAACGAGAAGGCGTGCAGATCGACTACCTCGCGCGCGAGTCGGCCTGCGCGGACGCGAACGGCGTGAGCCCGGCCATGCTGACGCTGGGCAGCCTGGTGACCGAGCCCGTGCCGGGAACCACCGGCGGGCGTCCGCCGCTGACCGAGACCGGCTGGCTGACTAACGGGCAGCGGTCGCCCACGACCTCACGCGGCGAGGCGATGGCCAGGCGCGCCGTGTGGCAGCCGCCACAGGAGAGCGCCCGCCGACGGCACTCCATCTTCGTTGACGTGGAACTCTGGGACGAGCCCGACAAGCAGCGCATCTGGTCGTGTCCGATGCTCGCCGCCGTCTGGCAGTTGATGCGGCTGGGGCTCCTGCGCGACCGGGGACGCCCGGTCGTGACGCCGCAGGACTGGTTCGACGGGCGCTTCCCTGACAGCTGGGACGAGCTTCCCGCGGTCATCAGGCTCAGGCCCAAGGCGGCGGCATTCGCCGCCTATACGACGCTGTCGGTCTTGTCGCCGCGGTTCCTGTCAGTCGAACTAGCGGTCCGGACCATCCTCAGCCAGTTCGCCTGCGATGGCGGCCTCCTCACCGAAGCCACCGATCGGGCCGCGCGCGACGGGATGAAACTGCCCGACGAGATAGTCGACCGGATCCGCTACGTGTTCGCGGCCCCGGGTGACACCGACCCGGCGTGACGCCGCGGCCCTCGCTCAGTCGACCTGACGCTCGGGGTCGGCCTGCTCCCACAACTTCTCGAAGCGCTCCTCAAGCTCCTGAACCCGCTTCGGCTGCGGCGCCAGCCGGGTCCGGAGCATGCCCGGGCGTGATTGGCCCGAGCTGAACGACGTGGTCGGCGTCGTCTCGTAACTGACGGCTCCGTCGAAGACGATGAAGTCGAAGATCATTGACCGCATCCAGTCCGGGATCAGCTTATGATCCAGCATCCTGACCTCGACCCCGATGTCGCGCTGCATCGCGGTAATCCTCAGGAAACTCTCGTCCTGGACCATTTCCTCGTGCTCGTGCTCGACCACGAAGATCCGCCGGATGCGGACCTTCCTGGTGACCGCCTCCCGCTGGAGCTCGAGGTAACGCTGGCCCAGGTCGCTCGTCCAAAGGCCGCCGTCGAGACCGAGCACCCCGGCGTCCACCGTGGACAGCGAGATCGCGTTGATCGAGGTCTTGGCCTCCCGGGTGAGGGCGAGCATCCAATCCCTGTCCTCGCCGTCATAGCTGATCTCGATGCCAACCGGCAACTGGCGCAGGAACAGGGCGACCCGCTCGACTTCCCGTACCGCGACGCGCTGGAGCAGCGGGTTAACCCGTCCGTCGACCTGGCCGGCCGTTTGCAGGAAGTCCGTCAGCAGCGCCAGGCCGAGGCCGGACCGCTCCATCAGGCCGGACAGCTCAGCCAGCCTGCCGACCTGCGTAAAACCCGCGGTCGCGCGCTCGCCGACCGCCGAGATCCGGATCTGCGTGTCCACGATGAACAGGGCGAGCGCGAGGGCGAACGCCACCACGGCGGCTAGCTCCAGCGCGTCCCCGGCCTGCATCCCGCCGAGATGCGCGCCGACGAGCGTAACCAGTCCGACGAGGAGCGGGAGCGCGACTTTCAGCCCGATTCCCTGCGTGAGGCTTCGGTCGGTTCTTCCGACGGTCATCCGGACTCCGACCTCGGTTGCTCGGTAAACGGTTGCAGGGCCTCGACCAGGCCCACGGAGAGCTGATCGCGTATCCGCTCGACTGTTTTCTGCCATTGCAGCGAGAATCCCGACCTGAGATCCAGCTCTTGCCAGATCCTGTCCAGGGTCCTGCTCACGTGCGCGGCCGGCATCCAGGCGTGCACGAGGTTGTCGATCCCGGGGCGAAGCATGCTGATCAGCTCGGCCGCGGGACGACTGCGGGCGACGGCCCGGTCCACGACGTCGAGCAAGGTGGAAAGCAGCCAGTCATGCAGGGCGAGGTCGGCGCAGAAGTCCGCCAGCGCTCGCGGATTCGGCTCCGGGGCGCGCAGCCGCACCGTCCGCAGGCCATCCGCCCCGAGCGTGAAAACTATCTCGTGCTCGCTGTCCGACGTCTCGGCCGACCAGCGCAACCGCGTCATTCGACCGCGGAACGGCGGGTTGTGATCCAGTCGTTCGCTGCGCTGGATCGTGGCCAGCGTCCTGACGTTCACCCCGCCCAGGTCCAGGGCGGTCGCGGTCGTCGGGCCGCCGAGAAAACCGGTCGCCAGGCTTTCGTCGGATGCCTTGCCGAGCAGTTCGAGCACTCCTGGCTGAGCGAGATAGTGCGACCACGGGCGACGGCGCCCCGCGGGGTCCTGGCGCAAGGTCGCATGCGTCCCGGCCTGGATGATTCGCCCATCGGTGAGCGACAACCGCGTGGCCGGCGTGCCGACGATCCGTACCTCGCGGCCCCCGAGGGGGAGGGGCGCGGCGCAGTCCACTCCGGTCAGCGCGTCGGGGGACCACGCGTAGCGAATGGGGCGCTGCCGTGTCCGCACCGATCCGCCCGGCACGATCGCCAGCAGCTCCACGGCGGTGTCGACTGGCACTGCGGCGGAGGTCAGCAGGAGGCCTGTGTGCACCTCTCCGATGGTCAGCGGCACGATCAGGTGATTCCGCTTCTTCGGTACGGCGTGGCCGCGAAAATCCGATTCATAGCGATTACCTCACCTTAACCGACGTGGCATTATTTCACCATACACCGTCTTGGCGCGCAATAGCAGAACCGAAAGCGGAGGCGGCGGAGTCCCTGGCGTCGGGTGGGGTGCTAACTTACTTCGCGAGCGACCAGGTCATTGTATGTCTCGCGCCTGACCCCCAGCCTGGCGACTCCCTCCCGGCAGAAGACGACGGGTGGTCGCAGCGCGGCATTGTAGTTGTTCGACATCGTAAAGCAGTAGGCTCCGGTAACCGGTACGGCGACGAGATCCCCGACCTGTGGATTAGCCAAGGCAACGTGCGGAGTGATGACATCTCCCGCCTCGCAATGCCGGCCGACCAGATCTGCGATCACCTGCTCTTCATCCCAGCGGCCGACGACTAGTGGGCTGAAATCCTGGCCGTATAGAGAATGCTCCAGATTGTCGCCCATTCCTCCGTCAACGGCAACGTAGGTTCGGGCGGTCCGCTTGACCGTGACGATGCGATACAGGGTGAGGCCGACGGGGGCAACCAGCGAACGACCCGGCTCGACGAGAAGATCTACATCCGCGCCAATTTCCCGGTGCAGTGCCCCGGTCAATCGTTCTGCGTATTCGGCAATGCTCGGCGCCTTGTCCTGGTCCACATACCGCACCCCCAGTCCGCCGCCAAAATCATAGACGCCGAACCGTTCTAGCTTTGCCAGTGCGGCAACCTCGGCCTCAAATTGTTCCAGACCGAGAATCTGGGATCCGATGTGCGCGTGCAGTCCTTGCAGATCAATGGCGGGGACCGACCGCATGAGAGAGATCGCATCTGGCACTTGTTCAATGGGCAGTCCGAATTTCGATGCCGCGCTACCGGTGGCGAGCGCGTCATGGGTCGACACCGCGATTGCCGGGGTCACTCGAAGTAGCACCGGAACGCGTTTTGTCGCAAGCTCTTTAATTCGGCGGATATCGTCGAAACCATCGACCACGATATAGCCAATATGAGCGTCGATGGCCGCTAGGATGTCGTCGTCTGTCTTGGCGTTGCCGTGCATCACAATCGTGGCCGGATCTGCCCCGGCGGTTAGCGCGATCCGCAATTCGCCGGCGCCCACGACGTCGAACCCGACCCCTTCCTCGGCCAGCACCCTAATGACCGAGGCAGATGGAAAAGATTTTACGGCGAAGTGGATCCGGCTCCTTGGATGCTGGCTCTTGAACTCACGGATATATTCCTGGGCGCGCGATCTTAGAGCCGTCTCGTCTATGACAAATGCCGGGGTGAGGAACTCCCTCGCTATCGCGATGAGCGAGCAGCCTCCGACTGTAAGGTCTGCTCCGTCGATGGCCGTGGTCGGTGGAAACAAGGACAGATCGACCACCAGGATTCCCTCCGGTAACACACCTTCTTAAGCTTCCATTAAGTCATTTACCACACGAAGCTGAGGATTCCAAGGCATCCCGGCCGCCGGGCAGCCGATCGTGCAACCGCGACCGGCGGTGATCCCGTCGAGCCCCGGCAGGTCGATGTCGAGCCCCGGCAGGTCGATGTCGAGCACCGCGAGGTCGGGACGCTCCGCCAGCGCCGCGGGGGCGAAGCCCCCGGAAGTAGCTCATCTGCAATCAGATTTCATCGTATTTCTGTTGATGCTGGCTGACGGGACGCTATACGGTGCACCGTGATCAATCCTCAGGGACTCCTTAAGAGTCGGCGTGTCTTCGCTCCCATTCTGCTGACCGCCGCCATGGCGCTGGCGGGCTGCAGTTCGAGTGGCTCTGGTGCCGCGGCACCGGCTTGGGCGAAGGCGCTCGGGGCCGGCGTGACCGTGTATCCGCCGCAGACCGAGCAGCCCGGGCACAGTCAGCCGGGCCAGGCGATCATGGGCGAGCTCGCCGACATCAAGGCCAAAAATCTTGTCGCCGCGTGCTCGTACCTGGACCCCAAGACGCTGGCCACCTGCAAGTCGCAGTCCAGCCAGATACCGGCCAGCGACGACAGCCAGCTTCCGTACTTCAGCAACGCCGCGCTCGGCTATGTCGTCATCGACGGGGCGGAGGCGCTCGTCGGTACGACCGGCACGTTCTGCTCGCCCAACGACACGCCGAAGTGCTTCACCAACACCAAGGCGGCGGCGATCTTCTCGGCTGGGGACAAGACGTTCAGCCAGCTCTGGGGCGAATCGGTCGCCAATGACTCCAACAACACGTATTCGCTGGCTCCGCTTGTCCTCGTCAACGGCCGCTGGTACGTCGAAGGTTCGGGATGAAGTACTAGACGCCCCGTGAGCTGGGACTCAGTGTCGGCGCCTACGCCGGGGCGGCTGACCGTGGAGGCCTGGGCTGGGATATCGCCGACTACGACCAGGCGGGCCTCCCCACGATCAAGGGCGATTACGAGCGCGACGAGTCTGAGCAGGCAAGATACCTGCAGGAGGTGCACCGGATCTTCGTCGAAGAGGGTCTCGACCTCGCGTTCTGGTTCACGTTCGCCAAGTACCACATGCCCGTCAGCTCCGATCCGCGCCGCGCCGCCGACCTGGCCAGTCACGGCCTGGTTTCCCTGCTGCCGGAGGGCCCCGGCAGCGGCTGCCAGGGCCTGGGCTGGCGGCCCCGACTGGCGTTCGAGGCGATGGCCGCGCTCCAGGCGAGCTGACCACGCCGGCGCTGCCGCCCGCGGGCGCCGCCCGCGGGCGGCGCCCCTAGGTCAGGCCGGACAGCACGACGGTCCGGACCTGTGACAGGGCCTCCATGGCGTACCGCCCCCCGACCCGGCCGACGCCGCTGGCGCTGCCCCCGCCGCCGCCGAACGGCAGGTGCGTCTCCCAGTAGTTCGAGGACTCGTTGATGTTCACCCACGCCGCCCGGACCGCGTCGGCGTAGCGCAGGCCGGTGCCCGCGTCGGCGGTGTAAATGGATGCCATCAGCCCGTAGGGCAGGTCATCGGTCAGCGCGATCGCGTCCTCGAGGGAGGCGACCGCGATGACCGGGGCGACCGGCCCGAAGGTCTCCTCGCGGGCCACGACCGCGTCCCTGGGGACGTTGTCGAGCACGGTGGGCTGCCAGTACAACGCCGTGGGCCGTCCGGGCTCGGCGCCGCCGCCGGTGACGAGGTCCGCGCCCCGCGCGAGCGCGTCGGCCACGTGGCGGGCGGTCTTGGCGGCGACGTCGGCGTTGTTCAGCGGCCCCATCGTGGTCTGCGGGTCGAACGGGTCGCCGAGCACGACCTCCTTGCCGACGGCAGCGGCCAGCGCCGCCACGAACGCATGGTGGACCCGCTCGTGGACCAGGATCCGCTCGGCCGCCGTGCAGCTCTGCCCGGCGCACAGGTAGGCCCCGACGAGCGTCCCGGCGACCGCCCGGTCCAGGTCGGCGTCGTCCATGACCACCAGCGGGCCGTTGTTGCCCATCTCCAGCAGCTGGGCCTTGCCCGCCGCCCGCCGGCCGACCGACAGGCCGGTCGGGGTGGACCCGACGAACGCGACGGCGGCGACACGAGGATGGCCGGCGATCTCGTCGCCGACGACGGGCCCGGGCCCGGGCAGGAAGGCGACCGCGCCGGACGGCAGGTCGGCGGCGGCGATCGCGTCCATCAGCACCGCGCTGCAGACCGACGTGCTTGGGGCGGGGGTCCAGACGACCGTGTTCCCGGCTGCCAGGGCCGGCGCGATGACCTGGGCCGGCATCGTGTACGGCCAGTTCCACGGGGTGATGACGGCGACCACGCCGAGCGGGCGGCGCTCGATGAAGACCCGGGCCCCCGGCAGCCGGCTGGGCGGGATCGCGCCGTCCAGGCGCAGCACGTCCTCGGCCGCGTCGTGCCAGTAGCCGATCAGGTCATCGACTTCCGGGTAGGCCTCGACCTGCAGCGGCTTGCCCTGGTCGAGGGTGAGCGCCCAGGCCAGCTCATCGCGCCGCCGCTGGCAGGCATCGGCGACGCGGTGCAGGGCGCGCGCCCGCTCGAAGGCGGTGGCGGATGCCCACGGGCCGAGCGCCGCGGCGGCGTACTGGACCGCCGCGTCCGCGTCGGCGCGGTCGCCCTGAGCCACCTGCCCGATCAGCTCACCGGTGACCGGGCTGGTGGCCGGCTCGTATTGGCCGGCCTGCGGAGGCTGCCAGCGCCCGTTCACGAATAGGTCCACGGTGCGCGGTGGCTGGGGGGTCATCGGGGTGCCTTCCTGCGTCGCCAACAGTGCGAACAGTGCTAACGGTAGAGCGGCGGGGCGAGGCGCACCAGGCGTGCCAAAGGGGATCAGGCCAGGTCACGGTCAGTGGCTGAATGTATCGGAGTGGTTAAGGGAGTGTCGCACGGGAAGGAATCTGTCGGTTGCGACCACTGATGGTCACAACCGACCGAGAGTCAACCAATGGGGGAAACGAGTGGCTCTGACCGATATTCTCAACAAGCTCGGCGGCCAGAATGGGGAGCAGGCTGGCATGGCCAACATCTCCAAGCTCTTCGAAGGTGACGGCATGCAGGGCATCCTGAGCAAGCTGCAGGCCAGCGGCCTGGACAAGCAGGTGATGTCCTGGATCGGCCACGGTCAGAACGAGCCGGTGAGCGGCGCCGACATCAAGAACGCGGTCGACCCGCAGCAGCTATCCCAGGTGGCGCAGCAGACCGGCATGTCGCAGGACGAGGTCGCCGACCACGTCGCCCAGGCCCTGCCGGAGGCGGTCGACAAGGCGACGCCAGGCGGCGCGGTGCCTCAGCAAGGCTTCAGCATGGACAGCCTGATGGGGATGTTCAAGAAGAAGTAACGGCGATCAACTGCTGGGCGATGGGCGTCCGGTGGTACAGGACGTGCGCTCCGGACCGCTGGCGTTCGGCCAGCCCCGCGTCCAGGAGTACGCGCAGGTGGTCCCCGATGGTGCCGAGCGCGAGCCCGGTCACGGCTACCAGCTGCGTGGTGGTGATGGGGTTGCCGATCAGGAGCAGGATCTCGGCCCTGGTCGGGCCGAGCAGCCGCCGTAGCGGTTCTGGTGCCGCGGGGCCGGCGGAACTGGCGAGCATTCCCGCGGCCGGGTAGATGACCGCGAACCTGGCCGGGTACTCCCAGGCGACCCGCCCGCCCGGCACGCTGCCGGGGATGAACATGAGCTCGGCCCGGCTCAGGTCGAGGGGCGGGTGGTCCTTGACCGTGATCTGCAGCTGCCCGCCGCCGAGCCAGCGGATATCTTGGGCGATCCCGCCGACGGCGGCGGCCCAGCCGCGCTGGCTGAGCACGGTGGTGCGGCTGACGATGTCCGCCTCGTACTTGCGTTTCCGGCGCGGCCATTCCAACCGGACGGCGTGATCCCAGGTCCACTGCACCAGGTCGGCAAAGGCGCCGGCCGGGTCGCTGACGTCGAGCGCGGCCGGGAGCCGTCCGCCGGCCGACTGGGACAGGTCGAACTTGGCCACCGGCGGCGGGACGGCCCGCACCCGGGTCAGTTCCTGCTCGAACGTGACGTCGCCCGCGCGCGGCGGCAGGCTGAGGTCAACCGGGAGCCAGCGGCCGGACTGCATGCCCTGGGCCAGGGCCATGCTGAACGGGTCGGTCTTGATCCGGTCCAGGAACGCCGGTTCGTGCCGGGCGAGCCAGTCCCGTTCCCACGGCTGGGGGTTGCGGGCCGCCAGCACGCCCAGCGCGTTGACGGTCTCGATCAGCGGTGAGGTGACGAACCGGCTCGCTGCCAGCACGTCGGCGGTGACCAGCCATACTCCCATGTTTCGCCTCCCGCCGAAACTGTAGGTGCCAGCGCGGCGGCCGGGCAAGCTCACCTGCCGTGACCGATACCGGCCGTTCCCGGCCATCCGAGGCAGATCCCCGCCCGCCGTCCGCCACCTCCGACACCGCCGGCGCCCCGGCCAGGCGCTCGCGGGTCGCGGACGCGCTCCGGCCGCTTGCGAGCCGCCCGTACCGGCTGATGTGGGCCGGATCCACCACCTCGGCCCTCGGTGACGCGGTGGTCCAGATCGCGCTGATCTTCGCGATCTTGCACATCGGCGGGACCGCGTCCGACATCGGCGTCGTCCTCGCCGTGACGACCGCCGCGCGGGTCGCGTTCTTGCTGGCGGGCGGGGTGTGGGCCGACCGACTGCGGCGGCAGTACGTGATGGTGGCCGCCGACGGCGTGCGCGGTGTGGTTCAGGCGGGGTTGGCGGGCCTGCTGCTGAGCGGGCACGCGCACCTCTGGGAACTGGCCGCCGGGGGAGCGCTGTACGGGGCGGCGGCGTCGTTCTTCGATCCGGCTTCGACCGCGCTGGTGCCCGAGACCGTGCCGGCGGAGCAGTTGCAGCGGGCCAACAGCCTGCTCGGCCTGCCGGGAAGCTTCTTCAGCGTGGCCGGGCCGGCTGCGGCCGGCGTGCTGATCGCGGCCTTCGGGCCGGGCTGGCTGTTCGTCGCCGACGCCGCCTCCTTCTTCGTCAGCCTGGCCTGCCTGGCCCGACTGCGGGTACCGCCCCGCCCGGTCCCTGCGCCCCGGCCGTTCCTGGCCGACCTGGCCGAGGGCTGGCACGAGCTCGCCATCCGCCCCTGGTACTGGATCAACCTCCTCGCTCATGCCTGCGGCAACTTCGTCGTACCCGCCCTGTTCGTGCTCGGCCCAGTCATCGCGGCGCGCTCGCTCGGCGGCGCCCCCGCCTGGGGCGCCCTGTCCGCGGCGTGGGGGGCCGGCGCGGTCGCCGGCGGCATCGTCGGCCTGCGGGTCAAGCCGCGACGGCCGCTCGTCGCCGCCGACCTGCTGATGGCCGGCATCGCCCTGCCCCTGCTGGCGCTGGCGCTCTCGCGCTCGGTCGTGCTGATCGCGCTGGCGGAGGCGGTGTTCGGCTTCACGATGATCGTCGGCAACAGCGTGTGGCTCACGGCCATGCAGGTACTGATCCCGGACCAGGTCCGTGCGCGGGTCGGCGCCTACGACTGGTTCGTATCGCTGGTCATCATGCCGGTCGGCTGGCTGGTGATGGGTCCGCTGTCTGCGTCGATTGGCTTCACCCCGACGCTGGTCGCGGCGGCGGCCCTCGGGTCGGTTCCGTGCGTCGTCGTCGCGCTGGTGCCACGCGTCCGGGCCGTGCATCGGACGCCGGCCGGAGCGGTCCTCGTTGACGCGTAAGCGCCAGAGTAGATGTTGTCGGTCGGGCCGGCGCCGGCCACACTGATTCCGTGAAGAAGGGCGTCCGGGAACGGTTGGCGCGCGAGGGCGCATACGCCACGGTCACCGCGGAGGTCTTCGACGGGGCTGACCTGTCGTCGGTCCGCCTCGACGGCGCGCGACTCGACCGGTGCAGCCTGGTGGCCGCCGACCTGCGGCAGGCGACGCTCGACCGCTGCAACTTCAAGTTCTGCGATCTGCGCCGCGCGGTTCTGCGGGGCGCCTCGCTCCGCTTCGCGAGACTGGCAGGGTGCGACCTACGCGAGGCTGACATGCGCGACTGTGACTTGACGGGCGCGTCGTTCGGCTATGTCAACACCGGTGCCCCCAACGGACTGAGCGACCTGACCGAAGCCGTTATGGACGGCGCCGTCCTCACCGGAACGATGTTCGACCGTGTCGTTGGATGGCCGCTGCGCTGATCACCCGACCACAGGAATCCGGCCAACCTGGATTGCCGGCGGCGGCGAGCTTACGCTGGCAAGACAGTCGTCGCAGGACGAGGAGGCCACGAGTGACTCAGCCCATCGACCAGAAGGCGAGCGCTGCCGCGTCCGCAGCCAACGAGTGGCTGAGCGCGTTCCAGACGGCTCTCACCGCGCGCGACGCGGAAGCCGCGGCGGCGTTGTTCGCCGACGAGAGCTACTGGCGCGACATCATCTCGTTCACCTGGAACATCACCACGGTCGAGGGGCGCGCTGGCGTCGCCGCCCTGCTCCGGGCCACGCTCGACGAGGTCGATCCGGTGGGTTTCCGGGTGTCGGAGGAGCCGACCGAGGCGGATGGCGTCATCACCGCCTGGATCGCCTTCGAGACCCGGGCCGGGCGCGGCAGCGGGTTGCTGCGGCTCATCAGCGGCCAGGCGTTCACGCTGCTCACGACCCTCGACGAGCTCAGCGGGCACGAGGAACCGGTCAACGGCCGGAGGGCCAAGGGCGTGCGTCACGGCGCCTTCCGCGACCGGGCGACGTGGGCCGAGAGCCGAGCCCGCGAGGCGGCCGAGCTCGGCTATACCGTGCAGCCCGAGGTGCTGATCATCGGCGGCGGCCAGGGCGGCATCGCCCTCGGCGCGCGGCTGCGGCAGCTCGGGGTCCCGACGATCATCGTCGAGCGCAACGAGCGCCCCGGTGACTCGTGGCGCAAGCGCTACAAGTCCCTCGCGCTGCACGACCCGGTCTGGTACGACCACCTGCCCTACCTGCCGTTCCCGACGAGCTGGCCGGTGTTCTCGCCGAAGGACAAGATCGGCGACTGGCTCGAGATGTACGCGAAGGTGATGGAGCTCAACTA
>Ga0302314_10016859_pt1 | contig 12306 bp, 11 predicted proteins | sample III_Palsa_N2_3_FD_200533 | JGI IMG/M metagenome (GOLD analysis project Ga0302314, IMG submission 200533) | Peat permafrost microbial communities from Stordalen Mire near Abisko, Sweden - III_Palsa_N2_3 | ecosystem: Environmental > Terrestrial > Soil > Palsa > Peat permafrost | place: Sweden...
GGCCGGTCACGGCCGGCCGGCCGGTGACCGCTGACGGGTCGGCAACCCTGGCGCCGGTAAGCGGGGACTTCGTCGCCGTCCCGGGCGGCATGCCCGTCGTCGACGCGGACGAAGCGGCCGACCTGGCCCGTTCCGGCGTCCTGCTCGACGTCAGGACCGCGGAGCGCTACCGGGGCGAGAGCGAGCCAGTCGATCCGGTGGCCGGCCACGTCCCTGGCGCGCTGAGCGCTCCGGTCACCGGCAGCATGACCTCCGGCGGCCGGTTTCGCCCGCCGGCCGAGCTGGCGCAGCGGTTCGCCGCGCTCGGCGTCACCGCCGGCCGCCCGGTCGGCGCGTACTGCGGCTCAGGCGTCACGGCAGCGCACGAGGTGCTCGCCCTCGCCCTGGCGGGCGTGCCCGCCGCGCTCTACGTCGGGTCCTGGTCCGGCTGGCTCGCCGATCCCGGCCGCCCGGTCGCCACCGGCCCTGACCCCGGTTAGCCAGGCGGCCGGCCGAGGTCCTGGCCGACCGGAAGCCACGTACCTCAGTCACCGCGTGGTGGCGCCCCGATGAGGCCGAAGGCCCTGTGCTCGTCTACATTGTCTACCTTGCGGGGCGGCTCCTTGCGACCCTGTATGGCGTAGCCATCAACCAGGTCACGGCATAGCCTGGGCCGTCCGGTGGCCACCGGACCGGACGCCGGTCAGCCGGGCGGCGGGGCGAGATCCTGGCGGGCGGTCAGCAGCAGCCAGGTCAGTGCCCCGGTGATCAGGGCGGGCACGGCCGGCTGGGATCCTGCCGCTGCGATCGCGGCTGCACTCGCCGCAGCGGCAGCCAGCACGCGGAGCGCCAGCCGCCCTGGACGCCCCCGGCGTGCCCGGGCCGGCAGCAGCACGACGGCGCGGGGGAGCCGCCAGCAGGATCGTGCCGTCGCCGAGGGATCCCGGCGCGGTCCGGTGAGCCGGGGCCCGCCGGTGCCGGGGGCAGCCGCGGCCTCGCCACGACCAGGCCGGATTCGCCGCTTCGCTTCGCGGGTCCGGGCGTCCGCCATGGCCTCGCCGCGGCCGAACCGGGTGCGCAGCTCGGTGTAGGCGGCGGCGGCGTCGGCGAACCGCCCGGGGTCCCCGCCGTCGGTGCGGTCCGGGTGGGTAGCGGCGGCGACCCGGCGCCAGGCCGCCCGCACGTCGTCGTCGGTCAGCTCCGGCCGGGCCGTCAGGCCGAGCGCGGCGAACGGGTCAGGCCGCCGCCGGGGCCGCCCGCTCACGGGCCGGCCTCCGCGCCGAACGCCTCGTCCAGCAGCTCGCTGACGTCCGGCTCGCTGACGTCCGGCTCGCCGTCGTCCGGCTCGCTGACGTCTGGCTCGCGGCCGGCTGGCGGTCCCTGGGGCAGCTGGCCGTGCGCAGCCAAGCCGGGCTGCGGCGCTGTCGCCCGGGCCGGCGCTGCCAATGCCGCCGGGCCGCCGATCAGGCGCTTGACCTGGATGAAGGTCACGCCGCCACGGTAGATGTAGGCGACCTGGCCGACGTCAAGCGACCGGATCAGCGCCGGGTCGGCCACCGGGGCCGAAGCGATCCGGGACGTCCCCTGATGACCCCAGATGGGCACGCCGAGCAGCCTGCGGGTGGTGTCCACCAGCTTGCGCGTCCCGGCCAGGCCGGTCACCGGCTCGGGATACGGGGTGCGGAGCAGCCAGATGCCGCCGTCGGCGGACGCCGCGATCCGGTACCGCTCGTCGTCGTCGGCCGCCAGCCCCTGCCAGGACTGGGCGGACACCTGCACGGCGAGTCCGAGCGACCTGGCGCGTTCGTACAGCTGCCAGATCGGCAGCCGCCGGGAGACCGCGCTGAACTCGTCCACGGCCAGCAGGATCTCCCTGGCCTGGCCGCTGCCGTCCGGCCCGGCCGCGTAGCTGGCGAGCAGGTCCACCAGCGCCCTGGCCTGGCCCTCGGCGACCGAGATCTCCGCGGTGCCCTCCAGGATGCAGTACCAGGCGTCCGCGTCGCCGAACCCGCCAGGCCCGTCGAGGCCGCCGCCCAGCCGGCGGAACAGAGTGCGGAACCGCAGGGCGATGTCGCCGAACTGCCGGGCCGCCGAGCGGACGAGCGCGAGGTCGCTGTCGTTCCGGCCGGCCGCGTAGGCCAGGTTGAGCCAGCCGGGGTCGAGCCGGGCGAGGAAGTCAGCCGCGCCGGCCGGCGGCCCGCACGGCGCATCGACGGCCAGCGCGACCACGGCCTCCATCACGTCCGCGTAGTACGCGGCCGCGCCGGTCCCGTGCTCGATCAGGTCGAGCAGGGTGGTCGTGAGCTGCCGCGGCGGTAGGGTCCACAGCGACAGGCTGGCCTCGTCCGGCCAGATGGCCGTGGCCCGGGCGCCCGCCCCGCGCAGCACCCGGCGGGCGCGGTCGGCGATCCGCCTCGCGTCGGCGCCGCCCTTGCAGTCCAGCACGACCAGCAGTGGCGGGTGCCCGAGCCCGGCGGCGTGCCGCCGCAGCGCGGTGGCCATGAAACCAGCCCACAACCTCAGCAGCAGTGTCGTCTTGCCGGTGCCCGTGGTGCCGATCACGACCTGGTGCGAGCGCATGCGGGGATACGGGATCTCGGCGACCCGGCCCGCCTGATGGCCGATGGCCCTGATCACGGCACCGGCCACGACGGCCCCGTTCTGCGTGGTCAAGGGCAGCGAGCCGGGGGCGGCGATCATGGCGCGCGCGCTGCGGACCTGGTGCCGCCACTGGCGCCAGTCGAAGGCGACGGCCGAGCCTGGCGACAGGCCGCCGCTGCCGGTTTCCATCGAGCGGATGCGGTAGGACCAGGCGAGCCCGCCGGCCAGCAGGCCCAGCGGGACGGCGGCCGGTGCGATGATCGCGGCGGCGTCCGGGTAGCTGCCCGCGGCGGCGTGGTGCCACATCGCGAGCCAGGCGAGGTACGGCGCGGCCGCCACGCTGCGCCAGGACCGGGTGGCGACCGCCGTCGCCGCGAGCCAGACGACCACCATCGGCAGGCACCCGGCGGCGGCGCGGTACAGCCTGCCGGGCGGCCAGCCGCGCAGCCAGGCTGCCGTCGCGCTGCCCGCGGCCACCAGCGACACCGGCGCGGCGGCGACGATCAGCGCGGCCGCAGCGGCCAGCCTGATCAGCCGGAGCGCGCCGCGGGCGGCGCTGCGGACGGCCAGCAGGCTGACGTAGCGGCTGATCACCGAGCGGTCCCGGGCTGGCCGGAACTGGGCTGGCCGGTACTGGGCTGGCCGGTACTGGGCTGGCCGGTACTGGGCTGGCGTGCCGCCTGTTGGCCCGCGGCGGGGCGGACGGCCGGCTCCATCGCCGCGCCCGGCGGCAGCGCCCGGATCTCGACCCTGGCGGCGGCGCTGCCGAGCGCCTCCCTTGCCCTGATCACCGTCGGCCTGGCCGCGGGCGAGCACAGGTACAGCACCCGCGCGTGCCGTGGCGGCCGGCCCGGCACCGCCGCGTCGGCGGCGGCACAGCCGTAGTCGCCGGTCCGGCTCAGCAGCTCACCCATGATGGCCGCGGTCCGGCTGACGGTCTTGCGCGTCAGCTCGGCCTCGACCGCCCAGCACTCGCCGGCCCACGCGACCGGCGCTGCGTCCGGCCAGTGCACTTCGCCGTCGGGAAGGTGGTCACGCAGCCCGACGCGGCCGCCCAGCCGGGCGCGCAGCCGCCGCTCGCTGCGCCAGTAGGCGCCGGCGGCCCGGTAGCCGGACGCGGACTCCAGCGCGAGCCGCACCGCGGCGACGGCCCGGATGTGCGCGAGCCGCGATAATGCGGGCGGCGCGCAGGTGTACGGCAGGCCGCAGCTGGCCAGCCCTGCCCTGGTCAGCCAGAGCCACGGGGCGCCCGGCCCGAGCCTGGCCGACTCCGCGTAGCGCTGCCGACGCCAGCGTGCCGCGATCGCTCGCGCCCGTGACTCGCTGACCCGCAGGACGGCCGCGAGCTGGTCCAGCTGGACGCCGTACATCTCCGCCGCGAACAACAGCCCGGCGACGTCCCGCCCGGTGATGCCGGGGCGGGCGACGTCCCGCCCGGTAACGCCGGAGCCGGCGACGTCCCGCCCGGTGATGCCGGAGCCGGCGACGTCGCTGCTGGCTTCGTCGCTGGGGGGCCGGGGAGCCGCCGTCCCTTCTGCCGGGATCACCCGCCTATCACATCATGCGACCGCCCTGGGACGGGATAGCCCGCCGGCCGTCCGATCGGACGCAGCGGCAGGGTAGCGCTGGAACCATCGATCGCGATGGGGCACAATGGAGTCCAGTACCTGGAAGCATGCTGACGGGCAGCAGGGCGCCTGCGGGCGATGAGGTCGTTGGGGAAGACGCATCTCATCCGCTGGCAGGGAGGTTCCGTGACCGTACGTGGCGTGCTTCAGGTCCACTCCGCGCCCCCGGCGCTGAGTCCGCACATCGAGTGGGCGGTGGCCGGGATCCTCGGCGTGGCCGTCATCATGCCGTGGGTCGATCAGCCCGCGTCACCGGGCGCTCTGCGCGCCGAGCTGAGCTGGCAGGGCCGGCCGGGAGCGGCCGGGGCCATCACGTCTGCGCTTGCGGGCTGGCACCTGGTCAGGTTCGAGGTCACCGAGGAGGCCAGCCCGGGCTGCGATGCCGTTCGCTATAGCTGCACGCCGTCGCTCGGCACCTTCTCCGCAGTCATGTCGGCCAATGGTGACGTGCTGATCCCGGAGGGGCGGCTGCGCGCGGCGATGACGCTGGCGTCGGCACCGGCGTCGGATCCGCACGGCCCGCGCCATCCGGCCCTGGGCGGGTCGCTGGAGGCGGAGCTCTCGCTGCTGCTCGGCCAGTCCTGGGATGACGAGCTGGAGCCGTTCCGGCATGCCGCGGCCGGCGCCCCGGTGCGCTGGCTGCACGCCACCGGCTGATCACGACCGGCTGATCACGCCAGCACGCGTCTCACCCCGCCCGTGCCTCCGGTACTACCGGTGGCCCGGCGGGCCGGCCGGACGGGCTGATGGTGCGACGATAGGGCGAGCCAGCGGGAGGGGATACGGCGTGGCCGCCCAGAAGATCATCATTGACTGCGATCCGGGCATCGACGATGCCCTCGCGCTCGTCCTCGCGCATGGCGACCCGGGCCTTGAGGTCTGCGGGATCACCACCGTGGCCGGCAACGTCGGCCTGGACAGGACGACCGCCAACGCGCTGCGCGTGCGGGACTTCATCGGCATGCGGGACGTGCCGGTGGTGCCGGGCAGCGCCGGCCCGCTGCTGCGGCCGGTACTCGACGCGCGCCACGTGCACGGCGCGTCCGGGCTGGCTGGCGTGCGGCTTCCCGAGCCGGCCTCCGCGGCTGCGGCCGGCCACGCGGTGGACTACCTGATCGAGACGATCAGCGCGGCGCCGGGGGAGATCACGCTCGTCGCGACGGGGCCGCTCACCAACGTCGCGCTCGCGGTGCGCCGCGAGCCGCTGCTGGTCGAGCGGGTCAGGGACTTCGTGATCATGGGCGGCTCGGCCGGCCGGGGGAACGTCACGCCTGCCGCGGAATTCAACGTCGCGGCGGATCCGGAGGCCGCGGCCATCGTGTTCGGCGCCGGGTGGACGGTGACCATGGTCGGGCTTGACGTGACGCTGCAGGCCCGGGCGACGACCGCGGTGCGCGGCAGGATGCGCGGTCTCGGCCGCCTGGCCGACGACCTGCTGCTGCCCAGCCTGGCCGGTTACCGCGGCGTCGACGCAGCGGGAACGAGCAATCCTGGCCAGCCGGGCGGGACAGCGGGATCGGACGGGCCGCATGATCGAGGCGACCCGGCGGTGCACGACGTGTGCGCGGTGGCCAGGGTCGCCAGGCCCGGACTGATCAGCTGCGTGCCCGCGCGGGTGCAGGTGGAGACCGCAGGACGGCTGACCGCCGGGATGACCGTGACCGACTTCGCGGCGCCGCCGGCCGAGTTCAACGCCCTGGTCGCGACCGGGATCGACGTTTCCGGCTTCTGGGACCTGGTGCTCGACGGCTACGCGCGGGTCGCGGCCGGGATGGCGGCTGAGATGAGGGCACGGTGACGAAGCCGGAGCGTGCGCCAGCGGCGGCGGCCTCGGCAGCTGGCCCGGGCACCTTGTCGCCGACCGAGCGGACCCGGCACCGGCGGCTGCGTGAGCAGGGCAGGACCGAGCGAGCCGAGCTTCTCGCGGTGCTGCGCGCCGGGTTCATCGCCCATCTCGGAGTGATCGTCGACGGCACGCCGATGGTCGTGCCCACCGTGTACGGATTCGACGAGCGGTACCTGTACGTGCACGGCTCGGTGGCCAGCCGGAGCCTGGCTGCGGGCGGCTCGGTGGCGTGCGTCACGGTGACGCTGGTGGACGGCCTGGTACTGGCCAGGTCGGTCTTCGAGCATGCGGTCAACTACCGCAGCGCCATGATCTACGCCCGGCCGAGCGTCGTCACCGATCCGCGGCAGAAACTCGCCGGCCTGCGCTGCCTGTCCGAGCACCTGGCACCCGGCCAGTGGGACTACGTCCGGCAGCCGAGCCGCAAGGAACTCGCCGCGACCCGGCTGCTCGCGCTGTCCCTGGACGAGGCGTCCGTCAAGGTCCGCACCGGTCCGCCGGACGACGGCGACAGCCCTGACGCGGCGCTCGGCCTGTGGGCCGGGCAGCTTCCGCTCCGCTCGCGCTGGCAGGAGCTGCTGCCCGACCCGGCCCTGCCAGCCTCGGTTGCGGCTCCCGCGCACCTGCGCGCGATGGCTGGCCGGATCGCCGGCCCGGTGCCCTGAGCCCGCGGATGAGGATGAGTCCTGGCCGTGCAGCCTTGCAGCCGTGCATAAGCATGGGTCTGGCCCTGAACCTGCTGATGAGTGGATAAGTCTGGGCTGAGCTCGCGGATAGGGTCTGGCCATGAGGACGAGGCCCGACTGCTACATCTGCTCCCGCGACGCGGCGCTGGACAGGCTGCCGCCGAGGGAGCGAGTCGCCAGCGATGCGCTGTGGCGGGTGTCGCACGCGTTTGACGCCGCGCTGCCCGGGTGGCTGCTGCTGCTTCCGCGCCGGCACGTGACGTCCATCGCCGAGCTGAGCGACATGGAGGCGGTGTCTCTCGGCGCCTGGCAGGTACGGTTGTCGCGCGCGCTGCACGACGTGACGGGCTGCGAGAAGACCTACGTGGCCCAGTTCGCCGAGGCCGAGGGCTTCGCCCACATTCACTTTCACGTCGTGCCGCGTCCGGTCGGCCTGGTCCGTGAGCTGACCGGGCCCCGGGTGTTCCGGTTGCTGGGCGGGGCCGTCCGCGAGCGGGTGAGCGACGAGGAGATGGACGAGATCGCGATCGCGCTGGCCAGCCGGCTCGGTAGCTGACGGCGACGGCTCAGAGCGGGATGTTGCCGTGCCTGCCGCGAGTCGGCGGCACCGCCGCGATGGCCCGGGCAATCGCCTGACGCGTCTTGGCCGGCTCGACGATCTCGTCGATGACGCCGAGCGCGATGGCCCGGGCCAGGCCGCCGACCTCGCGCTCGTGCTCGGCGGCCAGCTCGGCCTCGGCCTCGTGCCGCTGCTCGGCGGGCACCTCGGCGAGGGCGCGCCGGTGCAGGATGCGCACGGCGGCGACCGCGCCCATCACCGCCACCTCGGCGTCAGGCCAGGCGAAGACCCGGGTCGCGCCGAGCGAGCGGGAGTTCATGGCGATGTAGGCGCCGCCGTACGCCTTGCGGGTGACCAGCGTGACGCGCGGGACCGTCGCCTCGGCGAACGCGTGCAGCAGCTTGGCCCCCCGGCGGACGACGCCGTCCCATTCCTGCCCGACGCCAGGCAGGTACCCGGGCACGTCCACGACGACCACCAGCGGCACGCCGAACGCGTCGCACATGCGCACGAAGCGGGCCGCCTTCTCGGCCGACGTCGCGTCCAGGCAGCCGCCCAGCCGGAGCGGGTTGTTCGCGACCACGCCGACCGTGCGGCCGGCCAGCCGGCCGAGGGTGGTGACGAGGTTCGGCGCCCACCGGGGGTGCAGCTCGATGCCCGGCTCGTCGAGCAGGCCGCTGACCAGCGGGTGCACGTCATAGGCACGCCGCGGTGATTCGGGCAGCAGCGCGGCCAGGTCGGCGTCGGCCAGGGCGTCGCCGGGCAGCATGTCACCGGGCAGGGCGTCGCCGGGCAGCATGTCGCCGGCCAAGGCGCCCTGCCTGCCGAGCAGCAGCGCGAGCTGCCTGGCGGCGGCGAACGCCTCGGCGTCCGTCGCGGTGACCAGGTGCACCACGCCGGAGCGGCGGCTGTGCGGCTCGGGCCCGCCGAGCCGCTCCATGTCCACGTCCTCGCCGGTCACGCTGCGCACCACGTCAGGGCCGGTGACGAAGATCCGGCCCCGGGCGGAAAGGATCACCAGGTCGGTGAGCGCCGGGCCGTAGGCGGCTCCGCCGGCCGCCGGGCCGAGCACCACGGAGATCTGCGGGACGACGCCGGAAGCCCTGGTCATCGCGGCGAACACGGTGCCGACCGCGTGCAGGCTCTCGACGCCCTCGCGCATCCGCGCGCCGCCGGAGTGCCAGAGGCCGACGATCGGCGCCCCGGTCTCGATGGCGTAGTCGTAGGCGGTCACGATCGCGGCGCACCCCGCCGTGCCCATCGCGCCGCCCTGGATCCGGGGATCACTGGCGAACGCCACGGCGGTCATGCCGTCGATCGTCCCGGTGCCCGCCAGCACGCCGCTTTCGTCGGCCGGCGTGAGCAGGGCCAGCGACCCAGGGTCGAACAGCGCCTCCAGCCTGACCTCGGGATCACGGGGGCCGCCGCCGGGCCGGGCCTGCCCGGCGGGCACCGCGGGCACCGCCGCGGCCTGCGCCGCGGACGCCGGCGGTGCGACGGGAACCCGGTTGTCGAGGATGGTCACGTCAGTCTCCTTGGGTGCGGCGGGCAGGATCGGCTCAGGCGGCGGTGAAGGCAAGCGCGACATTGTGGCCGCCGAAGCCGAATGAGTTGTTCAGCACGGCCATCGGCGCGGTCCCGTGCGACCGCAGCTCCCTGGGCTCGGTGGCGACGTCGATGCCCAGCTCGTCGGCGGGGTCGTCGAGGTTGATGGTGGGCGGGGCGACCCGCTCGCGGAGCGCCAGGATCGCGGCGACCGACTCCAGCGCGCCGGCGCCGCCCAGCAGGTGCCCGGTCATGGACTTGGTGGCCGACACGATCACGCTGCTGGCGGCCGGGCCCAGCGCCGCGGCGATCGCCCGGGCCTCGACCTCGTCGCCGGCCGGCGTGGACGTGGCGTGCGCGTTGACGTGGACGACCTGCTCGGCGGTCAGGCCCGCGTCGGCGAGCACCCGGCCGATGGCGAGGATCGCGCCCTTGCCGTCCGGGTCGGGCTGGGCGATGTGGTGCGCGTCGGCGGAGTAGCCGACGCCCGCGGCGACGGCGTGCACGGTGGCGCCCCGGCGGGCCGCGTGCTCGGCTGACTCCAGCACGACCATGGCGGCGCCCTCGCCGAGCACGAAGCCGTCGCGGCCCTTGTCGAACGGGCGGGAAGCCCGCTGCGGCTCGTCGTTGCGGGTGGACAGCGCGCGCATCGCCGCGAACGCCGCGATGTTCAGCTGGATGATCGCGGCCTCGGTACCGCCCGCCAGCACGATGTCGGCGCGACCGGACCTGATCATGTCCATCGCGTAGCCGATCGCCTCGGCCCCGGAAGCGCACGCGCTGACGGTCGTGTGGACCCCGGCGCGGGCGCCGAGCTCCAGGCTGATCCAGCCCGCCGATCCGTTCGGCATGAGCATCGGAATCGTGAACGGGGAGAGCCGCTGCCAGCCTTTCTCCCTGAGCGTGTCGTAAGCCGTCAGGGTCGACGCGATGCCGCCGATGCCGCTCGACACCACGACGCCGAGCCGCTCCTGATCGACCTGCGGGGCGCCGGCGTCTGCCCACGCCTCACGGGCCGCGATGATCGCGAACTGCTCGCAGCGGTCGAGGCGCCGGGCCTGCACGCGGTCCATCAGCGTGGCCGGCTCGACCGCCGCCCACGCCGCGATCCGCGCGGGCAGCTCGCTGGCCCAGTCGTCGGTCAGCTTGCGCACGCCGCTGCGCCCGGCCAGCAGCGAGTCCCAGGTCGAAGGGACGTCAGCGCCGAGTGGCGTGATCGCGCCGAGCCCGGTGACGACGACGTCTGTCCGGTCAGTGCCCACAGTGTTCTCGTTCCCTCAAGTCTTTCTCACGCGGCGCCGCGCTGGCGATCCGGGGCGGCGCCGCGCCGCGATGCTTCCCCGGTTCAGGCCGATACGCCAGCTCGCCGGACGTAGTCGACGACGTCCTGGACCGTCTTGAGGTCCTTCAGCTGGTCGTCAGGAATCTCTACGCCGAACTTGTCCTGCGCCGCCACCGCGATCTCGACCATCGACAGCGAGTCGATGTCCAGGTCGTCGACGAACGTCTTCTCTGGGGTGACCTGGTCGGCGGGGACGCCGGCCACCTCGTCGATGATCTCGCCGAGGCCCGCCAGGATTTCCTGCTCCGTCATGGACATGTGCTCGTTTTCTCCTTCGTCTCGTTTCCTTCTTCTTGGTGGTCAGCCCCCCGGCACGGGCCCGGGGGGCTGGGCGCGGTCAGGGCAGGATGATCACCTGGGCCGCGTAGCAGATGCCGGCGCCGAAGCCGATCAGCAGGGCCGGCGACCCGGAGCCGATCTCGCCGCGCTCGATCATCCGGGCCAGGGCGAGCGGGATCGACGCGGACGAGGTGTTGCCCGCGGTCACGATGTCGTCGGCCACCTTCGCCTGCGGGGCGCCGAGCTTGCGCGCGATGGCCTCGATGATCCGCAGGTTGGCCTGGTGCGGGACGAACGCGGCCAGCTCGGTGGGATCGACGCCGGCCTGCTCGCACGCCTTCCTGGCGATCGGGTGCAGCGCGGTGGTCGCCCACCGGAAGACGGCCTGGCCCTCCTGGAAGATGAACGAGTTCCGGTCCTTGATGCAGATCTTGTCGGCCATGTCCCCGTCGCTGCCCCAGACGACCGGACCGATGCCCGGCCCCGGGCACGCGTCGGTGACCGGGCCGACCACCGCGGCGCCCGCCCCGTCCGCGAAGATGATGGCGGTGGAGCGGTCGGTCCAGTCCACCCACTGGGACAGCTTCTCGGCTCCGATGACCAGCACGTGCGTGGCCGTTCCGGTGCGCACGGCGTCGCTGGCGTTGGACAGCGCGTAGCAGAAGCCCGCGCAGGCGGCGTTCATGTCGTAGGCGCCTGGCGCGGCGATGCCGAGCCTGCGGGCCACGGTGGCCGCGGTGTTCGGGATCTGCACCTCGGGCGTGCAGGTCGCCACGATCACCAGGTCGATGTCGGCCGGGGAGAGCCCGCTGGCGGCCAGCGCCTTGCCGCCCGCCGCGACGGCCATGTCGGCGACGGTCTCGTCCGGGGCGGCGATGCGCCGGCTGGCGATGCCGACCCGGCTGCGGATCCACTCGTCGGTGGTGTCCATCGTGGCCGCCAGCTCGTCGTTGGTGACCACCCTGGCCGGCTGGTATCCGCCGAACGCCAGGATCCGCGCGCCCGCTGAGCCCTCGGAGAGTCGCATCGCCGTCCTGCCTCTCGATGCCTGGCCGGCCGGACTGCCCGCCGGGGTGCCGGGGTTCACTCGCTGCCGTCCGGCTGCAGCCGGACCAGCGGCTGGCCGACGCTGACCGGGTCGCCGTCCTCGACCAGCCATTCGATGATCGTTGCCGGGAAGGCAGGCGCGACCAGGTGGCTGCCGCCGCGTATCTCCACGTGCCCGAGCTCGGCGCCGGTGCCGACCGCGACGCCTGGCCCGCCGCCGCTGCAGGAGGCCCGGAACGTCCCGGCCAGCGGGGCGACGAGCAGCCGCCACTCGGGGGCGTGGCTGTCGTCGTCGGCCTGGTGGTGCTCGCCGATCAGGCCGCGGGCGGCCTGCAGGTCGTCCGGGGTCTTCAGGGCGGCGAGCTGCACCCCGGGCAGCGCCCGCCTGGCCAGCCCGGTCAGCGTGCCGGCCGGCGGCAGCTCGATGAGCGCGCTGACGCCCAGGCCGGTCATCGACTTCATGCACAGGTCCCACCGGACCGGGGCGCTCACCTGGCTGACGATCCGCTCCATCCAGTCGGCGCCGGTGCGCACCACGCTGCCGTCGGCGTCCGACAGCAGCGCCAGCTGCGGGTCGCTGACCGTGACCGACGACGCGGCCGCCCGCAGCGCCCCGGTGGCCGGCGCCATGTGGCGGGTGTGGAACGCCCCGGCCACCGGCAGCGGGCGGAGCCTCGCGCCGGCCGGCGGGTCCGCGGCGAACGCCGCCAGCTGGCCGGCCGTCCCGGCGGCGACTATCTGGCCGGGGCCGTTCACGTTCGCCGCGGTGAGGCCGTGCCTGTCGATCGCGTCCA
>Ga0302314_10016865_pt1 | contig 12302 bp, 14 predicted proteins | sample III_Palsa_N2_3_FD_200533 | JGI IMG/M metagenome (GOLD analysis project Ga0302314, IMG submission 200533) | Peat permafrost microbial communities from Stordalen Mire near Abisko, Sweden - III_Palsa_N2_3 | ecosystem: Environmental > Terrestrial > Soil > Palsa > Peat permafrost | place: Sweden...
CCGCAGGTGTGGCGGGAGCGTGCGGTGCCCGAAATTCTATTGTCGGGCAACCACGGCAAGATCAAGGCCTGGCGACAGGCCGCGGCAGAGGCGGCGACGAAGGGGCGACGGCCCGATCTGTGGGATCGGTACCAAGCCAAATCGACCGCCCGCCCAAGTGATAACGGAACTGAACGCGCGACCGGCCGACTTGCCGGCGCCATCGAGGAAGAGGTGGAGAAATGAACCTTCTGCAGACGATCGAGCAGGAGCAGGTCGATAAGCTGGTCGCCGAGCGCGGCGTGCCGGAATTCGGCCCGGGCGACACGATCAAGGTCAGCGTCAAGGTCGTCGAAGGCGACCGCGAGCGCGTGCAGGCATTCGAGGGCGTGTGCATCGCCCGCAAGAACGCGGGCATCAACTCGAACTTCACGCTGCGCAAGATCTCGTACGGCGAAGGCGTGGAGCGCGTGTTTCCGCTCTACTCGCCGCGCCTGACCGCGATTGAAGTGATGCGCCGCGGCGCCGTCCGTCGCGCCAAGCTGTACTATCTGCGTGGCCGGACCGGCAAGTCGGCCCGGATCACGGAGAAGGCCCGCTCGACCGCGCCCGTCGCCGCCAAGGTGGCCGAGTAGGCTTTATCGGACGGGCCCGGCCGACCGCGGCCGGCCCTTTCTGATATCGAACGATCACCCGTGCGAGGCTGCGAGCCGCGCGCGGGTTTTCGTGTTAGCCCTCGTCATTCCCGCGAAAACGGAATGACGGGAATGAGAGTGTTGCGCTGCATGGACTCGAAACCGTCGCAATCTTTCCAAAAACGCACGCCTGGCGGAACAAAAAATCGGTACCGGCTTTTCGTCCCGGGAGTATCATCCGGCCTCTTTTCGCCGTGAGACCGAGGGAATCCGACCGTGGCGCAACCGCGTACGCTTTTCGACAAGATCTGGGACAGCCACCTGGTGCATCGCCAGGACGACGGCACCTGCCTGATTTATATCGACCGTCATCTCGTGCACGAGGTGACGAGCCCGCAGGCGTTCGAAGGCCTCAGGCTCAGCGGCCGCACCGTGCGCCGTCCCGACGCCACGCTGGCGGTGCCCGACCATAACGTCCAGACGACCGACCGCTCCGTCGGCATCGCCGACGAGGAATCCCGCATCCAGCTCGACACGCTGGAGAAGAACGCGCTCGCCGCCGGCGTGATCTATATCGACGTGAACGACATCCGGCAGGGCATCGTCCATATCGTCGGGCCCGAGCAGGGCTTCACCCTGCCCGGCACGACCATCGTGTGCGGCGACAGCCATACCTCGACCCACGGCGCGTTCGGCGCGCTGGCGTTCGGCATCGGCACGTCGGAGGTCGAGCATGTGCTGGCGACCCAGACCCTGATCCAGCGCCCGGCCAAGAACATGCTGGTCGAGGTCGAGGGCGAACTGCCGCCCGGGGCGACCGCCAAGGATATCGTGCTGCATATCATCGGCCTGATCGGCACCGCCGGCGGCACCGGCCATGTCATCGAATATGCCGGCTCGACCATCCGCGCGCTCGACATGGCCGGCCGCATGACGGTCTGCAACATGACGATCGAGGGGGGAGCCCGGGCCGGCCTGATCGCGCCCGACGAGACGACCTTCGCCTATCTCCAGGGCCGGCCGATGGCGCCCAAGGGCCTGGCCTGGGAGCAGGCGGTCGCCTATTGGCGCACCCTGCCGTCCGATGCCGGCGCGCAGTACGACAAGATCATCCGGATCGATGCCGCCGATCTGGTCCCGCAGGTCACCTGGGGCACCAGCCCCGAGGACGTGCTGCCGATCACCGGCCAGGTGCCGGACCCGGCCGACATCGCCGACGAAGGCCGCCGCGCCGCCATGCAGCGCTCGCTGGATTACATGGGCCTGGTTCCGGGCACGCCGCTGGATCAGGTTCCGGTGCAGCGCGTGTTCATCGGCTCCTGCACCAACGGCCGCATCGAGGACCTGCGCGCCGCCGCCGCCGTGGCCGAGGGCCGCCATGTCGCGGCCGGCGTCCAGGCGATGGTCGTGCCCGGCTCCGGCCTGGTCAAGCATCAGGCCGAGGAGGAAGGGCTGGACAAGGTCTTCCTGGCCGCCGGCTTCGAATGGCGCGAGCCGGGCTGCTCGATGTGCCTGGCGATGAATGCCGACAAGCTGGAGCCGGGCGAACGTTGCGCGTCGACCTCCAACCGCAATTTCGAGGGGCGCCAGGGGCGCGGCGGCCGGACCCATCTGGTCAGCCCGGCCATGGCGGTCGCGGCGGCCGTGACCGGCACGCTGACCGACGTGCGGAGCCTGGCCGCCCGACCGTGAGGCTGTTTCGCCTGATCAGGACTCTGGCCGCGGGCGTTGTGGGCCTCGGGCTCTGCTATGCCGGGCTTGGCTTCGGCCTGGGCGCGCTCGCGACCGGCGACGCCGCCCCGGCCGGTCCGGTGGCGCTCGCGATTCTGGCCAATCCGTTCCATTCCGACCTGCTATTCCCGGTCACCGGCAATGGCGTGGATTGGGCCGAACTGTTCGGCCTGCCGCCCGAGGCGCGCACTGTGGCGATCGGCTGGGGCAACCGGCGGTTCTATATGGAGACGCCGGAGCTGTCCGATCTCAAGCCCGGCACGATCGTCGCGGCCTTGACCGGAACCGGCGACAGCGTGCTCCATGTCGCCTGGTTTGCGGGCGAACCGACCGGCGACGCGGTCCATGCGCTGAACGTGACCCCGGCGCAGGCCGCGACGCTGGCGCTGTATGTCGTCGGCTTCGCGAGCCGGGATGCCACCGGGCATGTCGAGCGGTTCGACGCCGCCTACGGGCCGGACGACGCCTTCTTCGCGGCATCCGGCCGCTGGTCGCCGATCCTGACCTGCAACGAATGGCTGGGGCGGGGCTTGCGGGCCGCCCGCATCCGCACCGGAATTTGGACGCCGTTCGCCGACGGCATCCTGCGCCACCTGTCGATCGTGCCCCCGGGCACGGCCGGCGCCACACCAAGCCAGCAATCGGAAAGCGTGACGTGATGGAGAAATTCACGAGCCTGACCGGGGTCGCCGCCCCGCTGCCGATGATCAACATCGATACCGACAAGATCATCCCGAAGCAGTTCCTGAAGACGATCGAGCGCACCGGCCTCGCCCGCGGGCTGTTCGACGAGATGCGGTTCAATCCGGACGGATCGGAGAAGCCGGAGTTCGTGCTGAACCAGCCGGCCTACCGCCATTCCAAGATCCTGGTCGCCGGCGAGAATTTCGGCTGCGGTTCCAGCCGAGAGCACGCGCCCTGGGCGCTGCTCGATTTCGGCATCCGCTGCATCATCGCGTCGAGCTTCGCCGACATCTTCTACAACAACTGCTTCAAGAACGGCGTGCTGCCGCTGATCGTGCCGGAAGCGGTCGTGGCGCAACTGATGGAAGACGCCGGCAAGGGCGCCAACGCGGTGCTGACGGTGGATCTGGAAAGCCAGACCATCAGCCGCCCCGACGGCGAGAAAGTGCCGTTCCAGATCGACCCGTTCCGCAAGCATTGCCTGATCAACGGCCTGGACGACATCGCCCTGACCCTGGAAAAGGGCAAGTCGATCGACAGCTACGAAGACGGCCTGAAGCTGAGCCAGCCCTGGCTCGCGCCGGCGGTTTAGACGCCGAATAAGCCTGATTGAAAGACGGAGTGGAAACGTGACCGCGAACAAGAAGCTGCTGGTACTGCCCGGCGACGGTATCGGCCCCGAGGTGATGGACGAAGTCGAGCGCGTCGTCGAATGGCTCGACAAGAAGCGCCGCGTGACCTTCTCGGTCGAGCGCGGGTTGGTCGGCGGTGCCGCCTATGACGCCGACGGCACGCCGCTGACCGATGCGACCATGGACAAGGCCCAGGGCGCCGACGCCGTGCTGCTGGGCGCGGTCGGTGGGCCGAAATGGGAGACGCTGCCGTTCGCGGATCGCCCGGAGCGCGGGCTGTTGCGCCTGCGCAAGGAGATGGCGCTGTTCGCCAACCTGCGGCCGGCCCAGGTGTTCGCGCCGCTGGTCGATGCCTCCAGCCTGAAGCCGGAGCTGGTGCGCGGGCTCGACATCATGATCCTGCGCGAGCTGACCGGCGGCGTCTATTTCGGCGAGCCGCGCGGCATCGAGACCCTGCCCGACGGCCAGAAGCGCGGCTTCAACACCCAGAGCTACACGACGAGCGAGATCGAGCGCGTCGCCCGCGTCGGATTCGAGCTGGCGCGCAAGCGTTCCAACAAGCTGTGCTCGGTCGAGAAGGCCAACGTCATGGAATCGGGCGTGCTGTGGCGCGAAATCGTCCAGGCGCTGGGCGACACGGACTATCCCGACGTTCAACTGTCGCACATGTATGCCGATAATTGCGCGATGCAACTGGTGCGGGCGCCCAAGCAGTTCGATGTGATCGTGACCGACAATCTGTTCGGCGACATCCTCAGCGACTGCGCCGCCATGCTGACCGGGTCGCTCGGCATGCTGCCGTCGGCCTCGCTCGGTGCGGCCGACGAGAGCGGCCGGCGCAAGGCGCTGTACGAGCCGGTCCATGGCTCGGCACCCGACATCGCCGGCCAGGGCAAGGCCAACCCGCTCGCCACCCTGCTCAGCTTCGCCATGATGCTGCGCTATTCGTTCGACATGGACGAGGACGCCAGGCTGATCGAGCAGGGCGTCGAGAAGCTGCTGGCGCAGGGCGTGCGCACGCCGGATATCCGCCTGGAAGGAACGCCGACGGTCACGACCCGGGAAATGGGTAAAGCCTTGATCGCCGAGCTGGAAATCCTCGCCCGCGACTGACATCGAGCAATAATCCGCTATCGGCCGCGGGAATTCGTGTGTGGCGCCATGACAACGAGTGGCGGGCGGCCCGTAGAACGGGTCGCCCGGTCAGCGTCCGGTGCGGTTCGGCCGATAGCCGGCGGCTTTGACGTCCCGCTCGCACAGATAGGCGCCCGACTTGCTCGATGCATAGCGATCCTGGCCGCGGTAATAGAAGATCCGCGTGGTCAGATCGACCCAGACGACGACCTCGCCCGGACAATGCTCCTCGGCGGCAGCCCGGGTCGGAAACTGGATGTCGTCGGCAGCGGTTGCCGCGGTGAAGGGCAGCAAGCCAGCCAATCCCGCGGCAAGCCAAGTTCGCAAGGTGCTGTCCAGCATCGGAAGCCTCCGGTTTTGACGTTACCGCCCTACCCCCGCCTCCGCCAGATGCGGCCCTAGCCGGCCGGTCAGGAACAGGGCCAGCATCCGATAGTCGCTGATCAGCGACCAGAACGGATGGCCGAAGGTTTCCGGGCGATTGTGCTCGATGCCGTAATGCGCCGTCCAGGCGAAGCCGTAGCCGAGCAGCGGCGCCGCCAAGACCCAGAGCCAGCCGCCGCTCGCGACCGCCAGCACGACCGCGCCCAGCGCCAGCAGGCTTCCGCAATAATGCAGCGCGCGGGTCTGGGGCTTGCCATGGGCACGCAGGTAACGCTGCCAGAACGCCGCATAATCCAGCGCCCCATGGGTCTTGGTCAGATCGGCCATGTTTCCTCACGTCTTGTTTCGGTCGGGCGAGGCGCGCCTAGTGTTGCGCTGTTTTTCATCGCGGTCGAGGATTTCGTCATGGGCTATCGGGTTGCCGTCGTGGGCGCTACCGGCAATGTCGGCCGTGAACTCCTGACCACCCTGCACGAGCGGGAGTTCCCGATCGACGACATCGTGGCGCTCGCGTCCACGCGCTCGATCGGGTCCGAGGTGTCGTGGGGCGAGGACGATGTCCTCAAGGTCCAGGCGCTGGATACGTTCAGCTTCAAGGGCATCGACATCGCGCTGTTCTCGCCCGGCGCCAAGGTCTCGGCGATCCATGCGCCCCGCGCCGCCGCCGCCGGCACCATCGTGATCGACAACACGTCGGAATTCCGCATGGATCCGGACGTGCCGCTGGTCGTGCCCGAGGTCAACCCGCAGGCGATCGGGCGCTATACCAAGCGCAACATCATCGCCAACCCGAACTGCTCGACCATCCAGATGGTCGTGGCGCTGAAGCCGCTGCACGACATCGCCAAGATCAAGCGCGTCGTGGTGGCGACCTATCAGTCGGTCTCGGGCAAGGGCAAGGAGGCGATGGACGAGCTGTTCGTGCAGACCCGCGCGATCTATGTCAACGACCCGATCAAGCCGGAGCAGTTCACCAAGCGCATCGCCTTCAACGTCATCCCGCACATCGACAGCTTCATGGACGACGGCTCGACCCGCGAAGAATGGAAGATGGTGGTCGAGACCCGCAAGATCCTGGACCCGGAGATCCAGGTCAGCGCCACCTGCGTGCGCGTGCCGGTGTTCATCGGCCATGCCGAGGCGATCAATATCGAGTTCGAGAACCCGATCTCGGTCGAACGTGCCCGCGCCGCCCTGAAGGCCGCCCCGGGCATCACCGTGATCGACCATCAGGTCGACGAGGGCTATGTCACCCCGCAGGAATGCGCCGGCGAGGATGCCGTGTTCATCAGCCGCATCCGCAAGGACCCGACGGTCAAGCACGGGCTGTCGATCTGGGTCGTGGCCGACAATCTCAGGAAGGGTGCGGCGCTGAACGCGGTGCAGATCGCGGAACTGCTCGACCGGGATCACCTGGCGCCGGCGGCGAAAAAGAAGCTCGGCGCCCACTGAGACAAAGCGTCTAAGTTTATCCGACCCGCTCCGCCACGAACAGTTCCCTGGGCGCCACCAGTTCGTCCTGCGCGGCAATCAGTTGGATCTCGCGCTCACCCCGCGCGTGGGTTTCCTTCATCACGGCATAGATCGCCGAGGCTGCAGCCGACAGCGCTGCTGCGGCGTCGCCGTCCGTCTTCAGCCAGTGCGCCAGGAACAACGCCGCGACCGCGTCGCCGGCGCCGTTGACCGAGATCGGCAGCAGCGGCGTCGTCACGCGCCAGGCGCCGCCGGCTGTGGAGACCAGCAGTTCGATCTGGTCGGCTGGGGCATCCGGCCGGACCAGGCTGGTCAGCAGCACGACCTTGGGCCCGAGCGCGCGGGCCGCCGCCGTGGCGTCGAGCGCGCTCGGCAGATCGACGATCGTGCGGCCGGTCAGATATTCCAGCTCGAACTGGTTGGGCGTGAGGATGTCGGCCATCGGCACTGCCCGGTCGCGGAAGAATTCCGGCAGGCCCGGCCGCACATAGAAGCCGCCATCGACATCGCCCATCACCGGGTCGCAGGCCCAGATCGCGCCCGGATTGGCCGCGCGCACCCGCGCCACCGTCTCTAGCACGACCGTGCCCAGCGCCGGATCGCCCATATAGCCGGTCAGGACCGCGCGGCAATGCTTCAGCGCGCCACGTTCGGCCATGCCTTCGATCAGGTCGGCGATCTGCGCCGGCTCGAACACGGTGCCGCGCCAATGGCCGTAGCCGGTATGGTTGGAGAATTGGACCGTATTCACGCCCCAGGTCTCGAATCCCAGGCGCTGCAACGGAAACACCGCGGCAGCATTGCCGACATGACCGTAGCTGACCCAGGACTGAATCGATATGATCAAGGTTTCTGCGCCTTACAGACGATAGCTGGAAACTCCGTTCACCAGAATAACTAAAAATACCCCCCTAAACACGCCAAGTCCGCTTTCACTCGACAATTTCATCGAACACCAGTTTGAGTTTTCGCACACACCTTTGAGACCTGTTGCCTAATTTTCGATGCGGAGAAGTCCATTTTTGGAATGCCAAAATCGCCCGCGATCATGCTTCATCCCCCGAGCACATGATGGATGTGCCGAGATGGTGCCCGTTTTCGTCCGTTAAGCACTTGGAACTTTCGACGCTCACGCAGCGCCAAATTTGAGCGTGGCTTCCATCTCAAGCTATTGAGGCACGTAAATAACGAAGCGTACTAACGAAAAGAGCGCCGACTTGCGCCAGCGCTCTTGATCGCACTAAAGCCGAGGAGCTTTAGGTCTGGCCGCCACCGTGAGAGTGAGGGACCTGTTGCCCGGTAGCGTGAGCGCGAACTATGGTCTGACCCGTGCCATGCGCGCGAGGGGCGAAGTTCCCATTCCCGCGCCGCGACTGCTGATTGTTGCCGTGCAGCCGATCATAGCCGGTGACGATCGGCGAATAGAAGTCAGCGGTTCCCTTCCGGAAGCCGTCAGCGAATGCGGTAAGCCAGGTCATGGGCCGGTCCTCTTCCTGATGTTCCAGATCGACAACACCGCTGGTCGTATAAGGTGCCATACAAGTAGGCATCCGTCGACTACGAGTAGCACGCCCGCTACCGCATCAAGCACCGTCTCGGCAAAGGGCTTTGCGAGGTCATAATCATGGATCTGGTGTGTGATCCACTCGATCGCAAGTGACACGCCCACCCAGACGAGGAATTGAAGGAAGCCGCCCAGGACGTGACCGATATATCCCATGATCTCAGCAAGAGGCTCGACGGGCTTTTCGACAGGCGATCGCGGCTTGGTCATACCCCGAATGTTTCGCGCCATTTCCACCCCTTCATGTGCATCTCTCGATACCACGAAGATACCGAGAACAAAACGGGAATTTGGATGGAAGTTGTTGGATCGCCAAAGCGCCACCTGGGGCGTCACGAGCCAATCTCTTCCAACTTTTTCGCAAAAACCCGCAGAAAACCTGAATTTCCACAAACCAGGACTGGATCGACAGGATGCCGTCCAAATCATGCTCCTTTCGCACTGCAACACTCGCGCGGCGGGATAGGCGTCTGTATCCTGGGTGCAAGCCATCAAGAAAAGCTCTATCGGGAGAAAATCAGATGCCGACCGAATCGCGCCCCCGCCGCAGCATGCTCTATATGCCGGGGTCCAACCCGCGCGCGCTGGAAAAGGCCCGGGGCCTGGCCGCGGATGCCCTGATCTTCGATCTGGAGGACGCGGTTTCGCCGGACGCCAAGCAGACCGCGCGCGGCGTGATCGCCGAGGCGGTCGCGGCCGGCGGCTACGGCCGGCGCGAGCTGATCTTGCGCACCAACGGGCTCGACACCGCCTGGGGCCATGGCGATCTGGTGGCCGCGGCGAAGATGGCGATCCATGGCGTATTGCTGCCCAAGGTCGAGAGCGCCGCGAGCGTGCGCCAGGCCGCATCCATCCTGGACAAGGCGGGCGCGCCGGCCGACATGGCGATCTGGTGCATGATGGAAACACCGATGGGCATGCTGCATGCCGAGGAGATCGCGGCAAGCCATCCGCGCCTGGCCGGCTTCGTCATGGGCACGTCGGACCTGGCGAACGACCTGCACGCCCGCCACACCCGCGACCGGCTGCCGATGCTGACCGGGCTCAACCTGTGCCTGCTGGCCGCACGCGCCTACGGGCTGGTGGTGATGGACGGCGTCTATCTCGACCTGGGTGACGACGAGGGCTTCGCCTATGCCTGCCGCCAGGGCGTCGAACTGGGCTTCGACGGCAAGACCCTGATCCATCCCAAGACCATCGCCGCCGCCAACGCGGCGTTCGGCCCCTCGCCGGCCGAGATCGAGCAGGCGAAGCGGCAGATCGCCGGGTTCGAGGCGGCCGAGGCGCAAGGCAAGGGGGTGGTGCTGGTCGATGGCATGCTGGTCGAGAACCTGCATGTCGCCAATGCCAAGCGCCTGCTGGCCCTGGTCGCGCGCATCGCCGAGCTGGAGGCGGGCGCATGACCGCCATACTCAAGACCAACCCCGGCAATTTTTTCGAGGATTTCCGGGTCGGCCAGGTGATCGAGCATGCGACGCCGCGCACGATCACGGCGGGCGACGCGGCGCTGTATATCGCCTTGACCGGCTCGCGCTTCGCGCTGAATTCGTCCGAGCCGTTCGCCCATAGCCTGGGCTTCCCGGAAGCGCCGATCGACGATTGGCTGCTGTTCCATCTGGTGTTCGGCAAGACCGTGCCGGACGTGTCGCTGAACGCGGTCGCCAATCTGGGCTATGCGGCAGGCCGGTTCCTGGCGCCGGCCTATGTCGGCGACACGGTGTCGGCGACGTCGGAGGTGATCGGGCTCAAGCAGAATTCGAACGGCGAGACCGGCACGGTCTATGTCCGCTCGATCGGCCAGAACCAACTGGGCGAGACCGTGCTGGACTATGTCCGCTGGGTCATGGTCCGCAAACGCGACACGGCGAGTCCGGCACCGGAGGCAATACTGCCGACCCTGCCCGACGCGGTCCCGGTCGAAGCGCTCGCCATTCCGGACGGCCTCGTGCTGGAGGGTTACGACGATGCCCGCGCCGGCTCGGCCTTTCGCTGGGGCGATTATGCGGTCGGCGAGAAGATCGACCATGTCGACGGCATGACGATCGAAGAGGCCGAGCAGCAGTTGGCGACCCGGCTGTACCAGAACAATGCCAAGGTCCATTTCAATCAGTTCGAACAGGGCCAGAGCCGGTTCGGCCGGCGGCTGATCTATGGCGGGCATATCATCAGCCTGGCGCGCGCGCTGAGCTTCAACGGCCTCGGCAACGCGTTCAAGCTCGTGGGATTGAACGGTGGGCGCCATGTCGCCCCGTGCTTCGCCGGCGATACGGTCTATGCCTGGAGCGAGGTGGTCGCGGCGGACACGCTGCCCGGCCGGACCGACCTGGGCGCCCTGCGCCTGCGCACCTACGCAGTCAAGAACCGGACCACGGCGGATTTCCCGGGCCGGATCGACGGCGGCTATGCCCCCGACGTCGTCCTGGAGCTGGATTATTGGACGCTGATGCCGCGCTAACGGCACGACCCTCACCCTACACACGCTGACGCGCGGGCCCCCTCCCTCTCCCGCGAAATGCGGTAGAGGGACGTTTCCTAGCCCTCTCCCGCATTTCGCGGGAGAGGGAGGGTGGTACCGCCAGGCTCGATCTGCCGTGGCCGACACTGCAGCACGCATCGGGGACTTCGTCCCTGGCCCCCTATCGTCCTGGCTGGAATGACGGAATTCGACCCCTGCAATCTCCGAACAAATGTTGCGCCCAACATCGAACGGCGTGCTAAATGAAGCCCAGGTGCCGCCGCGGCGGCGCCCCGGGCGATTGATTTGGTCCGGACCCGCCCTATGTCTCGCTGCAGTGCGTCATGCCCGCGTCCCCACGGGCTAGAGACCTCTGAAGGCTTCATTTTTCGAGGCGTTCCCATGCCGATCGCAAACCGCCCCTTGTCGCCTCACCTGCAGGTGTACAAGCTGCCGCTTACCGCCATCATGTCGATCAGCCACCGCGCCACCGGCATCGCCTTGAGCGCCGGCACGCTCTACCTGGTCTGGCAGCTCCTGGCCGCCGCCAGCGGCCCCGACGCCTACGAGATCTTCCAGCGCTTCGCCGGCTCCTGGCTCGGCATCCTGGTGCTGTTCGGCTGGTCGGTCGCCCTGTTCTATCATCTGATGAACGGCATCCGTCATCTGGTCTGGGATGCGGGCTTCGGCTTCTCCCTGGATGCGACGCACAAGGCCAACCGCCTGGTTCTGGCCGCCACCGTGGCCTTGACATTGGTCGCCTGGGTCGCCGGCATCGCCGCCTGGGGGGTCAAGTAATGGCTGAAAAAATGCGCACGCCGCTCGGTCGCGCCTATGGCCTGGGCTCCGCCCGCGAAGGCGCCAAGGATTGGTGGTCGATGCGCCTCACGTCGCTGGCGCTGGTGCCGCTGACGCTGTGGTTCGTCATCTCGGTCATCGGCAATGTCGGCGCCGATTACGAGAGTTTCGCGGGTTGGGTCGGCAGTCCCGTCCCGGCGATCCTGCTGGTGATCACCATCGCGGTGACGTTCCATCATGCGGCCCATGGCCTGCAGGTCGTCATCGAAGATTACATCCACGTCGAATGGCAGAAGCTCACCTTGCTGATCGCCGTCAAATTCGGCTGCGTCCTGTTGGCCGTCGCCGGCATCTTCGCCGTCGCGCGCATCGCGTTTGGGAGCTGAGGGGACCATGGCCCTGTCCTACAAGATCATCGATCATTCCTACGACGTCGTCGTCGTAGGCGCCGGCGGCGCTGGTCTGCGCGCGACGCTCGGCATGACCGCAGCCGGTCTCAAAACCGCCTGCATCACCAAGGTTTTCCCCACGCGCAGCCACACCGTCGCGGCCCAGGGCGGCATTTCGGCCGCGCTCGGCAACCTGGGCGACGACGATTGGCGCTGGCACATGTACGACACCGTCAAGGGGTCGGACTGGCTGGGCGACCAGGACGCGATCGAATATATGTGCCGCGAGGCGATTCCGGCGATCATCGAGCTGGAGCATTTCGGCGTGCCGTTCTCGCGCACGCCCGACGGCAAGATCTATCAGCGCCCGTTCGGCGGCCACACGACCGAATATGGCAAGGCGATGGCCAAGCGCGCCTGCGCCGCCGCCGACCGCACCGGCCA
>Ga0302314_10016866_pt1 | contig 12301 bp, 8 predicted proteins | sample III_Palsa_N2_3_FD_200533 | JGI IMG/M metagenome (GOLD analysis project Ga0302314, IMG submission 200533) | Peat permafrost microbial communities from Stordalen Mire near Abisko, Sweden - III_Palsa_N2_3 | ecosystem: Environmental > Terrestrial > Soil > Palsa > Peat permafrost | place: Sweden...
CCGCGAACCATGATGGTTCGCGGGGGCGCGGCCCGCAGTCACGCTACGGCCGCAACGTAGCGCGAGATCGAGGGTTACTCCTCGACGGTGACCGGCTCCTCCGTGCTCGGCGAGGCCTCGGCCTGCGCCGTAACGCTGAGCTTGCTGGTGAGAACCTCCTCGATCGGGTAGGCCTCCTCACCGTGGATGGCGACGTCGCCAATCTCAAGCTCCTCGTCGGAGAAGCGGAGCTTCATGCGGAGCACGTACTTGATGAACATCCAGATGACGAACGTGACCGCGCCGTCCCAGACGATGATCGTGAGCGCCGCGAGGAACTGCACGAGCAACTGGTGCGGATGGCCGTAGAACAGACCCGTGCCGGCGAACGCGGCACCGCCTGGGGCGGCCGGGTACTCGATCATGTTCGGGTCCGCAAGCAGGCCTACCATCAGGCCGCCGACCAGGCCGGCGATGCCGTGAGTGTAGACGACGCCGAGGGCGTCGTCGACCTTGTTGAACGGCCAGACGTACTTCGGCAGCGTGTACCAGGCGACCCAGACGATCGCACAGGGGAAGATGCCGATGAGGACCGCGCCGAAGCCGTTCACGTAACCGGCGGCCGGGGTGATGCCGACAAGGCCGCAGATCATGCCGTTCAGGCCGCCGAGGAAGGTCGGCTTCTTCTCCGCGCCGAGGAACATGTCCATGAGGATCCAGACCATCATGGCCACGGCCGTCGCGACGTTGGTGTTCATGACGGCGCCAGCGGCGTCGGAGCCCGCGAAGTACGGGTCACCGCCGTTGAAGCCGTTCCAGCCGAGCCACAGGATACCGGCGCCGACCGCGACGAACATCAGGTTGTTCGGCACGGCCTTCTCGCGGTCCCGCTTCAGCCTGGGTCCGATCACCGCGGCGGACACGAAGCCGGAGACGCCAGCCGCCAGGTGGATGACGTAACCACCGGAGAAGTCGAGCGCGCCCTTGTCCGCCCAGTAGCCGCCGCCCCAGAGGAGGAAGGCGTTAACCGCGTAGGCGAAGGTGATCCAGAGCGGAACGAAGACCATCCAGGCCTTGAAGCTGACGCGGCCAAGCACCGAGCCGATGAACAGGATCGGGGTGATCGCGGCGAACACGAACTGGAAGTACTCGATCGACGCGCCCGGCAGCTTGAAGCCGGAGTTGAGGATCGTGCCCGACTTCGACGCCAAATACCCGGGCATGGCGGGGTCGACCAGCGGGATGCTTGCCTGGCCTTGCAGCGCGTTGGCACCAAGGATGGTCCTCGGGTCACCGAGCAAACCCGTGGTGCCGACATTGATCAGAGGTGTGCCGAAGCCCATCTTGTAGGCCCAAAGCACCCAGGTGATCAGGACCAGGCAGAAGGTGACGAACACCATAAGGGTGGTGTTCATCGCCCACTTCTTCTGAACCAGGCCGCCGTACAGCACGGCCAGGGCCGGGATGGACATAAGCCCGACCAGCGTTGCCGCTGTCATCTGCCAGGCGTTGTCTCCGGATCCTAGCCACGTAGGATATGGAATCACTGTTTCTACTCCTCCAGGGGCTACCTGCTATGAGGGGCCTCTCGGGTTCCAGGGTCGCCCCCCGGGCTTACTAGTCCCGCCCCGGCCACTCCGCGTACTTGCATGCAATGGTTAATGTTTCCCATGCGCGGGTTTCACCAGCATTTCCCGTTCGTTACGCCAGCGGTAACGAGGCTGGTGGAACGTTCCCCGATGTTTCCTGAATGTGTCGTGATGTCCGCGCATTGGGTGCGTTTAGCGCCGTGCGAAGCAGCCACGGCCGGGGCGTCACATTGCCGTAACGGTACAAGGCGGTGCCCTTGAGACGGCGGGCGCGCGCGTCGTAGGCTACAGCCACGCGATGTCCGGTAAGCGCTTACCGCACCTTTTGTTCAGTCGGCCCCACTCGGCGGAAAGCGCTTACCAGATCGCCTGCGATGATCTGTAGGAGGCGAGAGACCAATGACGGTGCTGGCGAACGGCACGGAAACGGGCAGCGACGGTAACGCCGTCGCTGGCACCGTGGCTGACGGCACCGTGGCTGACGGCACCGTGGCTGACGGCACTGTCGGCGCACCCACGATCTACGATGTCGCGCGGGCCGCGGGCGTCTCCATCGCCTCGGTGTCCCGCGTGCTCAACGGCCGCCGCAACCCGCGCCCGGAGACCGCCGCCCGGGTGCAGCGGGCGGTCGCCGAGCTCGGCTTCGTACCGGACAGCGCGGCCCGCGCGCTTTCTGTGCGGCTCAAGGAAGTCGTGGGCGTGGTCATGCGTCGCCCGCTTTCCGCGGGGTCCATGATGCCGTCGCCGTGGGTGCCCGCGGGCGCGGCGGGCGCCTGGGACACCGCCGGATTGCTCGGCTACGACGTGTTCGCCGACGAGACCGAGTCACTGCAATTCCACGACATGCTCAACAGGGGTGTCGAGAAGGCCGCGCAGCGCCGCGGCTTCGATCTGCTGCTGCGGTCGGTGGACATCACCGACCACGACGCCGGCCGCCGGGTCCTGGCGCTCGCCCGCAAGAGCGACGGGCTGATCGTGCACGACCGGCTGCTCGGGCCCGACCAGCTCAGCGAGCTCTCGCGGCAGATCCCGATCATCACGCTGGCCGGCGTTCCCATGCCGACCACGGCCAATGTGGGCAGCGACAACGCGTCTGGCATGCGCGCTCTGGCCAGGCACCTGCTCTATGACCACGGCTACACCACGATCGGCTACCTGGGTGGCTACGGCGACAGCCCGGACAGCCAGACCAGGCTCAGGACCCTGGCGACGGAGGTGAAGGCGGCCGGGGCTGTGCTGTTCTCCGGGCCGCAGTGGCAGGGCAACTACTACGCGGCAGGCGCCGCGATTGTCACCGAGCGGCTGCTCGCGTCGGGCACACCGCTCCCCCGGGCCATCGTCTGCGCGAACGACCAGACCGCGCTCGGCGTGATGTATGTGCTCCGCAGGTTCGGGGTGGACGTGCCCGGCCGGGTGGCGGTCACTGGCTTCGACGACATCCCGATGGCCAGGCACGTGCACCCGCAGCTCACCACCGTGCGGCAGTCGATCGGCGAGCTCGGCGAGACCGCGTTCGAGGTCCTCTACACGATGATCAGCCGGGAGGAGCCCGCCGAGCGCGACATCATCCTTCCCACCCGGCTGATGTGCCGGGAGAGCTGCGGCTGCCAACCCGGCGAGCGGCTCGCGGGCGTCACGGACCTATCACTCGTACGTCACCTGAGGTCTTAGCGGAGACCGGGTGGAGCGGACCCTCACCGGGCCCGGCTCCCCCGATCGTGACGACGGCGAATACTGGTAGCGCGGCTAGGCGTCGGGGCCGGGAAGATTGGCCAGGGTGGCTAGGGAGGCGCGGTGGGCGCCGGGGGTACCGAAGGCGAGGGAGGCCGCCTTGGCTCGCTTGAGGTACAGGTGGGCCGGGTGCTCCCAGGTGAACCCGACGCCGCCGTGCATCTGGACGCATTCCTGCGCCGCGATGACGGCCGCGTCACAGCAGGCCGACTTGGCCAGGGCCACCGCGACGGGGGTGTCCTGGGCATCGGCGGCAAGGCAGGCGGCGGCGTACCTGGAGGCGGCCGCGGCGAGCGTGATCGTGGTCCACAGGTCGGCGAGCCGGTGCTTGATCGCCTGGAAGGACCCGATCTGGCGGTTGAACTGGCGGCGCTCCTTCACGTAGGCCAGGGTCAGCTCGAGGCAGCGCTGCGCGAGGCCAAGCTGCTCGGCGGCGAGCACGGTCGCGCCCGCCATGAGCCCGGCGGCCACCGCCGCCCCGGCCTCGGCACCGACGGCGACCTGGCGTGCCGGAGCGCCGTCGAGCGAGATGTCGCAGAGCTGCCTCGTCATGTCGAGCGAGGTGATCGGGGTGCGGTGCACGCCGGGCGCGGCGGCCTCGACCAGGTAAAGCCCGCTTGGCACGCCGTCCGCCGGTACGAGCAGCACGTCGGCGGGAAGCGCGTCGGCGACCGCCTTGATCGTGCCGCGGAGCTTGACCACGCCCGTCCCGTCCCTGCCCGCCACTCGCGCGGTCGCGGGAAACGGCGCGCCTGGCGCCGTCGTCACGTCCACCGCGAGCGCGGCGGTCAGTGAGCCGTCGGCCAACTGGCGGAGCAGTCCGGCGGCCGGCGAGACGGGCGCGGTGCCCGCGGCACCGGCCGCGTCGGCCGCCGCCCGCGCGCGGAACGCCGCAGCCTGGGCGAACGCTGCCGGTCCGGTGAGACCCGAGACGAACGGCTCGGCGGGGCCTGCCGCGGGGTTGCGCGCCGCGGCGCTTCTCGCCGCCGAGAGCAGGACGGCCGTGGCGACCGCGGCGCTGCCGAGATACGGGATCGGGGCGACCGCCGCGCCGAACTGCTCGGCGGCCGCGGCTAGCTCGGTGTAGGAGCCGCCCGCGCCGCCGAGGGCCTCGGGTATCAGCAGACCGGCGATGCCGATCTCCGCCGCGACCGTGCTCCACAGCCCGGTGTCGTAGGTCAGCGGCTGTTCGGTGCGGGCAAGCACGTCGGCGGGTGCCGCACGACTGGCGAGCAGGTCGGACAGGGCGGCCGCGAGATCGCGCTCCGTCTCGGTGTAAAGCATGTCGCGATCTTGAACACCTTGACCCTTGGTCATCGTCATCGCGGTAGATCCTTCCAGGGGACGGCGGTGTCCGTGCGGGGCTCTGCGGGCAGGCCGAGGACGCGCTCGGCGATGATGTTGCGGAGGATCTCCGAGGTGCCGCCCTCGATCGAGTTGCCCTTGGACCGCAGGTACCTGAAGGCGGGTCCGCGGGCGAAGTCGCTCGATCCCGCGCGGCGCATCGTCCAGTCGTCGTAGGTCAGGCCCTCCGGGCCCGCGAGCTCGATCTCAAGTCCGGAAATTTCCTGATTCAGGCGGGCGTAATTGAACTTGATGGCCGAGCCCTCCGGGCCAGGCGTGCCCGCCGCCATCTGCTGGCGGAACCGCTCGCCTGCCAGCCTGGCGACCTCGGCCTCGGCCCACAGCCGCAGCAGGCGCTGGTGAAGCTCGTGGGTGCGGCGCTCCGGATGCTGGCGCCACGTGCTCGCGGCGAAGCCGATCGCGCCGTCCTCGCGCGCCGCGGTGCGCGAGCCGCCGATCGCGAACCGCTCGTTCATCAGCGTGGCGTTGGCGACCCGCCAGCCCTCACCCACCTCGCCGAGCCGGTTCGCGTCGGGAACGCGCGCGTCGGTGATGAACACCTCGTTGAACTCGGCCTCGCCGGTCAGCTGACGCAGCGGTCGGACCTCGACCCCCGGCCCGTGCATGTCGAGCACGAAGTAGCTAAGGCCGGCATGCTTGGGCACGCCCGGGTCGGTGCGGGCAAGCAGAAGACCCCAGCGGGCCTGGTGGGCGAGGGAGGTCCACACCTTCTGGCCGCTGACGATCCAGTCGTCGCCTTCCCTGACGGCACGGGTCGCCAGGTTCGCCAGGTCGCTGCCCGCGCCCGGCTCGCTGAAGAGCTGGCACCAGATGTCTTCGGCGAGCCAGAGCGGCTTCAGCCACCGAGACTGCTGCTCGTCCGTGCCGAAGGCGATGATCGTCGGGGCGGCCATGCCGAGACCGATGACGTTGCGGTACTCATCGAGGCGCGGCGCGCCCGCCCGCGCGAACTCCTCCTCTGCCGTCGGCTGCAGCGAGCGCGGCAGGCCGAGACCGCCGTGCCCGACCGGGTAGTGCACGGCGGCAAGCCCCGCGTCAAACCTGGCGCTGAGGAACTCACCGCGCGGCGTCGCCTGTGGATTGTGATCGGTGCAGAACGCGCGCACCCGGCCGCGCAACTCCGCTGCTGTGTCGCTCACCGCTGTGTCATTCAATGCTGTATCGCTCAACGCCGTGGCCGCCTATCCTCGTCGGGGTCTTATCAGGCCTATCAGGAAACCGGGCCGCCGGACAGGTAAAGGATCTGGCCGGAGACGAAGCCCGCGGACTCGCTGGCGAAGTAGGAGATCGCCGCCGCCACGTCCTCCACCTGACCGACCCGCTGCACCGGGATCATCTTGGCCGCCCCCGCCTGGAAGTCCTCGAAGGACAGGCCGAGCCGCGCGGCGGTCGCCGCGGTCATGTCGGTGACGATAAAGCCGGGCGCGACCGCGTTCGCGGTGATGCCGAACTTGCCGAGTTCAAGCGCCAGGGTCTTGGTCAGGCCCTGCATGCCGGCCTTGGCGGCGGAGTAGTTGACCTGGCCCCTGTTGCCGACCGCAGACAGCGAGGACAGGTTGACGATCCGGCCCCACTTGGCGGCGACCATGTACTGCTGGCAGGCACGGGTCATCAGGAACGCGCCCTTCAGGTGGACGTTCATCACCGTGTCCCAGTCGCTCTCTGACATCTTGAACAGCAGATTGTCCCGGGTCACGCCGGCGTTGTTGACCAGCACGGTCGGCTCGCCGAGTTCGGCGGCCACCTTCTCCACGGCGGCGCTCACCTGGTCGGCGTTGGACACGTCGGCCCCAACCGCGATCGCCTTGCCGCCCGCCTCCTCGATCTCGCCGACGGTCCGCGCGCCGTCGTCCTCCTTGAGGTCGAGCACCCCGACGGCCATCCCGTCGGCGGCGAGGCGCTTGGCGGTGCCGGCTCCGATGCCGCGGGCGGCCCCGGTAACGATCGCGATTCGCTGTGGCATAGCGTTGCATTTCCTTTCGTGTTACCGACGCCGCTGTCGGCGAACGCCGGTGTTCAAGCGTCATTATTCCGGACAACGGTCCGTGCGCCACCCGCGGCACGGGAGCACGCCACGTGGGAAGGTACGTTGTCAGGTATTCAGGACAGGTCAGGATCTCCGATTGGTTGCCGCAGTGTCTTCAGTTGGTGTGGTTCGCCGCGTGCGCGGCGATCGCAGGGCTTTCGCCGTTCTCGCGGTCACCGTCGGCGTGCTTGGAACCGTCGCCGGGTGCGCCACCAAGGGGATCCCGTACAAGCACCCATCGACGTCGGCGACCCCGAGCGCCGCCGCGACCGCGCCGACGTCGGCCGCCCCGGTGCCCACCGCGTCGATGACGCCGCTCGCGGCGGCCAGCGGGCAGCTGACCGGCACCGAGCTCGAGTCGGTGCTGCTCCCCGCGTCGTTCTTCCCCGCCGGATTCACCGCGCCCTCGTCCGGCCCGATCACCTCGGGCGGGTCGCTCGTTTCGGCCGCGCCAACGTACAACCTGGCCACGGTCTCCTGCGCCACGTTCGTGGAGCAGCTGGGCGAGACCGGGTTCGGCGAGACCGCGCTGGCGGCCGTGAGCCTGTCAGGCTCGAAGCAGGTGTACGGGGAGCTCGTCTACCAGTTCGCCTCCTCCCCCCAGGCGACGGCGTTCGTGGCCGGGATCAGGTCGCTCGCCGCGCGGTGCGGGTCGTTCAAGGTGACGAGCAGCGGCCAGACCGGTACCTACGGGCTCACGGCCACCGACGGCGTCGCGGTCGCCGGGCACCCCACACTCATCCTCGCGGAGTCCGGGTCGACCGCCGGCACCAAGCTCGTCATCAACACCCTGTTCGGCGCGAGCGGCGTTGACGTCTTCGCCACCTCGGCGGTCGGCATCGACGCGGGCGCGCCAGCCGTACCCGCCGCGCAGACGATCGTCTACAACCTGATGAAGCGCCAGGCCGCCGCGGCAGTACTCGGCTAGTCGAGTACGTCGGCTAGCCGACGCTGCCCCCAGGCGGCAGGCGCTCGGCGAGAAGCTCGGCCAGGTGAGTGCCTCGGACGTCGGCGAGCTGCTCGAGCTGGGTGCGGCAGGAGAAGCCGTCAGCGAGGACCATTGGTTCGTCGCCCGCCTCGCGCGCGGCCACCCGCACCGCCGGGAGCAACGCGGTCTCGGCCACCGCGACGGACACGTCGTAGTGGCCGCGCTCGACGCCGAAGTTGCCCGCGAGGCCGCAGCAGCCGCCGATCGCCTTCACCTTCGCCCCACCGGACGCGAGCAGCGCGGCGTCGACGTCCCAGCCGAGGACCGCGTGCTGGTGGCAGTGCGGCTGGGCCACGCCGGTGACGTCGGACAGGTCGGGCGGGGTCCAGCCGTCGGCCGCGCTGAGCAGCTCGGCGAGGGTCCGCACCGAGCCGCCGAGCGCCTGCGCGCGCGGATCGCCAGGCAGCAGCTCGCCCGCGTCCTGGCGCAGGACCGCCGTGCACGACGGTTCAAGGCCGACGACGGGGATGCCCGCTTCCATGGCCGGGCCGAGCTCGCGGAGCGTGCGCCTTAGCTGCCGTCGCGCGCCGTCGAGCTGGCCGGTCGAGATCCAGGTGAGGCCGCAGCAGACGTTCCGCTCCGTGATGCGGACCTCGTACCCCGCGGCATCGAGCACCCGGACCGCCGCGCGGCCGACCTGCGGGGCGAATGCGTTGGTGAACGTGTCCACCCAGAGCAGCACCGGCCCGCGCGCGCCAGCCGCCGCCTGACGCGCGGCGAACCAGCGGCGGAAGCTCTCCCCGGCGAACTCGGGCAGCGGCCGCCTGGCGTCAATCCCGCCGAGCCGCTTCGCGAGCGCGGCAAGGAACCCGACCCCGAGCAAACGATTCGCCAGTGCGGACAGCCGCGGCTCTCGCGTGGCAACCGCCGACAAGCGCGGCAGCCAGCCGAGCGAGTAGTGCGATGCGGGCCTGAGCCTGCCACGGTAGCGCTGGTACAGCGCCTCGGCCTTGTACGTCGCCATGTCCACGCCCGCCGGGCAGTCGCTCGAGCACCCCTTGCACGACAGGCACAGGTCGAGCGCCTCGGCCACCTCGGGAGAACGCCAGCCCGACGACAGCAGCGAGCCATTCGCGAGTTCCTGCAGCACCCGGGCACGCCCGCGGGTGGAGTCCTTCTCGTCGCGCGTCGCCAGGTACGACGGGCACATCACGCCGCCGGACGCGGTGCCGTCCGCCCGGCACTTCCCCACGCCGACGCAGCGGTGGACGGCGGCGGCGAAGTCACCGCCGTCGTGCTCATAGGCGAATCCGAGTCCGCGCCGCAGCGGTGCGGCCAGCGGCACCCGCAGGTCCGCATCGAGCGGTGCCGGATCGACGATCACGCCAGGGTTGAGCAGACTGCGCGGGTCGAAGAGGTGCTTGACCGCGCCGAAGAGCCCGATCGCCGCTGCCGAGTACATCACGGGAAGCAGCTCGCCCCTGGCCCGCCCGTCGCCGTGCTCGCCGGACGCCGAGCCGCCGTACGACGCGGCGAGCCGCGCCGCGTCCTGCATGAACGACCGCAGCACACCGGGCCGGTCGCGGAGCGGAAAGTCGATTCGCACGTGCACGCATCCGTCACCGAAGTGCCCGTACATCAGGCCGTCCACGCCGTGCCGCGCCATCAGTGCGGTCAGCTCGCGCAGGTAGGCCGGGAGCCTGTCCGGCGGCACCGCCGAGTCCTCCCAGCCGGGCCAGGCGGGCGCGCCGGCCGGCGTCCGCCCGCCGAGGCCCGCGCCGTCCTCGCGGATGCGCCAGAGCTCCGCCGCCGCCGGACCCGTGATGATCGAGCTGTCCAGGCAGTCGCCGTCGGCGACAAGCGTGCGCGCGGCGTCGCGGGCCGCGTCGGGCGTGTCTCCCGACGTCTCAACGAACAGCCAGCCGCCGCCGCGCGGCAGGTCGGGCACGGCGGCAGCACCGCGCCGCGACCGGAACACGTCGACCATGCGCGAGTCGAGCCCTTCGAGGGCAACCGGCAGGTGCGGCAGGAGGGCGGGAACGGCCTCGGCGGCCTCGGCCATGTCCTGGTAGCCGAGCACGGCGAGCGCGGTGGCACGCGGCGCCGCGACCAGGCGGACGGTGGCGCCAAGGGTGAGTGCGAGGGTGCCCTCGGTGCCGGAGAGAAACTTAGCGACATCCGTGCCGTTCTCGGGCAGCAGATGCTCGATGGAGTAGCCGGACACCTGCCTGGTGAACCGCCCGAATTCGGTCCGCACCGTGGCAAGGTGCCCGCCGACCAGGGAACGCAGGTCCGCGAGCAGTGCCGCCTCCGATTTGTCGGCCGGCTCCGCTTTGTCGGCCGGCTGCGGGTTCCCGTCCCCCGACTCGGCAGGCCCGGTTCCGCCGGACACGCCGGACATGCCGGCGGACGCGCTGTCTCGCCCGTACCGGCGCGCGGTGAACCGCAGCCCGCTCCCGGTGACCACGTCAAGCGCGACCACGTTGTCCGCGGTCCGCCCGTACCTGAGCGCCCGCGACCCGCAGGCGTTGTTCCCGATCGCGCCGCCGATGGTAGCGCGCGAATGCGTGGAGGGATCGGGCCCGAACCGGAGCCCGTACGGTGCGGCGGCCTTCGTAATGTCATCAAGAACGGTCCCGGGTTCCACCACCGCCGTCCGTTCCTCGGCATCGACGTGCAGCACCCGGTTCAGATGCCGCGACAGGTCAAGCACGACGCCTGTTGACAGCGCGTTGCCTGCGATCGAGGTGCCGCCGCCCCTGGTGACAATGGGCACGTTGTACTCGCGGCAGACATTCAGCGCCGCCACGATCTCGTCGGCGCCGCGCGGGAACGCCACGACCGCGGGGACGACCCGGTAGTTGGAGGCGTCGGACGAGTACTCCGCCCGCCGCCTGGTCGCGGTGTCGATCTCGGACAGGCCGGACTTGCGCAGCGCGTCAGCCAGCTCACCAGGCGGGACAGCAACGGACGTGGTCACCATTCGCGCAAGCCTAGTCCCGCCGCCCGTGCTCGCGCGGCGCGTCAGGGGCGCTGGAAGACGTACACGTCGTCGCGGGAGAAGATCTGCACGTAGCCGGCGGTCGGGTAGAGCTGCTTGATGAACGCGGGAACCTTCGTTTTGCCTAGGGAGTAGCCGCTGTTCTGGCCGTCGAAGACGACGTACGTGGTGAGCGGGTTTCCCGCGTTGCCCATCCAGAACGTGTCGGTGCGGGCGGCGAGGGGCGCGAGCAGGTCGAGGGTGGTCGCCGCGGTCGCGCCGTCGGGGACGACGGCCATCGCCGCGTCGGCGGCGGAGATGTGCGGGTCGAGCTGATAGGTCGAGGCATGCCAGAGGTTGCTGATCGGGAACTGGAAGGCGAGCGCGACCGCGACGGCCGCCATCATCGGCGCGCCATGCCGAGCCAGACCGAACCGCACGGACCTCCACGTATCGCTAAATATGCGAAATATCCGATATGTCCAGGTGATGGGGCGGCGCGGCCCGGCGGCGAGATCGCGCCAGCGGGAAATGGCCTCGACCGCGGCGATGAAGAGGATCGGCATGATCGTCGCGTTGTAATGCCAGTCGGTGCCCCAGTAAGCGGTGTTCGTCGAGATGAACCGGAGCAAAAGGCTCGGCAGGGCCAGCAGCGCGACCGGCGAGCCGAGCGCCGCGAACGCCGTCGGGAGCAGCAGCAGCGCCACGGTCACGAGCTTGACGGAGTAGCCGTCGAAGGCCTGCTTGGCCAGCCCGACGACGGCGAACGGTGGACCGCCGCCGACCACGCCGCCGTCCTTGAAGTAGTAGTAATCGTGCGCGGCGTTGAAGTGCGGGATGATCACCGTGATCGCGAGCACCGACCAGCCGAGGCCCCAGACGAACAGGAAGAAGCCGAAGCCGGCGTGCCCGCGCAACCGCTGGAGCCCGGGGATCCACCCCGGGCAGAGACCGGCGACGATGAGCAGCAGGCCGATGGCGGCGACCGTGAACCCCTGGTCCTCCTTGACGAAAACCAGCGGCAGCGCCCAGAGCGCGGCCGCGCGCGGCCGCCCGCGCACAAGCGCGGATAGCGAGAACGCCAGCAGCGGCACCGCGAGCGCGATCTCGTGGAAGTCGAACACGATCATCTGCTGCAGGCCCCAGGAGAACCCGTACGCGAACCCGATCAGCCGTCCGGAAGAACGCCCGGCAAGCGCGGATGCGGCCGACATGACGGGGAATACCGAGACCGCGACGAGCAGCGCCTGGAAGAACAGCAGCGTCGCCGGCGACGGGAAGACACGGAAGAACGGAGCGAGCACGGCGAGAGCGACCTGGAAGTGGTCACCAAGCAGGTTGAACCCGGGCCCGCGCACGTCCACGATCGGCGCGTGCAGCAGCGAGAGCTGCTTGACGTATTCGGTATAAATGCCCAGGTCCCAGGAGGCGGGATCGAGCTGAAGCAGCCGGAAAAGCGACAGCGCGAAGTAGGCGAGAAACGCGAGCGACGCGATTGTCCACGCCACAGGATCGCGCCAGACCCCGCCCGTAACGTCCGCGACCGCCTCCCCACGGGTAGCGGCTACGGCTGCGTTCGGATGCCGCTCCCGCATGTCCGATATTCTTGCCTTTTCATCGGACATGCCCCGGGGGGTACGGGGGCCAGGGGGGATGGCCGGGGGGGATGGGGGGCGGGAGCGCCCCATGCTGGAAGGAGGCAG
>Ga0302314_10016868_pt1 | contig 12301 bp, 9 predicted proteins | sample III_Palsa_N2_3_FD_200533 | JGI IMG/M metagenome (GOLD analysis project Ga0302314, IMG submission 200533) | Peat permafrost microbial communities from Stordalen Mire near Abisko, Sweden - III_Palsa_N2_3 | ecosystem: Environmental > Terrestrial > Soil > Palsa > Peat permafrost | place: Sweden...
TTCGAGCTCAGGGAGCGCGCGAGGAAGGTCGTCTCCTAGCCGCGTCAGCTGCGCGGCAGTTCGCGCCACGGCTTGCCGCGCCAGGGATCGGGCTCCTTCGGCAGCCCGAGCACCCGCTCGGCCAGCACGTTGCGGTTGACCTCGCTGGTGCCGCCCTCGATCGTGTTCGCGCGGCTGCGCAGCATCCCGCGAACCTCGGCCGGCAGGCTGGCGGCGTAGTCGTCGGGGTCGTCGCCGGCGCCGGGCCAGGCGAGGCCGGCCGCCCCGAGCAGGTCGGCCGCCGCCTCCTGCACCCGCTGGTTCAGCTCGGCCGCGTGGACCTTGCCGATCGAGCTCTCCGGGCCGGGGGAGCGGCCCTGCGCGATCCGGGCGCGCACCCGCTGGTTGGTCCAGGCACGGACCCGCTCCTCGCAGTAGAGGCGGACGAGCCGGTCGCGCACCCGCACGTCCTCCCACCCGCCGGGCAGGCCATCCGCCGACCGCTGGCGTGCCAGCCGGATCAGGGCCCTGGTGCTGCCACCGCCGATCCGGTCAACGCCACCGGAGCTGGCGCCGGAAACCATCTGCCGCTCCCCGCTGAGCGTCGCCTGGGCGACCTTCCAGCCGTTCCCCTCCGCCCCGACCCGCTGGCGGTCGGGCACCCGGGCGCCGTCCAGGAAGACCTGGAAGAACTCGGTCTCGCCGCCCAGGTGGCGCAGCGGGCGGATCTCGACCCCGGGCTGGCGCAGGTCGATCAGGAAGTAGGTGATGCCCTGGTGCTTGGGCAGGTCGAGGTCGGTGCGGGCCAGCAGGACCGCGAACGACGCCTGATCGGCCCAGGTCGTCCAGATCTTCTGCCCGTTGATGATCCAGTCGTCGTCGTCCCGGTCCGCCCTGGTGGCCAGCGAGGCGAGGTCGCTGCCGGCCCCGGGCTCGCTGAACAGCTGGCACCACAGTTCCTCGGCCCGGGCGATGGGCGGCAGGAAGCGCAGCCGCTGCTCGTGCGTCCCGTGCGCGAACAGCGCGGGCGCGGCCAGATTCAGCCCGAGCGGGTTCAGCCGCGGCAGGTGGTAGCGCGCCGCAAGCTGCTCGACCGCAACGGCGGTTTCGCGCGGCCACGCCAGCCCGCCGTAAGCGACGTCCCAGCCCGCCGCGACCAGGCCGGACCGCCCGTAGACCGGGTACCACGCCCGGTACTCCCGCGCGGTCCGGACCCGCCGCACCGCGGCCGGCCCGCCGTCCTCGGCCGCCTCCCGCCACCGGGCCGGCACGTTCTCGGCGATCCACGCGCGCACCGCCGACAGCGCGTCCTCGGCGGTCGTCGTCGCCCCGGCCACGTGCGCGAGCCCCGGAATCTGCCTCTGATCGCCCATCGGCCGCCTCTCGCCTGAACCCGCCTCTCGCCTGAACCCATCGTAATGTATAAGATATCAAAAAATCTTTATCTGAACGAACGCGGCTTACTCTCCTCAGGCCCCGGATTCCCACGCGCCCCCGTACCCAGCAGAGGGGAACCTCGCATGACCATCGCCGTCGAGGACGGCCACCTGCTCCGCGGCCGCCCGGCCGCGGGGGACCTCCGATGACCAGGGACCTCCGATGACCAGGGACCTCCGATGACCATCGCCGTCGAGGACAGCGATCTGCTCCGGGCGACTGTCCGCGGTGCCCTGGGCAAACTCAGCTCATCGGCCGACGTCCGCCGGGCCATGGCGTCCGCCGTCGGCTACGAGGAACCGGTCTGGCGCCGCCTGGCGCGCGAGCTCGGCCTGGCCGGGCTGACGCTGCCCGAGTCGGCGGGCGGGAGCGGGCTCACCGAAGCCGAGCTGGCGATCGCGTTCGAGGAGGCGGGCGCGAGCCTGCTGTGCGCGCCGCTGTTCGCGACGGCCGGCCTCGCCGTGCCGCTGCTGCGGGCGCTGGGCGACGAGGCGGCCCTCGCCCGGTTCGGGCCGGCCATCGCCGACGGCGAGCTGACGGCCACGGTGGCGCTGGCGGAGGACGCCGGCCGGTGGCAGACGGACATGGTGCGGTGCACAGCAAGCCGCGTCCGTTCAGGGTGGGCGCTTGATGGTTTTAAGAACTACGTGGTCGACGGCGCGAGCGCCGGGCTGATCTTGGTCATCGCCCGGACGGGGGAGGAGTTGGGCGTCTTCGCGGTGCGCGGCGACGCCCCCGGGCTGGAGCGGGAGCGGCTGGTGACGCTCGACCAGACCCGCAAGCAGGCCCGCGTGGCGTTGGCCGCGGCCCCGGCCGAGCGGGTGGGGTCGGGCGACGCCGCGGCCGCGATCACGCGGGCGACCGCGGTCGCCCGCGCCCTGCTGGCCGCCGAGCAGGCCGGCGGCGCGCAGCGCTGCCTCGATATGGCCGTTGACTACGCGAAGACCCGGATACAGTTCGGCCGGCCCATCGGCAGCTTCCAGGCCGTCAAGCAGCGCCTGGCTGAGATGCTGGTGCTGGTCGAGTCCGCCCGTTCGGCCGCGCTGGCCGCCGTGACCGCCGCCGCCGCCAACGACCCCGAGCTCGCCCACTTCGCCGCGGTGGCCGCGCTCACCTGCGGGGAGGCGTACACCTGGGTCACCGCGCAGACGATTCAGCTACACGGCGGCATCGGGTTCACCTGGGAACACGACGCGCACCTGTACTTCAAGCGCGCCCGGTCGAGCGCGCAGCTGCTCGGCACCGCCAGCGAGCTGTCCGACCTGATCGGCCAGCAGCTGGAGACCATCGTCGAGTAGCCGCACCAGCCCCCGCCGCCGCCCGACTCCCGTCCCGCCGCCGCCCGACTCCCGTCCCGCCGCCCGACTCCCGTCCCGCCTGTCGCCGACGCTACCGGCGACCGCGCGCCGACCAGCGCCGCCGCCATTGACCCCACCTTCACCTGTCGCCGACGCCATCGACCCCACCTTCACCTGTCGCCGACGCCATCGACCTGAACCCTCTCCTGTCGCCGACGCCATCGACACCAGTAGGCGCTGTCGATGGCGTCGCTGACAGGTCGACGATTCTGTCGCCGACGCCATCGACCTGCGCGGTGTTGACGGCCCGAGGCCCCGTCTACGACCTGGAGCAGGATCGGGTCAGTCCACCCAATCCGTGCGGTCCTCGCGGGACGGCTGGCGGCCGGTGCGGAACGGGCATAGCGGGGAGGAGGCGAGCAGGATGCGCTCCCGGGCGAGGACGATGTCGCGGCGGTCCGACGGGAGGACATCCCGGCCGTCGGCCAGGTCCTGTTCGGCGCTGGCCCACGACTCCCAGGTCGGGACGGACCAGAGCAGGATGGCCTCGCTGTCGCTGCGCATCGCCGTCCGCCAGGCGCCCGCCAGGGTCCAGCCGTGGCTCTGGTGGATCTTGTCGGCGCCGGTTAGCGCGTCGTCAAGGAACGGCACGGCCGTGCCAGGCGCGACTGTGACCAGCTCGTGGGCGAAGACCTCGCCGGTGACGCCGGCCGCGCACAGCTCCTCGATGGTGAGCGTGTCGGGGTGCGGCACCAGCAGCCGGTCGAACCCGCCGGAGCGGAGGTCGGCCGCCGCCGCCCACCATTTCGCCAGCGCCGGGTCCTGCAGGGTAGGGGTGCCGAACTCGGAGCGGAATGACTTGGCCAGCCCGGCGAACCCGTCCTCCTCCCAGACGTTCACCACCTGGGGCCAGCGGCCGGTGGAGCCGACCACGCCCCAGACGCCGTAACAGAGCTGGTGGCGCTGCTCCTGCGCGAGCGGGCTCCAGTTGGCGGCCATGTGCTGCATGTAGCGCGCGCGGTTCTGCTTGGTGATGTCGATGAACTCGTGGATGTAGACCTTGTTGTTCACGCTGTGACCCCGCTCAAGCTGTGACTCCGCTTCGCGCCGTGCCCGTGACTTCTATCAAGAATATTTTATACGTTCTGCCGCGCGGCGGCCATCTTCTTGAGCTGACCCGTGTCCACCTTGAAGGTCGCGTTGACCGGCAGGTCGTCGACCAGGATCACGGTGTCGGGCACCTTGTAGTCGGCGATCCGGGTCAGGCACCACCGCTTGAGCTCGGCCGCGGTCACAGGGCCGGCGGCGTCAGGCACCACGAACGCAACCCCGATCTCCCCGATCACTGGGGCGGGGGTGCCGACGACGGCCACCCGCGCGACCCGCGGGTGCGCTGCCAGCGCGGCCTCGACCTCCGAGGGGTAGATGTTGTAGCCACCGCGGATGTAGGCGTCGTCGGCGCGCCCCACGATCGCGAGGTTGCCGTCGTCGTCAAGGCGGCCGAGGTCACTGGTGGCGAGCCAGCCGTCCGGCGCGATGGTGGCGGCGGTCTGCTCGGGCGCCCGCCAGTAGCCGCCCATCCGCGCGCGGGTGCGGAGAAAGACCCGCCCGGTCTCGCCGGGCGGGAGCGGGGCGCCGTCGCCGGCCCGGATCTCGACCTCGGCGCCGCCCAGCGGCTGGCCGACGGTGGACGTCACCGTCTCTATCGGATCACCGATGCGGGTGCCGAATGCCAGCGGCACCTCGGTACTGGCGTAGCGGACCACCACCGGGCAGCCGAGCCGGGTGCGCAGGGCCCTCACCAACTCGGCGGGCACCCGGCTGGCGCCGGTCGAGACGAGCCGCAGGTGCGACAGGTCGGCGGAGTCGAGCCGGTCGAGCGCGATGAGCTTCTCCCACTGGGTCGGGACCCCCTGGCCGAGCGTGACCGCCTCGGCCGTGAGGACGTCGAGCATGCTGTCGGCGGTCCAGACGGGCGGGGTGAGGATGAGCGCCGCGCGGTGCACGATCTGGTCGTAGATCCGCGTCATGTACGCGGTGTGCGCGAACGGAACGGGCATCAGCTTGCGGTCGTACCGCGCGCTCAGCGGGCCCATGTTAGCCGCGATGAACGCCATCGTCTCGTGGCCGAACCAGGCACCCTTGGGCAGGCCGGTGGAGCCGGTTGTCCACGCCACCACGGCCGCCTCGGCGGGCGACGTCGGCGCCCAGCCGGTCACCGACGCGACCGCGCCGGGCCGCCCGCGCGCCGCGGCCGGCCTGAGCACCGGGCAGGCCGCCAGGCCAGGGATCCGCGCGGGGGTGTCGGTGATGATCACGGCGGGCTGGGACTTGGCGATGATGTGCTCGGCCTCGCTTGACCCCAGCCTCGGGTTGATGGCGCTCACGATGGCGCCAAGGCGCAGCGCGGCCAGGTAGCACGACGCGAAGTCCTGGCCGGACGGCAGCATCAGGACCACCACGTCGCGACGCCCGACGCCGGCCTCTGCTAGCCCGCTGGCGATGGCGGACGAGTCCGCCCACCACTGGCCGAACGACGTCGTCTGCCCGTCCTGGACCAGCGCGGGCAACTCCGGCTCGGTGCCGAGGAGCGACTCGAAAAGCGCGGGAAGGAACGGGGTACCGCCAGGAAAATCCGCCATGCTCGCGCCTTTCGCCGCTGACAGGTCGTCGGCGAAGACAGTCTAAGAGGGATTTACCTGCGTGTATAGTAGTTGCTATTGAGGTTGTCCGGGTTTCACGCTCGGTTGTCGGCGGACGTGCCGATCACACCGCGCTGGGTCAGCAGGGCCACCACCAGGTCGGCCTCCTGCCGCAGCATGGAGATCACCTCGCGCTCGGCGCTCTCCCCGTCGCCGGCCTTGAGTGCCTTCATGACCGACCGCAGATGGCGCTTGTGGATGCGGATGGCATCGGGCACCCCGGCGAAGAAGTCGCCCGGCACGATGCTGACCGCCATCAGCCGCACGGTCGAGCTGACCCGCCGCGACGCCGCGATCCCCACAAGCCGGCGCATGAACTCCAGGTTGAGCTCGCTGAACTCGTGCGGATCGGTCGCCGCCTGCAGCTTGCGGTGCACCGCGGTCAGGGCGGCGAGCTGCTCGGGGGTCGCGCGCTCGGCCGCCCGGTGGGCGCCGTAGCCATAGACGCGGCCGAGCAGCTCGTAGTGGTCCCTGGTCGAGTTCTCGTCCAAGCCGATCACGAACGCGCCCCGGTGCGGCTGGATCATCACCCAGCCTTCGCGGTCGAGGGCGATGATCGCCTCGCGCACGGGGGCGCGGCTGACGCCCAGATCGGCGGCGATCTCATCCTGGGGTACGCGCTCCCCGACTTTTAGGTTGCCCTCGAAGATCTGCCGACGGATGTAGTCGGCGACCTGCTGGGTGCTCGTGGGGCGCAGGAGCCCGTGCGGCGTTTCGTCGCCTTCATAGGGCTCGGGCAAGGTTGAAACGCGGCTGGCGATGGCGGTCTCCTGGCTTACTGGTATTGCCCGCTTGACGAAAAACTTTTATAGCTACCTTATCTGAAACAAAGTATAAGGAATGCGCGACACACGCTAAGCGAGCTCTTTCTGAGCGGAAAGCTCACGTCGCAGTAGCTTCCCGATGTCGGACCTGGGCAGCGCGCCGGTCCGGGTGAAGCCGGCCGGCACCTTGTACGGCGCCAGGTGCTCACGGCACCAGGCCGCCAGCTCGGCTGGGTCGAGGCTCTGGTCGGAGACGATCCAGGCGTGCGGGACCTCGCCCAGGCGGGGATCGGGCAGCGGCGCCACCCCGGCGTCGCGGATCGCCGGGTGCCGCCGCAGCACCTCCTCGACCTCATCGGGGAACACCTTGAGCCCGCCCCGGTTGATCATGTCGCTCACCCGTCCCTCGATCCAGAGGAACCCGTCGGCGTCCACCCGGCCGAGATCGCCGGTGCGCAGGTAGCCGTCCACGAACCGGTCGTCGGCCGGGTCCTGGCCCGGTCCGTCGGAGCCGGCGTACCCGCCCATGCGGAACGGCGACCTGACGAAGATCTCGCCCGGCTCCCCGGTTCCGGCCTCGCGCCCGTCGTCGCGGCGGATCCGCAGGTCGATGGTCGGGTACGGGCGCCCGACGGCGCCGAGCTTGCGCTCGCCGAACTCGCGCATATCGGCGGCCGACCAGCCGACGACCTCGCCGCCGAGCTCGGTCTGCCCGTAGGAGTTGAGCACGAACGCCCCGAACTTCTGGTGGAACCGGCGTGCGCCCTGCGGGGACAGCGGCGCCGTGATCGAGCGGACCAGCCGCAGCGGTGACAGGTCGGTGATCGCGGGATCGTCGGCCAGCATGGTGATCATGGCCGGCGCCAGCACCGTCGACTTGACGGCATGCTCCCGCACGGCGCGGGCGAACCCGCCGGTGGTGAAGCGGTCGAGCAGTACCACCCCGAAGCCGGCCCGGAAGCTGAAAAGCGTATTCCACACCCCGGCCCATAGGGCCAGTGACACCGGGATGAGGTTCATCCGGTGCGGTGCGCCGCCGGTCGCCGCCTCGTCGCCGCGGGCCCCCCGGTCACGGCCGCGCAGCTTCAGCAGGCTGGCGTCGAGCGCCTCGATCGTGCCGCGGTGCCGGAGCAGCACCCCCTTCGGGCGGCCGGTCGTCCCCGACGTGCGCGAGATGACGGCGACGTCCGGCGGATAGCCCGCTCCGTCCGCGCGGCCCGCTCCGATCGCGCGGGCCGGGCGGACCACCACCGACAGGCCCGTTTCGTGCTGGTAGCCCACGGCGCCGATGCCGAGCATGCGCGCGGCAAGGTCGGCGGGCGCCCCGACCAGCAGCACGCTGTGCGTCTCGTTGACGAGGTCCGCGACCTCCTCGGCCGAGGAGCGCACGTTGACGGGCACGTACACGACGGCCCAGACCGCGAACATGACGGCCACCGAAGACGAACCCGGTACTACCAGGTTGCCGACGGCCTGGCCGGGCCTGACCCCGGCCGCGCGCAGCGTGTCCGAAAGCGCGGCGACCCGGACCCGCAGTTCGCCGAGGGTAAGGATCCCGTCGTCGGATTCGACGACGGGCTCGGTGGCGGCGAACGGGTGCTGGTCAAGCAGCTCGGAGAGGCTCGGCTGACCTGCCTGGCCGGTCTCCGGCGGGAACTGGTCGAGTGAGTTCACGGGTAGCCCCGATCATGGCTCGGTGGTGGGACTCATGTATCTATCATTTATACAATATGAAAATCACGGAGGCGTCTAGGCGGTCCGGTCGGCCTCGAGAGGAGCAGGTCAGCGGTCGCTGGCGGCTGGCCGCGCAACATTGCAACTGCTATATTTGCAGGCGAGGTACGTCACCCAAGGGAGGCCGGCCGATGGCGCAACGCCTTATCTCCGCCGATGACCACGTGGACCTGAGCCACGACACGATCAAGTCGTTTCTCGACCCCAAGTACCACGATGCCTACACGCAGGCGCTGCGGGACTTCGGGTCGTCGATGGGCGCCCTGCGCAGCAACGAGTCGAACCAGCGCTGGCGCGAGCAGGAGGGCGTGGCGACCGCGGGGAAGGTCGGCATGGGCACCGGCGGCAACGGCCACGCCGGCCGGCCGGGCCACACGGACGCGGCGGCGCGGCTGGCGGACATGGACACCGACGGCGTGCAGGCCTCCTCGACCTATTGCGAGGTAAGCGCGTTTCGCTACCTGTACCTGGTCAAGGACGGCTGGCGGGAGGCCACGCGGGCGTTCAACACGGCCTTGTGGGACTTCGCGTCGGCCGCGCCTGACCGGCTGATCGTGTCGTTCCAGATCCCGATCCACGACATCGACGCGGCGGTCGCGGAGGTGACCTGGGCGGCGTCCATCGGCTGTAAGTCGCTGCAGCTGCCGGTCTTCCCGGCCGAGCTGGGACTGCCCGACTACTGGGACCGCCGCTACGATCCGCTGTGGCAGGCCATCTCCGAGACCGGCCTGCCGATCTGCTGCCACATCGGGCTGAACACGCAGCTGGAGGGGCTCGCCCGGCGGGACCCGACCCCGCAGAAGGGGATCTTCGTCCCGATGGTCGCGCTGTCGGCGGCCGAGCCCCTGGGGATGTGGGTGCTGACCGGGGTCCTCGAGCGCTTCCCTGACCTGAAGGTGATCTTCGTCGAGCCCGGCGTGGGCTGGGTGGCATGGTGGCTGTACACCGTCGATGACCTGGCGGCCCGCCAGGGCTACGACTTCCCGGGCCTCAAGCGGGCGCCCAGCGAGTACTTCCGCAGAAACGTCTACCTGACGTTCATTGACGAGCCCGACGTGATCAGGCACGCCCACGACATCATCGGGATCAACAACGTGATGTGGTCCTCCGACTATCCGCACCCGGTGACCAGCTGGCCGCGGTCACAGTCGATCGCCGCCGAGGCGACCAAGGGCGTGCCCGCCGCCGAGCGCGAACTGATCCTCAGCGGCAACGCGGCCCGCGTCTGGAACCTCTGACCGCGCTCACCTCGCTCCAGGCTGCCCGGATAGTCAGATTATTTTTGATATATTTGATTATCCGCACTATCTAATCCTTGGAGCGTTGTGAAGACGAGCTCGCCACGTGAGGCAGTCATCGGGCTATCGGATCTTGATCTGCCCGACCTCGGGGCCGAGGCGCGCGATCCGATGCTGCCGCCGCTGGGACAGGAACTCTCCCGGGTCAGCAGCGGGGAGCAGGTGCGCCAGTACGTGCGCCGCCGCATCTTTGACGGCGTGCTCAAGCAGGGCCAGCGGGTGCCACAGGACGCCATCGCCCGGACCCTGGGAGTGTCGAGGATCCCGGTCCGCGAGGCGCTGATCGCCCTGGAGCGTGAGGGCTGGATTACGATTGTCCCGCACCGCGGCGCGTTCGTGAATCGGATCGACGAGTCCGCCGTCCGGGACCACTACGAGCTGTTCGGCTTGATCTACGGGTTCGCCGTCCGGCGGGCCGCCGAACGGCAGGGGGAGACCCTGGCCGCGGTGCTGCCGCCGCTGCAGAAGCGCATCGCCGCGGCGGGCGACGATGCCGAGGAGATGTTCGCCGCCACCATTGCCTTTCACCGCGCCGTGGTGTCAGCCGCGAACTCGCCGCGGTTGCGGAGCCTGCTCCGCCAGGCGACCAACATCGTCCCGGGAAACTTCTTCGAGCTCGTGCCCGGCTCCGGCAAGGTCGAGAAGCAGGGCACGGCGGCCATCGTGCGCGCGGTGAAGCGGCAGGACGGCGAGGGCGCCGCCCGGGCCTACGCCGAGATGATGCGCAGGCAGGGCGATCTGGTGGTGAGCCTGTTCCAGGCCAAGGGCGCCTTCGGCGAGGCCGCGGCCTAACCGGAGGCGGCCCTGGACGGCCGTCACCAGGGTCCCAGCGTGCGCTGTCCATCCCTCGTCTCTACGTCTATAGTATAAAATATCTTTTATCAAGGAGGATGGATGACCCAGCAGAGCGTAAGCCAGGACACGATCGCCGAGCGGCTGGCGAAGATTCCGCCGATCGTGGATATGGACTCGCACGTGGTGGAGCCGCCGAACGTGTGGAGCGACCGTCTTCCCAGCCGCCTGCGCGAGGCCGGCCCGCGGATCGAGTACGCCCCGGCGGGCGCGGTCCAGCTGGTCGAGGGGAAGTACGTGGAGACGCCGGGAACCGAGGGCCCCAATGCCGCCTGGTGGGTCTACGACGGCAACCGCACCCAGATCAAGCGGTACATCGCGTCGGCCGGCGTCCCGGCCGAAGAGGTCACCAACGAGGGCATCACCTACGAGGACATGCGCGCCGGCTGCTGGATCCCGGCCCAGCGGCTGGCCGACATGGACGTCAACGGTGTCCAGGCCCAGCTCTGCTTCCCCAACTACATCCGCTTCTGCGGTCAGGTCTTCCTCTGGGCCAAGGACAAGGAGCTGGCCAAGCTCTGCGTCGAGGCCTACAACGACTGGATGGTCGATGAGTGGGCAGGCGGCAGCGGCGGGCGGCTGATTCCGCTCTGCATCGTGCCGCTGTGGGACGTCAGCCTGGCCGTGGCCGAGGTACGGCGGAACGCGGCCCGCGGCGTGCGCGCGGTCGCCTTCAGCGAGCTGCCCGCCTACCTCGACCGGCCGAGCCTGCACTCGCGCTACTGGGACCCGTTCTTCGCCGCCTGCCAGGAGACCGGGACGGTGCTCGCCATGCACATCGGCTCGGGGACCAAGACCCCGCAGACGTCGGCCGACGCCCCCGGAGCGGTCGGCGGCACGATCATCTTCGGCAACAGCGTCGCCAGCATGACCGACTTCCTGTTCTCCGGCGTGCTGCACCGCTACCCGCGGCTGAAGCTGCTCTACGCCGAGGCGCAGATCGGCTGGATCCCCTACCTGCTTGAGCGCATCGACGACGTCTGGGAGACCCACCGCGGCTGGGCCCGCGGTCAGGAGAACTGCCCGGAGCCGCCGTCCACGTACTACTACCGGCAGATCTACAGCTGCTTCTTCAAGGACGCGGTCGGGGTCGAGCTGCTGGACAAGGTGGGCGTGGACAACGTCACCTTCGAGACCGACTACCCGCACCAGGACGGCACCTGGCCGCGCTCGCGGGAGGAGGCCGCGCTCCAGTTCGGCTACCTGAGCCAGGACGTGGTGACCAAGATCGCCCGGGGCAACGCGATCGAGTTGCTCGGCCTCGAACTGCCCGCGGGCTGAGCGGCTCAGGCGGTCGCGTTGCCCGCCAGCGTGCCGAGGTCGACGCCAACGCTCTTGGTGAACCGACCCTTGTCCCGGCTCTGGACGCTCACGTCGTGGCCGTTGACCTCCGCGCGCAGGGCGCCGACGGTGCACTGCTCCTTGGGACGGAACGCGAACGGGTCGAACGAGTACCACCGCATGGCGTTCTGGTAGCTGATCTTGTCGAGCTCCGTCGCGGGAACGTCCGCCGCCACCGTCGCCAACTCCTCGGGCGCGTGCGGCCAGGAGGAGTCCGAGTGCGGGTAGTCGCACTCCCAGGCGATGTTGTCCAGGCCGATCAGGTCGCGCAGCCGCAGGCCGACCGGATCGGAGATGAAGCAGGTGAGGAAGTGCTCGCGGAATACCTCGCTCGGCAGCTTGCCGCCGAAGTCCTGGCCGGTCCACCGGTGGTGCATGTCGTAGGTGCGGTCGATGCGGTCAAGGAAATACGGGATCCAGCCGGTGCCGCCCTCCGACAGCGCGAACTTGATCCCGGGGAAGTTCTTGATCACGCGGGACCACAGCAGGTCGGCGGCGGCCTGGCAGACGTTCATCGGCTGCAGGGTGATCATGACGTCCACCGGCGCGTTCGGCGCGGTGATGGAGAGCTGCCCGGAGGACCCCAGGTGGATCGAGACCACCACGTTCTCGTCGCTGACCGCGCGCCACAGCGGGTCCCAGTACTCGTCATGGAAGCTCGGGTAGCCGAGCGTGTGCGGGTTCTCGGTGAACGTCAGCGAGTGACAGCCCTTGGCGGCCACCCGGCGGACCTCGGCCGCGCAGGCCTCCGCGTCCCACAGCACGGGCAGCGCCATCGGGATGATGCGGCCGGGGTAGGCGCCCGCCCACTCATCGATGTGCCAGTCGTTGTACGCCCGCAGGACGGCCAGGGCAAGGTCCTTGTCCTGGGCCGCGGCGAAGAGCCTGCCGCTGAA
>Ga0302314_10016872_pt1 | contig 12300 bp, 20 predicted proteins | sample III_Palsa_N2_3_FD_200533 | JGI IMG/M metagenome (GOLD analysis project Ga0302314, IMG submission 200533) | Peat permafrost microbial communities from Stordalen Mire near Abisko, Sweden - III_Palsa_N2_3 | ecosystem: Environmental > Terrestrial > Soil > Palsa > Peat permafrost | place: Sweden...
ACCCGCGTCCCGGATGCCCCGCGACAGTGACCCTCCGTCAGCCCTGCACCAAAAGTGATCCAGAACCCATTTTCAGCCGTTGCCGACAGCCTTGCCCGACGCGGCCACCACATCGCTCCTCGGTCGTCTCGTGCGCGCCATTTTGCGCCTCGGTGAACGACGCTACGCGTAGGACGACCCGATTTGCAGGCTATCCACGAGCTGGCAACCCTCACCGCAGCCACAAACGTATCGGCGCTCGCGGGCCGCCCCGTCCTGGAGCCGGAGCACCCCGCTGGAAGCATCGTCAGGGTCGGTTCCGTGAGATTGACGGGGAGTCTGACCCCTCGGTCTGGTGCGCATCTGGAGCACGGTCGTTCGGATGGATGCCCTGAACCACAGCGACAGGGGGTCACCCCCGACCGCCGGCACTGGCTCGACGGTGAAGCGGAGGTACCTCAGCCTGGCACTCACATCAACCAAACCTCTCCGCTTGTCCGTCTCCGCGGTCACAACGACAGGCCCGATTCGCTCTGCTCGCACAGCCCGCACCTCACCCACGCGGTCACATGGGAAGTGCGCCGGACGGTCGTGAGTGACTGCCGGCGACGACCTCTTGGGCAGGCTTCCGACAAGATTGCGCTGTGAGTCAGCTGTGCTGCGCACTGATCCCCATTTCGATGCCATCAACGGCTGGCAAGTTGACCTTGCGTTCTCAACAGCGAGACACGCGAAGCACGAGGTTCTCCTGCACGACACAGGGGTGTGTCGATAGTCTGGTGCGGTAACGGGGGAAATTGGTGTCAAAGGTGCATGCCTGTGCATTACAGGAGATGCAGAACAGGAGCTATTAATGCCAACGCACATGGTAAACATGGATGCCCTAATTCCCCGAGAAGATTTCGAAGCCGCTACCTCCGAGCCGGCAACCCAGCCTTCGATCCTCGGCACGAATATGAGGATTACGGACCTGGGTCAGGATAGCCTAATGTATAACGTCCTGCGAAAGCCTGACTTCCAAAGGGAGACTGCGAATTGGACCCCGCAAAAAGTTGCCGAACTCGTTCGTAGCTTTCTTGAGGGCGACCTAATTCCATCGGTCATTCTTTGGCGCTCTCCCATCAGCGGGAATATTTTTGTCATCGATGGGGCACACCGACTCAGTGCCCTTATTGCTTGGGTTCACGACGACTACGGTGACAAGCACACTTCGATTCGATTCTTTGATGGGGTAATCCCTAACGAGCAGCAAAGGGCTGCGGAGGCCACGCGTAAGCTTATCGCTGAATCTGTTGGATCCTATCAAGAGCTAAACCTCTCCCTGCGGAACTCGGACACGGCGCCTAAGGAGCGAATTCGCCTTGCGAGGAATTTGAGCGCTTTTGCAATCAATCTCCAGTGGGTGGTAGGCGGGGCAGACAAAGCCGAGAGCTCGTTCTTTAGAATCAACCAGCAGGCGACCCCGATCGACCCAACCGAGCTCGATCTAATCAAGGCACGTCATAAGCCAAATGCACTTGCGGCGCGAGCCTTCATTCGCGCTGGCACGGGGCATAAGTACTGGTCAACTTTCGATGAGCAAGTCCAGCTCGAAATCGAATCAGTCGCCAAAGATGTCTATGATCTCATCTTTAAGCCGGATCTTGACCCTGCTATTAGATCCGTAGACCTGCCGGTCGCTGGCCGTGGCTACTCTGCTGACAGCGTGAAAATGGTCTTCGAGCTCGTCAACTTCGTCAATAAGCTGCAGCCCGATATGTGGCGTGACGAGCCCGTGAGTCGACGGAGGAGGAGCGGCCAGCCCCCAATTCCCACACTCACGGATGACGAAGACGGAACTGAGACTGTCCGATTTATGCGGGCCGTCCGGCGTGCCGCAGGGAAAATTGCGGGAAATGAGCCGGCTTCGCTCGGGCTGCACCCTGCGGTCTACTTTTACAGTGCTACCGGAAGATTCCAGCCAGCGGCATTTCTCGCTGCGGTGGCATTCATTCAAGGCCTTGCCGATTTGCGACAGTTGGACAAATTCACAGCAATGCGCGCGGACTTTGAAGAGTTCCTAGTGTCCTACAAGTACTTTCTCAATCAAATTGTTCGGGCGTACGGGAGCATGCAGAGATCCGTTCCGCCAATTCTGGTGATGTATCAGACGGTATTCGCGGCCCTCTCGGAAGGCTTGCCGACAGAGGCGGTTATCGAGCGATTGCAGGAGCAAAACTCTCTTCGATCGCCCATTAAGGTGGTCACTTCGGATGATCGAACTCACGGCCGAAACTTCTCCGCCGAGACGAAGAACTTTCTTCTTCTCAAGGCCGCTTTGGATGCGGCGCCGAGTTGCCAGATCTGTCGCGCGAGATTGCATCTCCGCTTCATGACTGTTGATCACAAAATAAGGAAGGCGGATGGCGGTACGGGTGATCCGGGCAACGCCCAACTGACGCACCCCTACTGCAACTCCGGCTACAAGGAGGGCAAGCACGCCGCCGGCTCGCTGACTTAGAATTCGAGGAGCGGCACATCGGCTTTGCGGTGCGGGTGGGGCGGCGTGCCGGAGCGGGGCGGAGACAGGAGCGGCGGCGCGGCGCCACGTCCGCGCCGCGCGAGCCGCAGGCGAGCGCACTTGAACCTGTAGAGAAGATTGTTACTCACTCGTTCGGGGCTTCGGGTCGAACTGTGTTGCGCACTCCGGGAGTTCTGCGGGCTGGTGGTGGGCCATAGGTAGGAAGAGCGCAGGACGGGCAGTCCATCCGATGTGGATCTCCCCGTGGCTGATGGTCATGGCGAACGGCTGCTCGTGCATGAGGGCCTGGATGTCGTTGAAGTAGCCGGCCCTGATCCAAGCCCATGCGTGCTCGGCTGCCTCGGGGTCGAGTCCTGAGGACATGGTCCGGAGGGCGATCCGAATCCAGCGGACGGCTTGGGACGCTGTCGCTGCGCGGAACGAGGTGAGAAGGGCGGGGCCCTCACCGGTGGCGGGGCTCTGGGTCCAGCACTCGCACCAGTAACCGGGGCGGAGCGTAGATCGAGTGGGCTCGTTCATTGTGCGCTCCCGGTGGGGCGGGCCGTCAGGATGTAGCGCGTGCTGTCCTCGAAGATGGAGAGGGCGTACATCTCGCCTCGGACAAGGGCGGACAGGGCCCGTTCGTGCTCCGGGCGGTTGATGAGCCACTCATGTGCCGGCCAAGTGGCAACGGCGTCGAGCTGGTCGAGAACGTCTTGGGTGCGGCGGCGCAACCAGCGCAGCGCCAGCCGGGGAGTTGGTGTGCTGGCGGAGCCGAGCCAGAAGCTCCGGCCGTCCTGCGGGGTGTAGGCGAGTGCCTCGCACCAGTAGCCGGCGCTGAGCGGCGATTCGCGTAACCAGTGGAGTTGGTCCAGCGTCAGTGGCATGTCAGCCCCCTCGGGCGGCTCTCCGGGATGAGCAGTTCCGCGGTGATGGTCTGGCCGTGGTCTCCTGGGCGGATGTCGATGTGCGCGGCCAGGGCGGAGACCATGCCGAGCCCTCGGCCCCGTGTTGCCTCGGGGCCTGGCTGCTTGATCGCTGGGACGGTGTCGGTCTCCCCGTCGTCGGTCACCGAGATGGCGAGTACGTGGTTCGACAGAGCGAGGACCACATGGAAGACGCCGTCTGGGCCGCCGCTCGCGGTGTGGCGGAGGGCGTTGGTGCCGAGCTCGCTGACGATCAGGACTGCATCCTCGGCGCAGGGCGTCTGGCTGAGGATTTCGCGTGCCCAGCGGCGGGCCCGGCCGATTTCTTCTGGGGAACCTGGGCAACTCAGCCCTCAGACCCGTGGGCTACTCGTATACTCGTCCATATAAGTTCCTTTATGCTGGTGGGCCGCCATGGGTAGTCGATTTGAGCTAGATGAGTTGGACGCCGTCGTGCGCCCGGACTGCGGGCGGGGATGCTGCGTCCAGAGCGTCCAGGACGCGGATCGCGTATGCCTCGTCGGCCAGGTCGATGACCTCGTCACGAGTGACCCAACGCAGTGCTCGGGTCTCGTCGCCGGTGGTCAGATCGCCGTCGATGGCCTCGCAGCGGAAGACCAGGGACACGATCAAGCCGGTCATGTTCTTGTACACCCCGGTGAGGACAGCCGGGAGTGCGATCTTGATGCCGGTCTCCTCCAGCACCTCGCGCTGAAGGGCGTCGGGGATCGTCTCGCTGGATTCGAGGACTCCGCCCGGGGGCTCCCAGTGGCCGTTGTCCCGCCGCTGCACCAGAAGCGCGCGGCCCCGGTCATCGACGATGACCCCGGCGACGCTCACGGAGTGGGGGCGGTCAGCGTTCACGTTCCTCAGTCCCCTCGAATGGCTAGGCTCTCCACCGTAGCAACAAAACTCACCTGCTCGTCTAGATATCTAAAGGAGCGCAAATGCCGCCTCTTTCCTCTGGTGTGCTCGGCGCACTGGACCCGACCAGCGACCGTGCCGTCTTCCGGCAGATCGCGGACCAGCTCCGCGAAGCGATCGACAAGGGGCGCTTCGCCGAGGGTGACAAGCTCCCCTCGGAAACGGAGCTGATCGAGCACTACGGCGTCTCGCGGATGACCATCCGCAACTCTGTCTCCGTCCTCCAGGGCGAAGGGCTGGTCGCCGCCGAGCATGGGAAGGGCGTGTTCGTCCGACCGCGTCCCCCTGTCCGCCGACTCGCTTCCGACCGCTTCGCCCGCCGGCACCGCGAGCAGGGCAAGTCGGCCTTCACGGTAGAGGCGGAGGCTGTGGGAGGGCGTCCGGAGGTGGACAGCCTGGTGGTGCGGGAGGAGAAGCCGTCGCAGGACATCTCCACTCGCCTGGGTGGCGCCCGTAAAGTCCTCGCGCGCCGGCGCCGCTACCTGCTCGACGGGCGGCCGATCGAGTTCGCGGTGTCCTATCTCCCGCTCGACATCGCGCGGAACACCCAGATCGCCGAACCCAACCCCGGTCCCGGCGGGATCTATGCCCGCCTCGAAGAGCTGGGCCACCGCCTGGACCACTTCGATGAGGAGGTCCGTGCCCGGATGCCCACCCCGGAGGAGTCGAAGACTCTGCGTCTGGCGTCGGGGGTGCCGGTGTTCCAGCTGATCCGCACGGCCTATGACTCCGAAGGTCGTCCGGTGGAGGTCTGTGACACGCTGATGGCTTCGGATGCCTATGTCCTGGCCTATCAACTGCCCGCCACCTGAGGGTCGATGGGGCGCTGACGTGGTGTCGGTGTCATCTCCCGGAACTCGTACACGCCAACATGCCAACTCATCTAGACGAGTAGCTGACTTCTGTGTCACAGTGGTTCTCGCACCCGCTTCAGCGGTGGCAACCGCTGCTACTTATATAGACGAGTAGCTGTCTTGACGAGGAGAAGGCGTTGCGTTCCATTCGAGTTGAGACTTCGTCGGCCACGATCCTGCTGACCGAGGCCCCTGAGACGAAGGTCAAGGACCGGCAGACCGGCGAGATCGCCAAGGACGCTGCCAGCGGCGAGACGCTGAAGACTGTCGGCGTGGTCTACATCGAGGACGGCGAGTCCTCGCTGATCAGGGTCACCATCCCGGAGAGCGGGGTGGGGGAGGGCCTGGCCCTCGGTGCTCCGGTCTCGCTGCCCGGTCTGGTGGCTCGCCCCTGGGAGAACACGTTCAACGGTCAGCAGCGGCACGGCATCGCGTTCCGCGCAACTGCCGTCATGGCCGGCGCGTTCCCGATGTCGGTCGGGGTCTGACGAGATGTCGGACCTGATGACGCTGGTGGAGGTGGGTGGTCCGTTAGCCGCGCTCGGTGGCGGGGCCGCCTATCTCCGGGCCCAACGTCCTGCCGCCTACTGGTGCACGGTCGGCCTGCCGCTCTCCACCGCGCGGCTGCTGGGCTCCTACGGATCGGTCATGGACGCGTGCGGGCTGACCGTCGCGCCGTCCAGGCTGCGCGCGTTGGCGGTTCGGGCCACCACCCGCCGAGAGGTACGGCCGGTGCCTCCGCGGCGCGGGGTCATCCGTCCCACGTCGACCGGTATGCGGCTGCGCCTGCGCCTGGCACCCGGCCAGGAACCGGCGGACGTGGCTGCCTCGGCGGAACGACTCCGCCACGCCTGGGGCGTGCACGCCGTGTACGTCTCGGAGATCAAACCGGGCGTGGTCGAGCTGCGCCTGGTCGGCTTCGACGTTCTCCGCAAGGTGCGGATGCCGCGACGGACCGCAGCCGACTTCCTCAAGGTGCCGGTCGCGCTGAGGGAGGACGGGACCGCGTTCGTCCGTGACTACCGGGTCATACCGCACCAACTGACGCTCGGGGCGACGCTGTCCGGGAAGTCGATGTATCAGCGGCACCTGGTGGCGGGGCTGGCCCCTCAGCCGGTGGCGCTGGTCGGGATCGACTGCAAGCGCGGCGTCGAACTGGCGCCGTTCGCTCCCCGGCTGTCGGCTCTCGCCACCGATCCGGTGCAGGCTGCCGAGCTGCTGCCGGTGCTGGTGCAGCTGATGGAGGACCGGTACGACCTGATCAAGGCCCGACAGGGCATCGCGGCCGGCACCCCGGACGAGGAGATCACCTCGGACATCTGGGGTCTGCCGGAGACCGACCGGCCGGTACCGATCGTGCTGTTCGTGGACGAGGTCGCCGAGTTGTTCATAGTGGCCACGCGGAAGGACGAGGACCGGCGGGACGAGATGGTCACCCAGCTCATCCGGCTGGCCCAGCTCGGCCGGGCCGCGGGCATCTATCTGGAGGTCTGCGGCCAGCGGTTCGGCGCCGAACTCGGCAAGGGAGCGACCATGCTCCGGGCCCAGCTGACCGGACGTGTCTGCCACCGCGTCAACGACGAGGCGTCCGCCAAGATGGCGCTCGGCGACATCGCCCCCGAAGCGGTCGGGGCCGCGTGCTCCATCGCACCTGAACGTCCGGGCCTGGCCGTTGTCGGAGACACCTCCGGCGGATGGTCCCGCGTCCGCACCCCCTACCTGTCCCTCGGCGACGCCGCCGCTGCCTGCGCCCGGACCATGGATCTCGTGCCGTCCCTGCCCACGCTCGACCCCTTCCGGCCCGCTGCCCCGGCTCTGCCCGTTGACCGTCCGGTGCCGCTGGTCAAGTCGCTGCCCGTAACCGACTGACCGACTCCCACTCCCCGGCTGGCGCGGCCCCTCGCACCACGTCCCTACCCCCGCCATGCCCGAATCAGGAAGGAACACCCGTGTCGCAACCGTCCGCCTCCGAGATCTCCGCATTCCTCGCCGCCCTGGCCGACCGCAACCCGTCCGACCAGGGCAACTATGCCCAGCTCATGACCCGCAAGGCGGAGCTCCTGGAGCGCATCGCCGCCTCCCGTCCCGACGACACCGAAGCGGCTGAAGTCGCCACCAACGCCCGTGCTCGGGCCGAAAAGCTCACGTCCACCGACTGATGACCGCCCGAGAGGAGTCCGCACCATGCGCGTGATCCTCGCTCGCATCGACGCGGTAGTGGTCCAAGCGGTCATCGCCGCCGCACTGTCCTTCGCGCACCTCCACGACATCGCCTCGGCGGCCGGACAGCACGGCTGGAAAGCCTGGGCCTACCCCGTCTCCGTCGACCTGCTGTTGGTCGCAGCCTGGCGACGGCTCCGCTCCGGATCGTCCAGGACAGCCGGGTGGTGCGGGTTCCTCATCGCACTCACAGCCTCCCTGGGAGCGAACATCGCCACCGCCGGACTCCTCGATGAGGACGCCGTACCCGCCTGGCTGCGCATCCTCGTTGCCGGATGGCCCGCGGTCGCCTTCCTCGGCGGAACCCTGCTCGCCCACACCGCCGCGAAGCCTGCGGAGGACGCTGCCCAGCCGGAGGCAGCACCGGTCGAACCCGATCAGCAGCCATCGACCCCGGAACTCCCGCCGGCCAGTCTTCCCGTCTCGACCGTGCCCGCCGCCCTGGTCGAGCACGCCCGAAAGCTCGCCGCCGATCACCTCACCCTCACTGGAACGGCCATCGACACACCGACCCTGCGCACCCGCCTCGGTGTCCCGCCACAGCTCGCCGAAGTCATCGCCGCCCAGCTCTGAAAGGAGATCCCATGCCCGCCCGCCGTCGCTTCCGCCGCGTTGTCAGCATCGGCCCGGTTCAGGTCGGTAGTTCCTACGACTCTCGCGGTCACGAGACGCACACCGCCGCCTGCACGGCTCCGCGCTGCGGCTTCTCTGCCGACTACGACTCCCGTGCCGCCGCCGAGCTGGCCGCGCGCACCCACCGCTGCCCGGTCCGCTGAAGAGGAGAACTCCGCCGTGACCGTCACCCTGCCCGTGGTCTTCGTCCTGAGCGTCGTCGCCTGGGCCGCGATCAAGTTCCTCGGCATCCGCCTGTGGGCCGCCCTCGTCATCGCACTGTTCGGCTTCTGGCTCGCTCACACCTTCCTCGCACCCGCCGTGGAGTCCGGCACCCGCACCGGAGTCCAGATCGTCAACGGCAAACACATCTAGATGACTAGTTGAGATGAGGCAAACCGTGTTGCGTCCCAAACTGCCCGTCGCCCCGACCCCGTTCGCCCCGCCCACCCACCTGATCGCCTCGGCCCAGCACAGCCACGTTCCGGCTCCCTGCGCCTGCCAGCACGCCCCTGCTCCCCGGCGCTCGATCGCACCAATGGTCGCCGCCGGAGCGGGGGGAGTGGCTGCCGTCGTCGCGGTGGGCGTCGTCCTGACGGCGCTGCTCGCCACCGTCGCGATCACCGCCGTGTCCGTCGCCCTCTGCGCCCTGGTCCTGCGCTCGCTGCTTGCGCCCCACAACCGCCACCGCTGAAAGGAAGGCCCGTACCCGATGCCCGCCAGCACCCCGCCCCCGGTCACTGACCTGGTCTCCATCGCCCAACTCGGCACCATGCCCGCCCTCCTGCGACAGCTGCAGGGCCTCGGCGGCTGCACCCACCCCATCCGCCTGGAGGGCCACCGCACCGACCTCGACACCCAGACCGGTGAGATCCTGCACCACCTCCGCTCGGCCGACCTGCTCGCCGGACACCTCCTCGTCCGCTGCAACAACCGCCGCCTCACCCGATGCGCTGCCTGCGCGGAGACCTACCGCCGCGACACCTTCCACCTGATCACCGCCGGTCTCCACGGCGGCAAGGGAACGCCCGACCAGGTCGCCACCCACCCCCGCGTCTTCGCCACCTTCACCGCCCCCTCCTTCGGCCCGGTCCACAACCGCCCGACCACGGCCGCCGGAACGGCTCGGCCCTGCCGCTGCGGGGCCCTGCACCCCGACGACGCCCCGGAACTGGGCACACCCCTCAACCCCGACACCTACGACTACCGCGGGGCCGTCCTGTGGAACGCCCATGCCGGGGCGCTCTGGCGGCGCTTCTCGATCTACCTGCGCCGCGAGATCGCCAAGCGCGCCGGGCTCAGCCAACGGGCCTTCAAGGCATACGCCCGCGTCTCCTTCGCCAAGGTCGCCGAGTACCAGCGGCGCGGCCTGGTCCACTTCCACGCAGTGATCCGCATCGATGGACCGGCTGGAGGCACGACCCCGCCTCCGGCCTGGGCCACCCCCGACCTGCTCGCCGACGCCATCCGCGCCGCTGCCGCCACCGCCCGTGTCCCCGGACCCGTGGTGGACGGCACGACCCACACCCCCGTGTTCGGCACTCAGCTGGACATCCGCACCATCCGCACGGCCGACTTCGAGGGTGGCACTGACCTGACCGAACGCGCGGTGGCTTCTTACATCGCGAAGTACGCCACCAAGGGTGCCGAGACGGCCACGGGCACCCTGGACCGCCCGGTGCGGTTCCTCGCCGAGCTGGCCCACCTGGACATCACCGACCACGCGCGACGGATGATCCGGACCTGCTGGGAACTCGGGGCCCGCCCCGAACTGGCAGAGCTGCGGCTACGACCCTGGGCGCACATGCTCGGGTTCCGCGGCCACTTCTCCACGAAGACGCGCCGCTACTCGACCACCCTGGGCGCGCTCCGCGACGCACGCGCAGCCTGGCGCCGCGACCAGGCCATGGCGGCCGACAGCGACAGCCGGCACCCGGACTCCGCCCTCGGCGCCGCCGACCAGAGCCAGGACAGCACCCTCGTCCTCGCGCACTGGACCTTCGCCGGGGTCGGCCTGACTCCTGGCGAACGCTGGCTCAGCGAGGCCGCAACCCCCGCCCCCGGTACGGAAGGAGAGCCCACCCATGTCTGACCGCTTGCTGACCGTTGCCCAGGTCGCCGAACTGCTCGGTACCACGGAGCGCTTCCCGCGCCGCCTGATCGAGGAACGCCGGATCACGTTCGTGCACCTCGGCCGACACGTCCGGATCGCCGAGTCCGCTGTCCATGCCTACCTCGCCGCGAACACCGTGCACCCCGTCGTCCCGCGTCGTCGGCTGGGGGTGGCTGCCTGATGTCCTCCAAGCGTCGGCAGTTCGGCCGCGTCCGCAAGCTCCCCTCGGGCCGCTGGCAGGCCCGCTACCCCGGCCCTGATGGTCAGCTCCTGCCCGCGCCGGAGACCTTCCCCACCCGTCGTGAGGCTGAGGTCTTCCTGTCCCTGACGGAGGCTGACCTTCGGCGCGGCGACTGGCGTGCTCCTGACGCGGGATCAGTGAACTTCCTGGAGTACGCCGAAGCCTGGATCAAGGAACGGGACCTGCGACCGACCACCCTGGAGCTCTACCGCTGACTGTTGCGGCTCCACCTCGCCCCGACCTTCGGCACGCTCGACCTCGACGAGATCACTGCGCCGCGCATCCGCACCTGGCGCACGGCGATCCTGGACGAGGACAAGCGGATCACCGCAGCCAAGGCATACCGGCTGCTGCGGTCCATCCTGGCCACGGCGACCGATGACGACCTGATCCGCCGGAACCCCTGCCGGATCAAGGGCGCGGGCAAGGAGTCGTCCCCGGAGCGTCCGACGGCGACGATTGAGCAGGTCTATGAGCTGGCGGAACTGGTCGGGGAGCGCTGGCGGGCCATGGTGCTGCTGGCCGCGTTCACCACCCTGCGGCCGGAGGAACTGGCGGAGCTGCGCCGCCGTGACCTCGACACGCTCTCGTGGACCGTCCGGGTTCGGCTCGCCGCGCCGGAGCTGAACACTGGCCGGCGCGTCGTCGGCGACACGAAGTCGGACGCCGGAAAGCGGGTGGTGACCATCCCGTCGGTGATCCTGCCGGAGGTGAAGCACCACCTCGACACCTTCGCGGAGAAGGGCCCGGACGGCCTGGTCTTCGTCGGCCCTGGAGGCGGCGCGTTCCGCCGTTCCTCCTTCGGTCGGATCTGGCGCAAGGCTCGCGTCCGGGCGGGGATGCCGGACTTCCGTTTCTACGATCTCCGGCACACGGGTAATACCCTCGCGGCTGCCACCGGGGCCAGCCTCAAGGAGCTGATGGCTCGCATGGGGCACGCCTCCGTCCGGGCGGCGATGATCTACCAGCACGCGACTGCCGAGCGTGACAAGAAGATCGCGGACGGCATGGACGCGGAGATCAAGAGCAAGCGTGGTGGGGGCACGACGGAGCAGCCCGAAAAACCATGATCGCAACGAAGGGCACGTAGAGGGCACGGCCCCCGATACGGGCTCGAACAACAAAGAGGCCCAGTCCGGGGATCATGTCCCTGGCCTGGGCCTTAGTTGCTGGAGCGGGTGACGAGAATCGAACTCGCGCTCTGAGCTTGGGAAGCTCATGTTCTACCATTAAACTACACCCGCGTGATCTGCCGTCAGGTACGGCCTGACGGTGTTCACTCTACCCCATGCCCGTCTGGGTTCGCAGCGGCCCCTGGGTGGGTGTCGCGGGTGGGGGCGGGGGCGTACTGTGACGGGCGGATTCCAGGCGGCGGGCGGACGGCGAGCCTTGAGGTGCGGTGTCCGGAACATCCCCTAATGTGATGCCGCCGCGCTGTGCGGCGCGAGACCGGTCGTGCGTCTGCGAGTCCACTGGTGCAAGCCGATGGGGCCGGCTGGCAGGCGAGTGAGGCCGCAGCCGGTGCCCGTATGCCGTCCGATGGGGAAAGGAAGCAATGGAGCGCACTGTCGTCCGTTGTGCCGAGGGGCACCTGTTCAGCACCGCCACGTTCCCGATGCAGAATCTCGGGGCCGCGCGGATCGGTCCCGCGCGGCTGATCCGCTGCCCCCAGTGCGCGCGATTGCGCAGCTCCGTGCCGGCCGACCTCGCCGCGCTCAGCGGTGAGCAGATCCAGCAGGCACTTCGACGGGAAGCCGCCGAGTTCCTGGCCTAGCGGCTGGGTCCGGCCGGCGGCCGGCCTCCGCTGATTGGGCGGGGGCCGGTCCGTGCACGTAACCTCAGGACGTGCTGCTCTCAGACAAGGACATCCGGGCCGCGATCGAATCCGGGCGCGTGGTCATCGACCCGTATGACCCGACCATGATCCAGCC
>Ga0302314_10016873_pt1 | contig 12300 bp, 11 predicted proteins | sample III_Palsa_N2_3_FD_200533 | JGI IMG/M metagenome (GOLD analysis project Ga0302314, IMG submission 200533) | Peat permafrost microbial communities from Stordalen Mire near Abisko, Sweden - III_Palsa_N2_3 | ecosystem: Environmental > Terrestrial > Soil > Palsa > Peat permafrost | place: Sweden...
CAGGCCGGGGGCGAACGCAGCGGTCCGGCGGCAACTGCCCGTCCAAGGTCCTGGTCGCTGCCGCAAGCCGACTGCGTTGGCGCGGACGGGGTCGAGCAGGAGGCCCCTCTGCTGCTCGCAGGTCTGTTACTTCGGTTACTTCTCCCGCCACACCTGCTCGGCCATCGCCAGGACAGACCGCGCCGACCGGACGCGGACTGCGTTCTCCGCCGCACAGAACTCCCTTCGCCTCTACCGGCGTTCAGAGAACGGCGATGCTCCGTGCCGCCCGGAACCGGTGCTCCCGCCGATACCGAGCAGCCGATCGAGGCCCGTGCCGCAGTTTTCCTTGACGCCCGTCACCCCCGTATCCTCCGCTGGGCTGACGCGCACACCACCGCGCTGACGCCCTGGGGGCATCGTGCTCCCTTCCGCACCATCCGCACCCGCTCCACCCGGACCAGCCCCGGCACACCCCCGTCGGACCGGCCCGGAGCACGTATGCCAGGAGACCCCTGCTATGGCGGAACTCACCCCTGCCGGGTCGAGACTTTCCGAAGCTTTGCTCCCCCGCGAACTCGCACCCCGCGAGCTGCTGCGCGCCCCGGCCGTGAGCCGCTGGAACGCCTTGCGAGGCGTCCGCGTCGGCCTGACCGTATCCGTGCTGCTGCTGCTCATGATCGGCGCCAATCTGGCCACGCCGCTCTACCCCGCGCTCCAGCGCAGCCTGCACCTGACCTCCGTCGACACCACGGTCCTGTTCACCGTCTATGTCTTCGCACTGATCCCGGTACTCCTCGCCGTCGGGCACTGGTCGGACCACCTCGGCCGCCGCGCGATGGTGCTGCCCGCCGTGGCCCTCGCCGCCGGTGGGGACCTGATCTTCGCCTCCGCGCACAGCCTGGCCCAGCTGGCCGCCGGCCGCGCTGTCCAGGGCATCGCGGTCGGCCTGACCACCGCCGCAGCCGGCGCCGCACTCGCCGACCTGCTTCCCGACAAGCCGTCCGCCGCCGCCAAGCTCACTCTGGCCGCTTCCGCGGGCGGCGTGGCACTGGGCCCGCTGCTCGGCGCGACCCTGGCCGTCGGGTCGGACCCGCTGGTCACCCCGTTCGTCACGCACGCGATCGCATTGCTGGCGCTGTGCGTGCCACTGCTGATCCTGCACCCGCGAGCACCGGGCCAGGAACCTGCCGTCCACCCGCGACCGCCGCTCCCGCTGCGCCCGCGCGCCTTCCACCTGCCCACGCGCGGCCGCCGACCGTTCCTGCTCACCGCCGCCACCGGTTTCACCAGCTACGCGGTCTTCGGCGTCTACCTCAGCCTGGCTCCCAGCTACGCGGCCACCCTGCTGCACACCCGCGACCCGCTGGCGGGCGCAGCCGTCGCCGCGCTGCTGCTGGGCTCGTCCGCGATCACACAGCTGCTGGCCCGTCCCACCCGGCGCCGCACCGTCCCGGCCATGGGCCTGACCGGGCTGGCCCTGGGCCTGGCCCTGGTCGTGCTGGCCGGCTACGCCCACCAGCCCGCCCTGCTCTTCATCGGCAGCCTGCTGGCCGGAGTCTCCCAGGGCCTCGCCTTCCGGGCCCTGTTCACCCAGGCCACCGCCGCCATGGACCCGGACCGGCGCGGCAGCCAGCTCAGCGCGTTGTGGGTGGTCGTCTACCTGGGCAGCTCCGTGCCGACCATCTCCGTCGGCATACTGGCCCAGAAGTACGGCATCCTCCCGGCCGTCAGCATCTTCGCCGCCGCCGCAGGCCTGGCGTGCATCGCCATCGCCGCCGCCACGCTGCGCCGCGACCGATCGCAGTGACCGGAGGGGCCCGTCCGGCGCCGTGACCGAACGGGCCCCTCCGCCGCGGCCGGGGCGCGGACGCTTCCCCCTGCCCTGCTGCGGTCAGCCGACGACGTAGGGCCGGCACGGTTGACCCCCCGCTCCATAGCAGGGCAGGGCACGGCAGGGCACAGCGGCGACGGACTCACACCGCAGGGTCAGGAGGAGCCGCATCCGACCCGGCTGGGGCGCGGGTCATGCCAGGCCGGCGGAGATGGCTCGGCTCGGTCTTGAATGCCGGCCCCGTACTCCCGAAGCTGCCGCGAAGTGACAAGTAGCTCTGTGTAGTCGCGGGAACTGCATACCCGTTAGTCCGGCATCGACACCCTTGCTGTCATCAAGGTCGTCTACGGCTGTTACGGTCCTGCCATGACTCGCCGTGACCCTGCTTTGGAGTTTCTGCGTCAGCACTCTGAGCTGGCTGATCTCACGGCATTCCCGTTCGCCTTCGACCTCGATCGTGCCGAGCACGGCGAAGCAGTGAGACTGGCCTCCGGGACGGCTCTGCAGGCGGTAGCCGGAGATGACACCGGCGGCACCTACTTCCTGTGCTCGAACGGTGAAGTACTCTATGCCAGCTCCGATGGCGAAGCCGGCCTAATCGGCGACAGCGTGGACGAGGCCCTCGAAGTATTGATCGGGCTACCCGGCTGGCGGGAGTACACACACCTCGACCTCCAGGCCGACACGGCCGAGCTGACAGCCGCGATCGCCCGCACCGAGGAAGGCATCCGTAGCTCTTACGCCCCGCAGCTCGATCACGATCGCAGCCGGCTCCTGGCCCGCCTCGGCCTGAGTCATCTCCCACAACTGGAATTGGTTCGGCGCCTGCACCAGTCGCTGCTTCGCACCGAGCCGGACTTCATGCTCCTCAATGCGGACGAGGGGTGCGCTTACGCCCTGCTTGACCGGCTCCCACGCCCACCGCTTTGGCAAACCGTCCTCGCCCCGGGACAAGCAGACCTCCTCATGCTCCGCTCAGACCGCACCCGCTGGAACGAGGTCGCAGACGACCCGGCACGCCGCGCAACCTTGCTGCGATCGGCCCAATACGACCGTCAAACTACCGACCTTCCGCTCCTACGGACCCTGCTCCGAGCCGAGGCCCAACTCGGCCACACCGAAGAGCTACGTCTGGCCGCGGTCTTGGTAGGTCTGCACGGGCACGTCGAGGACTACGAGCTGATGCAGTCACTCCGCATGGCCAACTCGGACGTCTACTACGGGCTGGGCGGCTTCCCAGAGGGAGCAGAAGGGTTGAGCGCGTGGGCGACGGCGTTCGATGTCTCCAACCATGGTCAGGACCCGGCGGACGAGGATGAGCTCACCTGGGCCGATCTGGCCCGTCGCCAAGGTCGAACCGAGCTGGCTCGCAGCATCCTGCTACGACTTCTGGACGACACAGGACCGCGAGACGCACCCCTTCTCGGATACCTCGCCGGACAGCTCACGAGGCTCGGGGACTACACCCAGGCTGCACGTGCGCGGAAGCTGCACGCATGCCTCCAAGATGACCCACGGCAACGCGGGGCCTCGATACTCAGCCTCGCATCACTACAACGACGGGCTGGCGATGTCGAAGCAGCCTGGCAGTCGTTGCAGCGTGCCGTCGCGGATCTCGACGGTCCTCCGCCAGCGCCCCCTACCGACCAACTCGCGCTGGATCTGAACCTCCACGAGCAGGAGCGTCAAACCGTTGCCTGGCGCAGTCTCCAGCTCGGGCATAGGGCCGCTGAGGAGCACTTCCTTGTCGCAAGCGCCGCAGCGGATACGGAGCTGGCCGCAACCGCCCACGCAGCACTGGCAGCAGGCACCGCCATACTGGGCACCCTCACACGCCCAACCGACGATCTCCGCGAACTAGCCGTTATGGTGACAGAGGAGTCGGAGCGTTGGTAACAACAGCGCAGAAAGCTGATGCTGCCGCCCGATCAGCCGGCGGCGATCCGGGCTCCGTACTCCCGAGCTACCGCCGAGCAGCAAGTAGCTCTCACTGGCCAGGACTGAGATCGATCATGGTCGAGCTGTGGCCGGCCATTGAACGCGTCCGTCGCAAATGCAGGGGGTCATCGTGCACTCCTTGAAGCATTGATAGTGGCTTCGGGGACGTAGCCGCAGCTCTGTGGTGCGCATTCGGTCTTGTGGTCTCGGCCCCATTGGGAGGTGTCCCGCTCGATGGAGCGGACGCGGTGGACGAGTCGCAGCTGGTCCCTCCGGGGCAAGGTCGAGGGCAACGCCGTGAAAGTCTTCGGGAGTACGGCGACCATTCCGCTGATCTGCTCTCCGTTTTGCATCTGCAGCAGCATGGTGCACTGCCACCAGCCGATCTTGCCGCCGCGACCGTTGGCGTTGCCGGGCCAGTAGTAGTCCGCCGGGTCGGGCAGCAGATAGTGGACGCCGTCGGGGGCGAGATGGGCCCGGAGCCAAGATCCGCCACCACCCAGGCCGAGCCGAAGCCGTCGGGCCTCGTCCTTCAGGGCGCAGACCGCTTCGGTATCGAGGGCCTTGAGAACGTTCGCTTCTGCGGGTAGCGGCTGGCGTCCGGCGGGGGCCTTGACCGGCCAGCGTCTGAGCAGAAGGCCCACCCGTTGCTGCGGCGTCATCGGCGACGGGGCCCGGCGGGATTGCGGCAGCGGCGGGGGTGGCGTCCAGCTTCGCCCTGGCTGTTCGATGTGACGCAGCATCCATGCGCGGGCTTCCGGGCCGGCGGTGTTCCACACCCAGCTCATCGGTCGTTCGGCCATCGCCTGGTCGAAGCTCCCGAGGGGCTTGCCCTGGCGGGAGGGCCTCCTGGGACGCGGCCGTGCGACGCCCGGAAGGTTGTGGCTCAAGTCGGCCAGGAACCTGATGCGGTCTAGAACCTCGTCTCGGGAGGTGTCCTGCGCCCCGCGCTGTGGCCTCCCGGCCAGATGCCGGATCTCGGTGAATGCCCTGCCCGCCAAGAGCGTGGCTATGTCCCGGTCGAGCTCGTCCTCCCGGCGTCTCATGCCGACCCTCCCGTACGGCCATGTCCGGCGCGTTCGACGACACGACAGACGGTGGCGCGGCCAAGCCTGCTCGCTGTCAACACCGTGCTGAGTTCAGCGGTCACTCCGAGCGCCTCGTGCTCTGCGGTGTCCCCCGCCACGCCGATGACATCGTCCACCCCGAAGGCCCGGTGCTTCGCTTCCGGGAACTCCGCTGCGAATAGTGCCGCCCACCTGGCATCGTCACCTGGACGAGGTGGTGCGTCGAAGAGGAGGAAGTTCCCCCAGTGAAAGCCGGGGTTCGCTGGGTTCCGCACCACGACGTGAGTTCCGTGGTCGGTGACCACTGATCCACCCAACTCCAGCAACATCACATCCGTGCGGAACTCAAGCGACACGATCTCCATCCGCCGAGCGTAGCGGGGCTTCCCATTACGCTTCCAGACGCGCTGCGCTGGCCGGGGTTGGGCTCAGCGAGAGGACCAGGCCGTGCGAGTGGCATAGAGCAAGCACGGGTCCGTTGGCGGTCTCATCACCCTCGTGTCAGCCGGGCCGCGTCGACGCCGAGGATGCCCTTTCGGCATCGCGCCCGTGTGAGGCGAAGTCACGGCTGCGGGCCGGTGTTTGGTGCGGCCGGGCGCAGGAGCCGTCGAGTTTGGCGAGTTCCGCCTCGACGTCCACCATGGTGACGCCGAAGAAGTTGACGTTCCTCAAACGAACAAGATCTACACCCCGAATGCGCCCCAACCCGACGCAACGCGTCGAGTCGACACCACGGTGATGGACAGCACCCTGCGGTAATCCGCTTGAACGGTTGCCGGGTTGGCGTGGCAGGCTTGCGCGATGATTCCCGATCTGGCCCCTGGCTATCTGACATGGGACGAGGTGGACCCCACCCGTCATCCCTTCGACAGCGCGTCAGCGACACAGGCGGTCCACTCGCTCGGACCGGCCGAGCGTGTGCCATGCCGCCCCGACGTCTCCTTCGCCGACCCGGCGATGAACGCGTGGAGCTGAGATGTGGCCAGGCCCTGGGCCGACGCCATGTCGCATGCCCTGGTCGAACGCTACGGGCGCTGGGCCGTGGGTTGGCGCTGGTCACGGGGCGAGGGGGACTTCGACGGGGGCCGGTCGGGAACTGGTGCTGCCTACGGGACTCGATCACCACCCCGCAAGAGACACTCGACCGTGTCGTGACGGCGCTGTGCGAGTGGCGCGGCTGGTTGGAAAGCCTGGCTGGATGGTTCGACGCGCACCCGCTGGACCTGGCCGACGTCGCGGATCAGCGGGTCCTGTGGGAGCGCGCCGCCCGGAATCTAATCCTGCACGTAGTCGACCGCACTGGCTGTGACAGCGGCTGGTACGGCCACTGCGATCAGGTGCTCACCTGGTTCCTCAGCCGCTGGGGCGTCGCCCCCGACGTCGCACAGGAAATGGTCGACCATGCGATCGGCGGGCGGTTCAAGAGCTGGACCGGCCCGGATACGGTGCTGGTGGAGGACGTCGTGGAGCGGCTCGCGCTGTCGCTCCGGCCAGCTGACGGTGCACGGTCCACCGGGACCGCGCCGGACCGCCTGCAGCGCTGGCTTGAGGTGCGCAGGGCCGTGCCGTGGCAGGAGGTGCCGGACGGTGGCACGCAGCGTCCGGCGGCCGGGTCGCGAGACGGCGCTGTGGAGGACATCCGCGCCTTCGATGGCGCTGTGGACCCCGCACGTGCCAACGGCTTGCTGACCGCTGTGGAGTTGGTGCGGGCCGACGCGGCGCGCGGTGCCCTGCTCGACCTCGAACTGCTGCGCGGCTGGCAGCAGCACGTCCTGGACACGCCGCAGCCGCCGCCGTTCCGCACCCTGCCGGTCTTCGCCAAACGGGGGCGGGAGCGGTATGGCATCGGTCCGGACACCCGCGACCACCTCGATGCCTGTCTGGCCGAGAGCGCGAGCGGAGGGCGTCCCCTGCCCGTTCCCGCCCGAGCCGCACGCGCCTACCTCGACGTCTGCTTCTTCCACCCCTTCGACGACGGCAACGCCCGGTCCGCGTTCCTCACCCCGGTCTTCGTCCTCGCCCGCGAGGGCATCACGCTCAACGGAGTCGCCCTGCTCCGCCGCATCACCTTCCAGGCCGACAACCCCCAGGACGCGCTGGCCCTCACCCGGCGCGCAGGTGCACGCCTCGATATCGTCGGCGCCCTCCTGGCCACGGCGTCGATTGCGTTCCTGATCTTCGGGCTCAGTCAGGGCCAGCAGTACGGGTTCACCAACGCGCCCGCCCTCGCCTCCCTGGCGGTGGCCGTGCTGCTCGGGGTCGGCTTCACCGTCGTCCAGAAGCGCGCCACGGACCCGATGGTGCCGCTGCAGGTGCTCGCCGACCCGGCCCGGCGCGCCGCGTTGGCGGATGACATGCGGCGATGCCCGCCACGCGGCGGTGGACCGGCGATCGGGCGCGCGCCAGACTGAAACCTGAAGATGATCACCGCGGCCGTGAAGGAGCCGATCATGACCACCGCTGCCCGAGGCCATCGCCCGCCGTTCGACCCCGAGTTGGGCGCGATCCTCGCCTCGCTCCCGGAGGAGATCCGCAACATCTGCTCGATCGGCCCCGAGGACATCCCCGCCTTGCGCGCGATGAACCGCAGCCTGCGCCCGGACCTCCCGACCCTGACCCGCGGCGACGCAGTCACGGTCGAGGAGCGCGTCATCCCCGGCGCGCCGGACGGGCCTGAACTGCCGGTGCTGATCCTGCGGCCGACCCGCGGCCCCGGCCCCTGGCCGGCGATCTACCACGTACACGGCGGCGGCATGGTCTCCGGAGACCAGTGGGAACTGGCCGACACCCTCGCCGAATGGGTCGACGTGCTCGGCGTCGTGGGAGTCGCCATCGGCTACCGGCTCGCACCCGAACACCCCCACCCCGCACCGGTCGAGGACTGCTACGCCGGACTGCAGTGGACCGCGCGCAACGCCCGGGCACTCGACATCGACACCAGCCGCCTGATCATCTGGGGCACCAGCGCCGGCGGCGGTCTCGCCGCCGCCACCGCCCTGCTCGCCCGCGACCGCAGCGGTCCGGCACTCGCCCACCAGATCCTGCAGTGCCCCATGCTGGACGACCGGAGCCAGACCCCGTCGAGCCAGGAACTGGACGGCGAAGGGTTCTGGGACCGCCACTCCAACCTCACCGGCTGGCGCAGCCTGCTCGGACCCGCCGCAGGCGGCCCCGGGGTCTCCCCCTACGCCGCACCCGCCCGCGCCGAGGACCTCAGCGGCCTCCCGCCCGCCTTCATCGACGTGGGCCAGGTCGAGACCTTCCGCGACGAGGCACTCACCTACGCCGCCCGGCTCTCCCAGGCGGGCGTCCCGGTCGAGCTGCACATGTGGCCGGGCGCGTGGCACGGATTCGCCGCCGCCGCACCCCAGGCGGCAATCTCCCAACTCGCCATCGCCGCCCGCAACACCTACCTGCGGCGCGTACTGTCCTGACACTCCGCTCCCGGCTGCCGGCGTCGGAAGGCACAGCTGCGGGATGCCACGCGCGCTCGGGCCTGGCCGCCGACCTCGACACCGTCTACCTCTCACTGGCCGCGCTGATCCTGGTGAGACAGGACAAGCACGTTCCCGCAAGCCTCCGCGCGATCAACGGCCTTGCGCCAGGAGACGAACACCGGCGTTGGGCTGCGCTTCCCGGCGCGGCCTGGCCGGATAATCCACGTGCGGCCCGGTCGCCTGCGTGATACCCCTTCGTGCTATGAGCAATCTTGAGACGGTGCGGCTCGTGCTTCATCCATTGACCGCCGGTGAGTCGGAGCGAGTGGTGGCGGGCGAGCCCGACGTCGATGACCGATGGGCTCCTGGATATCCCACCGTTGGGGACGTGTCCGCCGCCACGCGCTTCCTGGGCATTTGCGCGAACAGCAGCAATCCCCAGGGTCAGCCGTTCGGTAACTATGAGATCCGCCGCCGCGCGGACAGTCTGGCGATCGGGGGCATCGGCTTCCGCGGACTCGTCGATGAGAACGGCAGCGTCTCGATCGGCTTCGGCCTCGTCCCGTCAGCGCAAGGCCAGGGATACGCGGCCGAGGCCCTCCGCGGACTGCTGCAGTTCGCGCAGGCAAGAGGCGTCACGTGCGTGAAGGGCAGCACCAGCCATGACGACATCGCGTCCCATCACGTCTTGACGGCAGCCGGCATGCGGCAAACCGGCCAAGACGAACACACCAAATATTTCGAGATCACCTGGACCGCCACGACTGCGGATACCGGCCCGCGATCCCAGGAACGGCCCTAGCTAGGGTGGTGACGTGCAGGAACTCACCTACTTGGACGATGTGTTCATCAACTTCCGGGACCACGTCTTCGACGAGTCGGGGGGCCACGGCTTCCGTTGGATCAACATCAAGAGGTTCCGGCTCCCCGCTGACGAGCCCGGTGGTCAGGACGTACTGGCAGCCCTCATCGCCAATGTCCAGTTCCGCGACGACTACGCCGGAGGCGGTGTCCAACCGGATGGCACCCGGCATGGTCCGTACTGGACGCGGAGCGTCACGGTCGATGCCTACCGGGCCGTCACCCGGGACGACGCGGCCACAACCCTCCGGACCTGGGCCGACCGACACGGACCGCTCCCCGGAACCCTGGCTGACGTATTGGCACGTGAGGTGCATCCAGCCGTCCGGACGGCCACGAGCTGCTACGAGCTCCCGGATCTCGGCCGTGAGGCATTCCACGGCTGGGGAGGCGTCCACACCGACTTCCACGAGTTCGTCGCCATCGATCGCCCGGAATCGTCCCTGACCCTGATCGTCGCCGCCGACGACTGACATGGGGACTCAACGAACCGTCACCGTGCTTCACCCGTTCCAGGTGTGCGGTCCGCGTCGCTGGGCTGTTTGCTCGGGAGGACATGCGGGTCGCTTTGGGCAGCGAGCCCGACGCCGTGAGTCGGCGCCGGAGCGCGCCGACGGCGGGGCCCCGACGCAGCCGCTTGTCCAGGGGGTTACGGGCATGCCAGGATCACCGCTGACTGCAAGCACTCACAGAGCTGGAGCTGAAGCCAATTGGATGCGGGCGAGTTCGCTACTTGAGCCGCCGATGCACCGAATGCATCACCCGGAGTGCCCCCGTTCGCGGGCCCGGGTGATATCGGCGGCATGTCCGAGTTTCTACATGCCTTCAGAGGGATCTTCTTATGGACTTCGACGTCCAAAACCATGCGCGCACGCGTGCCCTGCGTTCCGACGGCCATGTGCGGAGCGGCCCGTTCGTGGTCCGCTACGACCGGGACTGGCCGAGCCCGTTCGCCAACTACGCGATCCCCGAGGACGGGGCCGCGCCGACCGCGAGCCAGGTCAGCGCCCTGATCAGCACGTTTCGCGCGCTCGATCGGGTGCCGCGCCTGGAGTACCTGCCCACCTGCGCACCGCAGGTCGAGCCGGCGCTGCTCGCGGCGGGGTTCACGGCCGAGAACCGCGCTGCGGTCATGACCTGCTCAGCTGAAACGCTCATCACCCCCATCGCGGCGACCGGAGTCACCATCACTGAACCGACCGATGACGCCGGGCTCCTTGCCACCGCGAGAGTGCAGCACGCTGGATACGGACAGCCGGGTGAGCCGTCAACGGGCGAGACCGCCTGGCTGCGCGCCACCATCGAGGGCGGAGGTGTGGTCGCCCTGGCCAGCGTCGGCGACGGCACCGCGGTCGGGGCGGGCGCCTGCTCAGCGCCGGTGGACGGTTTGAGTGAGTTGGCCGGCCTCGCGGTCGCCGTGGGCTTCCGGCGGCGCGGTATCGGAGCGGTGCTCTCCGCCTACCTGACTGCTGCGGTCCTGGATCGAGGCTGCCGGACGGTGTGGCTGGAGCCGGGCGATCCGGGCATCGAGAGGATCTATGCCCGGATCGGCTACCGAACCGTCGGCGAGAAGCTCAACATCTCCCTGCGATAGGCCGGTGGGGCGGGCGCGAGGACACCGCGACCCGCCCAGGGCCGCCGCCTGTTCGGCGCGGGCCCGGGTGACGGCCAGCCGGTGTTGCCGCTGAACGTCAATCGATCCTCCGCCCGGTCCCAGCGCTCCACCACGGCTTTCAACTCGTCCAGCGATTCCACTTTCGGGACGGGGATCGGGTGGTTCCTGCGGAACCACCCGATCTGGCTTGCTGCGGTTGGCTGGGCCTGAGCGCGTAGCGTTCGCGAGGGAGTTGGTCCAGGCTGCCTCGGAGATCACCCCCGCTGAACTCGACGTCCTTTTCGAAGGCGGGTGGCGAGAGCGTAAGACCGCTTCCTGGCTGGTCGTTGTAGCTGGCAGGACCGAGTTCCGCAGCCGCATCGGCGAACTCCTGCTGGCCAGCGAAGGGCCCTATGCCGGAGGGGCCCACTGCGTCACCCTCGCCGCGTTCGGCACAAGTGCGCACGCCGATTTGCTGTGCAGCTACCTTGATCACTACTTGCTGCGGCCTGACCTCGACGACGACCAGGGCCTTGCCCTTGGCGCACTGCTTCACCTCGATGCCGCCCTCGGGTCCGAGCACGCATCCCGCTACCTTGCCGAAGGTGGCTTGTGGCGGCAGTGGACTGACGCTCCGCCGTGCAGGGAGCGGGATCCGCAGGAGTATCAGCACGTCATGGACCAACTCTGCTCCTTCGCCAGCGAGTGCGCTCAACTCTTCGCCTCACTGGAGACCGGACGCGGGTTCTCTGGCCTTGACCACTGGGCGCGCCGACTGCTGCGGGGCCCTCGGTAGAGTCGGCACGGTGACAGGAAACCGGGGCCGATTGCCAAAGATCGACCAGGATCGTGGCATCGAGGACGTGACGCTACTCATCCTGGAATGGCTGGGCGAGCAGGGCGTGAATGCCATGATCGGAGTGGACGCCGAGAGGGTGGCCGACAACGCGCCGGCATGGACGTTCGCCGCCAGTGGGGGTCCCTTGGCGCACGGCATGCGTGCTGATGGGAAGACCGTGCAGCAGTGCATGTCCGTCGCCCTGGCCAAGCTGCGCGAGGCCGGACTTCGTCATCAAGACGGCCACCACCCGAGCCGACTACCACCGGATCATCGGCAACCACTTCGCGACGTTCCCGGCCCTCGCCGAGGCGGACGTCGCCGACATCCGAACAATGTCAGTGGTCCACGGAACAATCGTCGCTATGGAAAAACGAATCTTTGAAGTCGCAGGTGCGGCCCTGTCCGTCGAGATCTCCGGCCACGAGGCGCTGCCACCGCTGCTGCTCCTTCACGGCGGCATGGGGAGTACCGCTGACTTCGCGGAACTCGTGCCGCTCCTCGCCGACGATTACCGGGTCATCTGCTTGGACAGTCGAGGGCACGGACGCTCCACGCTGGGCGACGTGCCGTTGAGCTATCAGCGTCTCGAACAGGACGCCCTCGCCGTCCTGGACGGACTCAGCATCGCGCGCGCAGATGTGATGGGGTTCAGCGACGGCGGCATCACCGGCCTCCGACTCGCCGCGCATCACCCCGACCGGGTCGGGACGCTGTTCACCATCGGCTCGGACTGGCAGTTGCCGGAGGCG